>Ga0183260_10000147_pt1 | contig 51725 bp, 43 predicted proteins | sample AntDrymUQ4972206_2_FD_129768 | JGI IMG/M metagenome (GOLD analysis project Ga0183260, IMG submission 129768) | Polar desert sand microbial communities from Dry Valleys, Antarctica - metaG UQ497 (22.06) (version 2) (version 2) | ecosystem: Environmental > Terrestrial > Soil > Desert | place... | reverse complement strand
AGGAAGTGGTCGACCAGGCGAACTCGATCGCCCAGCAGCGCGCCATCGCTGAACGGAGACGTCGGGTCGACCGACAGCACCCCAACCTCGAGCTCCGCTCTGCGCGCGACCTTGACGAGCGCGCCGATCAGCGTCGACTTGCCTACGCCAGGGGCGCCGGTGACGCCGACCACGTTCGCCCCGCCGGTGCGCGGGTAGATCTCGCTGACCAGCTTCAGCGATAGCTCGTCGGCGTTCTCGACCAGCGAGATCGCTCGCGCCAAAGCGCGCGGATCGCCCTCGAGCAGTCGCTCCACCAGGTCGCCGGCTGTCGTCGGGCCCACCACGCGCCCGCATCCTATGGCGGGCACGGACTGCGCCCGCGCGCCGAAGCCGCCGATGGGGGGTGCTCGACAGCCGCGACCCACCCGGAGACCAAAGGTCGCCTGGGCACCGAACGGGCCGGCCCGGAAACACCGAACAGGCCAGCCCGGAAATATCATTCCGTGGACCCGATGACCGCGCCTCCAACCGTCAAGTCACGCGAGCTCTTGGGAGCGTCGCTGCCGCCGAGTCGCGCAGACGCCGGCGGCGCCGGCGCGGCTCGCGACGGAGCGCTCGCCCTGCTCGCGTTCATGCGTCGAAACCACATGCTCCGGGCGCGCTATCTGAGGCTGGTGGCCCGGCTGCTTCGCCGGCGCTTCCTATCGCGCTATCGCTCCCGCCTCGAACTCGAAGGTCTCTGCTTCATCGGTCGCGGCGTCGTCTTTGAGCTCAGCCGCGCTGCGCGGCTTCGACTCGGGCGCTGGTCTTGGATCGGTGACGGGACGAAGGTCCGCTGCCATGAGGGGATCATCTCGATCGGAGAGAAGACGGTGATCGGCCAGGATTGCACGCTCTCGGCCTATCAGAGCATCGCTATCGGGCGCGAATGCATGATCGCCGATCGCGTGATGATGATCGACTTCGACCACGTGTTCGAGGATGTAGAGCGCCCAATCCGAGCCCAGGGCATCGACAAGCGGTCGGTCAGCGTCGGCAACAACGTCTGGGTCGGCTACGGGGCCGCGATCCTGCGCGGCGTCGTCATCGGTGACAACGCCGTCGTAGCAGCAAGCTCAGTGGTCACGACGAATGTGCCGGCAAACGCCGTGGTCGGCGGCGTTCCGGCGCGGCTGATCCGCATGCGTCAGCAGCCGAGGACGCTCCGTTGGAGCTAGGCGCAGGGGCTGGAGCTAGGCCCCATGGAGCAAGCGGACGCTCCAGCCGATGCGGACGCTCCAGCCGATGCGGACGCGCCAGTCGCCGCGCCAGAGCAGGCCGGTCAGACTGCGGCACCTGCCGGCGACGCTGGCTCAGCCGGCGGAACTCGTGGAGGTGCAGGAAACCCGCCCGCCGATGACGGCGCGGCGGCGACGCGATAAGCGCGCCGGGTGGGAGTGGCAGACGGAGGCCACCAGCAAGGCCATCAACGCATATTTGGAACCGGGGTGTCCATGGTGTTAGCCAAGGTCCACACTAAAGGTTTGCCTTATCGCATTCACGGGCACTACGGTCGCAGGGGTATCTTCGAGTCTCGTCTTCGGGGGGAGCAGACCATATGAGCACGTCATCACACGGCCAGCAGCCGTCCATCTTCAACCACCACAAGCTTGCCTGTAAGCGGGCCGGCCTGATTGGCGCTGCAGTCTGTGCGGGAATCTTTGGCGGGAGCGCCTCGGAAGCCTTTGCCTGGCCCCACGTGGGACCGATGACAGACGGGTCGGCTGGCCATCCTGATCCCCTGGCCAGCGGGGCGGGCGCCGGGGGCGGAGGAGCCGAGGAGGGCGTGCGTCGCAGCGTCGAGGAAGCTCTGGCACGGGCAGGCCAGTCGCGGGGTGTCCCGGCGACCGCTCAGACTGCCCCAGCGACGGCTCAGAGCGTCCCGGCTCCCGTTGAGGCGCCAGACGGAGTTGCGGCTCCCGATCAGTCCGCCATGGGCGGCGAGCAGCCGGCGGTCGTGAAAGAGCCTGAGATCACTCAAGACGTCGTGAGCGGCAAAGAGGTTGCCAGTACCGGGGAGCCTGCAAGCACCGACGGGGCCGTCACGGGCGAGCAGGCTGCGGCTGGAAACGCGGCGGCCAGCGGGACTGAAGAGCCGGCGAGCGACCAAGAGGTTGTGAGCATCGAACAGACTGGCGACGCCGAAGACGCTGCGGCCACCGAAGGAGGGATCACCGAGGTCCACAGCAGCCACGCGAACGCCGGAGAAGGACCACGGGAGGCCGCCCAGAAGCATCGCGCCGAAGCGATTGCGAAGGCCAAGAAGCATCGCGTCGAAGCGATTGCGAAGGCCAAGAAGCATCGCGCCGAAGCGATTGCAGAGGCCAAGAAGCATCGCGCCGAAGCGATTGCAAAGGCTCAAAAAGCCCGTGCGGAAGCGATTGCCGGGACCAAGCGGCCCCAGAGTGCGGCCAAGAGGAAGAGCACCGACCCGCCGAGCGACCACGCTGGGGATTCGGCCGAGAAGCCCGAGCCGAGCGACGTCGTGTGGACGTGCGTCGGACGTCCTGGCTACCATAGCCCGACTGGGACCTGCGTGCCGAGGAACTTGCTCGTCCCCGATGGAAACCCTCCGGCCGTTGTGGACCCTCCGGCCGTTGTGGACCCTCCGGTCGCTGCGGACCCTCCGGTCGCTGTGAATCCTCCGGTCGCTGTGAGTCCTCCGGTCGCTGCGGACCCTCCGGTCGATCGAGACCGAACTCGTTCGCCTTACGAGCCCCCGACGGACGGTTCGGTGGCAAGGCCGTGGGTCTTGTGGAGTGCGGCAGCGGGCCGTCGCGCCTGAGCCCCCGATGGACGGTCTAGTGCGCCCAGACGATCTCGGGCTCGTCGGCCAGCCACCGCGGGCTCCAGCCGGTCCGTTCGCGCAGCTCGCAGATTCGTGCCGCCTCGTCGACTGGCACCTGCGCCGCTGAGGGCTGCGGCCGGCTCGAGCGCTCGGCCAGGCACGCCAGCGACGCCTCGGGGGATGCGGCTCGCCGGCGGCGCCGCCCTTCGCTGAGCGGATCGCACAGAGCGGCGTCGCGCCGAGAAGGACTATTCAGCGCTCACCTGAGGATCGCGAGCAGGTCAAGCGACCGCTCGATCGGGCCCTCGCGGAGCTTGAAGTCCCGAGCCGACAGCGCCGGCGTGAAGCGCCGATAGAAGGGCTCCCTCAGCCTGAGGACGTCGAGGCAGCGGTCCCAGCGGCGCGCGAGCGCCGCGTCATGCAGCCACAGCCTGCGCGCGTGGAAGAGACCGAGCAGCTCGACGTGCTCGAAGGTCTGGCCGCAGAGCGCACGGAACTCGTCGGGCCGGTACTCCCTCAGGTGCCACGGATTGTCCGAGCGTGCGGCGCCGGCGGGCGCCAGTGTGAGGACGTTCGGCGTCGACACGTAGGCGACGCCCCCCGGCCGGAGCAGCGAGCGCAGATGATCGAGCATCTCGTCAGGCGCCGCCACGTGCTCGATCGTCTGCAGAAAGACGACAGCGTCACATTCTGCCTCGAAACGCTCAACGAGCTCGCAGGCGAAGTCGACGCCAGCCCGGCGATACTTCAGGCGGGCGTGACGGTGCGCCTCCGGGTTGGCGTCGACGCCGACGACGGTGGCCGCCCGCTCGGCGAGCACCGCGCAGCCGTAGCCCTCACCGCAGGCGAGGTCAACGACCTCGAGTCCGCTGCAGCGACGAGCGATCCATTGATAGGCAGCGAGATGGCGGGAGAACCAATAGTTCTCAGCCGGCAGATCGGGGAGCGTTCGCTCACCGGTCAGGGTGAGTGGAGGGACGCCGTCCGGCTGATGCTGCTGGAGAAGGTCAGCGGTCGCCGGCAAGGGGCGCGAGTATAGGACTGCGGCGCTGCGACCGAGGCGGCGCCCGCGTGCTCGCCGCGCTGCAACCGCCCAAACTATGCGGCGCGCGCGGCCCCGGCGTCAAAGCCTTTGCGAGCACGGGCGATGACGTCATCGCCCGAGTCGCCTGAGCGCCATTGCGCGACGCTTGCTCGCACGTTCGGACCGCCGGCGAGCTCGGAGGTGATCTGCTCGGCAATCCGCCGAGCATCCTGCTCCCCCGCGTCAGGCACGATCAGCCCGAGGCGACGTCCGCTGTAGCGACATGCCGTACCCATCGAGCGCACGCTCACGCGCTGCACGACGCGCGCTGCCGTGCGGATCGCGCTGTCGCCCGCGCCGTAGCCACTGCCGCGGTTCAGCTGGTCAATCTCCTGTAGCTCCACGAGCACAACCGAGAAGCGACGGTCCTCCGCCGTTGCCCGGCGAGCCTGCGCATCGGCGGCGTCGTGGAAGTACCGGTGCGAGTAGAGCAGCGTCAGGTTGTCGGTCAGGACGTGGAGGCCGTGCGAGAGCGCCGGCTCGTCGGAGGCGTCGATGACGTCAGGCAGGTCCACCGGCGCGGCGGTTGGCTCAGCGCTCGCCGGCCGTCGCCAGATCTCCTCGATGAAGATGCGCACGATGTCGGGGTCGAATTGTGTCCCCGCGCAGCGCTCAAGCTCGGTGCAGGCCTCGGCGACCGACAGGCTGCGCAGATACGGGCGCTCGTTGGTCATCGCGCTGAAGGCATCGGCAACGCAGATGATGCGGGCCTCGAGCGGAATCTTCTCGCCGCGCAGATGCGCGGGATAGCCGTCGCCGTCGAAGCGCTCGTGGTGGTGGAGGATCGCCTCGGCGATCGGCCGCAGCGCCGGCACCTGCTGCACCAGCCGGTAGCCGATCCGCGGGTGTAGCTGGACGATGCTCAGCTCGTCCGGCGTCAGCCGCGCGGGCTTCAGCAGGATGCGCTCACTGATCCCGATCTTGCCGACGTCGTGCAGCAGCGAGCCAAAGATCAGCTCCTCTCGATGCGCCGGCGCTACCCCGAGCCGGTCCGCCACAGCGCCGACGTAGCTCGCGACCTCCTCGGAGTGGCTGCGCAGGAACGGGTCCTTGGCCTCGATCGCCTCCGAGAGCATGCGAACCGTCGAGAGGTAGTAGCTGCGCAGCTTGCGCTGGAGGCGGGTGTTCTCGATCACCGCCCCCGCGTGATCGCCGAGCGACAGCAGGACGCTGTCATCGTAGTCCTCGTCCGCATCGCGACGATTCGCGCAGACGACGACACCGTTGAGGCCGTCCTGGATGTAGATCGGAATCGCGACGAGGTTCTCGATCTCGTCGTCCGCGGCAGTACGGCGCTGAGCGTCGATCGTGCGCCAATCGTCTTCGCGAACGGTCGTATCGCGCTCGATCACCTCGGCGGCAAAGCGATTGGCGACAGCACTGTCCGTAGGATCGGTCTTGAAGCCCTCGGCACAGACGAGCTCGAAGTCCTTTCCACTGCCGTTGTCCTGACGGGCGAGCAGGAGCCCCTTCTCGGCGCCCAGCAATGCCGTCGCCACATGCAGGACCATCGCTTCGACGCCGGAGTCGTCGAGCGAGCCGGCGTCCTCGCGCATGCGCATGATCTGGGCGCGCAGCTCGCGGTTCTTCTTGTGCTCCGCCTGGCGCGCGCGCTCGAGGCGATCGTGGAAGATTCGCTCCTCGGTGAGCGTGTCATCCGGGTCAGAGAGCTCGCGGGCAGGCTGCTCGCGTCTCCGGCCGGGCTCCGGGTTCAGGCGATCATGCTCAGCGTCGAGTCGCCGGGGGGAATCGCCTGGCACGCCCGCAAGCGCCGTGCCCTGATGGCGACAGACGTAGAGGGCGACCATGCTCGCCAACGCCCCCGCGATCGCTGGGGCAAGCGCGTCCGCCATCGAACCACCGGGAATTGCGGCGGCGAGCGACCAGATCAGGACCGCTAAAACCGCTCCTACGACGATAACTCGCGCTTTCACCGCAAACCGAGCCCCCGCTCGTGACGTTGTGGTGCAGAGCTTGCTGCTTTCGTTACATTACCCCACCCCGGAGGATTTCACACTAAGCGCCCGTTTGCAGGTGCTTAGACGGCTCGGCGCCCACCCGGGAAACCGCTGCCGCGAAGAGCTCGTTCTCCTCCTCGGTGCCGACGGTGACCCTGATCGCTCCGCGCGCGCCGAACTCAGCCAGACCACGGACGATGAACCCGGCGCGAAGAAGCTCGTCGGCGAGCGCCGCTCCGTCGCGGCTCGGGACATCGGCGTAGACGAAGTTGGCCTGCGACGGCGCTGGATCGAGCCCGGCGTGAGCGAGGGCGCGGGCGAGGGCGGCGCGACCGTCGCGTGCCTGGTCGACGCGAGCCGCAATCTCCCCGGGCTGATCGAGGGAGGCGATCGCCGCTTCCTGCGCCGGCTGGTTGACGTTGAAGATCGGCCGCACCCGATCGAGTCCGTCGGCGATCGCCGCCGATGCAACCGCGTAGCCAATACGCAGGGCGGCGAGGCCATAGACCTTCGAGAATGTACGCAAGACGCAGAGCCGTTCACACCCGTCGCGGACAAGGGCGATTCCCTCCGGCGCCGGCTCGGCGTACTCTGCGTAGGCCTCGTCGAGCACGCAGAGAAGCCCCGCTGGGAGCATCCCGATGAAGGACCGTAGCTCCCAGGCGTCGATCAGGCTGCCGGTCGGATTGTTCGGGTTCGCGATGAACAGGAGCTTCGCCGCGCTGGCCGTTGTGACGCCGGCGCTGCTGGGCCGTACCGCTTCGAGCACGGCGTCGGCATCGAAGCGGTGGCCGCAGGCGACCTGGACCGCCTCCGCCCCGCTGCATGCCACAGCCGTCGGATAGCTGGGAAACGACGGCCACGGGAAGACGGCGCGGTCGCCCGGCTCGAGCGTCGCCAGCGCACAGAGGCGAATCAGCTCATCGGCGCCGTTGCCGACGACGATCTGGTTGGCCGGCACACGGTGGCGCTCGGCAAGCAGCCCGCGGAGTCGGAGCGCTCCGCCGTCGGGATAGCGGTTGAGCTCTGCAGTGGCGGCCTCGATCGCGGCTACGGCGGCGGGCAGCGGCCCGAACGCGCCCTCGTTCGACGACAGCTTGATGAGCCGTTCGAGCCCGAGCGCCGCCTGGAGCTCGGACAGCGGCCGCTGTGGCCTGTAGGGCTCGACGTGAGCGAGCGCTCGGCGCACGGGCATGGCGATAGCCTAGGCGTCGTGGCCGACCGCCTCGAACGCTTTCCTCTCTTTCCGCTCGGCATCGTCCTTCTCCCGCATGAGCTGCTGCCATTGCACGTCTTCGAGCAGCGCTACCGGCGGATGATCGACGATTGCCTCAACGATGAGCCCGAGTTCGGTGTCGTCTGGCTTGCCGATGACGGCCTCCGGGAAGTTGGCTGCACGGCGATCATCACGCAGCTGCTCGAGCGCGCTGAGGACGGCCGAATGAACATCGTCGTCGAGGGCACGCGACCGTTCAAGCTCCTGCGCAGGATCGACGACATGCCCTATCCCGCCGGCGCGATCGAGCTCCTCTCCGACGCGTCTGCAGATGTCGACGAGGACGTGCTCGCGGACACACGCGGCCGCTACGCCGAGGTTGTCGCACGGGCGACCGACGCGCGCCCGTCGGAAACGGTCCTCGAGCAGCTTGACGCCTACGCGATGGCCGCGACGATCGAGTTCGTCCCAGAGGCAAAGCAGCAACTGCTTGAGCTTCGCTCCGAAGAGGACCGTCTGCGGCTGCTCGGAGAGCTCTGCGCAACGACGATGAAGCGCCTCGATTACGTCGAGCGCGCAGGAGAGCGGGCGCGGTCCAACGGCAAGGTGCGACTGCAGTAGCTCGAATACGCCAGCCCGCACGCGCCTTTCGCGCTTGCCGCTCGCGGGCTGGCGCACGACAGCTCAGCGCTGGCAGAGAGCTCGCCCGAGCTGGAGCGCGAGCCGTGCAGCCTGCGCCAGACTCGCTGGAAGTCCGCCGCCACCCTCGCCCCACCTGACCGCCCCCGCACGCGTGCGCAACAGGTATCGCCGCGCTCCGAGGCGATGGCTGTCGAAACCGGCGCCGCGCTCGGCCAGCGCGGTCACGCTGCGCTCGATCTCGCGCGCCTCGATCAGCGCGGCGCTCGAGATCGCTAGTAGCGGCCCGCCGTTGCAGCTGGCGCGCCCGTCGCTGGCCACGACTATCCGCTCGGTCCCGGCCGCCAGCGGGCCGGAGACCTCGATCGCGAGCAGATCACCGGCCCCGCCGCCACAGCCGACAGACAGGAGCGTTGCCGCCGCCAGCAAGAGCGTACGGCCGAGGGGAGGTAGCGGCGGTCCTTGCCGCAGCCCTCTCGGCGGTCGCACGCGGCGAAGCCGAAGCAGCCCCTGAATGGGCTATCCCACCACGACCGCAGCGCCGCCGCGGCGGGGGTCACCGCCACCGGAGAGCTCGCCGGTCTGGGGATCGCGCGCCACGGCCTGAACGCCGCCGAAGTAGAGATTGCGCTCGTCCCAGCGCTGAACACGCCAGCCGTCACGCTCGAGAGCGGCGAGGGCGTTGGGGTCGATGCCGGGCTCGGCCTCGACCACGCCCGCCTCAAAATGGAGGCGGTCGAGCGCGACCGCCTCTGCGGCTCCGAGCCCGCGGTCGACGACGTTCAAGATCGTCTGCAAGATCGCCGAGCGGATCCGATTCGAGCCCGCTGAGCCGAGCGCCACCTCCGGAACGCCGTCACGTAGGACGACCGTCGGCGCCATCATGCTCGGGATCCGCTGCCCCGCCGTGTGGCGATGGTAGCCGTGCGGGTTCAGGTCCTCCTCGCCGAGCATGTTGTTGAGGTGGAGTCCGGTGCCCGGTACGACAACACCTGAGCAGGAGCCGTTCGACGAGGTGACGCTCGCACATGCTCCGGCGTCGTCCATCACCGCGATATGAGTCGTCGAGCCGAGCTGCTCGCCCGGTTGGGCGCGCTCTCTCCTTGTCGCCTCATCGAGGGCGCCCTGCCGGCTTGGCGCGTCGCCGGGGGTGCTCTCTCTCTTGAGCGCCTCCTTGGCAAGGAAGCGCTCGAGGTAGCCCTCGGAGTGAAGCCCCGTCAGGAACTCCTCGGTGCGTGCGCGGTTCGTCTGGTCCATCACCTCGACAAGCGCGCGCTCGTCCCATCGGTGGCCAAGCCGCTCGAGCAGCTCAAGCGAGTACGCAATCAGGATCCCACCCGACGACGGCGGCGGATTGGTGATCACCTCACGCCCGCGATAGCGAGCGCTGGCGGGCTCGCGCTCGATCACCTGATAGCAAGCCAGATCCTCTCTCGTCAGCGACCCGCCGCGCTCGAGCAGCCAGTCGCTCACGGCCGCGGCCACATCGCCCGTGTAAAGAAAGCGCGGACCCTCCGCCCCGAGCCGCTCGAGCAGGTCGGCGAGCTCGGGGAGGCGCACACGCTCTCCGATGCGCAGCGGCCGACGCTCGGGCTCGTAGATCGCCGACCCCTCGGGCGTCGAGCTGAGGATCGGGCTGAGGATCCTGAGCAGGTACTCCTGAACCGGCGTGACCTCGACGCCGGCGCGAGCTGCGCGCGCCGGCTCGGCGACAAGCGTAGCTAGCGACAGCGTGCCGAAGCGCGCGAGCGCCTCGCAGAGTCCCGCAGCCGTTCCGTAGACGCCGCACGACGCGGGCCCGACGTGGAAGACCTGCACCGCCTCATCGGTCCAGCGCACCTCGATCGGCGTCAGCTCGGCGCGCTCAGGCCGCCCGAGCCCGTGTCCGGGGGCGGCAACGAAGAAGTCAAGTAGATGGCTCTCGCCCGATGCCGTGTGGATCAGCATGAACCCGCCAGCACCGGGGCCGGTCAGCGGAGACTCGGCGGCAAATGACATCAGCGCGGCGGCGACGGCGGCGTCGACGGCGTTCCCGCCCTCGCGCAGCACGTTCGCACCGGCCGCGGCCGTCAGCGGATGGCCGGCTGCGACCACCCCTCCCATCTCAGAGCTGCTAGTCCCGCGGATCCACCGCGGGCGTCACGCCCACGGCGCCCCGCAGCGGCTGCCGAGCGGCGCCCGGCGGCGTGTCTTGCGGGCGCTCAGGCACTGCGCGAGCCGCCCGGGATGAACTCCGGCACGTCGAGATCATCAAGCCCGGAGTCGCGGGCGCGCAGGACGCGCGGCTCGTGATCGGCCTCGTTCAGCTGGCCCCGGCGAGAGGAGCTGCGGCTGTCCTCGCGCATGCCCTGGCCAGTCGCGCGCAGCAAGGGCTGGTCCCCATACCCAGTCGCCACGACGGTGACCCAGACCTGGTCAGAGACCTTCTCGTCGACCATCGCGCCAAAGATGATGTTGGCATCGGGATGAGCCGCCTCGGCAACCGCCCTAGCCGCCTCGTTGACCTCCCAGAGCGACATGTCGGGCCCGCCGGTGATCGAGAGCAGGATCGAGCGCGCACCCTCAACCGAGGTCTCGAGCAGCGGCGAGGCGACAGCGCGCTGGGCCGCCTCGACGGCGCGCTGCTCGCCGACACCCATCCCGATTCCCAGCAGCGCCTTGCCGGCACGCGCCATGATCGTGCGCACGTCGGCGAAGTCGAGGTTGATCAGCCCGGGAAGCGTGATCAGGTCGGAGATTCCCTGCACGCCCTGGCGCAGGACATCGTCGGCGACACGAAACGCCTCGACCATCGACGTCTGCTTGTCGAGCACCGTGAGCAGCCGCGAGTTGGGCACGACGATCAGCGTGTCGACCTCGCGTGAGAGCTCCTGAACGCCTTCCTCGGCCTGACCGCCGCGGCGTGAGCCCTCGAAGCCAAAGGGCCTCGTCACGATCCCGACGGTCAACGCACCGACCTCGCGCGCAATCCGGGCGACGACCGGCGCCGCGCCAGTGCCCGTCCCACCGCCCGCTCCGGCGGTGATGAAGATCATGTCGGAGCCCTTCAGCAGGCTCTTCAGGTGGTCGTACTCCTCCACCGCGGCCTGACGGCCGAGCTCGGGATCCGAGCCCGAGCCGAGGCCGCGTGTCGCCTCGCTGCCGATGTGCACGGTCACGTGTGCGCTCGACTGCTGGAGCGACTGGATGTCGGTGTTGACGGCGATGAACTCGACACCCTCGACGCCCGCCTCGACCATTCGGTCGACGGCGTTGACGCCCGCCCCGCCGACGCCGACCACGCGCAACACGGGCCCGCGAGCCGGCTCGGGGGCGACCGAGAGCCGCTCTTGGCGCCCCCGGTGCGAACCGCGCTCCATGATGTTCTCCGGGATGTCGGCGGCAAAGACGCTGCGCAAGCGATCCTCCGGCGTCGGCAGCGGGCGTGCCTCGGCTCGGACCGGCGCCTTGCGGCGCGGCGCCGGCGCCGTCGCCGGCGCGCGCAGCTTAGCGGACCCCCGCGCGGGGGCCGGGGCGGCCACTCCGCGATCGTCGCGCCTGGACTTGGACTTGGGCTTGGGCTGCGATGGCTTCGCTTCGGCCGCTGGGGCGCTTTCCTGGGCGGCATCGCGCTCCGTATTGCGGAAGAGAGCCGACAGCGGACCCTCACGCATGCTCGCTCGCTTAGCGCTTGCCATTTCCCAGGACCTCCTTTGCCAGCTGGCGGTAGGCGTAGGCCGCCTTGCCGTCTGGGTCGTATTTGAGCACGGACATTCCCTTGACGGGCGCCTCGGCGAACCGAACCGTCTTCTTGATGCGCGATGCGAAGACCTGGTCGCCGAAGTTCTCTTCGAGCAGCTCGATCGCCTCCTTCGCATGCAGCGTCCGGTTGTCGACGAGCGTCGGCAGGATGCCCTCGATCTCGACGCCCGGGTTCAGGTTCTCGCGGATCATCGTCAGCGTGTTCTGGAGCTGTAGAAGACCACGCATCGAGAGATACTCGCACTGGACGGGGACGATCACCTTGTCAGCCGCCGTCAGCGCGTTGATCGTCAACAGCCCCAGGCTCGGCGGCGTGTCAATGCAGATGAAGTCGTAGTCGTCGGCAATCGGCCTGAGCGCCTTCTCCAGCGAGCGCTCACGGCCGATCTGGGTCGACATCGCGATCTCCGCCCCCGCGAGGTCGATCGAGGAGCAAGCGACATCGACCTCCCGCTTGCGGATCACTTCGCGAATCGACATCTGGTGGACGAGCACGTCGTACATCGACGTCTCGAGGGTGTCGGGATCGATCCCCTGGCTCATCGTCAGGTTCGATTGCGGATCCATGTCGATGCACAGCACGCGATGGCCGGACTCGACAAAGGCGGCCGCGAGGTTGAGCGTCGTCGTCGTCTTGGCGACTCCGCCCTTCTGGTTGGCAAACGCGATGACCTTGGCCGTGGGTGTCACAGGTGGCTCCGATGTCTCGGGAGAGTGAGGGCGCGCGGGAGCGGCGAAGTGCTTGCGGTCGAAAAGACCCATCTCGGAGTGCCTATTTCGTACGGGCGTGAGCGATTCCTGCTAGCCCCGGCGCAATGGCGCCCGCGGGTAGCGTATGACCGTCGCCGCGCCGAGATCCCCGATCCCCTCTCCGATTGACAAGCGGCTCCTGTTCGTCACGGGCAAGGGTGGCGCTGGCAAGACGACCGTCTCGGCGGCGATAGGGCTTGCCGCGGCGCGTCGCGGCAAGCGCACGATCATTTGCGAGGTAGGCCAGCAGCAACGACTGCCGGGGTTCTTTCAGAGGCGTGGAATCGGCTCCGAGGAGACAGAGCTCGCGCCCAATCTCTACGCGCTATCGATCGATCCTGAGCGGGCGCTCGAGGAGTACCTGCATAGGCAGCTCGGCTCGCGCGCTCTTTCGAGCCTGCTCGCACACAGCCGCGTATTCCATTACATCGCGGTGGCGACGCCGGGCTTGCGCGAGCTCGTCACTGTCGGAGCGCTCTGGGAGCTCGCGCAACCCGAGCGCAGGGCCCAGGGCTCACGCTATGACCTCGTCATCGCCGACGCGCCGGCGACGGGTCACGGGCTCGGGCTGCTGCGCAGCCCGAAGACGTTCGTCGACATCGCCAGGATCGGGCCGATTCGTGGCCATGCCGAGCAAATTCACTCGTTCATCGTCGACCCTGCCCAGACGGGGATGGTCCTCGCCTGCCTTGCAGAGGAGCTGTCGGTGAACGAGACGATTGAGCTTCGAGATCACCTTCTCACCGAGCTCGGGCTGGTCGTTGACGCAGTCGTCGCGAACGCCGTCCAGATGAGCCGCTTCAGCGCCCGGGAGGCAAAGCAGCTAGCGCTCGCGCAGCGCGACGCGACTGCGAGCGCGGCGATCGCCACGGTCGTGGCGACGGCGCTGCGAGAGCATGCGTCCGCGGTCGGCCAGCGCGCGCAGCTTCGCCGGCTCAAGCGCGAGTTTCCGGGTGTCGTCGCAGTCCTTCCATTCCTCTTCGATCCCGAGCTCGAGCTTGACTCGCTGGAAGGGCTGGCGCGCGATCTGGAGCAAAGCCTGTGACGATCGAGCGCCTGCTCGAGGGGAAGCGGATCTGCATCTGCGCGGGGTCGGGTGGCGTCGGCAAGACGACAGTCTCCGCCGCGATCGCACTCGGAATGGCGGCGCGCGGGAAGAGAGTCGCGGTGGTGACGATCGATCCGGCCAAACGGCTCGCCGACTCGCTCGGAATCGACGAGCTTGGAAATGAGGCGCGCCGCGTCGACCCGCAACGATGGCGAAGCTCGGGCGCAACTCGCTGCGACGGGGAGCTGTGGGCGATGATGCTCGACGCCAAGCGGACCTTTGACGAGCTCGTCGAGAAGCACGCGCCCGACGAGCGCTCGCGCGATGCGGTGCTCTCGAATCGGATCTACCAGGAGATCTCGAATGCCGTCGCCGGCTCGCAGGAGTACATGGCGATCGAGAAGCTCTATGAACTCCACGCCGACGGGCGCTATGACCTGCTCGTGCTCGACACCCCGCCGGTCCGCAACGCGCTCGACTTCTTGGATGCCCCCGACCGGCTCGCGCGCTTCATCGACTCACGCTCGCTGCAGTTCCTGATCGGCCCAAGCCGCCATGGCCTGAGGCTGTTCGGCCGCGGCAGCGGGCTGCTCTTCTCTGTGCTCAAGCGCCTCACGGGCGTCGACCTGCTGCAGGACCTCTCCGAGTTCTTTCAGAGCTTCGCCGGAATGACCGAGGGATTCCGGACACGTGCCGGGCGCGTCAATGACCTGCTGCGGGATCCGACGACGACGTTCGTGCTGGTGACTTCGCCGGCCCGCGATGCGGTCGATGAGGCGCTCACCTTCCGTAGGCGGCTGCGTACGACGGATCTGCCGTTTGGCGGGGTGATCGTCAACAGAACCCACGGGCTCGACGTCGTCGGCGAGGATGCGAGCGAGGCCGAGCTCGGGCAGCTCGTCGGCCAGGCGCTGGCGACGAAGGCCCTGCGCAGCTACCGCGACCACAAGGCCCTGGCGGAGCACGACCGCGCGAGCGTCAAGCGCCTTGCGCAAGAGCTCAGCGACGCTGGTCCGAGCGGCTCGCCGATCCTGGTGCCGTACCTGGACGAGGAGATCCACAACATCGGCGGCCTGCGGCGCGTCAACGAGCATCTCTTCGCCGACCAGACCTGGCCGGCGGACTGATCGTCTCGGTCAGACAGGCGCCGAGTAGCTCGCCGCGTCCTCGGCCGATCCCCAGTCCGCCGAGGGCGTGACGTCGTCCTCAGGGCTAACCCCGTGGAGGTCATCGCGAGCGCCCCCGCCATTCGCGCGATCGGGGCCCTTCAGCGATGGCTCAGGCACCACCTGACCGCGCTCGGCACGAGCCCCGTCCGCAGCGGGCCGCGTATCGCGCGCCCGAATCTCGAACGGCTCACCGCTGTCTAGGAGGATGTCGTCGGCGAGTCCCTTCAGGTTGGAGTCGAGGTAGCCACAGAGCACGTCCCTGAGGATCGCGCGCAGGTGGCTCTCGACCTCCTCGACAAGAGCTTGTGGTGACTGCGAGCCGATCGTCTCGACGTAGTTGCCGCCGCTCCCCCCGCGGATCACAAAGCGCTCGAGCGCGAAGGCGCTCTCGACGCGCCGCTGCACCGAACGGCGGTCACGCTCGTCTGCGCAGAGCGCCGCAAGCCTCAACGACAGGCTCGCCTGTCCGGTGTCGTCGCTCGCATCGAGCAGCGCCCGCAGCGCGAGCAGGTAGTCGGAGAGCGCCTCGATCTCCAGCCCTCGCTCGCAGCCCATCTCAAACCGAGCGAGCGCCCAGCTGATCGTGCCGCCGGCACGCGAGCGTCCGAGCATCGTCGCCAGCTCGCGCAGCTCGGACTCCTCGGCGCCGTCGAGGCCGACGGCAAAGCCGCGACGGCGTCCGGCGGGCTCGAGTGCCAGCGGTTGCCAGGCACCATCGTCCGCTCGTGACCACCCGACCGGCGCCAGGCTGAAGGGGCCCGGCCTGAGCAGCCGCAACGCGCAGAGTACGCGCCGAAAGGCGATCCGAGCATCGGCGAGGGGCGTCGGCGCGCCCGTCCGGATCGTTCGTTCGAGGACGCACAGCACGCCGGACCGATCGTCGGCCTCGTCGTCGCCGTCGATCGGCGAGAGCGATGCGACCGGCGCATCGAGCGTTGCACGCGGGACCAGCAACAGGCCGTCGCCGAGATCGACGCGCTCGCTCGCGATCGCAAGACCATGGATTGGAGCGACGACAAGCGCACGCACGCTGTCCTCGAACAGCCTGCGCTCGACGCCGCCGTAGACGGTCTCAAAGCGCTCCGCCGGAAAGTCGAAGGTCGTGGCCTCGTCGTAGAGGCGCTCCAACATCGCCCGCAGCGCTGGCTCGGCGTTGACACCACGGTGGCCCTCGACACGCAGATAGCCCGCGGCGCCCGATCCGAGCAGATCCGCCGCCCGCGCGCAACTCCCCAGCGTCCGCAGCACCTCCCAGCGGGCGCCGATGAACTCGCCCGTCAGCGCCCGGTAGCGGTAGAGGACCGCCCCGCTGCCCGGCTCCTCGGCGACCTCAAACGCCAGCTCGGCGCCGGCGGCGACATCGCTCGAGAGCACCGCTGACGCCTCGACCGCAAAGTCCTTGAGCGCGTCGTGCAGCGCGCGGTTTCTCATAAGCGCCGTTTCGCCGTAGCGAGCTGGCCTCCTTCAGTGTGAGACCGCGACCGGGCGGACAGCTCGCGTCGTCGAGCTGAACAGGAACAACCTGCTCGGGTCCTACAGCTACGCGGCCTCGCGCTGCTGATCGCCGGTCGAGAGCCACTCGCGACCATAGCGGCGCATGTCCTCGATCAGCGGCAAGAGCGCACAGCCCTTGGGCGTCAGCGCGTATTCGACGCGTGGCGGAACCTCCGGGTAGGTGTGACGCTCGACGACGCCCTGCTCGTCGAGCGCGCGCAGACGGAGCGAAAGGGTCCGCGGGCTGATTCCGGCGAGCGATCGCTCGAGCTCGCAGAACCGGCTGCAGCCGGCAGCGAGATCGCGGATGATCAGGATCGTCCACTTCCCGCCGATGACCTCCGCCGTTGCGCAGACGGGGCACGTGTCGCGCGCCGTTCCCATACCAAAGCCGAGTCTAGCGCGAGCTTCAGCAAATGAAGTAACGGCCGGTGAGAGACTGGGCGCTCGGGTCGGCCAGCGCGCCGGGCTACGCCGACATGATCTGCTCGATCGAGCTCGGCCGCTGACCCGCGGACGTCACCAGCAGCCTGAGGTCATGTGGACTGGTGGCGGCCTTGAGCGCCTCATCCATGTCGATCCGCCCCGCCAGCACGTGCTCCATCAGGTGCTGGTCAAAGGTCTGCATCCCGTAGTACTTGCCCTCGGCGATCGCTTCGGTGAGCTTCGACGTGTCGTCAGGATTCATGATCATGTCGTGGATTCGGCCGGTCATACGCAGCACCTCGCAGACCGCCAGCCGCCCTTCGCCGTCGGGTGTGCGCACGAGGCGCTGCGAGATGACGCCCTTGAGATTTCCAGCGAGCATCGCCCGGACTTGGAGATGCATCGAGGCGGGAAAGAACTCCATCACGCGGTTGATGCTCTCGCCGGCGTCACTGGTATGGAGCGTCGACAGCACGAGGTGGCCGGTCTCGGCCGCGGACATCGCGCTGCTGACGGTCTCCTCGTCGCGCATCTCGCCGATCAGGATCACGTCCGGGTCCTGGCGCAGAACTCGTCGCAGCGCACGCTTGAACGACGTCGTGTCCTGGCCGACCTCGCGCTGGTTGACGATCGAGCGCTTGTCCGGGTGGAGGAACTCGATCGGGTCCTCGATCGTCACGATGTGCTTCGACTCTCGCGAGTTGATCCGATCAATCATCGCCGCGAGGGTGGTTGACTTTCCTGACCCGGTCGTGCCGGTGACGAGGATGATCCCGCGCTCCTCATCGGCGAGCTCGCCGATGACCGGAGGCAGGCCGAGGTCGTCGATCGTCGTGTTCTCCTCAGGAATCGCGCGGCAGACAAGTGTTATCGAGCCGCGCTGGCGGAATGCGTTGACACGAAAGCGCCCCGTGCCGCAAATGCTGTAGGAGAAGTCGACCTCGTTCTCGCGCTGGAACTCCTCCCACTTCGCGGTCTCCTCGCTGAGCATCTGCTTGAGGACCTGCTCGGTGTCGGCGGGCGCGAGCGGCTCGGTCCCGACAATCGGGACGAGCTTTCCATGCCGCCGGATCAGCGGCAGCGAGGGAACCTTCAGGTGGAGGTCGGAGCCATCCGTCGCGAGCAGGCACATGAGGCCAGCCTCGAGGTTGAACATACCGGACCTATCGGCGGCCCGCGTACGCTCCTTAAGCGATTCCCGGAAAGAAGTTAGATCTGCTTCGAGAGGCGGCGGAGCAGCTACGCGACGTCGCGCAACTTCTGCGCCTCGGCCAGCGACTGCAGCTTCTTGAGTGACTGGTTCTCGATCTGGCGGATCCGCTCGCGGGTGACGTTGAAGGTACGACCAACCTCGTCGAGGGTGCGCGGATGCTCGCCGCCAAGCCCGTAGCGGAGCTCGAGGACGCGCCGCTCACGGTAGGAAAGGTTCTCAAGGGCCTCCCGCAGCGCCTCCTTTGTGAGGACCTCGGCAGCCCGCTCATACGGTGACTCGGCGCGCTCGTCAGCGATGAACTGGCCGAACTCCGACTCCTCCTCGTCACCGACGGGCTTCTCGAGTGAGACCGGCGCCTGAGCGGATCGCTTGATCGAGTCGACCTCGTCGGCGTCAATACCGGTCACCTCAGCGATCTCGTCCGGCGTCGGCTCGCGGCCGAGCTCGGTCACGAGCTTGCGCTCGGCACGCCCGATCTTGTTGAGCTTCTCGACCACATGGACGGGGATGCGGATCGTCCGTGCCTTGTCGGCGAGCGCACGGGCGATCGCCTGCCGGATCCACCAGGTTGCGTAGGTCGAGAACTTGAAGCCCTTGCGGTAGTCGAACTTCTCCGCTGCGCGGACGAGGCCGAGCGTGCCCTCCTGAATCAGGTCAAGGAAAGGCAGGCCCTGGTTTCGGTAGTTCTTCGCGATCGAGACGACAAGCCGGAGGTTCGACTCGACCATCTTCTGCTTCGCGTCGAGGTCGCCGCGTTCGATCCGCTTTGCGAGGTCGACCTCCTCCTGCGCGGTCAGCAGGCGAACCTTGCCGATGTCCTTCAGAAACAGCTGAAGCGAGTCGGTCGTCATGTCCGGCTTCAGGTCGAGCTGGGTCTTCGCCTTGCGACGACGCCCCTTCGGGTCGAGCGAGCGCTCCTCCTGTGCCCCACTCGCGCTCAGCGCCGGATCGACGTCCTCGACCAGCTCGATCTCCGACTTCTCGAGGAAGCCATGCAGATCCTCGATGTCCGACTCGTCGAGGTCAACCTCCGATAGGGCGGTGGCGACCTCGGCGTACGTGAGCACACCCGTCTGGTGCCCCTTCGTGAGGAGAAGCTTGACTTCCTCGAGCTCCTGCAGATCCGCTACTGACATCCGGTTTCCGATCGCTGAGTTGGCCGGCACGCGCGCACTGAGTTGGCCGGCACGCGCGCGTAGCAGGCCCATTGAAACATGAGCGCGCCAGTCTAGAACTATATTTTCTGAAGTCAAGCGCGCTGGGCTCGGCGCCGACCGCCAGAACCCTTAGTTACCCGAGAAAGGCTCAGGGGATACGCGCCGCTCCCGGATTGGCGGAACGGTCCCGTCCGACCCCTCGATCATGCGTGGCGATCGGCCCACCACGCGCTTGCGCCAGACCCGGGCGAGGTATCTTGGCCAGCGGATGTGCATCATCTTGATCGCCCTCGGCGGCCCACTGTTGCCGCGGCGCGGCTAGCGTGCGCCGCGGCGCACGCACCGTCGCGCTGCACTGGCGCAAGGCCTACATGGACAACCTCACCGGTCTGGCGGGAATGGTCGCCTACAACCTGCTGCTGTCGGTATTCCCACTGGCGCTGCTGGCGCTGTTCATCGCGGGTCACATCCTCGAGAGTGCGGAGCTCGAGCGGCGCGTTCTCGAAGATCTGCGTCAGCTCTTCCCGACGACGGCTGAGTCGAGTCTGTCCGGCGCGCTCGAGCGAATCCGAGACTCTTCGACTCAGGCGGGCGTCGTCGCCGTCGTCGCGAGCATCTGGTTTGGCTCATCGTTCTGGGGAGCGCTCGACACCGCGTTCTGCCGGATCTATCACGGGCCGTGCCGAAGCTGGGTCGCTCAGAAGCGATTCGCCTTCGCGATGGTGGGCGTCGTCCTGCTGTTCATGGCTGCCACGGTTGCGGTCCCGACCATCCAGAGCCTCTTGCTGGCGGGGACCGATGACCTTCCGTTCGGGCTGTCGGGGGTCGGCGAGATCGGCTACGCGGTCACGCTGGCCGCCGGCCTCGTCTTGCTGTTCGGGATCCTCTGCGTCATCTACTTGTCCGTCCCCAACGTGCGCGTACCCGCCCACGCCATCTGGCCCGGGGCTGCCGGGGCGACCGTGGCGATCGCAGTGATCGACTACGCCTTTCCGTTCTACCTGTCGCACCTCTCGACGATCGGCCGCTTCGGCAGCACGTTCGTCTTCGTGTTGATCGTGTTGCTGTGGTTCTACGCGATCGCGATCATCATCCTCGCCGGTGCCGTCATCAACGCGATCCGCCTGACGCCGGCGCTTGCCGGGAAGGAAGGCGAGTCGGGGCAAGCGCCCGCGACGGCAGCGGCGGGCCCAGACTGAGCGGCGGGCTCCCGCCGCGCTAGCGGCTCTGCTCCGGTCGGGCGCCCTTGATGTCTGGTTCCGCCCCCTCGGCGGTCCCGAGAACGACCCGCTTTCCGGAGGCCTTGGCGCGATACATAGCCGCGTCGGCGAGCTCGATCAGGCGGTTCGGCTCACACGCGTGCTGTGGGCACGAGACAACGCCGATCGAGATCCCGACGGTCGAGCCGTCGGGCGACTCGACCTGCTCGACAGCAGCCGCAAGCCGGTCGGCAAGCACCTTGGCGCGCGACGCCGTCTGGTCCGGCGCAAGCACGCAGAACTCATCCCCGCCCATGCGAATTGGCGTGTCGATCGTGCGGATCGCGCTGCGCACGGCCTCAGCGACGCCGACAAGTGCCGCGTCGCCGGCGGCATGCCCGTAGCTGTCATTGATGCGCTTGAGCCCGTCGATGTCGAGCAGCACCACGGCGAACGGGTGGCCGTAGCGCTTCTGGACTCCGAGCAGGTGACGGATGTGCTGCTGCAGGTAGCGGACGTTGTAGAGACCGGTGAGAGCGTCGGTGTTGGCCAGCCATTCCAGCTCGCGGGAGCGGCTGTGCAACAGCTCCTCGACGGCGGCCGCCTGGATCCCGCCAAAGACCGACGTCAGTCGCTCGACCGCATCGACGACGATCCTCTGGTCGACGTCGCGCAGCTCACGGCCAAGCGCCGCGATCATCACCGACTGGAGTGCGGCGATGTCGAGCGACAACTCGGACGGACTGAGGTCGTCGCTGCCGCGTAAGCCGGCGAAGCGGGTAGCGCGCCGTTGTTGCTGATCGCCGTCAGCAGCTCCGGAATCCGCCCCATCCTGAGCGAGCAGACCGACGATCTCGCCGATCAGCTCCGGCAGCTCGCGCGCTATCCGATCGGTCGGTATCCGCTCGATCTCCTCGAGTGAAGCGCGTTCGACGACGCGCAGCAGCCAGGCTTTTGTGAGCTCCTCGCGGGACTCGTCAAGCCGCGCTAGTGGAGCGTCCAAGACGGTGGAAAGGCGCGGAACCGTTGTCTCTGACACTGTCGTCCCCTGAGTCGAGCAAGCGGCGATGCTAACCCGCCGCGGCGATGCTAACCCGCCGTCCGGATGATGCATACCCCGAATTGAGATAGTACATGGGCGAAATAGGCGCATTTGCGGCGGAACCGCCAGCAAGGGCCAGCGCTTCAGGGAGGAGATGAGGCTCCGAGCGCGAAAGGCCGTGGCTGGATGGCAACTCAAGACGCTCTCCGCGCGCAGACCCCGAGCGCCTGGCTGACACGTAACCGCGAGCCCCTGCTGCGGCGCTGGCTCAGCTTGATCGTCGAGCGCGCGAGCCTCGACGAGCTCGCGGAACGACCGCTCGGCGAGCGCATCAAGGATCTCGACCTGCTGCTCGAGGCGGCATCGGGCAGTGACCAGGAAGCGCCGACAGCCCTTAGGACGCGCGGAGACTCGCTCTGGGATGAGCTCGAACGACAGGTCGACGCCCACCGCCGTCTTGGGAGCTCGTTCGCCCTAGCGATCGTAGCTGTCAATGGCGGTGGCGCTGGCATCGACGGCGCGGCTACGCCGAATGGCGACGACTTCATCGCCGACGACGACTGGCCGCCGACGGCCTCCGCCATCCCAATCCCGGGCCCGAGCGACTGGGCAGTCGCGCTGAGACAGGCGGCTACCGCCGACGACGTCGTCGTCGACGCCGGCGACGGCGCGACGGCACTCGTCCTACCAGGTGCCGGCACCGCCGACGCACGGTTGGCGGCAGACCGCCTGCGGGTATCGGCGTGGAAGCTTCTCGGCGGCCGCGGCCGCCTGGCGGACGTCGGTCTGGCGAGCTGTCCCGAAGACGGCGCGATCGCGGACGAGCTCGTGACAGTCGCGCGCGAGCGGCTGAGACGAGCGCTCGGCGGCCCGCTCGAGGCGGCCGACGTTGCGGAGCTGGCTCCAGTGACACCGCTTTTCCGCGCCTGAGGCGCGCGCGTCGCCAGCTTCCGAGTACGCCCTCTTGGCGGCCGTCGCGGCGGCAACGCTAGGCTGGGGACGATGCGACTTGCCCAGGCATCGGCGCTCGTTGCGGGCGGCGCGTCAGGTCTCGGCGAAGCGACCGTGCGAGAGCTCATCGCGCGGGGCGCGCGCGTCGCGATCGTCGATATCGACGGAGATCGCGCCGCGGCGCTGGCCGCGACACTCGGCGAAGGCGCGGTCGGGCTAGCGGCGGACGTGACCGACGAGGGCGAGCTCGAAGCCGCGCTCGGCGCCGCGAGCGAGGCGATCGGGCTGCCTCGCTTTGTGGTCGCATGCGCTGGCGTCGCCTGGGCCGAGCGCGTCGTCGGGCGTGACGGTGCAGCCCGATTGGAGCCCTTCGAGACCGTTGTGCGCACGAATCTCGTCGGCAGCTTCAACGTGCTTCGCCTGACCGCCGCCGCGATCGCTAGGAATGACCCCGATCTCGACGGAGAGCGCGGTGCAATCGTGATGACGGCGTCGGTGGCCGCCTACGACGGCCAAATCGGCCAGACGGCCTACGCGGCCTCGAAGGGCGGCATTGTCGCGCTCACGCTGCCGGCCGCGCGTGACCTCGCGCGCTTCGGCATTCGCGTCTGCACGATCGCGCCAGGAACGTTCGACACCCCGCTGCTCGCCGGACTGCCCCAGCAGACGCGCGACGCGCTGGCTGCTCAGGTCCCCTTTCCGGCGCGTCTCGGCCGTCCCGCGGAGTTCGCCGCGCTCGCCTGCCATGTCGCCGAGAACGGGATGCTCAACGGCGAGACGATCCGGCTCGACGGCGCGCTTCGGATGGCGCCGAGGTAGACCGCAGGAGCACCGCGCTCAGCGCAGCGCAGCGCTGGCCAGTGCGCCCTCATGCTCCGCTGCCAGCGTCGGCGCGAGCTCTGGGCGATCGAGGTGCTCGCGGGCCGCGGCGAGCAGCGCGCGCGGCCGCTCAAGCCAGATCGCGTGTCCGCAATCGGGAATGAGCTCGAGCCGAGCGCCGGGTAGCAGCTGCGCCAGGCGCTCACCGTAGGCCGGCGGTACAACGCGGTCGTTGCTGCCCCAGACGACCAGCGGAGCACTGACTACGCGTGGCAGCAGACGCTCGAGTCGTGGGTCGTGAAGGTACGGGTTCCAGCCGACCCTGGCCGTCGCCGCCGCGGCCTTGACGAGCAGCCTGAAGCGCTCGTCGTCGAGCTCCGCAAATCGCGGCACCGCGAGCGCCGCGACGGGATGATCGGGGTCGTGGAAGAGGAGCTCGCGTGCGCGCCGCTCCTGGCCGAGCTGAACGACAAAGATGTCCGCCATCGGAACAGCCGCGAGCCTGATGCCGAGGCTTGCGGCGAGGACCAGCCGTCCGATCCGATCCCCATGCCGCGCCGCGAGCTCGAGCGCGATCCAGCCACCGAGCGAACAGCCGACGACGTCGACGCGCCCCCAGCCGTGCGCGTCGATGAAGGCGAGATAGTGGTCGGTCAGATCGTCGATGCCGCGGACCGCCTCGAGCCCTAGCGAGCGGCCGAAGCCGGGATGGAGCGGCGCGTAGACGGTGCGGGTCTCAGCGAGCCCGGAAAGGAGCTCCGACGGACCAACAGGCTCGCCGAGAAAGGAGTGCAGGTAGAGCAGCGGCGGTCCCTCACCGCCGACCACAAGCTCGGTGCGGCGACCGCCGACCTCGATCAGCTCGGTCCTCACGAGACTTCCGCGAGGGTCTTGTCGGGAAACGGCAGCGAGCGCGGTGGAGGCTCGGAGGACTCGGGGAAATCCGCTCGCAGGCGCGGCATGACCTCGCCGGCGAAGCGCTCTAGGCTAGCCCTCACCTTCTCGTCTGGCATATCTCCGACCTGGAACAGGCCGAGCAGGTTTCCAGCCCCGAGCTCCGCTTGGTGCTCGGCGATCTTCTCGTAGACGGTGGACGGCGAGCCGACCACCGCGTAGCAGCCGTCCTCGATGTCCTGCCAGGTCCGAACGCTGTCGATGAACCCGCCGCGGGCGGCCTTCGCGATCCGCAAGAGGGACTCGACGCTCGTGTACCCCGGTGGCGACAGCACCAGCCCGGGGATCAGCTTTCGCTTGAAGTACCAGAAATGCTGCTCGAACTCCTCGCGTGCCTGATCGTCGCTGTCGGCGACGTAGATCGGCATCAGCAGACCCATCTGCGTCGGATGCGCGCGGTAGCCCTCTTGCTCGCAGGCCTCGCGAAAACGCGCATAGGTCTGCTTGAACACGTCGATATGGAAGTAGGGAATGCCCATATACGCGTAACGTCGCCGCGCTACGAACTCGATCGTCTCGAGCGACCCCGCGCCGGGGATCCAGACCGGCGGATGTGGCTGCTGGAGCGGTCTTGGCCAGACATTGACGTAGCGCAGCTTGTAGTGCTCGCCGTAGAACTCGAATGGGCCGGGCTCTGTCCAGGCGCGCATGATGAGCTCGTGGGCCTCGGCAAAGCGGCTGCGGGCCTCGGTCGGATTGATCGAGGAGGAGTAGTACTCGGGGCCGCCGCCGATCACCTGTCCGGAGATGATCCGCCCGCCGGAGATGTTGTCGAGCATCGCGATCTCCTCGGCCACTCGCGTCGGCGGGTCGTAGAGCGGCAGCGCGTTGCCGAGCACCGCGATCTTCACCCTCGTCGTCCGCTGCGTCAGCGCAGCGGCGATCAGGTTCGGGCTCGGCATTAAGCCGTAGGCCGTCTGATGGTGCTCGTTGACGCAGACGCCATCGAACCCGAGCTCCTCCGCATAGGCGAGCTGATCGAGGTACTCGCCGTAGTAGCGACTGCCCTCGCGAGGGTCGTAGAGGGCGTTCGGGATCCAGACCCAGGCGGAGTCGTGGCGGTCCTCGAAGTCGGCCGGCAGGCCCCTGTAGGGCATCAGGTGAAAGCTGAAGAACCTCACCCGATCGATCGACCACGACTCGCGTCGCGCGCGTGCGGGAATGAGTAGGACGCGATCCGGCAACGGCGATCGATCGGCTCTCTGGCTTGGGTCAATGGGCGGAGCATCAGCAAAGCGCCGAGAATATCGGCCCCGACTTGACGGTCCGGAACGTGCCGCCGATAGTGATCGCATGAAGCTCCAGTGGCTGGTCCAAGCGCGGGCGTTGGTGGCGCAGACGGCGCGTTCGCGCGGCTGGTTCGTCCTTGCCATGCTCGCTACAACGCTGGTCGCGGCGCTCGATGTCCTCACCGGGCCGAAGGTGGTGCTGATCGGACTGCTGATCGTCGGACCGCTGATCGCGTCGGCGAGGACCAGTCCCGCCGATGCGATGCTCGTGACGCTCTACGCGGTGGGGCTCGCCGCATACCTAGGTGTTCCCGAGGGAATCTTCGGCACCATCGACCATCTTGTGCGCTGCCTCGTCGTCGTGGTCAGCGGCGGGCTCTCCACCTGGGTCTCGGGCCTGCGCCGCCAGCGCGAGGAAGCCGCGGCGCGGGCCGCGACGCAGCACAACCTCGCGCGGATCTTCGCCGAGTCGACCTCGCTTGCGGACGCGGGCCCTCGGATCCTCGCGGCGATCGGCGAGACCTTCGGCTGGGAGCTTGGAACCCTCTGGGTCCTTGGTGGCAGAGTCGGCGCTCTCCGCTGCGCAGACACCTGGCAGGGGCCGGGCGCGAAGATCTGCGACTTCGATGACTTGGGTCGGGCGCTCGCCTTTCGACCGGGGGTCGGGCTTCCGGGCAGCGTCTGGGCGACCGGCGCCCCAGCGTGGATGGCGAACGTGATCGATGACAGCAGCTCCGCGCGCGCGAGAGCGGCAGCCTCGGCCGGCCTTGACGGCGCCTTCGGCTTTCCGATCCTCAGCGGCACGCGCGTGCTCGGGGTCATCGAGTTCCTCACCCAGCGCGTCGGAAAGGCAGATGAGGATCTGCTCGCGACGGTCGCCACGGTTGGGCGCCAAGTCGGCCAGTTCATCGAGCGTCGCGAGGCGGAACAGGCGGTCACCGAGAGCGAGGCACGCAAGACGGCGATGCTCCACGCGGCGCTCGACTGCATCGTGACGATCGATCACGAGGGTCGGGTGGTCGAGTTCAACCCGGCTGCCGAGCAGACGTTCGGCTACCGGGCTGCGGACGTGATCGGCAAGGAGATGGCGTCGCTGATCATTCCGCCGAGGCTGCGCGATCTTCATCGCGAAGGGCTCGCCCGTTACATGGTCACAGGCGAGGGGCCGGTGCTCGACACCCGTTTCGAGCTCACCGCGATGCGCTCCGACGGAAGCGAGTTCCCCGTCGAGGTGACGATCACGAGCATTCAGCTCGAACAGAGTCCGATGTTCACCGGCTACCTGCGCGACATCACCGCCCGAAAGAGGACCGAGACCGAGAACGCGAAGCTGCTCGAGCGCGAGCATGCTTCGCGGTTGCGCGCGGAACGCGCCGAGGAGCGCGCGAGCTTCCTCGCGCATGCGGTCACGCTGCTCAGCATGTCGCTCGACTACGAGCAGACACTCGAAAGCGTTGCGCGCATCGTCGTTCCCGACCTTGCCGACTGGTGTGTCATCGACATGCTCGAGGAGGGCGGCTTGATCAAGCGCTTGGCGGTCACCCACGTCGACCCCGCCAAGGAAGCGCTCGCCTGGGATCTCGACCGCCGCTATCCACTCAACCCGGACGAACCCGAGGGAGCGCCGAAGGTAATCCGAACCGGCAAGCCGGAGCTGGTCGCGGAGATCCCCGACAGCCTGCTCGAGGTCGTCGCACGCGACCAGGAGCACCTGCAGATCATCCGCGAGCTGGGGCTCAAGTCCGCGATGGTCGTGCCACTGCAGGCGCGCGGGCGGGTGCTCGGCGCGATCTCGTTTGCATCGGCGGAGTATGGGCGGCTGTTCGACGAAGATGACCTCGACCTTGCCCAACAGCTCGCGCTGCGTGCGGCGATGGCGATCGACAACGCGCGCCTGTTCCGCGACCGGGCACACATCGCGAAGATCCTTCAACAGAGCCTGCTACCCGAGACGCTGCCGCAGCTGCCCGGAGTGGAGGTCGCCGGCCGCTACCGCGCCGCGGGCGAGGGAGTCGAGGTCGGCGGTGACTTCTACGACGTCTTCCAGATCGGTGAGCGCCGCTGGGGGATGGTGATGGGCGATGTCTGCGGCAAGGGCGCGCGGGCGGCGGCGCTGACGAGCCTTGCCCGCTACACGATTCGCGCCGCGGCAATGCGCGAGCCGCGGCCGAGCCGGATCCTGACGATGCTCAACGAGGCGATCCTGAGGGAGTCATCCGACGAGAGCTTCGCCACCGTCGCGTACGCGATGCTCGAGCCATACGACGGCGGCGCACATCTGACGGTCTCCTGCGGCGGACATCCTCAGCCGATCGTCCTGCGCCGCGACGGGACGGTAGAGACGGTCGGTCGCGGCGGGTCACTGCTGGGGGTCCTAGCCGATCCGCAGCTCGTTGACGAGACTGTCGACCTCTTCCCCGGAGATGCCGTGGTCCTCTACACCGACGGCGCGCCCGAGGGGCGGTCGAAGCGCGGCTTCTTTGGCTCCCAGCGGTTGCTCGGCCTCGTCCGGTCGTGCGTGGGTGTCGGTGCCGCGAGCATCGCTCAGACAATCGAGAACGAGGTGATGGAGTTCCAGAACAACCGCCCGCGCGACGATGTCGCGCTGCTCGTCTTCCGGATCGCCGACAACGGCGGTCCCCCAACCGGTGGAGCGCCGGGCGCGCTCTTGGAGAGCTTCGAGGAGTCGCTTCGGCCGATCCTCCCAGCCGTCGACGCGCCGCCAATCGTCCCCCATAGTTGAGACGGCGTCGCCGCCGTTAGACGGTGTCTGCGCGGGCAGCCGTCGACAAAGGCCCACTCGCCGCTGCGCACGACCGGGAGGTCGGTCGCCGACAGCGACCGGCTTGTGCTGATCACCGCGCGACCCGGGGCTGGCAGCGGGCTGCGCGAGATCGAGACATCGCTCGGATCGCGGTCGAGCAACGCCGCGACCGCGGCGCGTGCGCTCCCCGATGCGCCAAGCCGTGGGCAGGCGGAGATCCCCCTGCGGACATCCGTTCGCGCCAGCAGCCGTTCGAGGTCGCCGTCGGCGGCAACCTTCTCGCGCGCCAGGGCGAGCATCGACGCCGTCTCCCGGACATCGTGGCGCGCCTCGCCGAGCGTGCCAGCGATCCCCGTCGCAAGGGCCGCGACGACGAGTACAGGGCCAACGGCAGCGACGGGCGAGCTTCGAATCGTCGCTCTCCCCTCCCCTGAGAGGCATCCAAGCCCTGCACCGGCAAGCGCCACCAGCGCAACCGCCGCCACGAGCAGGTAGCGATCGTTCAGCGGCAGCCCGGCGGCGACCAGCACCGCGAAGCCCGCGGTCGCGGCGAACGCGAGCGCAGCGGCGGTCAGCTGAGCGCGCCGCTCGCGGCCCAGCAGGCGCTGCGGCGAGCGGAGCGCCCAGGCCGCGACGACGACGCCCGCCGCGGCGAGCGGCAGCCCAATCAGCGTGCCGAACCCGTCACGCAGGGTAGGCACGAGCTCGCCCAGACCCGTCGTGCGTTCGAGCAGCGCGGCGGACGCGCGGGTTCCGACAAGCGAATGCAGCACGTCGCCGGTCGCCACGAGATCGATCGCCAGCCAGAGTGCAGGGGCGCTCGCGGCAAGGGCGACTGCCGCGATCGGTGTCGCGCGCCGCTGGCGCACGACAAGCCAGCCGAGCACGAGCCCGGAGAGCAGCCACGCCTCCGGGCGCAGCATCCCGGCAAGCGCGAGCAAGACGAGCGCGCCGCGCCATGCGCCTGCTGAGCGCTCGGCCAGCGACCCCGCGGCGAGCAGGACGAGCGCAGCGAACGGGATGTCGATGAACGCGTGCATGGCAAAGAAATCGATCCGCGGGCGAGTCGCCACGAGCAGCGCCGCCAACGCGCCTGCGCCCGGGCCGCCGGCCGCCCGAGCGAGCCGGAACACGGCCAGCAGCAGCGCCGCGAAGGCGACCACCGCCATCACCGCGTAGCCGTCGGCCGCCGCGCGCGGGCCGAGTGTCGACAGCAGCGCCGCGATCGCGATCGGCAACGGGTGCTTGGTCGGCACGTCGGCCACGCCGAACTCCGGCAGCCGCCCGTCGAGCAGCAGTGCCCCCCAGGCCAGCGAGTAGCGCGCGTCGGTCGACAACACGACCTGCGGCGCAGCGATGGCGATCAGCCAGGCGACGGTCGCCAGCAGAGTTGCGCCGACGGCCGCACGGCACAGTCTGGAGCGGGCGGTCATCGATCCGCGGGCATGGTAGTCGGGCGCAGCAATCGCTTCAGGCAGCCCGCTCGTCTAGTCTGCCCGGTCGAATGCGCGAGCTAAGAGAGAGATGAAGGTCGGGGTTCCGGCCGAGTCGGGCCGCGGTGAGTTCAGGGTCGCACTGGTCCCCGATGTCGTCCGCAAGCTGAGCGGGGCCGGGGTCGATGTCGTTGTGCAGCACGGAGCGGGCACGGGCGCCGACATCCCGGACGCCGCCTACGCCGAGGCCGGCGCCGCGGTCAGCTCCGCGCGCGGCGAGGTCTGGCAGGCAGAGGTCGTCGCGAAAGTCCGGCCGCCGACCGAGGACGAGATCGCGAGTCTGAGGGCCGGATCGATCCTCGTCGGCCTGCTGGCACCACTCAGCGAGCCTGACACGGTGCGCGCACTCGCCGCAGCCGGCGTCACCGCCTTCGCGCTCGAGGCCGTCCCCCGCATCACGCGCGCCCAGTCGATGGACGCGCTCTCATCGCAGGCGACGGTCGCCGGTTACCGAGCCGTCCTCGTCGCGGCAACCGAGCTCGGTCGCTTCTTCCCGATGCTGACGACCGCCGCGGGTACCGTCGCACCCGCCAAAGTGCTGATCCTCGGCGCCGGCGTAGCGGGCCTTCAGGCGATCGCGACGGCGCGGCGGCTCGGCGCCGTCGTGAGCGCGTTCGATGTGCGCGCGGCAGTCAAGGAGCAGGTCGAGAGCCTCGGCGCACGGTTCCTCGAGCTCGAGCTAGGCGCCGATGGCGAGGGCGAGGGCGGATACGCCCAGGAGCTCGATGAGGAGGGCAGGCGGCGCCAGCAGGAAGCGCTGTCGGAGGCGATCGCCAGCTTTGACGCGGTAATCACGACCGCGCTCGTGCCCGGCCGCCCAGCGCCGTTGCTGATCCCAGCCGCGGCGGTGGGGGGCATGAGAACCGGCTCGGTGATCGTCGACCTCGCCGCCGACGCGGGCGGCAACTGCGAGCTCAGCGAGCCCGGCCGCACGATCGACGCCGACGGCGTGACGATCGCGGCTCCGCTCGACCTGCCGAGCGCGATGGCCGAGCACGCATCGCAGCTCTACTCGCGCAACATCGCCGCATTCATCGAGCTGCTCGTCGACGCGGGCCAGCTGCGGCTGAGCTTCGACGACGAGATCCTCGCCGCGGCCTGCATCACTCACAACGGCGAGATCGTGCACGAGGGCGCCGCAGAGGCCGCCGCCCGGCCGGTCTCATAGGTGATCTTGTGGACCTGCTGACCGAGCTGACGATCTTCGTGCTGGCGGCGTTTGTCGGCTTCGAGGTGATCTCGAAGGTCCCCAACACCCTGCACACCCCGCTGATGTCAGGAACGAACGCGATCCACGGGATCGTTCTCGTTGGAGGGATCCTGGCGATCGCCGTATCCGCCGGCGACACGCTCGGGCAGGTGCTGGCGACGATTGCCGTCGCGTTCGGCACGATCAACGTCGTCGGCGGCTTCCTGGTGACCGACCGGATGCTCGGCATGTTCAAGAAGAAGCCCGAGCGGAAGGAGTAGCGGATGGGCATCGACCTGATCGCCGCCCTCTCGCTGCGCGATCCCGACCTGATCACGGGCGCCTACATCGTCGCGGCGATCCTCTTCATCGTCGGGCTGCGCCACCTCGCCCACCCGAGCACGGCGCGTTCCGGCAACGCCATCGCCGCGGTCGGGATGGCGATCGCCGTCATCGCGACGCTGCTCGATCGCGACATCATCGACTACCCGCTGATCGCGCTCGGGATCGCGATCGGAACGGCCGTCGGAGTCCCGGCGGCGCGCTCGGTGAGGATGACGGCGATTCCACAGATGGTGGCGCTCTTCAACGGTGTCGGCGGAGGCGCCGCGGCGCTGATCGCCTGGGCCGAGTTCCGCCGGCTCGCGCCCGCTGGCGAGCGAATCGTGATCGACACCGAGATCGCGATCCTGTTCTCGACGGTCGTCGGGGCCGTCAGCTTCTGGGGCAGCATCGTCGCTTTCGCGAAGCTGCAGGAGCTCATCTCCGGTCGTCCGATCATCGTCCGCGGGCAACAGGTAATGAACGGACTGCTGCTGGTCGCCGCACTCGCCGGCACGATCTGGCTGGCGATCGGCAACGACGACGAGACCGTCTTCGTCGCGGTCCTGCTGGCCTCGTCGCTGCTCGGGCTCGCGCTCGTCCTGCCGATCGGCGGAGCCGACATGCCCGTCGTGATCTCGATGCTGAACGCCTTCACCGGTCTCGCCGCCGCGGCGGCGGGCTTCGCCCTCGACAACACCGCGCTGATCGTCGCGGGCACGCTCGTCGGGGCATCGGGAACGATCCTCACCCAGCTGATGAGCAGGGCAATGAACCGATCGCTCGGCAATGTGCTCTTTGCCGGCTTCGGCGCCGTGCCGGCCGGGGGCACCGCTGCGGTCGGCGATCACGGCGGGACCGTGCGCTCGACGAGTGCCGCGGACGTCGCGATCCAGCTCGCCTACGCAAGCCGGGTCGTCGTCGTTCCCGGTTACGGGATGGCTGTCGCGCAGGCGCAGCACGCCGTCCGCGAGCTGGCGCGCGCGCTCGAGCAACGCGGCGTCGACGTCAAGTACGCGATCCATCCGGTGGCGGGGCGAATGCCCGGCCACATGAACGTGCTGCTCGCCGAGGCGGACGTCCCGTACACGCAGCTCAAGGAGATGGACGACATCAACTCCGAGTTCGCGCAGACCGACGTCGCGCTCGTGATCGGGGCCAATGACGTCACCAACCCGGCCGCACGCAACACCCCCGACAGCCCGATCTACGGTATGCCGATCCTCGACGTCAACAAGTCCGCCAGCGTGATCGTCCTGAAACGAAGCATGAGCCCGGGATTCGCCGGGATCGAGAACGAGCTCTACTACGACCCGAAGACGGCGATGCTCTTCGGTGACGCGAAGGAGTCGATCACGAGCGTGCTGGCGGAGGTGAAGGCGCTCTAGCGGCATCCGGCCCGACGGCCTCAACGCTGCCGGCGGCGCCAAACCGCTGCCCAGGCCGGGGACGCGACGTACACTCCCACGCTCTCTCCATCCGAGGCGATCCGGCGTCAACCGCGGCAGCCGCTCGCGAGGAGTCCCTCTTGTCAGCGATGCCCGACTCGCCCCAGCGCGCACCGATCAAGGCGACCGCACGGCCGCCCGGCTCGGGGCGGTCGCTCTCCGATGACATCTACCTGCTCGGCGACATTCTCGGCGAGGTGATCCGCGCCCAGGAGGGCGCCGACGCATTCGAGCTCGAGGAGCGCGCCCGCACTCTCGGCAAGGCGTATCGATCCGGCGAGCAGCAGGCGGGCGATGAGCTCGCTGCGCTCGTGGCCGGCGCATCGCTCGACGAGGCGCAGGTCCTCATCCGGGCCTTCACGAAGTACTTCCAGCTGGTCAACCTTGCCGAGGACAATCAGCGGATCCGGCGGATCAGGGCCTCGGAGAGCGAGCGCCATCCGGCGTCGCCGCGAGGCTCGATTCGCGACGCGATCGAGATCCTCGCACAACGTGGGATGACCGCCGAGCAGCTGGCTGAGCTGCTCGCGCGAGCGAAGATCCGGCTCGTGCTGACCGCGCACCCAACCGAGGCGAGGCGTCGGACGACCGTCGAGAAGCTCGCGCGGATCTTCGCGGTCATCCGTGAGCTCGATGAGCGGCTGACGCTACCGCGCGAGGTGGAGCTTGCGCGTGCCAGACTCGCGGCGACCGTCGAGGAGCTCTGGGGCTCGAACGAGATCCGCGCGGTCTCCCCCTCCGCGCTCGATGAGGTGCGTGCCGGACTGGTCTACTTCCAGTCGACGCTCGTCGAGGTGATCCCGGCGATCTACCGTGAGCTTGAGCAGGCGATCGCCGCCGTCTACCCCGGCGCCTCGATCAACGTTCCGCCGTTCATCTCGTTCGGGTCGTGGATGGGCGGCGATCGCGATGGCAACCCGAACGTCACGCCGGAGGTCACGGCCGAGAGCCTGCGCATCATGCGCGCGACGGCGCTGCACTTCTTCGAGGGCCGGGCAAGGCAGCTCGCCGAACGAGTCTCGGTCTCCTCGCTCGTGATCGGGCCGGCCCCGCTGATCGAGCCGTTGCTCGCCGCAAATCGCGAGCGATTCCCGCAGCTCGCGGCCACCCTCGCCCGCAAGAACCCCGACGAGCCCTACCGCCAGGCGTTCAGCTTCCTGCGCGCGCGCCTCGACGCCACCCGTGATGGCCTCGAAGGCCGCTACGGCGAGGCCGGCGAGTTCATCGCCGACCTCCGGCTGATCGAGCGGTCGCTGGGCACGTCCGCGGCGTTCATCCCCTCCGGCGACCTGCACGACGTCATCAGGCAGGCGGAGGTGTTCGAGTTCCACTTCGCTCCGCTCGACGTTCGCGACCACGCCCGCCGGCACGAGACCGCGGTCGCCGAGCTGCTGGCGGCAAGCGGTGCAGAGAGTGACTACCGGAACCTCTCCGAGCCCGCGCGCCTTGCGCTGCTCGCCCGGCAGATCGCGAGCCCAGATGAGCTGATCCCGCGTGATCTGTCGCCCCTCTCCGACGAAGCGCGCGAGGTCACACAGACCTTCCAGGAGCTTCGGCGCCTGCTGACCGGCGAGCACCGCGGCGCAATCTGCACCTACATCATCTCCGGCACGGAGTCTCCGTCGGACGTCTTGGAGGTGCTGCTGCTGATGAAGGTGTCCGGCCTGGCGGCGGCGGGCGGCGACGATGCCCTGCTTCAGATCGTCCCGTTGTTCGAGGCGGAGCAGACGCTCCGGCGTGCCGCGCAGACGATGGGCATCTTGCTCAGGCAGCCCGCCTACCGAGCTGCAGTTCGGTCGTGGGGGGACACCCAGGAGGTCATGATCGGCTACTCCGACTCGAACAAGGACGTCGGCTACCTCGCCTCGGCGTGGGCGATCTACGAGGCCCAACGCGAGCTCGCGCTGCTGTTGCGTGAGGCTGGGATCGAGTTCACCTTCTTTCACGGGCGCGGCGGCTCGATCGGCCGCGGTGGCGGGCCGACCAACGTCGCGATCCTCGCGCAGCCGCCGCGGACCGTCGAGGGCCGGATCAAGCTCACCGAGCAGGGTGAGGTGATCTCCGACAAGTACTCGACGACAGCGGTGGCTCGTCGCGAGCTCGAGCTGGTGACGAGCGCAGCGCTGGTGACCGCGGTCAAGGGCGGGTCGGGGCTGGCTGCCGAGCGCCTGCGCGTGTTCGAGGAGTTGATGGAGCGAATGGCCGTCCGCTCGCGCGACCTCTACCGGGAGCTGGTCTATGGCGACCCCGACTTCGTGTCGTTCTTTCACCAGGCGACCCCGGTCGGAGAGATCGCGCGCCTTGGCCTCGGCTCGCGGCCGGCACGCCGCAGCGCGGGCTCGACCCGGATCGAGGACTTCCGCGCGATCCCCTGGGTCTTCTCGTGGACTCAGGCCCGGATCATCTTGCCGGGTTGGTATGGGCTCGGCAGCGCGCTGGCGGGTGCACGGGAGGAGGTCGGCCTCGCTGCGCTCCAGCAGATGGATCGCGACTGGCCGTTCTTCGCCGCGCTGCTGAGCAACGCGGAGATGGCGCTCGCCAAGGCTGACCTGCGCATCGCGGAGCGCTACGTCGCGCTCGTCGACGACGACGACGCGCGCGAGCGAGTCTGGGGTCGGATCAAGCAGGAGTACGCACTTACCGAGCAGCAGTTGCTCGCGGTCACCGACCAGGATCGACTACTCGACCGCGCGCCCGTGCTCCAGCGCTCGATCGACCGTCGCAACCCCTATGTCGATCCACTCTCGTTCATCCAGGTCGAGCTGCTGCGCAGGCTGCGCGCGGAGGGAAGCTCGGCGGCGCTCGAGCGCGCGACCTTCCTCGCGATCAACGGCATCGCAGGGGGCCTGCGCAACACGGGCTGATCCCGCGCGCCGACCACCTCTCGCCGCCAGCTCCGCACGCAAGCCCTCTTGCGAGCGCCCGGGCGCAGCTCAGGTCTCGCAGGCGGCTGCCACCCGACGGCGTATCAGCCAGCGCGATGGTGAGCCCGCGAGCCGAAGCAGAGCGGGCCCGATGGCTATCGCAAGCGCATCGAAGAGGCAGTATCCGCTCGCGATGCCGCTTGGTGGATTGCCCGCCGGCATGCCGAGCCCCGGGACCTCGGGCGCCCAGCGCCACGCTCCGACGGCGGTGCCGTAGAGCTCGAGCAGGCCAACCGCCAGGAAGACCCCGGCAAAGACGGTCGGCGCGCGACCTCGGATCAGAAACCATCCGAGCGCGGCCATCGCGAGTGCACCAAGAACGTCCGTTCTGCCGGTCACGGTGAGCCCGGCGATCGCCCAGGCCGCCCCGACGGCAAGCGCCGCCCGGATGACCGCCTGGCGGTGTGCTCGCACAAACCTGCTCGTCGCCATCCGCAGGCCGCAGAGATAGATCAGCCCGTGGCCGGGCGGTACGAACAGCGGCAGGTTGTCGAGCCGGTAGGTGTAGAGGCCCCAGACGATCGAGCCGATGATCTCGCCGCAGGTGGCAACGATCACGACGGCGACGATTCGTGCCTGCTCAGTCCGATCGACTGAGCGACAGCCCAGCGCGAGCACGGCCCAGGTGGCGAGTCCGAGCAGTGCCTGACCGCCGGCGCTGGCGTCGCGGTCGAGGAGAAGGACGACGCCGATATGCATTGCGATCAGTCCGCAACAGAGCGGCGGGCTGATGAAGAGGCGCTCGGCGAGCGCCAGCGGCGAGTGGCGCGACTGCTGTCTGGGCTCCAATCCGATCGCGCTCCTAGCGCCCAGCGTACATCGTCGCCGGGCGCTCGGACAAGCGCCGCCGGGCCGGAAGAGGCAGCCGGTGCGTTCGCTACGGTCTCGCCCGCATGCTCAACGCCGCCGTCCGCTGCGCCCTTGCCGGCGTGCTCGTCCTGTCCGCGGGAATGAAGCTGGCCGGCCCACCGGCCAGCCAGGCAGCCTTGGCCACGTTCGGCATCCATCGCCCCACCCTGCGGCGAGTGGCGTGGGGCGCGATCGTCGTCGCCGAGCTCGCCCTCGCCTGCTCGATCGCGCTCGGCTCGTCGCTCGCCGCCTATGGCGCCGCCACCGTGCTGGTCGTCTTCGCCGCCGTCATCGCGGTCGCGCTCTGGCGTGGGCAGGCAGGCGCACCGTGCGCCTGCTTTGGCTCGCGCTCGCGCGTAAGGGGCGGCGCGATCGCGCGGAATCTAGGGCTGGCGGGCGCGTTCGCGGCGGTCCCGGCGCTCCCTGGGCACGACCCGACAACCGAGCAGTGGCTTGGCCTCGGGCTGGCACTGTCGCTGATCGCAAGTCTCGGGCTCGCCATCGGTCTGCTCGGACTCGCGCGCGAGGTCGGCCTGCTGCGGCTCGCCCAGGGAGGTCGGAGCGCGCTCGAGATCCCCGAGGAGGGGCCGCAGCTGGGTGGTGCCAGCGCTGTCATCGACCGCTTCGAGGGGGGCTCTGGCGGACGACTCGCGCTGGCGGTCTTCGTCTCCGCTGGCTGCCGCGTCTGCGGCGAGATCGAGGATCAGCTCGCCCTGCTCGACGACGATCCAGCCGTCGATCTGGTCGTCTTCGAGGAGCAGCGCGACGCGGATGTCTGGCGCGATCTGGCGATCCCTGGAAGCCCGTTCGCAGTCGCGCTGGACAGCGACGGAACCGTGCTCGCGAAGGGAACGTTCAACACGATGACACAGCTTGAGAGCGTGCTCGCGGCCGCCGAGCGGCGCGCGGCGGAGAGCGTCTATGCGCCGTTGCCAGGTTGACTCGTGAGCGTAGCTGCGTGATCTCCTGACAACCGCGCCCCCGCTGCGTGATCCCTTGACAACCGCGCCCCCGCTGCGTGGTCGCGCCCGCGGTCTCGGCGATGGTCGTCTCGATGCCTGATCCCGCCGGCGAGGTCGCAGACCTCCTTGCACGGAGCACGTCGCGGCGCAGCTTCCTCGGCCGTATTGGCCAGGCGCTGATCGCGGCCGCCGGAGCCAACTACATCGGTGCGGTCGTGCGCCCAGGCGAGGCGGATGCCTACCACTTCTGCGGACACATCTATACGACCGGCTCCTGCCCTCATCCGACGGGCCTGCCGCGCATCGACGCACGCGGCTTCCCATTGCGCGCCGCGGATGGTGCGGCAATCGACAACGTCGGTCGCCCGATCGACCGCCGTGGACGGCCCGTCGACGACGCCGGGCAGCTGCTGATCGACAGCGACGGTCGGCCGCTACCCCCGGCGCCGCGGACGCGCCTCTGCGAGGACGCGGTCGGGGAGCGCTTCGGTGTGCGGACGTCGGTCGACGGCGCCTGGTACCGCTGCTGTGGCGGACGAGTGCGCAAGCTCGTCGACTGCTGCTCCTACAGCCGCAGGAGGATCAATGGCGACGCCGCGCTCACCGGCTATTGCTACGCCGGGCGCAAGGTCTTCTGCGTCATGTACCTCCAGACGAGGATCCCGTGCTGAGCACACTCGAGCTCAGCTTGCTCGTCGCCGCGCTGCTAGCCGGTATCACCGGTACCTGGTCGCCCTGCGGGCTGTCGATGATCGCCACGATCGGCCCCAGCGGACACAGCGGCGGTCCGCGTACGACCGTGGCATCGTGTGCCACGTTTGCGGTCGGCGCGATCGCGGGCGGTACGGTGACGTTCGCCGGACTCGCGTCGCTCGGCTCGCTCGCACGTATTGGCGGCGACGGCCTCGCCCTGGCGCTGGCGGCTGCGCTGGCGATCGCGGCCGCGCTTGGAGAGGCTGGCGGCGTGCGTGTCGTGCCGCAGGTTCGCCGCCAGGTGCCTGAGCACTGGCGACGCGTGATGCCGCTGGCGCTCGCGGCGGCGCTCTACGGACTGCTGCTTGGCCTTGGATTCACGACCTTCGTCCTGACGCTCGCCGTCTGGGCGCTCGCCCTGATAAGCGTGGCGATCGGCGACCCGCTGCTCGGCGGCCTCGTCGGCGTCGCCTTCGGCGCCGGACGAGCACTCCCCGTGATCGCCATCGCCCCGCTCGCGGACCGCCGGACGGGCGTTCGCCTGACTGAGCTGATGGCCGAACGGCCGGCTGCCCTGCGCGGGCTCCGGCTTGCCGACGGGGTCGCGCTGGCGCTCTGCGCCGTCACTCTCGTCACCACCGACGCCGTCGCGGCCACCACCGTGGCAGCAGGCGCAACTGACCCCACCGTTGCGGGGACCAGCTTCGCCTGGGATCGTCCCGGCGGCAATGCATTGCTGCAACGGGGCGATGAGATCACCGCCCTCCCCGGCACGAGCGCGGCGCTCGGCGGCCCTTTCCTGGCTTGGCGCTCCGGCGACGACGTCACGCTTGCTCGTCGGGCAACGCTCGCGCCGGTGGCGACCATTGCGCTGCGCGCCGTCAACGAGCTCTCGGTGTCGGCGCGCTGGCTCGTGTACCGCGTGCGCGGGGTCGGCGGGACCGACCAGCTGCTCGCTCGCCCGATTGGAGCGGCGATCGGCGAGCCGCGTCTGATCGGTTCGGCGCGGGCGCCCGAGCAGCTCGGCCGCCCGTCGATCGATGGTGACATCGTCGTCTTTCACGTCGCCGGGCGGCACGAGAGCCGGATAGTCCAGGTCGACCTGCGCAGCGGCAGACGCCGCACGCTGCGTCGGGCGCGTGACCGACAGCTGTTGAACCCGGCGGTACTCGGCAACAGCCTGCTCTACGTCAGCGCCTCAAGCTGCGCCCAGCAGCTGCGGCTCGGGGGCCGCGGCCGCGGTCGATCGGCCGACCGTCTGCTGCTTGAGATCCCAGCGATCGCGCAGCACGACAGTGGCTATCAGCGCGGCTACAGCAGGCAGGGGCGGTTCCCGGCCGGCTGCGAGTCTCCCCGTCCTGGCCCGCAGCGGAGAACAACGCTCTGGACGACCGCGCTCTCCCGCCGGGCTGCCTACGTGACCCGCCTGCGCGCCCAGGCGAATGCCCCAAGCGCACGGATCGTTCGCGTCTCGCGCTAGCGTCTTCCCGGTGAGAGTCGTGACGAAGGGCGCTGGCGCGATGGCGGCGTGCACCGTGGTCGCCGCCGTCGCGAGTGGGATCACGGTATCCGCGACGGCCGGAGCGCCCGCAGTCAGCGCGCCCGCCCGCGTCGGGTCTGCAACCTCGCTTGGCGAGCGCTCGCGAGGCAGCCCCCGCCTGCTCGGCCGGTCAGCCGCTGGCAGGCCGATCCGCGTGATCGAGAGCGGCAAGGCGGGTGGGGCCCGGACCGTTCTCGTCTTCGGCTGCATCCATGGGTCCGAGTGCGCTGGAATGGCCGTCGCACGCCGCCTCGCCGCCACCCGCCCGCCTGCCGGGGCTCGTCTCGTGACGGTCCCGAACCTGAACCCCGATGGCTACGCGGCGGGCACGCGCCAGAACGGCCGCGGTGTCGATCTCAACCGCAACTTTCCGCGCGGCTGGCGCGCGCTTGGCGCTCCCGGGGCGCTCCACTACTCCGGACCGCGGCCGCTCTCGGAGCCCGAGTCCCAACTTGCACGCCGGCTGATCATCAGGCTGCGCCCGCGGGTGACGATCTGGTTCCACCAAGCGCTTGCGCTCGTCGACCGGTCGGGCGGTGACGTGGCGATCGAACGCCGCTACGCGCGACTCACGGGACTTCCACTGAGGCGACTGCCCCCCTATCCGGGCACCGCCACGCGCTGGCAGAACCATGCGTTCGCCGGCACGACGTCGTTCGTCGTCGAGCTGCCCGCGGGACCTCTCTCCGCCAACGCGACACGCCGGCACGCTGCAGCGATCATCCGCCTGGCGGCGGCAACCAGGTGAGGTGCCCGACACCCCTGTCCCTCGCCGCGGCCGCGCCGTGAGGAACGGGTGGCCATCCCGCTTGGATGGGCGCAGCCTGCTGCGACGGAGCAGATGCTCACGTTGGGCGCCTGCGCTCGCGCTGGCAATCCTGGCCGCCGGTGTCTGTTCAGCGGCCCCCGCCACGCCCACCGGACGCGCCGGCGACTCCTCTAGGGACGCGCTGCGGCCGACCATCAAGCAGTGGCGACTTCCGTTCGGCCCAAGACGCAAGCGCGAGACAGCTGAGTACTCGGCGCGCCATTACGGCCGAGCCAGCTTCAGGCTGATCGCCCCGCGTGTGATCGTCGAGCATGTCGCGATCTCCCCGAGTGCGGGGGCGGTCTACCGAACGTTCGCCGCCGACCGAGCCGACCCGGAGCTACACGAGCGACCGAACGTGTGCGCTCATTTCGTCATCGACCGCGACGGCACGATCTACCAGCTGGTCTCGCTGACGCTGATCTGCCGGCACACCGTCGGGCTCAACCACACGGCGATCGGGATCGAGCACGTCGGGTCTCGCGACAGCGACGTTCTCTCCAGCGGCCGACAGCTTGCGGCCTCGCTGAGGCTGACGCGCTGGCTTCGCTGCCGCCACGGCATCCTGATCCGCAACGTGATCGGACACGCCGAGAGCCTGTCCTCGCCCTACCACCGCGAGCGCGTGCGGCGGCTGCGGCGCCAGACCCACGGCGACTTCCAGCGCCACTCGATGCTGACCTACCGCGGCCGACTGCGGCAGCTGTCATGCGCGCGCCGGGCGAGCTAGTCGCGGCGGACCGGCCGCGGGAGGGTCGCCAGAGACTCGCCCGGGCGGCGTTGGCGACGACTACTGATTGCTGCCACGCGAGCGAGGCGGGCAACTGGGGACGCGAGCTACGCGGGCGATGCCAGTGACAGCGCATACCCACCATCGGCGTCCTCATACCAGCCGCGGATGCGGAAGCCGCCCTCCGCGTAGGCGCGCTCGACCGACTGGCGCGTGAACTTGCGGCTGATCTCGGTGAGAATGCTCTCGCCCGCCAGGAAGGTCACCTCGATGCCGAGCGCCTCGAGCCTCACTACCTGCGCCTGCGTGCTGCGCAGGCGGATCTCGATGCGCTCGAGCGTCGGGTTGTAGGCCGCCTCGTGAGTGAACGTGGCGAGGTCGAAATCGGCCTTCAACTCGCGATTGATCACGGTCAGGAGATTGCCGTTGAAGGCCGCCGTGACACCATCGCCGTCGTTGTAGGCGGCCTCGAGGACACGGACGTCCTTGACGAGGTCGGTGCCGACCAGCAGCGCATCGTCCGGTCGCAGGGCTGGACGGAGATCGTGCAGGAACTCCCGGACCTCAACGGGCTGGAGGTTTCCGATCGTGCTGCCGAGAAACGCGACCAGTCGTGGCGCCCCGGTCGGGCGCTCGAGGCGCCCGAGGTGCCTGGTGAAGTCGCAGATCTCACCGACGATCTGGAGGTCCGGATAGCGATCGACGAGCCTCGGGAGTGCTGCCTCGATCACCGCCGCACTGATGTCGACAGGGAGGTAGCGCTCGAGCTGTCCACTAGCGGCCATCGGGTCGAGCAGCAGCGGCGTCTTCGCGCAGGACCCCGAGCCGAGCTCGACAAGCTCGCCGGCAGCGACCTCTGCGACGATCCCCGCCCCTGCCGACTCGAGCAGCGCCCGCTCGCGACGGGTCAGGTAGTACTCGTCGAGCTCCGTGATCCGCTCGAAGAGGTCGGAGCCGCGCCCGTCGTAGAACCACTTCGGCGGCAGCGTCTTGGGCGTTGCGAGCAGGCCGTGGAGGACGTCGCTCGCAAGCGACGTCCAGACGTCGGTCGAGGCATGCAACTCGACGCCCGCCGCCTCCAGTGCGGCGAGATCTGCGCCGCCGCCGTTCATCCGTCACTCGCGCAGCGAACGCCCACGAAGATCTGTCGGCGCTGGGGGTAGTCCCAGTTCCGAAACGTGCAATGGATGACGCGCGGACGGGTGGCCCAGGAACCGCCCCGGAGGACCTTGTGACCGGCCCCGAAGGATACCTCGGAGTACTCGCGGTAGGGAAAGGCCTCGAAGCCCGGATAGCCGTCGAACTCGCTCGCCGTCCACTCCCAGACGTCGCCGATCATTCCGAGCGCCCCACTGGCAGCAGTGCCGGCCGGGTAGGCGCCAGCCGGGGCCGGCGAGAACGCCGTCGCGTCGAGGTTGGCGTGCTCCGGCGCGGGCGACGCGTCTCCCCACGGGTAGCGGCGCTTCGCGGCCGTGTCGGCGTCCCATGACGCAGCCCGCTCCCACTCCTGCTCGGTTGGCAGCCGCCGGCCCTGGGAGCGAGCGTAGGCGTCCGCCTCGTACCAAGAGACGTTCATGACCGGAAGCGCGGGGTCGATCGGCTCAAGGCGCTCGTAGCTGCGGCAGCGGCCATCGGCCGTCCAGTACAGCGGCCGCTCGATCGATTCGGCGGCTCGCCAAGCCCAGCCCTCATCCGACCACCATTCGCGTCGCCGATAACCGCCGTCCGCGATGAACTCGAGAAACGCGCCGGCCGTCACGGGCGTCCGGTCGATCTCGAAGGCGGCCAGCTCGACCTCGTGCTGCGGGCGCTCGTTGTCGTAGGCAAAGCCACCGTCGCCGGCCCCCATCACGAACGGGCCCGCTTCCACTCTCACGGTCGCCGGCCGCGGCGTCGCCGTGACCGTGGCGGCCGGGAGGGATGTTCGGCTCGGTACGTAGGTGCCCAGGCGCGCGAGTTGCAAGGTCTGGAGCATCGTCTCGTTGTGTTGCTGCTCGTGCAGGATCAGCATCTCCCAGACGAACCCGCCGGCATTCAAGGGGTCCGCGCCCGGCGATAGGTCAGCGCCGTCGAGCACCCGCAGAGCCCGCTCGCGGACGCGCTCCATCAGCGAGAGCGCCGGCGCCCTGCGCAGGTACGGCAATGAGCCCCTGCCGGCACGGGGCGTCTCGAATGCGTCATATACGGGCGCGAGGTCTTCGCGCAGGAGACCGAGACCGCCCGCACGACAACACAGCCAGAGGTCCTCGAACAGGGCGATATGACCAAGATCCCAGACCAACGGACTCATCAGTTGGTCGTGGACGCGGTCGAGATCCGCTCCGGCGACCGTCGCCACGAGCTCAAGCGTCCGGCGCCGCGCGTCAGCCAGTAGCTCGCGATAGCGCCGCTTGGGCAGCGGATCGGCGGCTCCACGGGGCACTGTCTCGGCGGGCGTGGAGCGCATCAGGAGGGGGGTCGATCCTAGCGGAGTGTCGGCGGCAGCCAGCATCAGTCGCGAACTCTCAGCTGCCCTTCGTACGCGCCGCGGCCGGTCAGGCAGGCCGCGCCGCAGCGTGCCGCCAGCGCCAGCGCATCGGCAATGCCCAAGTCGCTGCCCAACCCAAAGGTGAGGCCTGCGGCGAACGAGTCCCCGCAGCCGTAGGCGTCGCCGATCGATGCTTCGAGCGGCGCCGCCTGGTAGGCGCCGCCGTGCCCGTCGGCGCAGAGGTACGTCCCTCCCGCGCTGCCATCGGTGGTGACAAGAGCTCGCGGCGGGGGTCTCAGGTCACCCGGCTGGTAGCTCTCGGCCGCATCGCGCGCGCTTCCGACGAGCGCGTCGAGCTCGATCTGGGCCTCCGCGAGCGCAAGCAGGGTGCGCGCGGTCGCGATCAGGCGACGACCCCGGCGGGCCGCCTCGAGCGCCCCGCGATCGCCAGCGGTGAAGTAGACGCCATCGGCGTGGGCGAGCTCCGCCCACGGCAACGGGTCCTCCCCGGATGGCACCAGCCGCTCGTCCAGCACGCTGATCGTCCGCTCCCCGGTCGCGTCGATGAGCGTGAAGGCGCGGCGCTGGCGCCTCTCCCCGAACACGGCTTCGACCCGGACCCCGTGGGCGGTGAGCTCGTCGAGCGCGCGGTGGCCGAGCTCGTCATCGCCGAGCGCGGTGAAGAGAGTCGCCTCGCCCGCGAGCTTCGCGAGCTGAACCGCCGCTACGGCGCCGCCACCGGCGGCCTGCTCCCAGGTCTCAGATGCGTGCACGACCTCACCAGCAGCGGGAACCTCCGCGACGCGCGCAAACTGCACCCACTCGACGTGTCCGACGACCGCGAAGCGCATCCCGCCGCAGTCTCACAGCTGGCCGCGCCGTTCGGCAAGCGCCCCGACTGACTCCATTCAGCCGGGGACGCGCCAGACTGGCACAAGCTCCGTCCACCATGACGGGTCGTACCGTGTCGACTGATACGCACGAAGGTGGCTTTTCCTGATTGCGATCCATCGGCTAGGTTCCGGCGGTGCACGCATTCAGCCGTCCGGAGTACGAGCTGTCGCCCGAACGCGCGGCCGAGCTCCTGAGCAACGGCGCCGCGCAGCTGATCGACGTGCGCGAGCGCTACGAGCACGATGCCGGCCGCATCGCCGCTGCGCGGCATGTCGAGCTCGAGCGACTTGCCTCGCAAGCGGACTCGATCGATCGCGAGCGTCCGGTCATCTTTCATTGCCGTCTCGGGGCACGGTCGGGGATGGCGACTGAGGCGTTCCGCAGCGCGGGGTACGACGCATATAACCTCGCCGGCGGGATCCAGGCATGGGTCGACCACGGGTTGGCGATCGAGCCCCCGGATGGGCATGTCGCCGACCATTGACAGCGGCGGCGTAGACGCCGGCCTACGGATAGATGTCGCCGTGCTCGCCGCTCACGAGGATCGCGGTCACCGGACAGTTGCGAGCGGCCTCGACGATCTCGTCAAGCGAGGCGCCGTCCGCGTCGATCACGATCGCCTTGCCGTCGTCGTCGAGTGCGAACACCTGCGGCGTGGTCGCGACGCAGTCGCCTGAGCCGATGCAGAGGTCGCGGTCGATCTCGATGCGCGCGGAGCTCTTGGGCGATAGCTCGACCATCGCCGCGAACGTTAGCGACGTCGTCCGCCGTCGGCGATAGCCGGCAGCATGAAGACCCACGAAGACGCCTGGCTCACAACGCTCAGGCACCCGGTCGCTCGCAGGCCCCCCGAGCGCTAGGACGCGACCGCCCCTGGAAGCGGCTATTGATGTGCCGATCTGGCGACGACTTGGGCACGCCCACATTCAGCAGATCGACGTTCGCCTGTTCCAGCGCGTGGCGCGCTCGCGTTCGCCGTTGCTCGACTGGCTCATGCCCCGCCTCAGCTGGTCGGCCAACCACTCAAAGCTGTGGATCGCGATCGGCGCGTGCCTCGCGGCTTGGGCGGGGCGCTTCGGTCGACGAGCGGGGTTGCGCGGCCTCGGCTCGGTGGCCGTCACCTCGGCGCTCGTCAACCTCGCGCTGAAGCGGATCTTTCGCCGGCACCGGCCCTCGCTGCGTAGCGTGCCGGCCCTGCGCCGTCTGTCGCGCCAGCCTTCATCGACCTCATTCCCTTCAGGGCACGCGGCGAGTGCCGGCGCTTTTGCCACCGGAGCGGCGAGCGAGCTGCCCGCGACGGCTCTCCCAATTGGCGCGGCCGCCGCCGCGGTCGCGTATTCGCGTGTCTACACCGGCGTCCATTACCCGAGTGACGTCGTCGTCGGCGCAGCGATCGGCGTCGCGATCGGCCTCCTGTCAAAGCGCCTCTCGCCCCGCGCGAATGCGCCGTCCAAGTGAGTCGGCCGGAACGGATCTGTCCCGGCCGACCGATGAGAGGCCCAGCAGCTGTTCGCGCCGGGCAGCTAGTTGTTCGGCGCACCCGCCGAGATCGCCCCCACTAGCTCCTGCGCCTGCTCGGGCGGGAGCGCGGAGAGAAGATCGGCCTGACACGCGCGCCATGATTGGGGCGAGGGCCAGTTGCTAGAGTGGCCGCGCTGGCGCTGGCGTGGCTGCAGATCGACCCCCGTCTCCCACCCGACGCGGTGTGGAGAGCGACGCCCAGCACCGCGGCGGGATCCCGTGAGGCTCTGGTTCGACATGACGGCTCCGGCCCACCCGCTTGTGTTCAGGCCGGTGATCGAGCGCCTGCGCGGCGCCGGGCACGAGATCGAGGTCACCGCCCGGGACTACGCGCAAACGCTTGCGCTGCTCAAGCGTCTCGGGATCGAGTATCGCGCAGTCGGTCGACATGGAGGAGCGTCGCGCGCACGCAAGCTGGCGGCGCTGGTCGGGCGAACGCACCAGATGCGGCGCTTTGGACGAACCGGCTTCGACCTCGCGGTCGCGCACGGCTCGAACGACCTCGCGCTCGCGGCCGCTTCGCTGCGGATTCCGGCCGTGAACACGTTCGACTACGAGTTTGCGATCCAGCAGCATCAGATCGGCTGTCGTCTGGCTCGGCGCGTGATCACACCCGATGCGATACCGCCCGAGCGCCTCGAGCGCTTTGGCGTTGGGCCCGACAAGCTCGTCCAGTACCCAGGCCTGAAGGAGGAGTACTACCTCGCCGACTTCGAGCCCGACCCAGCGGCGCTCGATGGGCTCGGCGTCGACCCCGAGCGCGTGTTCGTCGTTGTCCGCCCGCCGCCCGACGTAGCGCTCTACCACCGCAGGTCGAACCAGGTCTTCCCGCGGGTACTCGACGAGCTCGGTGGTCGTCCGGACGTCCATGCGGTCGTCGTGCCGCGAACGCCAGCCCAGCGTGAACAGATAAGGTCGCTCGAGCTGCCGTCGTTGATCGTCCCCGATCAGGCGGTCGATGCGCAGAGCCTGATCGCGATGGCCGATCTGGTGGTGTCCGCGGGGGGAACGATGAACCGGGAGGCGGTGGCGCTCGGGACCCCGGTCTACACGACGTTCGAGGGTCGCCTCGGCGCTGTCGACGAGGCCCTGCTCAGCGCCGGGCGGTTGCGCCCGCTGACCGACCCGGAGGCAATGGAGCTGGTCAAGCAGCGTGGCGAGCGACAGGTCAGTCGTCGCGATCCGGGCATGCTGGCGGAGATGATCCTCGGCGGAGCTTGAGTGGATCGTCTCCTACCGGCCTCGCTCGCGGTGGGCCTGAGACCGCCGGACCCGGCCGATCGGCAACTCCATGAGAGCGGGCCACCCGCCTGACTGGCGGTCCCGCCCGAGGGCCTGAGTCAGGCAGCCGGCAGGCGTCCGCTCTCATGGGAGAGGGCCGCCCTCGTCAGCTCGAACAGCTGAAGAAGCTGCGGGACAAGCGCCGCCGCGGCCACGACGTCTTCCCCGCCGGCGCGCGCCTCGAGCGCTGCGCAAAGCACCGACAGCCGCAACGCCCCGACGCTTGCGCTACTTCCTCGGAGCGCGTGCGCTGCGCCCTTGAGCGTGGCCGCGTCGCCCGCTGCGACTGCGTCCCGGATCAGGGCGATTCGCGCTGTCGACTCGTCGAGGAAGAGTGGAACGAGCTCGTCGACGAGCTGGGGATCGATCGTCCGTAGCTCGTCGAGAGCGGAATGGCTGACGATCTCGGCGCTGGCGATCGACGCGCTGTCGGCCGCGTCAGCGTCGACAACCCGCGCCCCGTTCTGCGGTCGTCGCTCCGCCTCCGCGACTGCGCCGTTGATAGGCCTTGAAGCTGCCCCGGACATCGGCGTTGTGACGGGTCCGGCGGAGGCATCGTCGGTTCCGGCCGGCACCCAGCGCCTGAGCATGTCGTCGAGCGCACTGGCACTGACCGGTTTTGGCAGGTAGTCGTCCATCCCCGCGGCGAGACACCTCTCGCGGTCGCCCTTCATCGAGTGGGCGGTCATCGCGACGATCGGGACATGAGCTCCGTCGCCTTCTCGCCTGCGTATCTCGGCGGTCGCCTGATAGCCGTCGAGCTTCGGCATCTGGCAATCCATCAGCACGGCGGCGTACCCGCCGCGGGCGAGCATCTCAAGCGCGACCAGGCCGTCGGCGGCCACCTCGGTCCTGTATCCACGCTTGCGTAGCATGTTGACGGCCACAGCTTGATTGACGGCGTTGTCCTCGACGACCAAGATGCACGGCGCGGACGCGGAGAGGGGCGCCCTCGTGGCGCGCTCGCCGACTGCCTCGTTCGTCTCCTCGAAGCTGTCGGCCGCAGTCGTCTCGGCCATCGTGTTGGCGATCAGGTCGAAGAGCTTCGACTGACGGACGGGCTTCATCATGAAGCCGGCGACCCCTATCTTCTGCGCTGCCGTTCGCTCGATCCCGGAGGAGGTCAGCATGATCAGGCGGGCCGGCTGCAGGATCGGATCCGCCTTGATCCGTCGCGCCAGCTCGAGGCCGTCCATCTCGGGCATGTTGAAGTCGAGCACGACGAGGTCGAATGGCCGGCCCGCTCGCGCCGCCGCAAGCATCAGCTCAATCGCCTCGGCACCGCTCGCGACGCTGTGCGTCGGCATCCGCCACGCGTCGAAGTGGTGCTCGAGGATCGTGCGGTTGGTCGCGTGGTCGTCGACGACAAGCGTGCGCACGCCGGCGACGTCGGCTGAGCGCGCCTTGGGGAGCCCGCCGGCCCCGGCGACGCGCCCGAGTCGCGCGCTGAACCAGAACGTGCTGCCGCGACCGGGCTCGCTCTCGGCGCCGATCTCGCCGCCCATCAGATGCGCGAGCTGCTTCGAGATGCTCAATCCCAGCCCCGTCCCCCCGTAGGTTCGCGTTGTCGAGCTGTCCGCCTGGCGAAAGGCCTCGAATAGCCGATCGAGCGTCGAGGGGTCGACACCGACCCCGGTATCCCTTACCTCGACGCGCAGACAGACCTCCTCGGCGCCCGCTTCGGCGACACCGGCCTCGACGACGACCTCGCCCTCGTGGGTGAACTTGACCGCGTTCGTGATCAGGTTGAGCAAGACTTGGCGCAGCCGGCCCTGGTCGCCGTGGACGATTGCCGGCACGCTGCTTCGAACAAGCGACGCGAGCTCGATTCCCTTCTTGTGCGCGCGGCCGGCGAGCAGGTCGCAGACGTCCTCGACGACCTCGCGCGGGTCGAAGTCTGTCTCGTCGAGCTCGAGCTTGCCCGCCTCGATCTTCGAGAAGTCGAGGATGTCCTCGATGATCGACAGCAGCGCCTCCGCCGAGGACTTGACGGTCTCGGCGAAGGAGTGCTGCTCCGCGCTGAGCGGCGTGTCGAGCAGCAGGTCGGTCATCCCGATCACGCCGTTCATCGGTGTGCGTATCTCGTGGCTCATGTTCGCCAGGAACTCCGACTTCATCCGCGATGCGACCAGGGCCTGATCGCGGGCGACCGCCAGCTGCTCCTCCGCGCGCTTGCGGTCGATGAACTCACCGACGAAGTTCCCGATCGTCGCCATCATCTTCAGCAGCTCGTCGTCCTGATACTGGATTTGAGAGCTGAAGAACTCGAAGACGCCGACAAGCTGCTTGTCGCTGACGACTGGGAACCCGAACGCGCCATGCAAGCCCAGCTGCTGACTGATCCACCCGCGCGGGAACTGCGGATCCTTCTCTACATCGGCGATCCACAGCGGTCTCGTGGATTCCCAGATCCGTCCCGGCAAGCCGACACCGCGGGCGAACGTCGTCTTGCCTGCGAGGAGCCTGAACTCCATCGCCCGCTGCGCTGAGCGAGACTCGGCGGCCTTGAGTCGCAGTACGCCCGCCTCATCGTCAACGGTCCAGAGTGCGCCGAGCTCCCAGCCGAGCGCCTCGCAGACGGCGTTCAGGATTGCCGGCGTCGCCTCGTCGAGTGTGCGCGAGGTCACCAGCACCCGTGCCGCCGCGTGCTGGGCTGCGGTCCGCCGCTCGGCTCGCTGACGCTCGGTTACGTCGCGATCGGTTCCGCGGTACCCGACGATGAGACCGGACGCGTCGCGAATCGGGACGGCGGTGCTTTCGAGGTCGCGGTACGAGCCGTTCTTGTGGAGCCAGCGGCGCCTGAGCGAGTACCAGCCCAGCCCGGCGGCAACCACCTCGGGCAACATGTTGAGCGCATGCTCTCGGTCGTCCGGGTGGATCAGCTCGACGTTGCGGCGGCCGATGACCTCATCGACGCCGTAGCCGAGGATCGCCTCGATCGCCGGGTTGGAGTACGTGAGCCGGCCGGCGAGGTCGATCGCCCAGACCCAATCCTCGGTCGTCTCGACAAGCGATCGGTACTTCTCCTCGCTCTCGCGCATCGCGTGCTCGACCCGCTTGCGTTCGCCGATGTCGCGCACGAACGCATGGAAGCTCCACGTCTCGCCATCCGCCAGGGCAGAGATCGTCATCTCGACGGCGAACTCCTCGCCCTCCCGGCGCATGGCGACGAGCTCGATTGGCGTGTTGAGGACGTGCGATGTCCTGGTCTCGAGGAACCTTCTCAAGCCATCCGCGTGCGCCTGGCGATCGCGCGGCGGAATGATCGTCGCCGCGAGCGAGCGACCCAGGGCCTCGGACCGAGGCCATCCAAAGATCGCCTCCGCGGCATGGTTCCAGGCCGTGATCCGGCCGCCGGAGTCCATCGAGATGAAGGCGTCGTGGGCGCTCTCGAGGATCTTGCGCGTGCGCTCCTCGCTCAGGCGGATCGCCTCCTCGGCGCGCTTGCGGCGAGTTATGTCGTGGGCAACAGAGGCTGCCGCGACCACCGCTCCGTTCTCGTCCTTGATCGGGAAGACCGTGACTGATACATCGACAAGCCCGCCGCTCTTGCTGCGGCGCTCAGTCTCGTAGCGGTCGATGTGTTCGCCGGCGAGGACCCTGGGATAGATCTCAGCTTCCTCGCCCAGGCGATAGCCGGGCACGATCAACGACAACGGCTGCCCGACTGCCTCTGGCGCGGAATAACCGTAGAGGTGCTCCGCGCCGGCGTTCCAGCTGGTGATTCGGGACTCGAAGTCGACGACGACGATCGCGTCCTCGGAGCTCGCGACGATGGCTGACATCCGCCTCGCCCGCCGCTCGGCCGCCCTGCGACTGAAGTCGGCACGATCGAAGACGCTGCCGAAGTGCCAGACGAGGCCCGACAGCCAGAGAATCGTCGAGACGACCATCAGCCAGACCCCGACCTGAGCGCCGTACCAGCCGAGCTCTTCCGCGGCAAGCCGGAACGCCCCGAGCATCAGGGGCCCGCCGATCGCCGCAGGCAGCAGACGGCGGACCATCGCTCCGCCCGCCCCCTCGCTCGTGACGAGCCGCATCGGCCCGTGATCGGGGCGGGCGCTGAGCACGCCGACCGAGAGAAGCAGGACCCCGATCGCGGTCGGCACCGCCATCTGCGAGACCGCGCTGACGCCGTAGAGGGAGGTGACGCCGGTCACGTAACCGACGAACGCGAGAAAGGCCATCACGCCGGCGGCCAGCGCGAGCGCCGGCGCCGGCCAGTACCGCTCGCGCGGACGCCAGTCGAGCGAGATCAGGGCAAGCCCGATCAGGATGAACCCGAGCGCGGTGTTTGGCGCCATCCGTCCGGGATTTGAGGTACCGATCGCGCCGGGCGGCTCGTTGAAGAGAAGCGTGTCGATCCCGAAGTCTTGCCCGATCAGGTACTGGCTCAGAATCACCAGCGAGGCAGCGGTGACGGCTGCCGCGATCGCACGCGCGGCGCGACGGCGCGACGGCGCAGCACCCGAACCAAGGACCCAGAGACAGGCGCCGACCAGCACGAAGGCGATGGCGGTGTTCGCCTTCATCGTGATCTGGCCCGGAACGACGCTCTTCAGGATGTCGATGGCGAGGATCCAGCCGCTTAGGGCGGCCGCCCCGATGACGATCGTGAGAGCCGCCGCGAGCCGTGAGAACCGGCGCAGCGACGCGACGATCGTCGGGTCCGATGCAAAGCGCAGCTGAGACGCGCGGCGCCCGTCGCCCGGCGGGCCTGGCGGCGCTGCGGTCGAGGGAATGTCCATCTCGGACGGTATCGGCGCGCGGCGTGGATTCATGAGCCTCTTTCTGGGCTCTCCAGGGTCCGCTCGGGGCGCATAACATGGCGCCGTGACGAATCGACGGCCGGCGGGCCCGATCGACGCAGCGGCAAGCTTGAACGCGGAGCTGGACGCGATGGCACAGGAGCTGCTCGACCGCTACGAGGAGATCACGCTTCT
>Ga0183260_10000146_pt1 | contig 52325 bp, 42 predicted proteins | sample AntDrymUQ4972206_2_FD_129768 | JGI IMG/M metagenome (GOLD analysis project Ga0183260, IMG submission 129768) | Polar desert sand microbial communities from Dry Valleys, Antarctica - metaG UQ497 (22.06) (version 2) (version 2) | ecosystem: Environmental > Terrestrial > Soil > Desert | place... | reverse complement strand
TCGTCAATCTCGACGATCTCCGAGGGGCCGAGCTGGTCCGGACGGCAAAGCGGGCCGTCACCTACGGCATGGCGCCGTCGGCCGATGTGTCACTCGTGCGAGCCGATTCGTCGCTCGCGGGTCTGGAGCTCGATGTCCGCACTCCCCGGGGCGCTCTGCGTCTGCGATCGCGGCTGGTCGGCCGGGCGAACACCTACAACATCCTTGCGGCTGTGGCCACGGCCGGGGCCCTCGATCTGCCCTTCGACGCCATCGAGCGGGGCATCGCCGACCTCACCACCGTTCCGGGGCGCTTCGAGCTGGTCTCGGGCCCGCGCGACGAGGTCAAGGTCGTCGTCGACTATGCCCATACCGACGACGCCCTGAAGAACCTGCTGGAGACGGCACGTCCCCTGGCCAGCGGACGCATCATCACGGTGTTCGGGTGCGGGGGGGACCGCGATCAGACCAAGCGTCCGCTGATGGGCGCCGTAGCGGCACGCCTGAGCGACGTGATAATCGTCACGTCAGATAACCCGCGTTCCGAGGATCCTGTGCAGATCATCGAGCAGATCAGGCGCGGGATCGACTCGCGTGTGGAGCGCGGGGCCACCCCGCGGGGCCGCACCGCGGCGCGCGACGTGCGGTGTCTCTCGGTTGTCGATCGCGCGGAGGCCATCGCGCGGGCCGTGAGGGACGCCGTCGAAGGGGACCTCGTACTGATTGCCGGCAAAGGACACGAGAAATACCAGGTGGTGGGGGATCGTGCGCTTCCGTTCGACGATGTCGCGGTCGCCAGGGGGGCGCTGGAGCGCCGCCGGACCGGGAGCAAGGTGTCCTGACCCGTGGAGCCCCTTCCCGTGAGCGCAAGTGACGTGGCCCGGGTGACCGGCGGACGAATCGTGCAGGGAGACCCCGCTGCAACGGTCGGCCGTGTGTCGATCGACTCGCGGGCGATCGGGTCGGGCGACCTGTTCGTGGCCATCGCCGGCGAGCGCCACGATGGGCATCGCTTCGTCTGCGATGCGCTGCGAGGTGGCGCCATGGGCGTGGTCGTGCGGCGCGGCGTTGTCGCCGGCGTGCCGGGAAGCCCGGCGCTGATGATCGAGGTGGATGACACCACGACCGCCTTGCAGGACCTGGCCCGCGAGGTTCGCCGCCGCTCCGGGACCACGGTCGTGGCGATTACCGGCAGTGCAGGCAAGACGACAACAAAGGAGATCGCGGCCCAGTTGCTCTCGACCCGGTACACGGTCTTCCGCAACACGGGCAACTTCAACAACCATATCGGTCTTCCACTTTCCCTCCTCGAGCTGGGAAGCCGCCCGCAGATCGCGGTGGTGGAGCTCGGCATGAACCATCCCGGCGAGATCCGGACGCTCGTTGGCGTCGCGGAGCCGGAGGTCCGCGTGTGGACGAACGTGGGGGACGCGCACCTGGGGTTCTTCGAGTCGGCGGATGCGATTGCGGACGCGAAAGCGGAGCTGCTGGAGTCGGCACGCCCCGGGGACGTCCTGGTCGTCAACGCCAACGATCCCCGCGTCATGCAGCGGGCCCGCTCCTTCAGTGGAAAGGTCATCACCTTCGGGATCGATGTTGACGCGGACGTCTGCGCGACGGCCGTAACGCACCGCGGCGTGGAGGGCATGGAGGCGGACGTCACCACCGCGGCAGGATCCGGGCGTCTTCGGACGCCGCTGCTCGGCCTCGGCAACCTCGGCAACCTGCTCTCCGCGATGGCGGTCGGCACGCACTTCGACGTGCCGCTCGACCGGATGCTGGAGGAGGCGTCGCGGCTTGCGCCCGCCCGTCACCGGGGGGAGCTTCTGCGCCTGCCCGGCGGTGTCACGCTGATCGACGATTCCTACAACTCGAGCCCCGCGGCCTTGAAGCGCGCGCTGGAGACGGTGGCGTCAGCCACGGGGAGCGCCAGGAAAGTGGCGGTGCTCGGCGAGATGCTGGAGCTCGGGGGACACGCCGAGCGCCTCCATCGCGAGTGCGGTCGCGCGGCCGCCGGTGCGGGGCTGGATCTGCTCGTGACCATAGGCGGCGCGCCCGCGCGCGCGATGGCGGAGGAATCGGTGGCCGCCGGCATGCCCGAGCGCAGCGTGGCTCACGTGCCGACGAACGAGGAAGGAGCCGTCGCTGCTTTAAGAAAGGTGCGCCCCGGCGATCTCGTGCTGGTGAAGGGGTCCCGCGGAATCGGGACCGATCTGGTGGTGGAGCGGCTGAAAGAGGAGTTCGCCTGAATGCTCTACTACCTGCACAACCTGAGTGAGTACTTCCCGGTGGTCAACGTCACCAGGTACATCACCTTCCGCACCGCTGCGGCAAGTTTGACCGCGCTCGGGATCGGGTTGTTCCTCGGCCCGTGGATGATCCGGAAGCTGCAGGAATTCCAGATCGGGCAGGTGATCCGCCAGGAGGGGCCGGCCACCCACCGCACGAAGGCCGGCACCCCGACGATGGGAGGGCTGCTGATCCTGACCGCGGCGCTGGTGCCGACGGTGTTGTGGGCGGATCTGACGAATGGCTTCGTCTGGATTGCCGTGCTGTCGACGGCTGCCTTCGGGGGAATCGGCTTCGCTGACGACTACATGAAAATCGTCCGGAGCTCCCATCACGGGCTGCTGCCCCGCTACAAGATTGCCTGGCAGCTCGCGGTGGGGCTCTGCGTCGGGATAGCCCTGGTCCTGTTGAACGCCGAGGATCAGTACAGTACCCGGCTGATTTTCCCCTTCTTCAAGCGGTTGATCCCTGACATCGGCTGGTTCTATGTGCCGTTCGCAGTGCTGGTGCTGGTCAGCGCGACGAACGCCGTGAACCTCACCGACGGGCTGGATGGACTGGCCATTTCCGTTTTCGCGGTTGCCGCCGCGGCTTTCACGGCGCTCGCGTATGTCTCCACCCATCGTGAGTTCGCAAACTACCTGCAGCTCGTGCGGCTCGATTCGGCCGCCGCGGAACTCACGGTGTTCTGCGGAGCGCTCGTCGGCGCGAGCCTCGGGTTCCTGTGGTGGAACTCGTACCCGGCGGACATTTTCATGGGGGACGTCGGTTCGCTCGCCCTCGGCGGGGCACTCGGCACCGTAGCGCTCCTCATCAAGCAGGAGTTCCTGCTGGTGCTCGTGGGCGGCGTGTTCGTCCTCGAGGCGCTCTCGGTGATCATCCAGGTCGGCTCGTTCAAGATGACAGGAAAGCGGGTGTTCAGGATGGCCCCGCTCCATCACCATTTCGAGCTCAGCGGATGGAGCGAGCCGAAGGTGATCTCGCGCTTCCTGATCATGGCCATCATTTTTGCGCTCTTCAGCCTCACGAGCCTGAAACTCCGATGAAGAAGGGTGCCGGCTTCTCCGTACGTGGCAAGCGGGCCGTCGTCGCCGGGGCGGCGCGCAGCGGGATCGGGGCTGCGATGCTGCTCGCCCGCCGGGGCGCCAGCGTCACGCTGAGCGACGTGCGGGAGGAAATCGAGGATGCCGGTGACCTCGAGACGGCCGGCGTGACGCTCGAGCTCGGCGGGCATACGCAGGCCACGTTTGCCGCTGCCGACCTGATCGTGCTGAGTCCTGGTGTACCGGCACACCAGCCGGTCATCGCCCGCGCTCGCGAAGCGGGGATCCCGGTTATCGGCGAACTCGAGCTCGCATCCCGCTGGCTTGCGGGTCGGGTCATCGCCATCACCGGCACCAAAGGGAAGTCGACCACCACAACCCTGACAGGACGGATGCTGGAGTCGGGAGGCCACAAGGTTCTCGTCGGGGGAAACATCGGGCTGGCACTGAGCGCCCAGGTCGACGAGTCGACGGCCGAGACGATCCACGTCGTGGAGACCAGCAGTTTTCAGCTCGAGGGCACGCAGACGTTCCACCCCTGGGTTGCCGTCCTGCTGAACTTCTCCCCCGACCATCTCGACCGTCATGCAACGGTGGAGGAGTATGCGGCCGCCAAGGCGCGCATCTTTGCGAACCAGTCCGCGTCGGACTGGGCCGTGCTCAACGCGGACGACCCAGGGTCGGTTGCTCTGGCCGCAGACGCCCCGTCACGGCGCCTGCTCTTTTCGATGACGGCCAGACTTGCCGACGGAGTCGTGCTGGAGGGCGACACCATCGTGCGGCGCTCGGGAGAAAACCACGAGCCCCTCGTGCCGCTGAGCTCAGTACGACTGATTGGACGGCACCTGATCGCCGACGTCATGGCCGCGGCGGCAGTCGCGTCCATCGTGGGAGTTCCTGCCGGTGCGATCACCACGGCGGTGGAAGGGTTCACCGGGCTCGAGCACGCGCTGGAACCTGTGACGGAGATCGCCGGGGTGCGCTTCGTGAACGATTCGAAGGCGACCAACATCGAAGCCGCGAGACGGGCCATCGAAAGTTTCGGAACGGGAGTGGTCGTCATTCTCGGCGGCCGCTACAAGGGAGGGGACTTCGCCGGGCTCTCCACGCCGCTGGCGGAACGAAGCGGCACCGTGATCGCGATTGGTGAATCGCGGGAGTCGATCGCCTCCGCGCTCGGCGGCACGGTCCCGGTGCGGGTTGCCGAAGACATGCGCAATGCGGTGAGGCAGGCATTTGCCGCGGCCGCACCGGGCGGCACGGTGGTGCTCGCCCCAGGGTGTTCGAGCTTCGATATGTTCCGCGACTATGCGGAACGGGGCCGGGTCTTCAGCCAGGAGGCGCGGTTGCTGGAAGGGGAGTGGAACGCGACGCGTGAGCAATGAGCGGTACTGCAGCCCCAGGGTGCGGTGAAGCGCCGTCCGCTGGGAACGCAGGCTGCCCCGGTCTGCGAGGGCGGTGGCTTTGCCCCCGTGGGGCTGCTGTACCGCTGATTGCTCACGCGTTGCCGTCACGCCGCCCCTGCTGAAGTGAGCGAGGGGGGCTCGGCCGGGAACCCACTCGTACCGCCCAGGGGCGGTGCGGCAGGTGCCCTGGCCACAGCTCAGATTGTCGGTTTCAACGTGCGCGGGCTTTAGGGCTCCACTGTTCCAGGGCGGCAAAATATGGCGCGAAAGCTCACATCCGACAAACTGCTCTTCACCGCGACGCTGCTCCTCGTCTGTACAGGCGTGGTCATGGTGTACAGCGCGTCGGCGGTGATGGCGATGGAGAGGATTGGCAGCTCGGAATTCTTTGTCTCGAAACAGGTCGCCTGGGCGGTCATGGGGCTCGCGATCCTGCCGATCGTGATGCGACTCGACTACCGCACGTATCGTCAGCCGGTCGTGATCTGGACCCTGCTCGGACTCGTCCTCGCAGCGCTCTTCGCCGTGCTCCTCGTTGGAACGCGTGTGAACGGGGCGACGAGATGGCTGGACCTAGGGTTTCTGGGCATCCAGCCATCGGAGTTCGCCAAGATGGCGGTGATCGTCTACATGGCGGCGCTCCTCGAACGCCGGATGGATCGCATCGACGAGCTGGGCTATGCCCTTTTGCCGATAGGCCTTGTGCTCGGAGCGGTGGTCGGGCTGGTGCTCCTCCAGCCGGATCTCGGCACCGCCGCCTGCATCGCCGTAATCGCCGCAGCCATGGTGTTCTCGGCCGGCATCAGCTATCGCTATGTCGGAGCGCTCTCTATCGCCGCGGCCGTGACTGGGACTGCCCTCGTCGTTACCTCGGAGTACCGCTTCCGGCGCGTGCAGGCCTTCATGGATCCCTGGGCCGACCCGCTCGGCAATGGGTGGCAGATGATCCAGTCGATGATCGCGGTGGGGACCGGAGGCGTCTTCGGCCGCGGACTGATGGCCGGTGTCCAGAAGCTGTTCTACCTCCCGGAGCCGCACAACGATTTCATCTACTCGGTCATCGGGGAAGAGCTCGGGCTGCTGGGTACCACGCTCGTCCTGGCCTGTTTCTGCGTCATCGCCTGGCGCGGGTTTCGAGCGGCCGTGCGTGCCCCGGACCGCTTCGGGGCGCTGCTTGCCATCGGGCTGACCACAATGGTCGTGTTCCAGGCGTTCTTCAACATCAGCGTCGTACTGGGCCTCCTGCCGCCGAAGGGGATTCCGCTGCCGCTCGTCAGTGCCGGCGGCTCATCCCTCCTGATCAATCTGGTGGGCATCGGCATTCTCCTGAACATCTCGCAGCACGCGTCGTCATCGCACGTGGTCACGACGGTCATGCCGGCCGCAGATGCATGAAACGGCTCGCGGTGGTGATTGCCGGCGGGGGAACGGGGGGGCACCTGTATCCGGGGATTGCAGTGGCGCGGGAACTGCTTCGCAGGAGGCCTGACGCCATGGTGACGTTTGCCGGCACCCGGCGTGGGATCGAATCACGGGTTCTCCCGAAGGAGGGGTTCGGACTGGACGTGTTGCGGAGTGCGGGGTTGAAGGGTTCCTCCCCGGCGGCGCTCGCCCGAGGGCTGGTGCTCCTGCCGCTCAGCGGAGCGGACGCCTGGCAAATCCTGTCCCGCCGCGATCCGGCGCTGGTGATTGGTGTGGGTGGGTACAGCTCAGGGCCGGTGGTTGCCGCTGCAGCGGCGCGTGGGATCCCGACCATGCTGCTCGAACAGAATGCGGTGCCCGGAATCACGAACAGGCTGCTGGCGCGCGTCGTGAGTGCGGCGGCCGTGACGTTCGAGGCGACGCTCCCGTTCTTTCGCGGCAAGGGATTCGTATCAGGCAACCCGGTGCGGCGGGAGTTCCTGGTGTCAGAGGGTGGCTCTCAGCCCGGTCAGCCAACGGAGGACGGTGTGGAACCGGGCGACGTTCTGAAGCTCCTGATTTTCGGCGGCTCCCAGGGGGCGCATGCCATCAACGTGGCCATGACGGAGGCGGCGCCGAGGCTCGCCGCCGTCAGGGGGCTGGCGGTGACGCACCAGACCGGTGAGCGTGATCTCGAAGTGGTGAAGAGTGCCTATGTCGGAGCGGGGCTGGAGGCGAGGGTCGAGCCGTTCCTGTATCAGATGGGCCGCGAGGTGCGGGCTGCCGACCTCGTCGTCTGCCGCGCCGGCGCGACGACGCTGGCGGAGCTGACCGCTGCCGGCAAGCCGTCGATTCTCGTTCCGTTGCCGACGGCGGCCGACAACCACCAGCGGAAGAACGCGGACGTGATCGCCGACGCCGGAGCCGGTGAGCTGATCGAGCAGCGGGAGCTGACGGGGGAGCGCCTGGCCGGGCGGATCATCGCGCTGGCAGACGACCCTGCCGCCCGGCAGGCCATGGGACGCGCCGCCCTCCGGCTCGCGCGGCCGGACGCGGCACGCGTGATCGTGGACCGGGCGCTGGAGCTGACCGGTCGTTGAGCCGTGACGGATCGCTTCACGAGCCGGAGCGTCCGGGCCTGCCGCCTCGCAAGATGCTGGGGCGGACACGGCACGTGCACTTCGTCGGGATTGGCGGCATAGGGATGAGCGGCATCGCGGAGCTGCTCGTGAACATGGGATACGAGGTCAGTGGGTCCGATGCGAAACGCTCTGACGTCACGGCACGCCTCGAGGAACTCGGGGCGCGGGTGTATTCCGGGCACGACCCCCGGCACCTGGGGGCTGCCGACGTGGTGGTGATGTCCTCCGCGGTCCGCCTCGACAACGTGGAGATCGTCGAGGCCCACCGCCGCCGGGTTCCGGTGATTCCGCGGGCGGAGATGCTCGCCGAGCTCATGCGGCTCCGGTACGGCATCGCCGTGGCGGGGTCCCACGGCAAGACGACAACGACGTCCATGGTCGCGCTCGTGCTCGAACGGGCCGGGCTGGACCCGACCGCCGTGATCGGGGGGCGTCTCAGCGCGTTCGGCAGCAACGCGCGGCTGGGGCGCGGTGAGTCGATGGTGGTGGAGGCGGACGAAAGCGATCGCACGTTCCTGAAGCTCTCGCCGACCGTGGCGCTCGTCACGAATATCGACCGCGAGCACATGGATGCGTACGGAAGCTGGGAGGCGCTGCAACTGGCATTCGTGGAATTCGTGAACAAGGTGCCGTTCTACGGCGCCGCCGTCCTGTGCACGGATGACGCCCCGGTACGAGACCTGCTGCCACACGTCATGCGACGTGTCATCTCCTACGGGCTGGACGCGCGTGCCGGCGGGACGCCGGACGTGGCCGGCCACGACGTTCAGCTGGAGCCGTTCGGCTCGCGGTGCATCGTCAGCGGGCTGGTGGACGAGGCGCGCCGCGAGCTGGGCGCCCTGCGCCTCTCCGTCCCCGGGCGGCACAACCTGCTCAATGCGCTCGGCGCCGTGGCCGTGGGTCTCGAGCTGCAGGTGCCGTATGGGATCATCGCCGCGGCGCTCGAGGAGTTTACCGGGGCCGAGCGGCGCTTCCAGCGGCGTGGCGAGCGGCGCGGTGTGATGCTGGTTGACGATTATGGGCATCACCCCACCGAGCTTGCAGCCGTGATCGCGGCAGCACGGCCGAGCGGACGACGGATCGTGATTGCCTTCCAGCCCCATCGCTACAGCCGTACCAGGGACCTGATGGAAGAGTTCGGGGCGGCCCTCGGCGCGGCCGACGAGGTCATCCTCACCGACATCTATCCTGCGGGAGAAGCTCCCATCGAGGGGGTCACCGTCGACGCCCTGGCCTCGGCAATCCGCCGGGCAGCCGCCTGTCCGCTGCATGTCGTGCGGAATCTGGGGGACGTACCCAGGGCAGTGGCGCAGGTGGCCCGTGCCGGCGATCTGGTGATCACCCTCGGCGCCGGGACAATCGGGACGATTGGCGAGGCCGTCCTGGCCGCGCTCGCCGAGCCCGCGTTCGAGCGGCGGGAAGGGGAGGCATGAGCGTCAGAGGCAGGACCGATCGCAACTTCCGCCGGGCGAGCGTCAAGCCCGGCCGGCGCAGGCGCCTGCGCGCCCGTGTGTCGTGGACCGTCGTGCGCCGTGCGCTGATGGCACTCCTCCTGGCCATCGGCATCCAGCAGGCCGCGGTGTTCGTCTTCTCGACACCGCTGCTGCGGGTGGACCGGATTGCCGTTCACGGGAACGTCAAGCTGTCGAACGGACAGATTCAGGCCCTGATGGATGACATTCGGGGGACGAACATCTTTCTTGCGGACCTGACCGGCGCGAAGCACCGGCTGGCGGCAGCCCCCTGGATCCGCGACGTGGGGCTTCGTCGGGTCCTGCCGTCCACCGTCGAGGTCTTCGTGTCGGAGCGGCGCCCGGTCGGGCTCTGCAGGCTGGGGGACCAGCTATACCTCATCGATGAGACCGGCACGATCATCGACCAGTTCGGGCCCCAGTATGCGGAGTTCGACCTGCCGATCATCGACGGCCTGGTGCCGGGGCCTGGAGGCCGCAAGGGCACCATCGACCGCCGGCGGGTGGAGCTGGCGGCGCGGGTGATCTCGGCGATCGGGCGGAACCGCGATGTCGCCGCGCGGCTGTCGCAGGTCGACGTCACCAACCTCCACGATGCCGTGGTGCTGCTCGAGAACGACCAGGCGCTGCTCCATCTGGGCACGGACCAGTTTCTGGAGCGTGTGCAGTCGTATCTCGAGCTGTCGAGTGCCCTGCGCGAGCGTGTGGCCGAGATCGACTACGTCGACATGCGGTTCGACCGGCTGGTCTACGTCAGGCCCGCGCCCGCCACGCGGCGGCCCCAGCGGCGGGAACCGGCACGGGCCATCGGGGCGAGGCAGTTCTGAGAACGGGCTCCGGGGCGTTTTTCCATGCTGGGGCTCTGAGGCACGGAGGAGAAGGAGCACGCGGAGCAGTGCACATCGGGAGGCACGGAGCTGTACGTTCGGGAGTCGCGGGCGGGATGGGGATGCTGGTGAACGGGGATCGGGCGCTGCGGTTCTGACGCAGGGATCGAGGGGGGGCTGTGGCACGCAAGGAACGCTACCTGGTGGGGCTGGACGTCGGAACGTCCAAGATCACTGCGATTGTCGGAGAAGCCGGCGATGAGGGCACGCTCGACATCATCGGCATCGGCATGGCGGACTCCAAGGGCATCCGGCGGGGAGTCGTCGTCAACCTCGAAGCTGCCGTGGAGTCGATCAAGAAGGCGATCGACGAAGCCGAGCTGACGGCCGGCGTCGAGATCGATTCGGTGCACCTGGCGCTGTCGGGGGCGCACGTCAAGGCGTTCAACAGCCGCGGGGTTGTCGCTGTGGCCGGCAAGACCCGGGAGATCACACGCGAGGACGTCCGCCGGGCGCTCGAGGCGGCCAAGGCCGTCGCCCTTCCAAGCGGCCGGGAAATCCTCCATGTGCTTCCCCAGGACTTCGTCGTGGACGAACAGGACGGCATCGGGGCCCCCCTCGGGATGACGGGCTCACGGCTCGAGGTGAACGTCCACGTCGTCACGGGCAGCGCCTCGTCGACCCAGAACGTCGTGGCCTGCGTCAACAGGGCCGGGATCGCCGTCGCGGAGACGGTTCTCGAGCAGCTGGCGGCCAGTGAGTCCGTCCTGACCCAGGACGAGAAGGAGCTCGGGGTCGCGCTGGTCGACATCGGCGGCGGCACAACCGACTTCGCCATTTTCGAGCGCGGCAGCCTCTGGCACACCGGAGTAGTGGCCGTTGGCGGGGATCACTTCACCAATGACATCGCCGTCGGGCTCCGCACGCCGATTCCTGACGCAGAGAAAATAAAACGCCGCTGCGGCTGCGCGCTGTCGTCGATGGTGGACGAGGATGAGACCATGGAGGTCGCCAGTGTTGGCGGCAGGAAGCCGCGCGTCATGGCGCGCCGTATCCTGTCGGAGATCCTGCAACCGCGCGCGGAGGAGATCTTCCATCTGCTGTGGGACGAGATACGGCGGGCCGGGTTCGAGAAATCCTTGAATTCAGGGATCGTAATCACCGGCGGCGGGGCTATGCTCGATGGGGTTGCGGAGATCGCGGAGCAGATCTTCGATCTGCCGATTCGACGCGGCGCTCCCTCTGGAATTGGCGGCCTTTCGGACCACGTCGCAAGTCCGGCGTTCGCGACGGCCGTGGGTGTCGTAATGTATGCGCACCGGAATCAGGCCGGAGAGCTCCCGCGTCCAGTCGGCGCGGGGGCTTTCGGGCGGGTGGCTGGCCGCCTGCGCGGTCTGTTCAAAGAATTTCTGTGACTCTCCCAGGAGGCCGAATGCCAGACGTAAGGAACCTCACCCCCAGGCACGATGACGCCCCGGCGCTGCGCCTGAAGCTCGACGAGGAATCTCGTACGGGCGCGCGCATCAAAGTGGTCGGGGTGGGCGGCGGCGGCAGCAATGCCGTCAACCGGATGGTCACGGCAGGGCTCGACGGGGTCGAGTTCATCGTGGCCAACACCGACCTGCAGGCCCTCCGGCTGAATGCCGCGTCCAACAAGCTGCAGATAGGCTCCAAGCTCACGAAGGGGCTGGGGGCGGGGGCCGATCCCAACGTGGGTCGCCATGCCGCGCTCGAGGACACGGAAAAACTCATCGAAGCGCTCGACGGGGCCGACATGGTCTTCGTGACGACGGGCCTGGGTGGTGGCACGGGAACGGGCGCCGCTCCGGTGATCGCCAGCCTCGCGAGTGAGCTCGGCGCGCTGACGATTGCCGTCGTGACAAAGCCCTTCAAGTTCGAGGGCAAGAAGCGCCAGCTGCAGGCGGAGCGGGGTCTCGACGAGCTCCGTGAATGCGTCGACACCGTGATCACCATCCCGAACGAGCGCCTCCTGGCCACCATCGGCCGGACGACCTCGCTCAACGAGGCGTTCACCTCAGCTGACGATGTGTTGCGCCAGGCCATCCAGGGGATTTCGGATCTGATTCTGGTGCCCGGCATGATCAACCTGGACTTCGCGGACGTGAAGACCATCATGGCGGGCATGGGCCTGGCCATCATGGGCACCGGCACCGCCGAAGGGGCCGACCGCGCAATCCTGGCCGCGAATGCCGCCATCTCGAGTCCGCTGCTCGAGGATGCCTCCGTAAAGGGGGCCAAGGGGGTGATCATCAACGTGACCGGTGGCGCGGACCTGTCGCTGATCGAGGTCAGCGAGGCCTCGGCCATCATCCAGGAAGCAGCACACGAGGAGGCGAACATCATCTTCGGCGCGGTGGTCGACTCACGCATGGAAGGGCGCGTGAAGATCACGGTCATCGCCACCGGGTTCGACCGCCCGACTGCGGCGCAGGTCGCCGCGGCATCCGCCGCCCAGACGCCGGTGGACCTGCAGTCGTATGCCGCCTGGAAGCAGGAGTCCGGCGAGCGGGTCGTGGCCGCAGGGGGCGCCAGGATGAGCTTGTCCCGTCGCGCGGTCATCGACCTCCCCGTAGCCGCGTCATCCGGGGACGTCGGGCCCGGTGCGGAGTTCGAACCCGCCTCGCCGCTCGACATCCCTGCTTTCCTCCGCCGGCAAAGCGAGGGTTGAGGCTTCGCGCACGGCATATTCCACCACCTCCGGCTGACCAGGTAGCAAGCGCGCCTGGCCAGCCGGCTGGCCTGCCTCCAGCCGTCGCCGATCCCTGGCGTGATAGATTAGATAGACGCCGGGGGCTGTTGACCTGCGCCTGCGCAGTCTGAGAGGCCGCTCGCAGGGCACCACCTCCAGCGCACCGACGTCCAAACACGAAGCTGTTCGCACGGGCTCCTCCGCTCGTCGTCTTGGCCTCGGTTCCACCCGGTTCCGCGAAAGCCCCGTTCCCATGTCAACGAAGAAGTGGCAGAAGTACCGCGATCGCGCGCGCGAGACCCTCTCGCGCGAGGTTGGTTTCGTGCAGAAGCCCCACGGGGGGCGGATACGCGTGGCCCTCGCCTTTCCGAACACGTACTTCGTCGGGATGTCGAGCCTCGGCTTCCAGACGACCTACCGGCTCTTCAACTCGATCGACGACGTGGTGTGCGAGCGGGTGTTTCTGCCGCCGAAAGGGGAACTCCAGGCCCAGCTCGCGTCGGGGGCGCCGCTGCTCACCCTCGAGTCGCAGAGGCCCGTCCGGGACTTCGACATCCTGGCGTTCTCCGTCTCGTTCGAGTGGGATTACACGAACGTGGTGACGCTCCTGCGTCTGGCCGGGCTTTCCCCGCGAGCCGCCGACCGGGACCGTCGCGACCCGCTGGTCGTGATCGGTGGCGCTGTCACTTTCGTGAACCCGGAGCCGCTCGCGCCATTTGCGGATGTGATTGCCGCCGGCGAGGGGGAAACCCTGGTGCCCGACCTGGCCGCCGCGTTCCGGGAAGCAGATTCGAGGCAGGCGCTCCTGGAACAGCTCGCGGGGCTCCGCGGCTTCTACATACCGGCGTTCTACGACGTCGAGTACGCCGCCGACAGCACCATCCGCGCCCTGGTGCCGCGCCCTGGCACCGGCGCGCCCGCAACCGTGCGGAAGGCGGCGGTGAAATCGACAGAACGCCTGGACCCGCCGTCCACGTCGATCTTCACGCCGGACACCGAGTTCGGGTCCCGCTTCCTCATCGAAGTCGTCAGGGGCTGTGCGAATCTCTGCCGCTTCTGCTGGGCTGGCTACAACTACCTGCCCGTACGGGCCTTCGACGCGGACCGCATCCTGGAGCTCGCCGCAGCTGCGCGAACGCACTCCGCGCGCGCTGGGCTCGTCTCGATCGCGTTGTGCGACCACCCGGAGATCAACCGTATCCTCCGCGGCCTGATCGACATGGGTTACTCCATCAGCCCGGCATCGCTGCGCCTCGATGACCTCACGGCGCCCATCCTCCAGATGCTGAGGGAGAGCGGCGAACGTACGATCACGATCGCACCCGAGGCAGGGTCGGACCGCCTCCGCCGTGTGATCAACAAGACCGTGACGGACGAAGAGATCCTCGCGGCGGCGGAGCTGATCTTCGCGAGCGGCATCGAAAACCTGAAGCTGTACTACATGATCGGCCTGCCGACGGAGACAGACGACGACCTCGTGGGCATACGGGACCTGACGCTCCGGATGCGCGAGGCGATGATGCGTCATGCCAAGGGGCGCGGCAGGGTCGGGCGGATCGTCGGCAGCGTGAACCCCTTGATCCCCAAGCCAGGGACGGCCTACCAGTGGCTGCCTATGGAGGATTCGGCGGTGACCGAGCGCAAGGCCAAGCGGCTGCGGGGGCTGCTTGCCGGGATCGACAACGTCTACTTCAACATCAAGTCGGAGCGGCATTCGTATTACCAGGCCTTGCTCTCCCTGGGTGATCGACGCGTGGCGCCTGCCATCGAGGCGGCGGAACGGAACGGGGGGGACTGGCGCGCCGCCGTGGCAGAGACCGGGGTGGACGCTCATTTCTACATCTTCCGCAACCGCTCGGGGGATGCGATGCTGCCGTGGGACATCATCGACGGCGGCATGAAGAAGTCCTTCTTCGAGGCGGAGTTCCAGAAGGGGCTCCGGGAGGAGTGGACGCTCCCCCCGAAGCGGCAGAAGGACAATCTGAAGCTGCTCCCCGTTCTGCAGTAGCGCGCCGATTCAGGCGCGGGCGGATCAGGACGTGACTGCCGCCTCAGCCTCGTGTTCGGCGTACGCCTGAAGCACGACCTCCCGGATGCGGTCCTGCGACGTGGCATCGCCGACGGGCCGCAGCAGTGCGAAGCTCCGACGCTCGCCGTTGACGGAGTACTGGCGCGCGGGGAAGGTGACATTCCGGCCGTTGCCGGTCTTACGCTCCCACACCGCAAAGCCAATAAGCTTCAGCCCTTCGAGGGCCCCTTCGGTGAAGTGGAGCTCGGCATCGGCGAGTTTCCCCGGCGGATTTCCTTTTTCGTTCGGCAGGATCTTGACAGTCATCGTTTGTCTCCAGTTCAAGGCGAGCGGCAGGCGCCGGTCGCGGTCGTTACCGGAGAACAGGGGCAAGCGGCGCACCTGCTGGCGTGCCTGTGGCGTTGTCAGTGGAATCGGCTGAAACGCTGGATCTTACGGCCGGGTACCCGGCCTGCCGCTGACGAGCCGGCCGCCGCGCCGTACCGCTGGCGCCAACTCCGGTTGTCGCGCGAACGCGCGTTCAGTCGCCGAAGAGCATGACCTGAGCGAGTGCCAGACCTTCGGAATGCGTGATGGTGACGAGGCTTCGCCGCACGCCCATGGCCTCGGCGCGGCGCGCCGCCCCGCCGTGGAACCTCAGTTGCGGAGGGCCGCCCGCGCGCACCACCTCTACGTCCTTCCACAGCACACCACGGGAGTGGCCGGTGCCAAGCGCCTTCATGGCTGCTTCCTTGACGGCAAAGCGCCCTGCAAGGTGGGGAACGGGGTCGCGTCGACGCGTACAATAGGCCACTTCCGCGTCGGTGAAGATGCGGTGGAGGAACCGCTCGCCGTAGCGCTGGAGCGTGCGGGCGATTCTTGGAAGGTCCGTCGCGTCCATTCCTATGCCGATCGTCGTCATGCCTGAGCCTCAGCCTAATGGCGGTTTCGAATGGACGCAAGAGCCGTGGGGAGCTGCGCTCCGGTGCGCACCGCTGTCAGCAGTGGCGTCTCATCTCTTCACCACGGGGAACCTGCGGCTGACAGACGACCAGGGTGAGTGGGAGAAGGTGGCCGGACGCATGGGAGTGACTACCGCCCGGCTCAGGCTGATCAGGCAGGTCCACGGGGTGGCGGTGGCCATTGCACGCGCTGGTGAGGCAGGCCCTGACGTGCGGCCGGAGGCGGACGTCATCATCAGCGACGATCCCGATGTGGCGATCGGGGTCCGTGTGGCCGACTGTGCGCCGGTGCTGGTGGCTGACCGCCGGACAGGTGCGGTGGGGGCGGCGCACGCCGGGTGGCGCGGAACAGCGGCGCAAGCCGCCGTCGTCGCCGTCGCCGCCATGACGAGCACGTTCGGCTCGAATCCGCGTGATCTGGTCGCCGCGATCGGTCCGTGTCTGGGGCCCTGCTGCGGAGAGGTGGGGCCTGAGGTAGTCGAGAGTTTCAGGGAGGGGGGGCACCGGGAATCCGATCTCGCCCGGTGGTTTACCGAGGGGGTCTTCGGCCGGGCCTTACTGGACCTCTGGACGGCGAACCAGGATCAGCTGGAAAGGGCTGGTGTGCCAGGCGGGCACATACATGTGGCTGCTATCTGCACGAAGAGCCACGCGTCGAGCCTGCACTCCTATCGCGCGCATGGACGGGAGGCGGGGAGGATGGCCGGCCTGATCCGGGCACGGCGAGCGCCCTGAGCCGTTCTCCCTTTTCCCTTTCCCCTTTTCCCTTTTCTACGGCTGCGCGCCGGATTCCTGCGGGCTCGTCGCAGAAGGGCTGCCGGCGAAGTAGAGAATGCGGGTGCAGCTGTCACACTGAAGGATGCTGGCGTTCCGCCGGACTTCGTTGAACATCTGCGGACGCAGCCGCACGTGACAGACCGTGCACAGCCCGTCGCGGGCTTCAGCAACCGCCACACCCTTCCGGCCGTGCGCTACCCGGGCGAAGATCGCGAGCGCTTCTCTGGAGATCTGCGCGGCGACACGGGCTCGCTCCGTGCTCGTCCGCTCCAGCTCCGCGGCAACCTGCTCCCGCTCGCTGTCGAGGGCGCGCCGCACCCCCTCCGTTTCACTCCGTTCCGCCTTCAGAGCAGCTTCCGCTTCCTTCAGTTCAGCCGCCAGCGCGTCCGCCTCCTCCATGCGTTCGAGCAGGCGCGTCTCCTGATCGCTGATCTCCTGTTCGGCGACGGTCATCTCCTTCTGCATCGCCTGATATTCCTTGTTGGTCTTGACCTCCATCAGCTGGTTCTTGAACTTGCTCAATCGTGCCTGCACGGCGGCAAGGTCCCGCTCGATGTCACGCCGTGCCGCTTGCGATACCGCAATGCGCGCTTTGACCTCGTCCACCACGGCTGTGCGGTCCGCCAGCCGCGCATCCAGTGCTGCCTGCAGCACGGGAATGTCGGTGACGCGGCGCCGCTGGCGCTCGGCGGCAAGGTCGAGTTCCTGGAGTTCGATGAGGTGCTGAAGATCGGGTGTCAAGGCACAGAATGTCAGGGCTCGATGGTGAACGCTCGTAAGAAGTTGGTGGGCCCACCAGGATTCGAACCTGGGACAGGCCGGTTATGAGCCGGCGGCTCTGACCGCTGAGCTATAGGCCCGTTCGTGGAGTTTAGCACTCCCGCTGCTTCTCCCTTCTCCCTTTCCCCTTTCCCCGTCCCCCCTACGTCCTGCCCTCCAGGAACGCCCGCAGCTTCCGTGACCGCGAGGGGTGCCGCAGCTTCCTGAGCGCCTTCGCCTCGATCTGCCGGATGCGTTCCCGGGTCACGGCGAAGTTCTGGCCGACCTCCTCGAGCGTGTGCTCGCTGCCGTCCCCCACGCCGAAGCGCATCTTGATGACCTTCTCTTCACGCGGCGTCAGCGTCTTGAGAACAGACTCGGTCTGTTCCTTGAGATTGAGGTTGATGACGGCATCGGATGGAGAGACGACCTGCCGGTCCTCGATGAAATCGCCGAGATGCGAATCTTCCTCTTCCCCGATCGGGGTTTCGAGCGAAATCGGCTCCTGCGCGATCTTGAGCACCTTCCGCACCTTCGACACGGGGATGTCCATGCGCTTGGCGAGCTCCTCCGAGGTCGGCTCGCGTCCGAGCTCCTGTACGAGCGCGCGGGAGGTGCGAATGAGCTTGTTGATGGTCTCGATCATGTGGACCGGGATCCGGATCGTCCGCGCCTGGTCGGCGATCGCCCGTGTGATGGCCTGACGGATCCACCACGTCGCGTAGGTCGAGAACTTGTAGCCGCGGCGGTACTCGAACTTGTCGACCGCCTTCATCAGGCCGATGTTGCCTTCCTGGATCAGATCCAGGAACTGCAGCCCCCGGTTCGTGTACTTCTTCGCGATCGACACGACAAGACGAAGGTTCGCCTCGACGAGCTCCTTCTTCGCCTGTTCCGCCTGGATCTCCCCGCGCGAGATCGTCTCGAGCGTCCGCATCAGACGGTCCGGCGTCTCCTCGAGCTCCTCGGCGGCCGCCTTCATGTGGACCTTGACCTCCTTCTGCCGCTTGAGGAGGTTCTTCTTGTCCTCTTCCTTGAGCCGGACACGCTTGTTCTTCGGGTTCAGCTGCCGTTCGATGTGGTCAACTTCGCGCTTCAGGCGCATCACGCCTTCCACGACGTCCTTCAGCTGGTCGATCAGGCGGCGCTTGACGAGCTCCGTGAACTCGATCTTCCGAATCAGCTGCGAGAGCTCCACGCGCGCCCGGAGCGCCTCCCACCGCGCCCGCCGGTACTTGCGCTTCTCGCGGGTGTTCGTCCCCTTCAGCGTCTTGTCGAGCTTCTCCTTGGCCTTTTCGACTCCTTGCCAGCCCTTGCGCACGCCCTCCACCTGCCGGAGGACCTGTCGCTTGCGATCGTCGATCTTCTCGTCCGTGATCTCCTCGTCCTGGAAAATCACCAGCTCGCGCACGCTCCGCTCGTCGTTCTTCAGTTGATCGCCGAGCGTCATGATCGCCCGGGTCACGGTCGGGGTGCGGGAGATTGACTTGATGACGGCGAGCTTGCCCCGTTCGATCCGCTTCGCGATCTCGACCTCTCCCTCACGGGTGAGCAGCGGGACCGTTCCCATCTCCCGGAGGTACATCCGGACGGGGTCGTTGGTCTTGTCAAGGGCCCCGGGGGTGAGATCCAGCTCGAGCTCTTCAGACCCTTCCCCAGTGCGATCCAGAAGCTTGTCGTCCCGATAGGCCTTCTCGGAGTCGACGACTTCGATGCCCGCGCTCCCGAACGTGCTGAACAGGTCATCCAGCTCGTCCGACGACGTGATGTCGGCGGGAAGGAGCTCGTTGACCTCGTCGTACAGCAGGTAACCCTTTTCCTTACCGATGGCGATGAGTTGCCTCACCTCATCGTATTTTTCTTCGATCGACAACGGCATGTCCTCCAAACGCTCGTTTCGCCCCGGCGTACCCCGGCGCGCATCTCCTGCGGGCGGTGGCCCGCCTTTTTCGGTTTCATGACTCTTGCGGCGCGGCTCCGGGGGGGCCGCCGGTTGACGGCGCGCTGGCGTGCGAACGCTTGCCTGCTTCACTCTGCTACCTCGCGCGTAGGACGGGTGCCCATCGCTTCGATCTGCTGCTTCAGCGCAAGCTGGCGCATGCCAAGGTCGTTAATCCGGTCGTCGTTGTCGGGAATACCGTCATCCAGAAGAAGCCGCATCTGACGCTGCAGATCCGCGCGCTCACGAGCCAGGAGCCGTCTTCTAAGCTCAGCCATACAGTCCGCCGGCACCAGGACGGGAGGACCCGTCTGGAGCGTGATTTCTGCTACGAGTTCGGCTTCTTGTGTACTTAGACGCTCCAGCAGCGCCTGCGGTAGTCCTTCTGCCGGCCATCCCTGCAGGGATCGCGCCTGTTCCAGGATCGGCGCCGTCGCGAGGCCGGTCAGGTCCGCCCCCGCAAGCTCCTCGAGAATCTGCACACCAGCGTGCGGATCTTTCATGAGGGCCCATATGAGCCCCCGCTCGAACGTCTTCACCTGTCCCTGCACGGGAACGTGCCGCCGTTCGACCACGGTTTCCTTCTGAACCGCCGCCTTCCGGATCTCAGCCCGAACGACCTCTTCCGTAATCCTGGCCTTGTGGGACAGCCGGTCGGCAAACTGATCCCGCGCCGCCGCATCCGGAATCCGTGCAGCAACAGTGAGCATTCTTCCCAGAAATTCCCGTCTCTCGTCGTCGCGCCGCAGATCGTACTCGGAAGCCGTGCGATCGAGCAGGTAATCGAGATATTGCCGCGAATTCCGCAGCCGCTCCTGATAGGCGGCGCCTCCATGCCTGCGGATGAACGTATCGGGATCCTCCCCCGCCGGCATCACGACAACGTTGACCTGGAAGCCCTCGGCGACGAGCAGCTCCGACGATTTCACCGCCGCTCCCTGCCCGGCCGTGTCGGGATCGAAGCTCAGGACGATCTTGGCGGCAAAACGTTTCAGGAGCCGGGCCTGCGCCGGGGTCAACGCCGTGCCAGACGAGGCGACCACGTTCTGGATGCCGGCCTGGTAGGCCTGCGCCACGTCGAAGTAGCCCTCGACCATGACGGCATACCGGGCCCGGGCAATCGCCGGCTTGCTCAGGTGGAGCCCGTAAAGCGTTCGTCCCTTGACATATATCGGGGTTTCCGGGGAATTCAGGTACTTCGGGCCGTGCCCCTCTCCCATCGCCCGGCCGCCGAACGCGATGATGGCCCCGTTGTCCCGGCAGATCGGGATCATCAGCCGGTTCCTGAACCGATCCCTCAGGCTCCCATCGTCGCGCGGCACGGCAAGACCGCTCTTCAACAGGGTGGCCCCCTCGAACCCCTCCTTGCGGAGCCGCCGGATGAGACCGTCCCCCCCGGCCGGGGCATACCCAAGGCCCAGGAGGCTGGCGGTCTCCTCCCCGATCCCCCGTTCCTGCAGCAGCCGGCGCGCGGGGCCCCCGGCAGAACTTGCGAGTTGTTCCCGGAACCACGACGCGGCCGACTCGTGCGCCTTCAGCAGCGACTCGCGGTCGCGGACGTTCTCGGCGTCCCCCTTGGCGTCTTCTCCTTCCGGGACCTGAAGCCCTGCCCGGGCGGCGAGCTGCCTGACGGCTTCAGGAAAGACAATCCTGTCGCAAAGCTCGACGAACTTGATGACGTCTCCCCCCAGGCCGCAGCCATAGCATTTGAAGAACCCCTTCTCGTAGACGTGGAACGAGGGGGTTTTCTCGCCGTGGAACGGGCAGAGGCCCTTCCATGTCGTGCCGCTCCGGCGCAGGGGTACACGCTCCTGCACGATCTGCACGATGTCCGCGTGCGATTTCAGCTCCTCGATGAACGCTGCCGGGAAGAGACCCAGTCGCTACTCCTTGAGCTCCACGATTGTCACCGCGTGGCCCCCACGTTCCGAGGGGGCGGGACCGAACCTGGCCACGAAGGGATGCGTCTGCAGCCAGGCGGCGAGTCCCTTGCGGAGCTGTCCCGTGCCGTGGCCGTGCACGATCCTGACATGCTGCGTCTCGCTGACGAGGGCATCGTCCAGGAACTTCTCCGCGCGGCCGATCGCCTCGTCCACGGTGCAGCCGATCACCTTCAGTTCAGTGAGCCCAGCACCCTCCCGGGGCTGCAGGTCCACCTTCACACGCACCGGTGCCGGCGTTCGAGATCCCTCTGGGGCGATGACCTGGAGTTCGCTCGTCCGCGACCGCAGGCGCTTGCCGCGGACGTCCACTTCCGCATCGCGGCCGTTCAACGAGAGCACGACCCCTTCCATCCGCAACGCCCCAACGAGCACCCGATCGCCGACCGCCGGGGCCCTGGCCGGCTCCGCAGGGGCCGCCTCCGTTGCCGTCGCCACGCCAGTGGTCTGCTCAGCGCTCCTGCGCAGCCGGGCCTCCACCGCGTCCAGCGCCGCGCGCGCCTCCGCGCGGGCACCGCCGCTCTCCCCCGTGGGCACGAGGCGTGCGGCCACACGTTCTGCCTGCGTCGCCATCGTCTCGGTGCGAGCCTTGAGCCTGCCGACCACCGCATCGATCTCGCGACGCGCCTCGCGCAGGCGGTCGTCGATTTTCTGATCGAGCCGCCGGCGGAACATATCCTCACGGTTCTTCAGGTCCTTCTCGCGGGCGTGCAGCCGGCTCGTGGCGTCGGCAAGTGCCTGGCGCTCGCGCGCGGCGGCCCGGCGCTCCTGATCGAGAGTCTGCATGTCGCGCTCGACTCTGGCCAGGTGTTCCGCCAGCTGCGATTCTCTCTCGCTCCGGAAAGAGCGGGCCCGGTCGGTGATCGACTGCGGCAGCCCGAGCCGGCTCGCGATCTCGAACGCGAGGCTGCTGCCCGGGGTGCCGTAATTCAACCGGTACGTCGGCGCGAAGGTTGCCGGGTCGAAACCGAAGCCGGCGGGGGAGACGCCTTCGGTCGTCGAGGCGTACGTCTTCAGCGCGTCGTAGTGCGTGGTGGCAATCAGCATCGCGCCGCGCTGGCGGAAGTGCTCGATGATCGACATCGCCAGCGCTCCCCCCTCGACCGGATCCGTTCCCGCCCCCGCTTCGTCGAGGAGCACGAGCGCCGGGGGCTCGAGCGCCGCGTCCATGGCCACGATGTTGGCGATGTGCCCGCTGAACGTGCTCAGGCTCTGTGCGATGCTCTGCTCGTCGCCGATGTCGGCGAAGACAGAACGGAAGACCGGCACCTGGGAGCCTTCCTCGACGGGCAGCAGCAATCCGGCCTGGGCGAGCAGCGGAAGGAGTCCCGCCGTCTTGAGCGCGACTGTCTTGCCGCCCGTGTTGGGCCCTGTGATCACCAGGATCCGCACGGGCGGAAGAAGAAGGACATCGACGGGGACCGGGCCGTCCTGCCGGTCTGCCGCGGAATCGCTCCCCAGATACCGGCGCACTGCCGGGATGAGCAACGGATGGCGGGCGCCGCGCAGTTCCAGCCGGGCCTCGGTCGAAATCTTTGGTTCCACACCCTGCACGAGGATGGAGAACTGGGCCCGCCCGTTCAGCACGTCGAGCTCGGTTGCCGCAGCGATGGTCCCCTCGAGATCCTCCGCCCGCGCGCGAAGCGCGTCGGTCAGCGCAAGCAGGATCCGCCTGACCTCTTCGGCCTCCTGCGACTCGAGCGCCACGATGTCGTTGTTGATCTCGACGGTGTTCAGGGGTTCCAGGTAGAGGCTGGCACCGCTGCCCGAGCTGCCGTGCACGATGCCCGGGATCGCCGTCCGATGCTCGGCGCGGACCACCAGGACGTACCGGCCATGGCGGTCCGTGACGATCTGCTGCTGCAGGTACTTCGCCGTGTCCCTTCCGCGAAGGTAAGACTCGAGGGTCCCCCGCAGCCGGGCCCGCTGCCGCCGGAGCGCGTCACGGATGCTCTGCAGCTCGGGCGAGGCATCGTCCAGTACCTCGCCTGAAGGGTCGATAGCCCGGCGGATACCCGCGATCTCGCGCTCGAACGACGCCGCGCGATCGGCAATACGGCGAAGCAGGGGGAAGGCGCCTCGCGCCCGCCGCACGGCTCCGCAGGTCCCCTCCACTGAGGCCAGGAACGTCGCCAGCGCCACGAGCTGAAGCGACTCGAGCGGACGTCCCTCGACCAGAAGTGCCGCGAGACTCTCTTCGAGATCCTGGGGGGCCTGGAGGCCGATCTGACCGACGGCAAGGAATCGGACGGTCTCGCTCGTGGCGGCCAAAGCACCGCGGACGGCATCTTCAGACGCCAGGGGGCGCAGCGCCGCCAGGCGCGCCTCGCCCGAGGGAGTCTGCGCAAAGCCGCGGATCACCTCGACGATCCGGTCGAACTCTAGGGCCTTCAGGGCGCCGGCGTGCATGCGTTGGGTGCGGGAGTGAACGCCGGGTTCTCCCGGCCGTTCTCAGGGCAATCCTCAACTATAGATCAGCCGAGCGCCGCTCACAACCGGAGAGCAGCTCTCATTGCCGGACGGCCGTGGAAGACCTCAGGGCAGGTGGTTGATGGAGCTCGCTATGGCGGCCCCGCCGAACCCGTTGTCGATGTTCACGACCGATACGCCGCTGGCACAGCTGTTCAGCATGCCAAGGAGCGCCGCGATGCCCCCAAAGCTCGCCCCGTACCCTACGCTGGTGGGGACCGCGATGACCGGCACCTCCACGAGCCCCCCCACGACGCTTGGCAACGCCCCCTCCATTCCCGCGACGACAATGATGACGCGTGCCGCGAGCAGTCTGGCGTGTTCGGCGAGCAGCCGGTGCAGTCCCGCGACACCGACGTCATAGATGCGATCGACGGTATTCCCCATGATGTCTGCGGTTACGGCTGCTTCCTCGGCCACGTGCAGGTCTGCCGTTCCGGCGGCCACGATGGCAATCGTTCCGCGGCCCCGGGGGGTCGACTCGCCCGGACGCGTAATCGTCCTGGCCGTGGGGTTGAAGCGAGTGTCTGGAATCAACGCGCGCACGGCATCGTGCGCAGTCGGGTCGGTGCGCGTGACGAGCAGAGCCTGGCCGGAGCCGACGATCCGTTCGGCGATACGCGCGATCTGGTCCGGAGTCTTTCCCTGGCCGAAAATGACTTCGGGGAAGCCCTGCCTGGCGTGGCGTTCCCGGTCCACCCGGGCGAAGCCGAGGTTCTCGAAAGGGACCTGGCGCAGATATTGAAAGATGAGTTCCTGCGCGGATTCCGGCGTGTCGGCACCAGTACGGACACGCTCCAGAAGCGCCAGGATATCGTGGCGGGTCATCGCTCCAAGTGATTGATGCGCGTTGACTTCCGTCTTTGCTGAGCTATAGAATCACCGTTCGTACGCCGTGACGGATTCATCCTCATCATGAGCTTGCCTCAGACACTGATCCTCGTCCTGTATTTCTTCATTCTCAGCATCCTGGCAATCTACGGCTGGCATCGCTACTACCTCGTTTATCTTTACATGAAAAATCGGGGGCGGGCGCCGCAGGCTCTGCCGGCCCCGCGCCGGGATTCGCTTCCCGCCGTCACCATCCAGTTGCCGATTTTCAACGAGATGTACGTCGCGGACCGGCTGATTGCCGCGGTCTGCGAGATGGACTACCCGGCCCACCTGCTCGAGATTCAGGTGCTGGACGATTCGACCGACGAGACCAGGGAAATAGCCGAGCTGGCCGTGCGGCGGCACGCTGCGCGGGGACGCAACATCCAGTACCTCCACCGCGTGGACCGGCGCGGCTACAAGGCCGGGGCCCTCGAGGCCGGCCTGAAGGAAGCCTCGGGCGAGTTCATCGCCATCTTCGATGCCGACTTCATTCCCCCTCCGGACTTCCTCATGCGGACGCTGCCCCACTTCGCCGCGGACCCGAAAATCGGGATGGTCCAGGCGCGGTGGGGACACATCAACCAGGATTACTCGCTCCTGACGAAGATCCAGTCGATTCTTCTGGACGCCCACTTCGTGCTCGAACACGGCGGCCGCAACCGCGCCGGTTGCTTCTTCAACTTCAACGGCACCGCGGGCGTGTGGCGCCGCCAGGCCATCTCCAGCGCCGGAGGCTGGCAGCACGACACGCTGACCGAGGACCTCGACCTGAGCTACCGTGCGCAGCTGGCCGGGTGGCGCTTCGTCTTCCTGCCGGACGTCATCGCCCCGGCGGAAGTGCCGGTCGAAATGAACTCCTTCAAGTCGCAGCAGCACCGCTGGGCCAAGGGATCGATCCAGACCTGTCTCAAGCTGATGCCGCGCATCCTGCGGTCCAATCAGCCGTTTGGCGTCAAGGCGGAAGCGTTCTTCCACCTGTCGGCCAACTTCAACTACGTGCTGATGTCGCTGCTCTCAATCCTCATGTTTCCGGCCATGTGGATCCGCTACAACATGGGCCTGTACGAGATGCTGCTGATCGACATCCCGCTCTTTGCCGCGGCGACGCTCTCGGTCTGCAACTTCTACGTGGTGTCCCAGCGGGAGCTCTATACCGACTGGCGGCAGCGCCTGAAGTACGTACCGTTCCTCATGTCGATCGGCATTGGACTCTGCGTGAACAACACGCGTGCAGTGCTGGAGGCGGTATTCGGGAACCAGAGCGAGTTCACACGCACACCCAAATACGGCATCGAGCGGGCGAGCGACGAGTGGGTCGGCAAGAAATACCACCAGTCTGTCGGCGTGCAGCCGATTATCGAGCTGGCGCTCGGGCTGTACTTCACCGGGACGGTTTTCTATGCCCTGGCCAATCAGATTTACGGCACGCTGCCGTTCCTGATGCTGTTCCAGGTCGGCTTCCTCTACACGGGGCTCCTCTCGATCCTGCAGCAGTACACCGGCGACAACGTCATGCTGAAGGCGCCCGAAGTCGCCAAGTAGTCTGCCAGCCCCCTGATATCATCACTCCATGAGCAGTGATGTGAAGCCAAAGGCGGGGCTCGAGGATGTGGTTGCCGCCTCCTCCGCGATTTGTTATCTGGACGGGGCGCGCGGCGTGCTCGCCTACTGCGGGTACGACATCCACGACCTTGCGCAAGGGGCCTCCTTCGAGGAAGTCTGCTACCTGCTCTGGCACCGGCGGCTGCCCGCCCGGGCGGAACTCGGCGATCTCCAGTCACAGCTCGCGGCGGCCAGGCCTCTTCCGGAACCCGTGATCCGGCTGATGAAGGGGCTGCCTCCCTCCGACGGGATGGACATCCTGCGGACGCTGACGTCCGCGCTCGCGCACTACGATACCGACGCCGCCGACAATTCCCCCCAGGCAAACTATCGGAAAGCCGTGCGCCTCACAGGACAGCTCGCCAGCCTGGTGGCGACGTACGGGCGCTTGCAGGCAGGCGGCGGGCCGATCCAGCCGGATCCGGCGCTCGGCCACGCGGCCAACTTCCTGTATATGCTGACCGGAACCAGGCCGAACGCCCTGTCGACACGGGCGCTCGACATTGCGCTGGTGCTTCACGCCGATCACGAGCTCAACGCGTCCACGTTCGCCGCGCGCGTTGCCGCCGCCACGCTCACCGACCTGCACTCTGCTGTCGTCGGGGCGATCGGCACGCTGAAGGGGCCGCTGCACGGCGGCGCAAATGCGGACGTCATGCGTCTGCTCATCGAGCTCGGGGAGGATGCCCCTCCCGATCGGATCGACGACGCCATCCGGTCGCGGCTTGCAAAGAAGGTCAAGATCCCCGGTTTCGGGCACCGGGTGTACAGGACGGAGGATCCGCGCGCAACACACCTGCGGCGCATGTCCAGGGAGCTCGGGGAACGGGCGGGGAACACCCGCTGGTACGAGATGTCCCAGCGGATTGAGCGGCTGGTCACCGGGGAGAAGAAGCTGTATCCGAACGTCGACTTCTACTCCGCGTCGACCTACTACACGCTTGGCATCCCGGTGGATCTCTACACGCCCATTTTCGCGGTCAGCCGGGTTTCCGGCTGGACGGCACACTCCCTGGAGCAGTACGAGAACAACCGGCTCATCCGGCCGCGGACCGACTACCTCGGCCCGCAGTACCCGCAGACGTTCCTGCCGCTCGATCAACGGTGACCCCGGGGCGGGCGGGGGCCACCAGAGCCCCTCCGCCGCCTGCGGGTGTCTCTGCGCCATCGCTCCCGGAAGCCCGCTGGTATAATCCGGCTGTCTCGCCTCCACATGGATCAGCGCCTCATTCGAAACTTCTCTGTCATTGCCCATATCGACCACGGCAAGTCGACACTGGCAGACCGCTTCCTCGAGCTCACGGGTGCGTTGCAGCCACGGGAGATGGAGGCACAGGTCCTCGACAGCATGGATCTCGAGCGCGAGCGGGGGATCACAATCAAGGCGCACGCGGTCCGGCTGACCTACAGTGCGGACGATGGTCAGGAATACGTGTTGAACCTGATCGATACCCCCGGCCACGTTGATTTCTCGTACGAGGTGACGCGCTCGCTCGCGGCGTGCGAGGGGGCCCTCCTCCTGGTGGACGCCTCGCAGGGGGTCGAGGCGCAGACGCTGGCCAACGCCTATCTTGCCGTGGATAACGGGCTCGAGATTATCCCGGTCATCAACAAGATCGACCTTCCGGGGGCGCAGCCCGATGAGGCCAGGCGGCAGATCGAGGAGATTGTCGGCCTCGATGCCGACGGCGCCATCCTGGCGAGCGCCAAGGAAGGCACGGGCGTTCACGAGATCCTCGAAGCCATCGTCCATCGGCTGCCTCCGCCGACGGGGGATCCCGAGGCGCCGCTCAAGGCGCTGATCTTCGATTCCTGGTACGACCCGTACCGGGGCGTCATCATCCTCACGCGCATCCTCGACGGCGTGCTCCGGCCCAGCATGAAGATCCGGCTCATGGCCAAGGGACAGGAATACGAGGTGGATCAGGTCGGAACCTTCTCGCCCAAGCCGACAGCTGCCGAGTCGCTGGGCGTCGGGGAGGTGGGCTTCATCTTTGCCGGGATCAAGACCGTCAGCGACGCGCAGATTGGCGACACCATCACCGAGGTATCCAGGCCGACTTCCCAGGCTTTTCCGGGGTTCAAGGAGAGCAAGCCGATGGTCTTCGCCGGGCTCTATCCGGTGGAAGGCAGCGAGTACGCCGAGCTTCGCGACGCCCTCGAGAAGCTGCGGCTGAACGACGCGTCGTTCTTCTTCGAGCCGGAAACATCGGCGGCGCTGGGCTTCGGATTCCGGTGCGGGTTCCTCGGACTGCTGCACATGGAGATCGTGCAGGAGCGGCTCGAGCGCGAGTTCGACATGGATCTCGTGACGACCGCCCCCGGCGTGTTGTACCGGGTGACGACGACCGATGGAACCGTGCAGGAGATCGACAGCCCGTCGAAGCTGCCCGAGACGGGGCGCATCGCGTCAATCGAGGAGCCGATCATCACGGCGATGATGCTGACGCCGTCGGAGCACGTCGGGGCCATCCTGCAGCTCTGTCAGGAGAAGCGGGGCGTGCAGAAGTCGATTGAGTATCTGGCCGCGGACCGCGTCCTCGTCACCTACGAGATGCCGTTCAACGAGGTGGTGCTCGACTTCTACGATCGCCTGAAGACGCTGTCCCGGGGTTATGCCTCGCTCGACTACCACGTCACCGGCTACCAGGCGTCGCCGCTCGTGAAGCTCGACATCCTCGTCAACGACGAGCCGGTCGACGCCCTCTCCGTCATCGTCCATCGCGATACGGCGTACCAGCGAGGCCGGGCGCTGGCCTCCAAGATGCGGGAACTGATTCCGCGGCAGATGTTCGAAGTGGCCATTCAGGCGGCCATCGGCAGCCGGATCGTGGCGCGCGAGTCGGTCAAGGCGCTGCGGAAGAACGTGCTCGCAAAGTGCTACGGCGGCGACATCTCGCGCAAACGCAAGCTGCTCGAGAAGCAGAAGGAAGGGAAGAAGCGGATGAAGCGCGTCGGCCGCGTGGAGATCCCGCAGGAGGCCTTCCTCGCCGTGCTGAAGGTCGGCCAGGAGTAGCAGGACCCCCATGCCCGAGCCTCAGAAGAAGTCGGTCGTCCGCGAGTACTTCGAGTCCATCGTGATTGCGGTGATCCTGGCGCTCTTCGTCCGCACCTGGGCGGTGCAGGCCTTCAAGATCCCGACCGGATCCATGGAGAACAACCTGCTCATCGGCGACCACCTGCTCGTGAACAAGTTCGTCTTCGCCCCCTCTCTTGGCGCGGGTGAGCGAGCCGTGCTGCCAATGCGCGAGATCCGCCGCGGCGACATCGTCGTGTTCAAGTATCCCGACGAGCCGGACCGCGACTTCATCAAGCGGGTGATCGGGCTGCCGGGTGAGTCGCTGGAGCTCCGCAACAAGCGTGTGTACGTGAACGGCTCACCGCTCGAGGAGAGCTACGTGCACTTCCTTGACCCGGATGGGCACGCGCAGGAAGTGACTTCCTTCGACGTGCGCGAGCGGTACGGCCCCGTGAGGGTGCCCGAGGGGCAGTATTTCGTGATGGGTGACAACCGCGACAACTCCCAGGACAGCCGGTACTGGGGTTTTCTCCCGCGGAGCTACATCAAGGGAAAAGCCCTGATGATCTACTGGTCGTACGATTCACCGGGTGGCGGGTCGGGTCTCACGAGGTTCTTCACCCGCACGCGCTGGGAACGCCTCCTGCACCAGATCCACTGACTGCTGCGCGCGACGCTGGAGTACGAGGAGCGTCGCCCGGTTACCCGCGCTCATCGGCCACGCGGGGCTGGTCCACCCCGCTCTGACGAGGCTGCGGCTGCGGGGAGCCCTCAGCCTGCCGCGGCCGATGCAGCAGTACCTTGTCGTCAGGCCGATTCTGCTCCCGGATGAACTCGAGGGCGTGCGTCAGTGCCTGGATCGACGCCTCGAGCGACCCTTCCACGGTCCGCCGGCGGAGTCTCATCTCATCGATGTCGTGCTCCACTTCCTCGAGGCGCGCCTGGGTCTTGTGCAGGAGGAGGTCGGCGCGCCCCTGCGCCTCCTTGACGATCAGCCGGGCCTCGTGCTGAGCCGCCTCCCGCATGTCATCGGCGAGCTTCTGGGCGGTGAGCAGCGTGTTGCGCAGGTTGACCTCGCGGTCCCGGTGCTCCTGCAGCAGCACTTCCACACGGATGAGATCCTGACGCCGCCGGTCCACCTCGCGGAGCGCGTGTTCGTAGTCGTCTGACGCCTCCGTCAACAGGGCGACCACCTCCGTCTTGTCGTAGCCCCGGAACACGGTGCGGAACCGGTGCTGCCGCAGGTCGAGCGGGGAGACCCGCATGATCCGTTCGGGCGGCGGCGATTCGGTGTGACTCGCTGAACTGCTGCCCGTGGGTCCCTGAGAATCAGTCATGGGGTGTCCCGGTCCTTTCGACGTGTGGGCCATCCGCGCGGGTCACGGCCTGGCGCGTGTCCCGAAGATGGCGGTGCCGACCCGCACCATTGTGGCACCTTCCTCGACCGCCGCCTCGAAGTCGTGGCTCATGCCCATGGAGAGGTGTTCCAGCGACGCGGCGGGCATTCCCTGTGACACGAGGCGATCGCGCAGGGTCCGCAGACGTGCGAACCACGGGCGCGTCTCTTCCTGGTTTTCGTTCCAGGGGGGCACCAGCATCAGCCCTCTCAACCGGACGGCCGTGGCCTCGAGGGCGCTCCGGGCGATCGCCTCGACCTGCCCCTCGGGAGCCCCGTGCTTCGTGGCCTCCCCTGCGAAGTCCGCCTGAATGAGGACGTCGGGAGCGGTGCCCTGGGCGGCCGCGGCGGCATCGAGCCGTTTGAGCAGGTCGAGGGAGTCGACGGTGTGGATCGTGCCGAAAATCCCTGCCGCCTTGCGCGCCTTGTTCGACTGGAGGTGGCCGATCAAGTGCCAGCGGACGGGCAGGTCGGTTATTGCCGGCGTTTTCCCCTCTGTTTCCTGGACCTTGTTCTCTCCAAAATCCCGCTGGCCGGCGTCCCACGCCGCGCGCACGTGCCCGGGGCTGAACGTCTTGGAAACGGCAATGAGCGTGACTGTTGAAGGGTCACGCCCCACACGCTGCGCCGCAGCATGGATGCGGGAGCGAACGAGCGCGAGGTTCTCCGCGATCGTGTGGTGGGAGGTCAGCACGTCTGGTCGTCACGGCCCGGCGCGGGGCACCGGACCGTGAAAGCTGAAGGCTACTTCTTGATCTGAGAGAGGATCCCTTTGGCCTGCTCGGCGTACTGGCCCGTCGGCGCCAGCTTGAGATAGCTCTCGAAGGAGGCGGCGGCATCGGGCATGTTCCCCTCGTTGAGGTTTGCCATGCCAAGCCAGTAGTGGGCATCGGCCAGGTTCGGGTCGAGCTTGACCGCCTCTTCGAACGACTTCTTCGCATCGGCGATACGGCTGGCGTTCCAGGCAATCACCCCCTGGTTGAAGACCGATGACGCGGAGCCTGCTCCGCCGGCAGCACCGCCGCCGAGCTTCTGGGCCTGCGCGCTGGCCTCGGCCGCCTGATCGAACTTCTTCTGCGCGTTGTAGATGGTGGCCAGCCCGTTGAATGCCTCGGCGGAGTTCGGCGCTACCTCTATCGCGCGCTTGTACGCCGCTTCGGCCGCGTCGTACTCCTTCTTCTGAAGGTGCACGGCAGCGATGTTCGTGAGGCACTCCACGCACTTCGGCGCCTCGACGAGCACCTCGTTGAACTTGGCAATTGCCTCGTCGTGCCTGCCGGCGTTCGCCGCATCCACGCCCGCGGCGAAGTTGGTCTTGATGCCGGCTACCCGCTCATCCGCCTTCTTCCGCTCCTCTGCGGATTCTCCGCCCCCTGCGCCGGGGGCCAGCGTGAAGTTGATTTCCGCCGAATCCAGGGAGATCCGCTGTTCGCGCACGTCGCTCAGGCCGTCCTTCTCGGCGGTGATCCGGTAGGGACCCGGCTGGAGCCCGATCTGAACGAACTGGCCGCGGCGATCCGTCTTGACCTGGAACTTCCGCCCGCCGCCTTCCATCGACTCGATCCGGACGACGGCTCCCTCGACCGGCTGCTTCTTTGCGTCGCGGACCACGCCTTTGACCCCGCCCGTCTGCGCCTCGGCAGGTGTGGCCATGAGGGCCATGACGAGCAGCGATGTCGATATCACGAGGGATCGGCCAAATCGTACGCCCAGCATTCGAACCTCCGTACTTGCGCGATCGCCGCTCCGCGCCGCGACTCATCAGTCCGCAATGGCCAAGTGTACACGAACTTGCAGCGAAGCCCGGGCGCCCCTCGAGCGGCAGTTGTGAGGCTCGACTGCGGCCGAGCTCTTCTATGTCGTCATGGCTCCGCCTGCTGAAAAAATCGCTCGATGTCCTCTAGACTGTGCGTGACACGGGCCGGCGGCAGGGAGGCCAGGAAGCGCCGCCCGTATCCCATGCTGCGCAGCCGGGGATCGAGGACGGCGAGCACGCCTCGATCCAGCCGATGGCGCAGCAAGCGGCCGAGCCCCTGCTTCAAGGCGAGCACGGCAAGCGGGACCTGGTACTCCCCGAAGGCCGACCCCCCGCGCGCGGCAATGGCCTCGATCCGCGCCGCCACAATCGGGTCGCCGGGAGAGGCGAATGGCAGCTTGTCGATGATGACGCAGCTGAGGGCGTCACCCGCGACGTCAACGCCTTGCCAGAAGCTCGAGGTGGCGAACAGCACCGCGTTAGGGGTGGCCTTGAATTCCGTCAGCAGCGCCGTTCGCGGGGCGGTGCCCTGCACCAGGATGGGGTAGTCCAGCTCCCGCTCGGCAAAAGCCCGGACCTCCCGCAGGTTCGAATAGCTCGTGAAGAGCACGAAGGCACGCCCTTCGGTGCGCTTCAGGATCTCCACGATCTCGCCGGCGGCAGCAGTCGCAAACTGCGGTGACCGGGGATCCGGCATCCGGCGCGGGAGGTAGAGAATCGCCTGCCGTGCGTAGTCGAATTCGGAATCGAGGCGGAGCTCGACCGCATCGCGAACGCCCAGACGGCCCCGCAGATACTGGAACGACCCGTCGGTTGTGAGCGTGGCCGAGGTCAGCACCACTGTCTTCATCCGTTCGAGCAGGACCTCCCGGATGATCTCGGAGACGTCCACCGGGGACGCCCGGAGGTACACGCCGCGCCCGCGCACCTCGAGGAAATAGACGAAGGCGGGGTCGTCGGCTCGCAGGAGGAACCGGATGTCTTCCCTGACCTCGTGCGCCCGGCGGCCAAGGGCAAGCACTTCCTCAGGCAGGTCTCTCGCCAGCGCGATGTCCGCCTCGATCGCCTCGAGTGCTCCTTCGAGCGCGAGCCCTTCCTCCCCGGCCCGTGCCGTGTGGGCCGGGCCGATGCGCACGCGCCCCTCGGCAAACGTGCCGGTACCGGTTCGAAGCGCCTGGACCGCCGCGAAGAATGCCCGGGCGTGATCGCGGAGGCGTCCGACGCCCGTCCCGAGATCGTCGGCCCTCTGCGCATCCGCGACAAGGTTGCGCGCGAGAGCGCGCTCGATGTCGCGCGCGAGATCGTCGAGCCGGTAGCTGGTGACCGCCCTTCCGAAGTACTGCGTCGCAACGTCTTCGAGCTGGTGGGCTTCGTCCACGACGGCGTAGTGGCAGTCGGGGATCACCTCTCCGTACGCGCTCTGCCTGACCGCTGCGTCCGCACACAGGAGGTGGTGGTTCACGATGACCAGATCGGATTCCGCGGCACGCTGGCGCATGCGGGTGACGTAGCAGTCCTGGTGGCGGGGGCACTCGGCGCCGATGCAGTTCTCCGCGCTGGCCGCGATCTCCTTCCAGAAGGGCACGTCTTCGGGCAGATCCTCGAGCTCGGCCCGATCCCCGGACTCGGACTCGCGCGTCCACTCGTCGATCATACGGATGTAGTACGCGTCGTTGCCCATCGCGGCGGCGCCGCTGTCACGCCATGACTCGAAGCGCTGCAGGCAAAGATAGTTGCCGCGTCCCTTCATGCACGTGGCTGTGAAAGGGACGCCGAGCGCCTCCCTGAGCACGGGAAGATCCTTGAAGTAGATCTGCTCCTGCAGGTTCTTCGTCCCGGTGGAGACGAGCACGCGGTGGCGGCTGAGAATTGCGGGAATCAGGTACGCGAGGGTCTTCCCGGTGCCGGTCCCGGCTTCGGCCAGGAGCACGCCGCCGTCGGCCAGCGCCGCAGAGACGGCAGCGGCCAGTGCGAGCTGTGCGTCGCGCGTCTCGAAGGCCGGGACGGCCCGTGCCAGCGGCCCGTCAGGGGCGAGCGCCTCGGCGACCGCTGCGGAGAGCGCTACGCCGGGTACAGCGGGAACTTCCGGCACAGCACGTCGACTTCCGTTCGCACCATGCGCAGTGCCGCATCGTCTCCCGGCGACGCGAGGGCGCGGGCGATGAGGTCCGCAATCGTGTCCATCTCCGGCTCGCCCATGCCCCGGCTCGTGACCGCCGGCGTGCCGATGCGGATGCCGCTCGCGACCATGGGAGGGTTGGTGTCGAAGGGGATCGCGTTCTTGTTCACGGTGATGCCTGCCGTGCCGAGTGCCGCTTCGGCGACCTTGCCGGTCAGCCCCTTCGAGAATACGTCGACGAGCATCAGGTGATTGTCCGTCCCTCCCGAGACGAGGCGGAAACCTGCCGCCGAGAGGGAGCTTCCCAGCCGCTGCGCGTTGGCGACAATCTGCCGCTGGTAGTCCACGAACCCCGGTTCCATCGCCTCTTTGAGGCAGACCGCCTTGGCCGCGATGATGTGCATGAGCGGCCCCCCCTGGACCCCGGGGAACACGGCGCGATCGAGCTCCCTCGCGTACTGGCTGCGGCAGAGTACCAGGCCGCCGCGCGGCCCGCGAAGCGTCTTGTGGGTGGTAGTCGTGACGAAGTCGGAGTGCGGGACCGGGCTTGGATGGATGTTTGCCGCAACCAGCCCCGCTATGTGCGCCATGTCGGTCACCATTGGCGAGCCGACCTCCCGCGCGATGCTGCCGATCCGCTCGAAGTCGATCACGCGGGAGTAGGCGCTCGCCCCCACGATGATCATCTTGGGGCGGTGCTCCCGGGCGAGCCGTTCCAGCTCCTCGTAGTCGATGCGCTCGTCCTCCTTCCGCACACCGTACGGAAGGATCGTGTAGAACTTTCCTGAAAAATTGAGCGGATGCCCGTGTGTGAGATGGCCGCCGTGCGCCAGGTTCATCCCGAGCACGGTGTCCCCCGGCTTCAGCAGCGTGAGGTACACGGCCATGTTCGCCTGCGCGCCGGAGTGCGGCTGGACGTTCGCATGCTCGGCGCCGAACAGCGTCCTGGCGCGCTCGATGGCCAGCGATTCCGCCACATCGACGAACTCGCATCCGCCGTAGTACCGCTTCCCCGGATAGCCTTCGGCGTACTTGTTGGTGAGCACCGACCCGGCAGCCTGCAGCACGGCCTGGCTCACGAAGTTCTCGGAGGCGATGAGCTCCAGCCCTGTGTTCTGCCGGTGGAGCTCGTCCCGAACCGCCCGTGCGATATCCGGATCCGTTTCAGCGAGCGAGCGCCAGCGTGCATGGGTGACGGCGGTAGTCGGCATGGGAATGGTTTGGACCTTCAGAAATGGGGTTCGACGTCCCGGTTCACACGTCAGGATTCCGAATTTACGACGCCAAGCTCACCGGAAGCCAGCCGCTCGAGCGCGCTGATCTGGTCGAGGCGCTGCTGATGCCGGCCACCTTCGAACGAGGTACTCAGCCAGAGGGTCAGGATCTCCTCGGCAAGTCCGGCGGCAACGATGCGGGCGCCCATGGCGAGGACGTTGGCGTCGTTGTGCGCCCGGGACATGCGGGCCGTATACAGGTCGTTGCACAGGGCGGCACGGACCCCCGGGATCTTGTTGGCCGCGATCTGCTCTCCCTGACCGCTCCCTCCCACCACCACCCCGAGGTCCGCCCGCCGATCCACGACGGCGCGGCCCACCGCAGCACAGATGGCAGGGTAGTCGACCGGATCGGTCGTGTACGTGCCGAGATCATCCACCTGGTGGCCGAGCCGCCCGATCGCCCCCGCGAGATGCGCCTTCAGCGCAAACCCCGCGTGATCGGCACCGATCGCGATCCGCATGGTATGGAATTATAGCTGTTAAGGAGTGGTGCATGTTTCCCTCAGTTGCAATCAGCCGCCGCGGTGACGACCGGATCCGGAACGGGCATCCCTGGATTTACCGATCCGACGTCACCAGGGCGGACGCGGAGGCTGGCGCCATGGTCCGGGTGCTCGACAGCCGTGGCCGGACGGCAGGCTACGCACTCTACAGCGACCGTTCGGAGATCAGCCTGCGGATGTTCACGCGCGGTCCCGACGCACCGACTGAAGCCACCTGGCGGGAGCGGCTGGAGAGGGCGATCGGCTTCCGTAAGACCCTGGAGATTGAGGGGGCGGCCTTCCGCCTCGTGCACGGCGAAGCGGACCTCCTGCCGTCACTGGTCGTGGACCGGTACGGCGACTGGCTCGTGCTTCAGGCGCTCTCCCAGGGAATGGACCGGATGCTCCCGCAGATCACCAACCAGCTCGTGGAGCTCGTGGCGCCCACCGGCATCCTCGGCCGGAACGATCCGCGGGTGCGCGGGCTCGAAGGGCTGGAGACGCGTGTCGACGTGCTATACGGCAGTGTCCCCGAGAGCATCGACGTGCTGGAAGGCACGGTGAGCTACAGCGTCGATCCCTACCATGGCCAGAAGACCGGGCTCTTTCTCGACCAGCGGGAGAACCGCGTGGCAGCCGCCCGCTACGCGCGCGGCCGGCTGCTCGACGCCTTCAGCTACAACGGTGGTTTCGCGCTCTCGCTGGCGCCACGCTGCGATGAGGTGCTGGCAGTCGATATTTCCGAGGCGGCGGTACAGCAGATCCGCCGCAACGCCGAACGGAACGGTCTCGGCGCCGTCGTCCATGCGCGGGCGATGAACGTGTTCGACGAGCTGCGCGAGCTCGAACGCCGCGGCGAGCGCTTCGACACGATCGTCCTGGACCCTCCAGCCTTCGCGAAGAACAAGGCGGCCGTGGCCAAGGCGCTCTCCGGCTACAAGGAGATCAACCTTCGTGCCCTGAAGCTCCTCGTGCCGGGAGGGTTCCTGATCACCTGCAGCTGTTCGTACAACGTCAGTGAAGGGGCATTCGCGGAGGTGCTTGCGCAGGCGGCGCTCGACGCACGCGCCGACATCGCCGTCGTCGAAAAGCGCATGCAGGCGCGGGACCACCCCGTACTGCTCACCGTGCCGGAGACCTACTATCTGAAGTGCTTCATCCTCAGGAAGCTGGCATGACCCGCCGGTTGCTGCCCCTCTCGGCAACCTGCTAGGATCCACCTATGCGATCCAGCCTGCCCCCGCTGCAGTCCGCGGATTTTGCCGCCGCGTTTCCGCGTTCGACCAAGGTACACGTGGAGTCCGGCAGGGTGTCCGTGCCCATGCGGCAGATCTCTCTCACCAACGGAGAGGCGCTGCGCGTCTACGACACCAGCGGGCCGCAGGGAATTGATCCCCGCGAGGGTCTGCCGCGCCTGCGTGAGCCATGGGCCGCTCCGCGCCGGGGCACCGGAGGCGTGACGCAGCTGCACTTCGCCAGGAAGGGGGTCGTCACCCCCGAAATGGAGTTCGTGGCGATCCGCGAAGGGTTCGATGCGGAGTTCGTGCGGTCGGAAGTAGCTCGCGGGCGGGCCATCATCCCCGCCAACGTCAATCACCCCGAGCTGGAGCCGATGATCATCGGCCGCAACTTCGCCGTGAAGGTGAATGCGAACATCGGCAACTCCGCCGTGAGCTCGTCGATCGACGAAGAAGTGGAGAAGCTGCGCTGGGCAACGCTCTGGGGCGCGGACACGGTGATGGACCTCTCGACAGGGCGCGACATCCACCAGACCCGCGAGTGGATTCTGCGGAACTCCCCCGTCCCGATCGGCACGGTCCCCATCTACCAGGCACTCGAGAAGGCCGGAGGCCGGCCGGAAGACCTGACCTGGGAGATGTACCGTGACACGCTGATCGAGCAGGCCGAGCAGGGTGTGGACTACTTCACCGTCCACGCCGGCGTCCTCCTCCGGTACATCCCGATGACCGCCCGGCGTGTGACCGGCATCGTGTCGCGCGGAGGATCCATCCTGGCCCGGTGGTGCCTCGCGCACCACAAGGAGAACTTCACCTACACGCACTTCCGCGAGATCTGCGAGATCATGCGCACGTACGATGTGTCGTTCTCGCTCGGCGACGGCCTCCGGCCGGGGTCCATCGCCGACGCCAACGACGAGGCGCAGTTTGCGGAGCTCAGGACGCAAGGGGAGCTCACGCGGATCGCCTGGGAGTACGACGTGCAGGTGATGAACGAAGGCCCCGGCCACGTCCCCATGCATCTCATCAAGGAGAACATGGAGAAGCAGCTCGAGTGGTGCAGCGAGGCGCCGTTCTACACCCTCGGTCCGCTGACCACCGACATCGCCCCGGGGTACGACCACATCACCTCGGCGATCGGCGCCGCACAGATAGGCTGGTACGGCACGGCGATGCTGTGCTATGTGACGCCCAAGGAACACCTCGGGCTCCCGGACCGCAACGACGTCAAGGCCGGCGTCATTGCGTACAGGATTGCTGCTCATGCCGCCGACCTGGCCAAGGGACATCCACGTGCCCAGGGATGGGACGATGCCCTGTCGAAGGCGCGATTCGAGTTCCGCTGGGAGGATCAGTTCAACCTGTCGCTCGACCCCGTCACGGCCCGTGCCTACCACGACGAGACGCTGCCGGCGGAGGGGGCCAAGGTGGCGCACTTCTGCTCCATGTGCGGGCCCAAGTTCTGCTCGATGGAGCTGACACAGCAGGTGCGTGCAATGGCAGCCGAGGGCATGGCGGAGAAGTCGCGGGAGTTCCGTGACAAAGGTGGCGCCATCTATCTGTCGGCCGAGCAGGAACCCGGTTCCTGACTCCTTCTTCTCGTGTAAGGGAGCGAATATGACCGACATCACGCTCGAGCGGGCCCGCACGGCGCTCGAGGCTGCCTTGAGGCGCGCCGAGAAAATCGGCGTCCGGATGAACATCGCCATCGTCGATGCCGGAGCCAATCTGAAGGCGTTTCATCGAATGGACGGCGCGTGGCTCGGGTCCATCGACGTGGCAATCAAGAAGGCGCGGACGGCCCGCTTTTTCGATATGCCGACGGGAGAGCTCGGAAAACTGACTCAGCCCGGGAAGGACCTGTACGGAATCGAGCACTCGAACGGCGGGCTGATTACGTTTCCCGGCGGCGTTCCGCTGAAGGACGGCAGCGGAGCGGTAGTCGGCGCAATTGGGGCGTCAGGGGGCATGGTCGACCAGGACCACGATGTGGCCTCGGCGGGAGCCGACGCCCTCTAGCGGCCGCTTCCCGCACCTTCCGGTGCGGGCACGAGCTGAATCACCGTGCGATAGCGGGTGGGGGGGGCGCCGGGCTTCAGGTCCAGGTACCCTTCGGAGCCTCCCCACGTGTAATCCTTCACGGTGATTCCCGGCGGAAACGCCATGGAATCCTCCCGGAACCGCCCCACGTCGAACATGTGAATCGGCGGCTGGTCGTAGACGAGCGTGCCGCGCTGCTTGAGGGCGGTGCGGTAGTACGCCACGATCTGGGCAAAATCCACGTTCGTGCCGAAGAGGAAGTAGCGCTGGCCGCGGCCCGCGTCGAAGGACGTGAGGAACTGCGCGCCAGGGTAGATGGGCATGCCGAGCGTCCCCTCGGTCGGTTCGCCAGCCGCTCCTTGCACCGCCGGGGGCTGAGCCGAGGGGGGAAGCACCTTCGGGGGAGGGGCGTCGTCTGGCGGGGGTGGGGGCTGGGGCCGTGAGGGTGTTCCCGGTCTGGGGAACGGCTGCGGCGTCTGCGCGTTGGCGCCTGATGCCGCCGCGGTGCCGCCCGCCAGCAGTACGAGCGCCAGCAGGAATCCTCGGCACATCATCCCGCGATTATACCTTCGACCTCACCTGCCGCGGGGCTGAAGCTCCGGGCGAAGGCAGGAACTCGGCGCCGTAATCGGCGCGGGAGCGCTCGCCAATCGAAGCCGGCGAGTTACAATAGATGCATGGCGAACGGACTCAAGACGGCACTGCTGCTCGGGCTCCTCAGCGGCATGCTGCTGCTCATCGGCGATTTTTTCGGAGGAGCACAGGGCCTCGTCATCGCGTTCGGGATCGCGGTGGTGATGAACATGGGGTCGTACTGGTTCTCGGACAAGATCGTCCTGCGGATGTACAAGGCGCAGGAGGTAGGTCCGACTCATTCGCTGTACCAGATGACCGAGCGGCTGGCGCGCCAGGCCAACCTCCCCATGCCCAAGGTCTACCTGATTCCTGATCAGTCACCCAACGCCTTCGCGACGGGCCGGAACCCGCAGCATGCGGCGGTCGCGGCGACGGAGGGGATCCTGCGGGTGCTCGAACCACACGAGCTCGAAGGGGTCATCGCGCACGAGCTCGCACACGTGAAGCACCGGGACATCCTGATCGGGTCGGTGGCTGCCACCATCGCCGCGACCGTCATGATGGCAGCACGCATGGCAATGTACGCCGGGATGTTCAGCGGCGGCCGGGACGATCGAGGGGGCCAGAGCAATCCGATCGCGATGCTCGCAATGATGATCCTCGCCCCTATTGCCGCCATGCTGATTCAGATGGCCATCTCGCGCTCGCGCGAGTTCGCCGCCGATGCCGGCGCGGCCCGGATGACCGGAAACCCCTACGCGCTCGCGGATGCGCTCCGGAAGATCGAGGCGGTTGCGCGGCGCGCGCCGCTCGAGGCGAACCCGGCCACCGCCCACATGTTCATCATCAAGCCGTTCACGGGCGGCGGGCTCGGGTCCCTTTTCAGCACGCACCCACCTACGGAAGCACGCATCCAGGCGCTGCTGCAGGGTATCCGGTAAGGAAATTCCCTCCCGTCTGTGGGTGAACGAGGATCCCCGGCCGCATTTCCGCGGACCGGGGATTTTCTTGAGCCCCTCTCGATTGCCCCTGTCCAGGGCACTGTTTTCTTCCACTTGAGCAAAGAAAGCCGGGCCGGCTTCCCGTTGGCCTGCCTCTTGCTGAACCCACGGCAGCTGACTGCCCGGGGGCGGGAGTGAGAAAGTGGAGGCGGCCGTGGAAGATTTCGACATTCCGCAGAACAAACTGGCTGACTCAGCGGAACGCGTCGTGGACCGTGCACTCGACGAGGCGAGGCGCCGCGAGCATGCGCTGCTGACGAACGAACATGTCTGCCTCGGCTTTGCCCAGGTGGAGTGGGACATGTTCGGCCAGGTGATGCGGGATCTGAACCTGAACCCGCACGAGATCCTGCAGGCCCTCGAGGAGCACCTGCGGCTGCTGCCCATCGTTCCGGGGCGGGAGCTCCGCGTGGCCCCCTCGACGAAACTGCTGTTCAAGCTCGCCTTGCTGCACGCGAGCCGATCGGGCCGGCACACGGTCGAGGCGACCGACCTGTTCTCCGCCATCTTCGAAGAGACCCAGGGGATCCCGGTCTCGATCATCAGGCGCCACGGCATCGAGCCGGAGGCGCTCGTTTCCCGGCTCGCCACCCGCATGCGGGATCACGAGCTGCGGGAGGAACGGCTGAAGAAGCGGTTCGAGCTGCCGCCGTTCCTGAAGCACTTCGCCACCAACCTGAACCAGCTTGCCAGGCAGGACAAGATCCCCCCGGTCTTCGGGCGCGATGCCGAGATGGACCAGGTGCTGGAGATCCTCTGCCACCGCGAGCGCGCCAACTCCGTCCTCCTGCTCGGCGAACCGGGGGTAGGGAAGACCGCCATCGCCGAGGGCCTGGCGCGGCGGATCGAATTCGAGCCCGACCGTGTTCCTGTGCGGCTCCGCGACTGCCAGATCGTGAACCTGCAGATGAACACGATGGTTGCCGGGACCATGCTGCGCGGGATGTTCGAGGACCGCATCCAGAACGTGATCCGCGAAATCAAGGAGCGCCCCAGCCTCATCCTGTTCATCGACGAGGTGCACACGATGATTGGCGCCGGCTCCGCACTTGGAGCTCCCTCTGACGCTGCAAACGTCTTCAAATCGGTGCTCGCCCGCGGCGAGGTCCGTATCGTCGGTGCAACGACGCTCAGCGAGTACAAGGAGTTCATCCAGGAAGACGAGGCGCTGGCGCGACGATTCCGCACCGTTCAGATCGACGAACCGACAATCGACCAGACACGCACCATCCTCTACAACCTGCGGCCGCGGCTCGAACGCAACTACTCCGTCCGGATCAAGGACGATGCGATCGAGACGGCGCTGGAGATGTCCCCCCGCTACATGCGGCACCTCCAGCTTCCGGACAAGGTCATCGGATGGCTCGACACCGCCGCCGTTCGCGCGGAGATCGGGAAGCGCTGGGAGGTGAGTGGTGGCGACGTCGTCAACGTCATCTCGAAGGTTGCGCGGATTCCGGAGGACATGGTGTTCCGGGAGGTGACCAACCGCTTCCGTAATGTCGAGGAGCGGCTTGGCGACCGGGTGATCGGCCAGCGGGAGGCCATCAACGCGGTATCGCGGCGGCTCGTCCTGAACAAGGGGCCGCTGAAGGATGGCTTCGACAGGCCCGACGGCGTGCTGTTGTTCCTCGGGCCCACGGGCGTCGGCAAGACTGAGCTCGCCAAGTCGGTGGCGCAGTTCCTCTTCGGCGACGACAAGAAGATGATCCGCGTCGACATGTCCGAGTACCAGGACGGGGCAGTGGCGGTCGACAAGCTCATCGGAATGCCACGCGGCATCGTCGGCTCGGAACGGGGAGGGGTGCTGACAAACCAGCTGAAAGACAATCCCTACTCGGTCGTCCTGCTCGACGAGGTCGAGAAGGCGAGCCCCAGCATGCTGAACCTGTTCCTGCAGGCGTTCGACGAAGGCTGGATATCAGACGGCCGCGGAAAGCGCGTCTACCTCAGTGATGCCATCGTCATCATGACGTCCAACATCGGGTCGGAGTTCTTCAGGAAGCTCACGAATCCGCTCGGGTTCCTGTCGAAGCAGGTGGGAGTCGAACAGATCAAAGGGGAGGTCCTGCGGGAGGTGGAGCGGCGGTTTTCACCGGAGTTCCGGAACAGGATCGATGAGGTCGTCCTCTTCCAGCCGCTGACGAAGGACGAAGTCCGGCAGATCACCGTGCAGCAGATCCATAAAATCGAGCGTTCGCTCGAGAAGAGCAAGCGGAGCCTGCGTGTTACGCCGGCAGCGCTCGAGCAGCTGGTGCAGGACGGCTACAGCCTGCTCTACGGCGCCCGGTTCCTGAAGCGCACGATTGAGGACCGCATCAAGCTGCCGATCAGCCAGCGCTGGACCGAGGGCGAGCTCTTCACGGCTGATGTCACGGACGGACGTATAGAAGTGCACGTGAGCAGCGCCGGTGAAGCGTACGCGGGGCTGGCAGCGATCGCCTGATCGGACTGGTCCGAGCGGTCACATCGTCACCACTCGAAGGCCGCCTTTGTTCCAGGTCTCCGGGCAAAGCAGTAGTGGCACGCGTGCGTGCAGCCGCGGTACGGGTTGAGGGTCCAGTTGACAGCAGGGTCAGCAGGGCCCCCGATTCAGAGCGGAACGACACGTCACTCCCTGGTACCTTGCGGCGTCGGCCCGGCGCTGCGCCTGATCCAGGGCGGCAGACGTGCCCTCTTCCCGAATCCTCAGGGCCAGGGTTCTTGTAGTGGGCGCCCGCGTCCCCAACTCGAACATATCGCGTTCTGTTCCGCCATTGTGTTCGCTTTTATTTCGCCTCTTATTCGACACCCTGTCAACCCGTCTTTCGGGCACGCTGAAACACCTCTGCCGTTGACAACGCGCCTCTCAGATGATTCGGCAACGGAGTGGTGCGTGATGGGGTTCAGGGGGAGAGTGATTACCAGAGGTAGGCGAGAGCGAAGCCGATCTGAGCCACGAACATGATCCTGTACATGTGGGTCCAGGAGACGTGGTTCTCCTCGAGCGCCAGTTCCTCGGGCCGGCGCAGCATCAGGTAGCACACGTAGGCACCGTAGGCGGTCAGGATAACGGCCAATACGTGCAGCGAGATGAAGTGTCCCGTCAGAACGCCTGTCGTGGCGCCATAGGAGATGAGCAGGAAGGGCAGGACGAACGACGGGGCAATCATCCACGCGGCGCGGCGCACGCCATAGAGGATGGGGAGCGTCCGGCAGCCGCCCCGCGCATCGCCGTCCATGTCGGCAAAGTCTTTGGTGGTGGAAGCCCCAAGCAGGAACAGACCAAAGATTCCGCCGATGAACCATGGCTCGACGGCCACAACGGACTTCACAGCCGACCAGCCCGCAGCCTTCAGCAGCACGCCGCGGGGGATCGCGATCGTCAGGTTGGCCCACAGTCCGAGCCGCTTCGTCCGGATCGGAGGGACGGAATAAATCACCGTCATCACCGCGGCAGCCACGACAATCCAGAAGCACTCGCGCCGCCCGCCGGGCGCCACCATCCAGGCGAGAACGAGAGCCAGCAGATAGGCCCCGGCGACGAAGTACCACGCGGTGCGGCGAGAGAGCCTGCCGGAGGGCAGCGGACGTCCGGGTTTGTTGATCGCATCGATCTCGCTGTCGTAGATCTGGTTCAGGCCGTTCGATGCGGCGTTCAGCACGACGGACATGAGCACGCCGATGGCGGGATACAGCCACAGTGTTGCGGTGACAGGCTCCCGAGGATCCGCTCCGGCCGCGGTGACGGCGCCGGAGGCGAAGCCGAGCGCCGGCGCCAGCAGGGTGAACGGACGCGCAAGCTCGGCCAGCGGCTTGACACCGTTCATGTGCCCGTTCCGGCGACTGAAAGGAACGACAAGATCCACAGGACGGCGGCGGCGGTGAGCGGAACAGAGACGTTGTCGTCCAACTCCCAGCGCACCGTTTCCGCCAGCGCCGCCCCGAGGGCGGCCGCAAACGGCGCGGCAACAGAGAACCACGCCGCGGGAGGCGGCACGACAGCCGGCCTGCACCACCACGCCAGGAACGCGCCGGCAGCGCCGCCGGCGAGAACCAACGCCAGCGATCCTGCGATCGTCTTTTCGCTGTTCCATGGCCAGTGACGCCCGGCGATGCGCCGCCCGACGAGCGTCGCGGCGCCGTCCCCGATTGCGAGGATGCCCCAGGCGGCGGCCACGATATCGGGCCGGGCAGGGAACACCAGCAGGAGGAACAGGAGTGACGCCGGATACAGGACCAGTCCGGGTGGCAGCGCCTGGGTCAGCTCCCGCGGACGATGGAGCCGGCCGCCGGCAAGTCCGCGCAGCAGGAGGATGTTGAAGACCAGCGCCGCGGTCATGAAGACTACCGCCTGCCACCAGTCGATGTAGCGAAGCAGCAGCGCGGCCGCTCCGAAGGCCATGTGGACCAGCTTCCGGGCTGTCTCTGAGTAGGGCCCGGCCCGGAGCATCAACCTCCCGCCGGTGTACGCCGGATGGCGGCGCGCCAGAACTCCAGGAGGTCGGTGAGCGTCTCCTCGATCCCGATCCGCGGGATCCAGCCGGTGTCGGCGCGGATGCGCTCGGCGCTGCCGAGGACCACGGGATTGTCGCTGGGGCGGAGGCGCGCGGGATCGAGTTCCACAGCGATCGGGATGCGCGACCTCCGCACGAGCGATTCCAGGAGGTCGCCGACGCGGTACGCTTCGCCGCGGCAGACGTTGTACGGCCTGCCGGGAACTCCACGTTCGGCCAGCAGCCGGTAGGCACGCACGGTATCCCGGACGTCGGTGATGTCCCGCCGCGCATCGAGGTTGCCCACCCGCAGGAGCGGCTCCCGGAGCCCAGCTTCGGCTTCAGCGATCTGTCTCGCAAAGCTGGAGGTCACGTAGGCGTCGGACTGGCGTGGCCCTGCATGGTTGAACGGGCGTGCGACGATGACCCGTCCGGCCGTCCCGCGCCTGGCGATCATCTCCTGCGCCAGTTTGCTGACGCCGTACGGACTTGCCGGGCCGAGTGGGGAGCCTTCCGTCAGGGGCTCTGGCGAGGGGCGATAAACCAGAGCCGAGCCCGTGACCACGACTGGCACGTCGAGGCCGGTCTGCTCCAGGCCTGCCAGCAGTGCGTGGGTGCCCATGGCATTCACACGGAGCGCGCGTGATGTGTCGGACCATGCGCTTTGCACGTCCGCAACGCCCGCACAGTGGAAAACGACCGAGGGGCGGGTCCGGGCAAGCTCCCGGGCTACGTTCTCCTGATCCGTGACGTCCACGGCCGACCAGGTGACCCGACCGGAAGCACTGCTGGATGGCACCGTTCGCCCGGACGGATTTCCCCACGCACAGACATGCGGCTCCCTTTCGAGCAGGGCATCGAGGAGGTGGCCGCCGGCAAATCCTGTCGCGCCCGTCACGAGAGGGGATCCCGCCGTATCCCCTGGCGTGCCGCCTGCGACGGTGCTCACGTGGCCGGCCCGTACTGGCGCTGATAGTACGTCTTGAAGGCGGCGTCCTTGTCTTTGATCGGGCGCCACCACCACTCGTTCTCGCGATACCACTGTACGGTCTCGGCGAGCCCCTCTTCGAACGAGACACGCGGCTCCCAGCCAAGCCCCCGCAGCTTGGCCGTGTCGAGTGAGTACCGGCGATCGTGCCCGGGGCGGTCGGCGACCGGACGGATGAGCGACTCGGGTTTGCCGACGAGCCTGAGGATCCTGCGCGTGAGTTCGACGTTCGGGATTTCGTTGCCGCCGCCGACGTTGTAGACCTCGCCGGACTCCCCAACCTCGACGAGCAGGTCGAGCGCGCGGCAGTGATCGACCACGTGCAGCCAGTCGCGCTCGTTCAGTCCGTCCCCGTACAGCGGCACCGGCACGTCGTCGATTGCGTTGGTGATGAAGAGCGGGATGACCTTCTCGGGGAACTGGTTCGGCCCGTAGTTGTTCGAGGCCCGGGTGATGATGACCGGCACGCCGTAGGTGGCCCAGTAGCTGTAGGCCAGGCGATCGGCGCCGGCTTTGCTCGCGGAGTACGGATTCCGGGGCCTGAGCTCGTCGGTCTCCGTGCTCGATCCGCGGGGAACGCTGCCGTAGACCTCGTCGGTGGAAATCTGCACGAAGCGACGAAGCCGGGGAGCCTGCCGTGCCGCTTCGAGAAGGACGAACGTTCCGTACACGTCCGTGGTGATGAAGTCCCCCGCACTCATGATCGAGCGGTCGACATGGGTCTCGGCCGCGAAATGGACGACGACTTCGGACTGCTGAACGAGCGGCGCCGCGACACCGGGATCGGCGACATCCCCTTTCACGAACTCGTGGCGCGGGTCGTCCATGACCTCCCGAAGGTTCTCGAGACGTCCGGCGTACGTGAGCTTGTCGAGCGTCGTGATGCGCCAGTCACTGTGTGCCTGCAGGGCGTGGCGGACGAAATTGGAACCGATGAACCCTGCGCCGCCAGTGACGAGTACCTCGACCATCCTTGCGCGTCCAGTCTTAGGAAAGTGCCGTGCAGGGTTCCCACTCAGCGATCGGCATCAGCGGCTCTGATCGCCTCCGAATGCGCCGAACAGGTTGGAGAAGGTACCGATGCCGGCCAGGGTGAACGAAATATTGAAGCGGCGGTCCTGCGCGAGTCCGGGTGCGACGAACGCTCCCTGCAGGTTGAAGCTCTGATACTCCAGCCCGACGCCGCAGCACTGCGCATTGTAATACGCCACCCAGCGCTGCTGGAGGAACTCGTCCCGGAGCAGATCGTAGTTGAACGAGTACGTCCCCCCGATACGGTTCCTGAAGCCGCGCACGTTCGCAAGAGCGTTGATGTACTGGTCGGCCCGGTTGGGGTCGTTGAACCCCGGCAGGTTCTGAATGAACCGGCGCTGGCTCCAGCCGGCCGAGACGTGCAGCCAGTCGCGGTCCGCAAAGGTGCCGTTCGCGGCGATGGTCCGGATCGCGTGCGCCGTGGGATCCCATTCGGTCCGGAACTCAGCCTGCAGCCTCTCGGTCGGTGACGTGCGGACCTGCAGCGCGACGGGCGAGTAGTGGGAAGGGGTCGGGGACGTGCTGAACGAGCTCTGATACTGCCGGTCGTACTGCGCTGCTGTCGCATCGGTGTAGTACGTCTGGCTGACGCTCACGGTCGCGATCTCCCGCGAGAGCTCCTTCTTGGCGTAGAGCCGGTTCGTCAGGCCGTAGGTATACCGGGTCACGTTGCCCACGGTGAAATCCGTGGACTCGAGCTTCACGATCCGGTCGAACTCGTCGATGGCGGTCAGCCGCTGGATGGCCAGCGTCGGCTCGATGACGTGCTTGAACTTCTCCGCATAACCGCTCTCGGGTGTGTTGAAGATCCGGTTGAAGACCGGCCCGGTCAGCCGTGCCTGGAAGTCGAAATACTGGCGGCCGATACCCTCGTTCACCTGTGTCTGCGGAGGCAGCGCGCTGAGACTCTCCGTCCAGTAGGTCGCGCGCCATCCAACGACGGAATTGACGCTGAAGAACGGCCAGCGGTTGAACGGCACGCGGACGACCGGGCTGAAGTCCATGCGCGTGAGGCCCTGATCCTGCGTGCGCACACCATTGTCCGTGCCGCTCCGGAGGATCGTGACGTACTCCCCGTTCGCGCCGAAGTAGACTTTGCTCCCGCCGATCGCCCGCTCCGGCCGTGTGACGGACACCCGCGGCAGGCTCCCGTGCGTCACGAGCGAGGTTGCCGTGTAGAAGACATCGTTCCGGTCGGCCGTTGCGCTGACGAGGTACGGCCCGAGCGAACCGGTCACGTGGCTCCCCCACCGCCGGGAGCGGTTGGTCGCCCTGTAGAGATCCTGCTGGTAGGTCTGCTGCGTCACGATGCTCGAGAAGTAGTCGGCGTTGGCGCTTGCCCGGAAGCGCGCCGGCAGGTCCTGCGAGAGGCCACCCCGGAACGAATAGCTGCGCCGCGCCGGACGGGCCGACGGTCCGCCGTCGGCTCCGATCTCCTTCTCGTCGAGAAGCGAGAACTCCGTGTTTCCGCGGGAGGCGCCCGACCTGATGTATCGATATTCCCCGCCGAGCTGCCGCCCCGCCTGCGACATCCAGTCGTGGTAGACCGTCGCGTCCTGGCTCCTGTTGATCGCCCAGAAGAAGGGGGTGCTGATGGAGTGCCCCTTCACGGTGGACGATCCGTAGATCGGCATCAGGAACCCGGTAGCGCGGTCATCCTCCTGCACGGGATAATAGAAGGCCGGCAGGTACATCAGGGGCACGCCCTTCACCCTGAATACCGCGTTGGTCAGGAGCGCATACTGGTCGAGGTTGATTGTGAACGACCCGGACGAGACTTCCCATCGCGGCGTCGGTTGCACGCACGTGGTAAAGCCGCCTCGGAGGATGCGGTACTTCGTAGGCCCGAGCTTCTTGAGCTCCGCGCCCCAGAAGTAGGCGTCCGGCTCCTGTGACCCGAACATGCTCCGCTCGACGCGGTCGCCGATGGTGGCGATGCCTCTCGCGTTGTAAAAGGTGCCGGTCCGCGTCTTGGTGTTGAACTCCATCCGGTCGGCTGAAATCCGATTGCCGCCGGAGACGAAGACGATGTGCCCCTCCGCCGTGATGAGGTCCTGCTGCCTCAGGATCTCCATGTAGTCGGCGAAGAACTGCATCTCGTCGCAGTCGATCCGCACCGCCTGCTGCGGCGAGCCGTAGAAGTGCGAGGTGTGCTCCAGGTGCTGGATTTCCGGGGCTACGGCCTCGTACTTCCTGCAGCTCGAGAGATCCTGGGCGCTGGCCGGCGCGGCAAGTCCGGGGAGGAACAGACAGAGCGCCAGAAAGGAGACAATACGGAACATGCAGGTTTGAAGCGCGGGCGCGGGCGGCGTGGCTACCGTGCCCGCAGAATACCACGCAGCCGGCCTATCAAGAAGATAGACCCGGCTGCCACCACCTGGCCCGACGCACCGACCGCGAACTCGAGTGCACGTTCAGGTTCGGGGATGGCGGACACCGTCCATTCCGCCCCGGCCACGCCCTTCGCGAGAGTCGCGAGCACCTCGGCCTGGAGCGCACGGGGGCTCGCGGGTGTCGTGCAGACAATGGCGCCGCACGCCGGCGCGAGCTCGGCCAGCATGGAGCGCACGTCCTTGTCCTCGAGGGCGCCAAACACCAGGGTGGCCGGCGTCCAGCCGGTCTCACGCAGATAGTCGGCGAGGGCGCGTGCCCCCGCAGGGTTGTGCGCCGCGTCGAGCAGGACCTCGGCACCACGCCATCTGAGCGTCTCGAGCCGGCCGGGCCACTCGACGTCAAGGATCCCTGAACGTCGCGACGCCTCGTCCACCTGCACGCCGAGCGCATCAAGCTCCTGGAGCAGGCATCCGGCCACGCGGGCGTTCTCCCGCTGGTGCGCTCCGCGCAGCGCCGGTGCGGCGGCGCCCGGAAGGTCCTCCAGCCCCGTCCAGGACGAGGCGCGAAGGAGACGTGCCCCTTGCTCACGGCACGTCTGGACGATCACGTTGTCTGCGCCCGGAGGCAGCGGACCGCACACGACCGGGATTCCCGGCCTGATCACCCCGGCCTTCTCGTACGCGATCGCCTCGAGGGTGCTGCCGAGCTGCGCCTGGTGGTCGTAATCGATCGAGGTGATGGCCACGGCGACCGGCTCCACCACGTTGGTCGCGTCCAGGCGTCCCCCCAGGCCTACTTCGAGGACCGCGATCTCCATCTCCGCTTTCCGGAACAGTTCAAATGCCATAGCGGTAGCGCATTCGAAAAATGTCGGTGACGTCTCGAGGTCTCCCGCAGCCTCGAGCGACTCCACGGTGGTCCGGATCACCGCTGCGGCCTCGTTCAAATCGTCCCTGCTGGCCTCACGGTTGCCGACGACGAAGCGCTCCTCGAGCCGCTCCAGATGAGGCGAGGTATAGCGGCCGGCCCTGTGCCCGGCGGCAACCAACCCCTGATGAACCATGGCGGTGACCGAGCCCTTGCCGTTCGTGCCCGCAATGAGGATGGAGCGGAACTGGCGCTCCGGATGGCCGAGGGCATCACAGAGCCTCCTCATGGTGCCGAGGCCGAATTTCATGCCGAGCCGCTCGAGGCTCAACAAGTAGGTCAGGGCGTCGGTGGTCAGCTCGTCGTCACTGGTGCCGCGGCAGCTGCCTCCGCAGCTGCCTCCGCAGGCACGGAGGGGCGCTCGTCGGTGCGGCTTCCGAACCGCAGCACGCGCGTGATGACGTCCTTCAGATCGCGGCGCTCCACCACCATGTCGAGCATGCCATGTTCGAGCAGGAACTCGCTTCGCTGGAAGCCCTCGGGCAGCTGCTGTCGGATGGTCTGCTCGATCACCCGAGGCCCTGCGAAGCCGATGAGCGCTTTCGGCTCCGCGATGTTCACGTCCCCCAGCATGGCGAAGCTCGCGGTCACGCCGCCCGTCGTGGGATCGGTCAGGACCGAGATGTACGGCAGCCGCGCGCGATCGAGCCGGGCAAGTGCCGCGCTGATCTTCGCCATCTGCATGAGCGACAGCGTGCCCTCCATCATCCGTGCGCCGCCCGAGCAGGAGACGATGATCACGGGGAGACTCCGCTCGATGGCCCGCTCGATGGCGCGGGTGATCTTCTCGCCGACCACGACACCCATGCTTCCGCCGATGAAGGCGTACTCCATCGCCGCGACGACCACCTCGCGTCCATTGATCCGGCCGGTCGCGGTGATCACGGCATCGCTCACACCCGTTGCGGCCATCGTGGAGGCCAGACGCTGCGCGTAGGGCTTCGTGTCAGTGAACTGGAGCGGGTCGAGCGACTGCAGACTGCTGTCGTGCTCCTCCCACTCGCCGTCGAAGAGCGTCCGGAGGCGTTCGTTCGCGCTCAGCCGGAAATGGTGGCTGCACTTGGTGCAGACGCTCAGGCTGGCGGTCAGATCCTTGTTGTACAGAATCTGCGAGCAGGAAGGGCACTTCACCCACAGCCCCTCGGGGACCCGGCTTTCCTTCTGTGCCGACTCGATCGGTTTCCTGATTTTCTTGAACCACGACATCGGGCTGAGGATAACCCATCAGCTATACTTCCAGCGCTTGTTGTTCAGGCATATCGCGATCGAGGGACCGCCGGGCGTCGGCAAGACGGCGCTCGCAGAACGTCTGGGGGCGCGGCTGGATGCGACGGTCGTTCTCGATGAGGGGGACAATCCGTTCCTTGCCGGGTTCTACGAGGGTCGGGCCGGGGCCGCGTTTCAGGCCCAGCTGTTCTTCACCCTCGCCCGCAACCGGCAGCAGGGTGCGCTCCGGCAATCCGATCTGTTCAGCCAGCTGCTGGTGTCGAACTACCTGTTCGACCGCGACAAGATCTACGCGTACCTGAATCTGGACGACGACGAGCTGTTCATCTACCAGAAGCTCTATGAATTGCTCGCGCCGGATCTCCCGTCGCCGGACCTCGTCGTGTACCTGCAGGCGCCGGTCGACCTCCTGCTGCGCCGCCTGCGGGAGCGGGCGAGGGGAGAGAGCACGCTGCCCCTTCCAGGGGGGCAATACGTCCGGGAGCTGAACGAGGCTTACAACCATTACTTCTTCCACTACACTGCCACCCCGCTCCTGACCATCGAGACCTCACAGGTCGACCTGTCGTGGAGTGACGAGACGGTTGCCGACCTCGAGCGGCAGGTGCGTTCGATGGGGAAGGGCACGAGGTACTACGTGCCGCGGACCCAGTAGACCCGCTGCAGCATCGAACTCTCAGGAGCCGAGGGGGCCGGTGCTTTGCGATAGCATGAAGCGCATGGTGCGTCGTGACGAAGCGGGCCGACCATCGCCTGCTTCACGCTGTTCGTCTCCAGCGGGTGCAAGTCCCGTCTCGGTAAGCGCCGGAGCGCCGAGTAGCAGACCCCAGGCAACGG
>Ga0183260_10000145_pt1 | contig 52449 bp, 54 predicted proteins | sample AntDrymUQ4972206_2_FD_129768 | JGI IMG/M metagenome (GOLD analysis project Ga0183260, IMG submission 129768) | Polar desert sand microbial communities from Dry Valleys, Antarctica - metaG UQ497 (22.06) (version 2) (version 2) | ecosystem: Environmental > Terrestrial > Soil > Desert | place... | reverse complement strand
GGAGAGCGAGCACGCATGCGAACGCGACGAGCGACAGCGCTATGCCGACCACGTACACGAGCTCCGGCCGGAGCGCAAACAACAGACCCCCTACCGCCGGGCCCGCGACGAGTGAGAGCTGAAAGGCGACGGAGCGCTGCGCGAGCGCGCTGACGAGGATCTCCCGGGGAACGAGCGAGGGCGTGAGCGCGCGGCCCGCGGGCGCGCCGATCGCGCTTCCGACACCCATCAGAAAGGCGAGCGCGAAGAACGGCCACACCTGGTCGGCGCCGGAAAGGGTGATCGCGAGGAGCCCGAGGGCGACGCCGATGTCGACCGTGATCATGAAGAGGTAGAGGAGCCTGCGCGAAACCCGGTCGGCGAGCTGTCCAGCCGGCAGTGCGAGCAGCGGAAGAGGAAGGAACTCCGCGAGACCGACGAGCCCCAGGTCGAGTGGATTCTCCCGCACCGAGTAGACCTGCCAGCCGACCGCGACTGTCGCCATGTTCACGGCGAAGCTCGAAGCGACCAGCGCAGCCCAGAAGAGCGCAAAGTCGCGGTGGCGGAACGCTGAGGTGCTCGGCAGTTTCAGGCGCAAGACCGGAATCCACTCGCGCGGATTCCGATCGGGCGAAGATCCCTAAAGGCGTCCGCTTCGCGGCCGCTGCCGCTCCTCTCAACGTCGGACTCCCCCAGGGCTAGGCTGCTTCCGACTCGCCCGCGGGCTTCGGCTTGTCGCCGGCCTCGAACTCGATCTCGAGCCGGGAGATCCGCGAGCCCTCGACCTCGAGCACGCCCAGGCGAATACCGGCGACGTATATCTCGTCGCCCACGTCCGCGGCACGCCCGAGCGCGCCGAAGACGAGACCCGCGAGCGTGTGATAGTCCTCCTGATCGAGGTCGGCGCCGAACGCCTCGTTGAAATCGTCGATCGTGTACGAGCCGTCCACCCGGATGTGCGTCTCGTCGAGCCGTTCGACGGAGGTGTCCGGAAGGTCGAACTCGTCCTCGATCTCGCCGACGATCTCCTCGATCAGGTCCTCGAGCGTGACGATCCCGTCCACCACTCCGTACTCGTCGACGACGATCGCCATGTGCTGTTTCTCACGCCGGAAGTCGGCGAGGAGCGCAGCGAGATCCTTGGTCTCGGGCACGACGTAGGCGGGGCGGGAGATCGCGTCGAGTCGGACCTCGGCGATTCCGATCTCGTGCATGGCGGCGAAGAGGTCACGAACGTGCAGAATGCCGACGATCTCGTCGAGCGAGTTTCGGTAGACCGGGTAGCGGGTGTACGGCGAGTTGACGACCGTCGCAAGGGCCTCCTCCGGCGCCATGTCCACCGAGATCGCCACGACATCCGGGCGCGGAACCATCACCGCGTCGACTTCCTTCGATGCGAAGTCGAAGACCTTGTAGAGCATCTCCTCCTCTGCCTCCTGCAGCTCCCCGACGTCCTCGGCAGCGGCGACGCTGTGCCGGATGTCCTCACGCGTATACGCGATCATCCCCGCCGGGGCCGGCTTCACCCGGAGCGCGCGCAGGGCCACGTTCGCCGATTTCTGGAGCGCCCACACGAGCGGATGCGTGATCCTGGCGAGCCAGTCGAGCGGCACCGCGAGCGCGATCGCGAGCCTCTCCGCCTTTTGCAGCGCGACCGCCTTCGGAACGAGCTCGCCGAGGACGACGGAGAGGTAGGTCAGGATCGCGAAGGCGATCAAGAAGGAGACTGCGTTCGAAAGCGGCGGATCCATAAGGCTGGAGAGCAACGGCTCGCCGATCGCACCGAGCAGGATCCCCGAAATCGTTATCCCGACCTGAACCGTCGAGATGAAGCGCACCGGGTCGTCCATCAGCCGCAGCGCCGTCCGGGCCCCGCGGCCTCCCCGCAGCGCACGCTCCTCTAGCCGGCTCCGCCGCGCGGTGACGAGCGCGTACTCCGCTGTCACGAAGATCGCGTTCCCCAGCACAAGGAGGAACACGATCGCTATGCGCAGAGGAGTGCTCACGCCCCCGAGGGGGCGTAGGTACTAGGCGGGTGGTCGTCCACCATTGATCAGGCCGCAGTATAGGAAACGGTGCTGTCGTCCTCGTGCCTGAGAGCAGCGCCCTCGTTCACGAGCCGCTCGGCATGGGACAGCGTCTCGGCTACGGCGAAGCGGCGACTCGCCGGCTTCAGGTCAGCTCCGAAGAGCGCGAAGGAGAGCTCGTACCCGCTCTGCGGCTCGGAACCGAGCGCCGCGACCGCCTCCTCCAGCCGCAGGCGGTGGTGCTCCTGCAGCTCTCGCGCGCGTCCTGCCGGGTCGGGGATCGGTTCGCCGTGTCCTGGCAAGGCGACGCGGGGGTCGAGCTCCTCCATCCGCCGAAGGGCGCCCAGGTAGTCGCCGAGCGGGTCGGCGCGACTCGCCGGCCACAGCCCAACGGTAGGCGTGATCCTCGGCAGCAGATGGTCGGCGGCGACAAGGATGCCGTCCTTCACGAGGCAGAGCTGCCCGTCGGCGTGCCCCGGCGCGGCGACGAGCTCCCAGCCGTCTACCTGCTCGCCCGCCTCGACCAGCACCGGATCCCGCTGGTAGCGGATGAAGGGCCGGTAGAGCGAGCTCTGCCCGACGAGCTCCGAAGTCACGTCGTCGGGGACGCCGTGCAGCTGGAACCACTCGCGCAATCGCTCCGACCAGTTCGGGTTGCCCCACACGAGCTCGCACTGGGCGTAGTCGAGCGCTCCCTGATGGACGGGCGCGCCCGTCAGCTCGTGCAGGTCGGCGGCGGCTCCGACGTGATCGGGATGGAAGTGAGTGACGAAGATCGCGGCGACCGGTCCACCGGCTCGCTCGAGCTCTGTGCGCCATGCCTCCTTCGCATCGGGAGTGCCGACGCCGGTATCGACGACGATCCAGCCGTTTTCACCGGGAAGCAGGTACGCGTGCACGTGCCCGGGCCGCGTCGGCAGAGGGAGAGTGACCCGCCGAATCCCTCCCTCGAGCTCCTCCATGCCGGACGACACTACAGCCGGCTAGGCGCGATATCCGCCGATCGAAACCGAATTGCGAAGGCGACGACGCCTATCGTCTCGACCCCGGAGACAAGCCCGACAAGCTGTCCATCGCTGTGCTGAGAGCTTTCAAGGGCGCTACCAAGATCGCGAGCGCTATCGCGAGATGCACGGCGAGGGTATCCTCGCGAGTCGTCTCCTCTTCGCGACAAGCGTGACGAACATCGCTGCCGAACTCGCAAAGAGGATCGCGGCGACGGCGATCAGTCAGTCGTCGGAGGCGGGGTCGTCCTGGTTTCCTAAGGAAACAAGGCCCAAAAAACGAGGACATAAGCGATCCCCGTGACTGCCAGCGAGTGCAGCAGCGACAGGACGATCGCGACAAAGGCGTTCACCTCGAGACGATCTATCGGTGAAACGCCTGCCGAGCGTTACCGAACATGTGTTCTAGACCGATGCGTGTAGCGCCACCGTCTACGACAGACGGCGAAGCACGCCGCGCTCTGGCTAAGCAGCCGTGAGGTGGTTATGGACGTCGTAGAAGCGCGTCCCCGGCATGCCCTCGATGCCGACTTCCTTGGAGTAGGGGCCGATCTTCTCTTGGGCGAAGCGCTCGTACTGCTCTTTCGTCTCCCAGACGTCGACGACGCGCATACCGTCGTCGGTCTTTGCTACCCAGTGGAAGATCGCGCCCGGGGGTCCCGAGCCGCCCGGCGTGAAGCCCATCTTCTCGAGCACCTGGTCGTACTGACCGAGCGTCGCTCCGCTGAAGTTCATCTCAACTGCAACTGCCACAAACCTCCTTTTCGCATGTGTGGGGTGAAGGTGATCCTAGACGTCTTGGCGACCGAGTGGCCGAGGGCGCGCCGTGGAACATGTCGCCAACCAATACGAACATGTGTTCTATACTTTCTGGATGCGCACCCAGTACCGACTCGAACCTTGTAAGTCGGCGCTCAACGCAGTCCGCAGGATGCCGTTCAAGTGGTCCCTGAACCCGTACATGGGCTGTGTCCACCGCTGCACATTCTGTTATGTCCGCCACTTCGAGCAGCGGGCGGATCGCCCCTCCGACGACCGGTACGGCCGCTCGATCCGCGTCAAGACGAACGTGGCCGAGGTGCTCAGGCGCCAGCTCGGCCGCAGCTCCTGGCGGCGCGAGACCGTCTCGATCGGCGCCGCCACCGATCCTTACCAGCCCGCCGAAGGGCGCTTCAAGCTCACGCGCGCGTGCCTCGTCGAGCTGTCGAACGCCTGGACGCCGTTCTCGATCATCACTCGCGGCCCGCTGGTCGTTCGGGACATCGACGTCCTCCAGGAGGCATCCGCCCGCGCCGAGGTCGGCGTGTTCTTCTCGATTCCCACGCTCGACGAGCGCGTATGGCAGACGACGGAGCCCGGCACCGCGCCACCGCGTAGTCGCCTCGAGGCTGTGAGGCGGCTCTCCGAGGCAGGCATCGAGGTCGGCGTCGGAATGGCGCCGATCCTGCCCGGCCTCTCGGACCGGCCGGAGCAACTCGAGGAGGTCGTCCGCGAGGCGCGCGCGGCCGGAGCTCGCAGCATCTGGGCGAACGTCCTCTACCTCCGTCCGGGAACGCGTGAGCACTTTCTCGAGACTCTCGCACAGGACTGGCCGGAGAAGGTCTCGCACTACGAGGCGCTCTATGCGACGCGCGCGTACCTGCCGTCGGGGTTGGCGAAGTCGATCGCCGAGCCCGTCAGGAGAGCGACCGCCGTCAGCCTCTCGCCTGCCCGTCGACGCCCTATCTCGAGCGAACCTCGACAACTTGCGCTGACCCTGTAAGCAGGAGCGAGCCGAGCCGCCTCGTAGAATCGGATCGTGGCCGATGAGATCACCTGCTTGATCGCGGACGACCACGAGGTCGTGCGCGAGGGTTTGCGCCTCGCGCTCTCACGCTCGACGCGCATTCGCGTCATCGGCGAGGCGACGGACGGCGCCTCCGCCGTCGCGCTGACCGAACGGCGTAAGCCCGATGTCGTGATCATGGATCTCCGCATGCCGGATATGGATGGCCTCGAGGCGACCGAGAAGATCGCCGAGAAAGTGCCGGGAACGGCAGTCTTGATCTTCACCGCCTACGGGGAGAAGTCGCTCTTGCAACGCGGGCTCGAGTCGGGCGCGCGAGGCTACATCCTCAAGGAGACCCCACACGAGACGTTGCTCCGTGCGATCGAGAAGGTCGCGGCGGGTGAGACCTTCGTCGACCCGGGCCTGATGGCCGAGTTCGTATCCGGAAAGGCCACCGCTGATCTTCTGACGCCCCGCGAGCGCGAGATCCTGCAGCTGCTCGCCGACGGTATGTCGAACGTTGACGTCGCCGACAAGCTCTTCATCAGTCAGGAGACGGTGAAGAGCCACGTGCGTCATATCCTCGCCAAGCTCGAGGCGGACACGCGCACCGAGGCGGTCGCCATCGCGCTGCGCGAGGCGATGATCGATTGAACGAAGACGCCGAGCGAGCCCTCCTCGCGGAGAGGATTCTCGCGGAGCAAGAGGAGCGCCGCCGGCTCGGGGAGCTGTTGCATGACGGCCCCGTCCAGCACCTCTCGGCGATCGCGCAGATCGTCGACGCGGCGCTCGCGACGCTTCGCAGCGGCGAGCGCGAGCGAACCGAGGAGATCCTGAGCCGGGGGCTCGAGCTCGCGCGCGGCGCTGCCCGCGAGCTGCGCACGCTCTGTGAAGACCTCGAGCCCAACGCGCTCAGCGAGGTCGGTTTCGGGGCGGCCGTCGCGGCCCTGGCCCGCAGGTTCGCTTCACGGCACGAGATCCAGATCGACCTGGACATCGAGCACGGCGACGCGCTCGGAGAGCATGCGCAAACGGCGCTCTACCAGATCGTACGAGAGGCGATCGACCAAGCCGTTCGCCGAGGCGCTCCGAGCCGAGTCGACGTGTCGATCCGCGAGACGCCGGGCGGCGGAGCCGAGCTGGTCGTCTCCGACGACGGCCCGCCCGAGCGGCGGAGCGCCGTGCTGGAGGCGCTCGCTGAGCGGGCGGCGACCCTAAACGCACGTTTCACCTCCGAGGTGCGGTATCCACGCGGCTCGACCATCCGCGTCGAGCTGCCACCTTCCGCGGCGCGCCGTTGATGACCGACGCGAGGAGATCGCCGCCTCAGGGGGGCCTGAGCTGGCCGCTCGAGGCCAGATCGCGCATCCGGACGTGCGAGATCCTCGCGTCGGTCATCTAGCATCTGGAGAGATGGACGGGAACGGCAGAGGCGGCTACCTCGTGTTCCGCTGGTCGCACGCCGGCTATACGCTCGAAGAGCGGCCCGGCGACCTGCCTGACGTCGGCGCCGAGGTCGAAGACGGCGACGGGCGGTTTCGCGTCGGCAAGATCGCGCCCTCGCCGCTTCCCGGCGACAAGCGCCGCTGCGCGTACCTGCTCCCCGCCTGATCGCAATTATGCGATCGGCTCGTTCTGGACGTTGTGCTCGGTCGCGTACGTGTCGACCAGCGAGTTGATCTTCGCCGGATCGGGGAACGCGTAGTTGATCTCGACGAAGGCGTTCCACTTGTCGGGCAGAGCGTCCTCCGGGAAGATCGCCTCCACCGGGCACTCGGGTTCGCAGGCGCCGCAATTCAGGCTAGTGATACCTCCTGCAAGGGCGAGCTCGTGCTTTCCGGGAACGACCGCGCAGAACGTGTCCACTTCCTCGACCTCCTGCGGCTCGACACTCATCACGCGCCAGTACGACTCTCGCGTCGCGAGGTACAGCCAGCGGATCGAGCGGTTACGCGCGCCAAAGTTCGTCACCATGTTGCTCTCCTCGCCTGATCCGATGGCCACGTAACCAGCGAGCGGCGCCGCCCGTTCCAGCCAGGCAAGCGCCTCGTGGTCGATCGACCGAAGCCGCCAAGAGCCCGCTCTAACGGGATCACCGTCAGCGGCGAGCCAACCGTCGACGAACCCGGCAATGTATTCGGCGTCCGCTGTTTCGGGAAGCAGGGCCTTCAGGTTTGCACAGGAGCGCACTACTCCCCTTCCCGCGTAGCCCGGGTGAACCGCGTGAGAACGCGTGTAGTCAACCCGGTCGAAGAAGTCACGGTACTTCGCGACCCGCTCGCCGAACATCTCTACGTAGTGCACGTGTTCGTCCGTTCCAGTCGCGTGCAAGCACCATGTGCCATCCCCGTAGACGAGCCCGTGCAGCACACCCAGCCGGTGCCTCTCAGAGTCGCGCTTCGGCGTCGCTCGTACAGCGGGCACGAACTGCCCGACACCGAGGGAGTGGGTCTTCTGACCGTCGGCCAGCACCCAGCCGTGCGTCGGCGTCGCCAATACTGTCCGCCGAAAGCGGGAAGTGTTCCGCGTCGTCAGCCGAGTACCCCCGTAGCGGTCGCGTTCCTCGAACGCGGGCGCGAGCTCGACCTTCACGAGCGGCGCTCTCCGAAAGCGCTTGACGAACGCTGGCCTGAACCCGGAATCCGTGAGCACCCTGCAGGACGTGTTCTCGAGCTCGCCGAACGTCCGCAGCCCGTGAGACGTAATGAATTGTTCCGACGGCGCGAAGCAGTCGATGCACTCCTCGGGATCGATGATCAGGATCCGCTCGAACTCGTGGATGCAGTCGACCGGGCAGACGTCGACACAGGACTTGTCCTTTATGTCGATGCACGGCTCGGCGATGATGTACGTCACGACGCCGAGTCTAGATGCACGCCTGTGAGCTCCGCGACGAGCGCGGGAGCCCGCTCGACGAGCGCCGACTTCACGATCACCTGGTCGAAACCTGCGGTGTGCGCACGCTGCAGACCGGAGCGATCGGTGTGGTTCGTGAACCCCATGATGGGCACATCCGGCCACTCGTCGGCGACCTCCTCCGGCTCGACGCGGGAGATGTCCGCGATCACGAGATCCGGTGGATCGACACTGTTGATGGTGACGAAGTGATGCTCCGGCAGAAGCCCCTCGAGCTTGCTCCGGAAGAAGAGGTCGACCCCCACCAGCAGGATCGTCGCCACAAGGCCGAGAGTAGCACCCGACGCGCGGATAATCAGGGTATGGGGCTCGAGCGGGGACTGGAGCTGATCCGAGCGGGCGAGTTCTTCGAGGCGCACGAAGAGCTCGAGGACGAGTGGCGCGACGCGCCCGCAGGGGAGCGCGACTTCCTGCAGGGACTCGTCCACGTCGCAGTCGCCTGGCTCCATGCCGGCCGGGGCAACCGGCCCGGATGCGAGCGCCAGCTCGAGAAAGCCGCGCAGCGGCTCGACTCGTATCGCCCGGCGCATCGCGGCGTCGATGTCGACGCGGTGCTCGAAGGCGTCCGGGAGGCGCGGGGCGTGCTCGCGTCTGGCTCGCTGACCCTCCCGCGCCCGCCTCTCTGATCCAAGTTACAAGTTGCAACTTGGCGACCTCTGCCGACACGTCTCAGAAGGTCGGCTCGAGGCCGAGCCACTCGAGGAGCCGGTTCAAGTACACCCGCAGCACGTAGAAGCGCTCGAAGAAGAGGAGCAGCCCGAGCGCGACCATGACTGCGCCACCGGCCACCTGGATAGCGCGATAGTGGTCGCGGATCCAGCGGAATGCTCCCATCGCGCGGGAGAAGATCGCGCCTGCCAGCACGAACGGGACGGCGAGCCCGAGCGAGTACACACCGAGGAGGAGCGCTCCCTCGAGCACGGTGTCCGACGAGCCGGCGAGCACCAGCGTCGCCGCGAGCACGGGGCCGATGCACGGCGCCGCGCACACGGCGAAAGCGCCTCCGAGGAGGAAGCGCGAGCCACGGCTCCGCGCCCCCTGGAGCAGCCCCGCGCCGAGCAGCCGCTCGGGCCACGGAAGAAGTCCTATGAAAGCGAGACCGAAAACGACGAGCACGAAGCCGGCGACTCTCTCGAGCAAGAACTGGTCGGCGAGGAGACGGCCGCCGATGAGCGCAGCCCCGACCCCGAGCAGCACGAAGACCGCCGTAAAGCCGAGGACGAACGGGACACTGGCCACCACGACACGCCTCGCGTTTCCGGGCTGCCCGAGCTTGTCGGCGTCGACAGCGGACACCGCCGAGAGGTATCCCGGCACGAGTGGCAGCACGCAGGGAGCTAGGAACGACACGAATCCGGCCAGAAACGCGATCGGAATCGCCGAGAGACTCACTAGTGGTTCCCGCCGTGAATACGGTCGTGCTTCGCCGGCGAGAACCGAGCAGGCCTAGGACGCAGGGAGCGCCAATATTCGAGAATATTGGCGCGACTGAGGACGACGGCATGCGAAGTGTTCGCAGCCGCGCGAAGCGCGGGCGTATTTGCGGCGGGGAGCACTTAGCCCTCGAACCGGGCGAGCTCCTCGTCGACGCGGCGCTCGAGGTCCGGGCTGAGCGGGGTCGTAGACCCGGGCGGCCCACGTCGTCCGCTCCACCGGCGGACGAGCAGGGCGACCGTGATCACGCCGACGAGGAGCGCGCCCAGCGGCAGCAGCCACGCAAGCAGCCCGAAGCCGCTCTTCGAAGGCGTTGCGAGAACTCCCGAGCCGAACTCGGCCACCAGAGCACCCTTGATCTCCTGCTCGGTGTCGCCGGCGGCGATCCGCTCGCGGATGAACGCCTTCATCCGCTGCGCGACCGGTGCATCCGACTGGTCGAGCGTCGCCTTGCACACAGGGCATACCAGCTCGGCCTCGAGATCGGCGGCGTTCGGGGGCCCCGCCGCTTGCGCGCCGGCCGCGAGAAGGCAGGTGGCGGCAAACGCGATGAGGAACGCTCTCACGTCGCGAGCGCGCGGTCCACTGCGGCGCGAAGCCGCACCTGGTCCTCGTCCGCGGTGATCGCTCCCACGAAGACTTCGGCGACCCTTCCCTCGCGGTCGAGAATGAAGGTCTCGGGAAATCCCGTCACGCCGTAGCGATCGGCCGCTACGTCGCCGGGGCCGTCATAGACGAGAGGGAAGGTGAGGTCGAACTGACGGGCAAACCGACGTGCGTCCTTGCGGAAGTCCTTCGCGTCGAGCCCGACCACGACGAGGCCGCGGCTCCGATACTCCCGCCAGACTTGCTCGAGGAACGGCGCCTCTTCCTTGCAAGGAAGGCACCACGACGCCCAGACGTTCAGCACGACCGCCTTGCCGCGAAGCGACGAGAGCGTCAGCTCTCCCTCGCGATCGAGCCGTTCGAGCGTGAAGTCCGGCGCCTCCGGACGCTCGCCACGGGCAGCGGCTGCCGCGAGGTCACCTCCCTCTTCCATCGCGAGCGACCAGACGAGTAGCAGGAAAAGGAGTGCGACGAGGCCGACGGCCACGCCCTGTGCGACGAGCCTCGCCCGGTGCGCCACTACCCGACTCCTACTTCGAGACGATGAAGACCGGAGTGCCGACCTCCATGCGCTGGAACAGCCACTCCGCGTCGGAGATTCGCATGCGGATACAGCCGTGCGAGGCCGAGTAGCCGATCGAGGCCGCGTCCGGCGTGCCGTGGATGCCGACATAGGGCGACGAGATCCCCATCCAGCGCGTCCCGAGCGGGTTCCCAGGCCCCGGCGGGACCGGATCCGAGTCCGCAGCCCAGTCCGAGGGCGGCGGGTACCACCACGGGTTGCGCTGCAGCGTGACGATCTCGAAGTTGCCGAGCGGTGTCGGGTATGCGGGCAGTCCGGTCGCGACGCCGAACGTTCGCACCAGCTTCGCGCCGGCGTACAGGCGTAGCTTGTTGGAGCTGCGAAGAATGACCACTGCCGGGCCGAGCGCATTCGCGGCCACTCGCGGCTTCAACACCGCGAAGGAAAGTCGGAGCGGAGATCGGGCATTGGTCTTCAGCGCGACCCGGATTGCCCGAGACAGATCGACGCGCTCGAGACGGCGTCCGTCCGCTGTCCGGGTCGCCCGAACGGTCGCCCCACGGAGGACGAGCTCGGCGCTCACGGGCACCCGGTCGACTTCGCGTCCCAGGCTCTCAACGTACCCACGGATGCGGTCTCGCGAGACCCAGACGTGCAACGGGACAGAGGCCCCAGGTCTTGAGAAGCGGGCGCGACTCACGGCCTTTGTGACGGCGGGCTTCGCTCCCAGAGCCTCCGGGGCGACCCGCACTTTCCGGGAAGGCGTCACGACGAGCACGAGCGGCCGAGCAAACCTCTTCCTCACGAGCTCCGCAGCCTGGTACGGCAGCAGCCCTCCCACGTCGACAGCCCCGATCGTGACGCCCCCCGGGACTCCGAGCTGCCGCGGTGGCAAAGTGGGCGCTGGCGGCGGCAAGGGCGCGGGAGGAACGATCGTGGGCGGAGGTTCCGTCGTCGTCGTGGTGGTCGTCGTCGTGGTCGTCTGCGCCGGACCCGAATCCGCGCCGGCGGCGAGCGCGAACGCGGCCGAGAAGCCGACGAGAGCCGAGGCTGTGAGAAGCCCGACCACTATCGCGCGAATTGCGAACTTCATGTCTTCAGTGTAGATACGAATCTTGACGGATCGTTCGTCACGAAGGCGTCAACGCCTGCCGCCGTCAGGCGAAAGAGCTCCTCCGGATCGTCGACCGTCCAGGCGACCACCGGCGCGCCTCTCGCATGTGCCCGGCCAACCGCGGCGGGGGTCACCAGCTCGTGATGAAGGACAAGCGTCGTGGCGCGCGCCCGGGTGAGCAGGACAGGTACGAGAGCAGGTGCGAGCAGGCGGAGCCCTCGCAAGCTCCCGGTCACCACGGGGCGAAACCCGGGCCTCTCGTTGATCCCGAGCCGATCCTGGGGGAACGAGGCCCCGATGCGCACACGTGGCTCCAGTCTCGAAAGGCGACGTAGCGCGCCGAGATGGAAGGAGCTCACGAGGGTCCGCTCCACGAGGCCGAACCGCTCGAGCGCTGCCGCGACATGGTCAACCGCGCCGGTCGACTTGAGGTCGACGTGAAGGCCGATGTCTCGAGCTTCCTCCGCGAAGAAGCCGAGCGTCTCGTCGAGCGAGGGGAGCTCCGGGCACAACTCGCGAAGCTCCCGAAAGCTCAACGCCCCGATCGATCCCGATACGGCGCCGTGGCTCATCTCCAGGAGATCGTCCGAATGCGCGACGACCAGCTCTCCGGCACGCAGCGTGACGACGTCGAACTCGACGAGATCGACGCCGGCCGCGAGCGCGGCGCGAAAGGAGGGAAGGGTGTTCTCCGGCGCGAGCGCGGGCGCCCCTCGATGCCCGATCACGAGCGGCCGACCGTCACGCCGCTCGAGCGAGATCAAGGAGCAGATGGCCGCGTCGGCAGATAGTCCTCGTCGAGACGGCCGCCCTCGGCCGCGTACCTGACGATCATCCGATCCGTGATCCACTCGACGGGCGCGCGATCATCCGTCCACGGGCGACCGGATGACTCGAGCACGCGAACGTCACGCGCGAGCAGCTCTCGCAGCGACGCCAGAGCAGGAGGGCCGTCCGTGAGCCTGCGCTCGAGCTCCGGTGCCGGAAGCGGTTGCGTCAGCCCCAGCACGATCGTGTTGAAGCGGAGAGCCGGCCACCAAAGCACTTGCGGCAGCTCCGCTGCGACCGTTCGCCCGATCCCGTTCACGAGCCGCATGTCGCCGGGCACGGCCGCGACGTTGAGCGCCACGATGCCGCCTGGCGCCAACCTCTCCCTGACGAGACGGAAGAACTCGCGGGTCGCGAGATAGAAGGGAACGTAGGGCTGGTGGTAGGCATCGACGACGATGAGGTCGTACCGTTCATCGGTACGGCGGAGAAATGGCCGGGCATCGGCGTCGTGCACCGTCAGGCGAGGGTTGTCCTCCAGCCCGAAGAAGCGGCGGCCGACGCTGCTGACGGCCGGATCGAGCTCGACACCGTCGATCTCCGCCTCCGGATAGTAGACACCGAGGGCGCGGGCAGTCGTCCCGGCGGCATTGCCGAGGATCGCGACCCGTTCGAGCGGACGTCCGAGCAGCGGCGGCAGCGCCAGGAATGCGTCCCATACCCCGCCGGTCAGCACGTTCCCGCCCGGCTGCCACACCGAGTGGACAGCCACGCCCTCGTTGAGATGGAGCACCCGCCGACCGTCGGTGCGTTCGACGACCTGGATGTACTGCTGGTAGGAGGTCTCCTCATGCAGTAGCCCCTTTTCCGCTTTGACCGCGCCGGGCGGAACGACGACAAGTGCCGCGAGCACGGCCGCCACGACGAGATAGCGCACCCCGAGCAAGAAGCACGCGGAGGCCGCCAAGAGCGCCGCAATGACGAGGAATGTCCGCTGGGTGCCGATTGCCGGGATGAGGATCAACGCCGGCAGGAACGTTCCGAGCAGGGATCCCGCGGTCGAGAGCGCGTAGAGGCGACCCGCGACCGCGCCGGCAGTCTCGATGCTGGAAACGGAAAGTCGGATCGCAAACGGCGACACCATGCCGAGAAGCACGACCGGCGGTGCGAAGAGCAACAGCACCGCGATGAAGCTCCCGATCACCGCGCCTGCCGAGGCGTCGTCCAACCCCTCGACGGTGAGATCGAGAAACGGCTCCGCGACGAACGGGATCGCAGCGACGCAGACTGCGGAGACCAGAACGATCATGCCGAGGAGGAGGGGTCGTGGCCGCTGGTCGGCCACCCGCCCGCCGAGCCAGTAGCCGAGGGCAAGTGCGGCAAGAACGATGCCGATCAAGTTCGCCCACACGATGGTCGAGGATCCGAAGTACGGCGCGAGCAGACGCGACGCCGTGATCTCCGTGGCGAGCGCCCCGATCCCCGTCCCGAAAACGAGCGCCCCGAGTGCAAGGCCACCCGGCCTCACGTTCGCTTCCTCCGAGGTCACGTTCCTACAACCCGAAGACGCGCTCGATCTCGCCGAGCGTTCGCGCTGCCAGCAACACCACCGCTGCGAGTGCGAGCGCAAGAACGAGCCAGAACCGAACTCCTGCCCAGCGCCTCTCGCGATGCCAGCGCTGACGGGCCGCGCGGCGGGCCCGATGGAAGCGATACGCGCGCTCGACGGCGCTGGGATCGAGCGGTGGCGCCTCGTCCTCCGGGGAGGTCCTCGTCTCGACCTTTGCCACAGCCGAAGTGTAGAAACTTCCAGAGCGGCCGTTGTCGCGGTCCCGTACCCGCGCAGGCCATATCCTTCAGCTCATGGAAGGATCCGAGGTACGGCGTGGTCGCGGTTCGATGTCGTTCGGCGGCGCGGCCGCGATGCCTGGGCTCGGAGGCCGGCTTACGCTCGTCTTCGGCCTCCTGCTCGCGGTTTCCGCGCTGACGGGCTGGTATACCGGCGAAGGAGAGGGCACGACGGTGTCCGTCCTCGCCTGGCACACGGGGACGATCGGGAAGGTGGTGCTCTTCCTCGGCCTCGCCGCCGCGCTTCTCGTCTGCCTCCGTGAGTTCGGCGTCGACCTTCCCGATGCGGTGCCAGGAAGCCTCGTCGCGATCGGCATCGGCTCGATCGCCACCGTTCTGGTACTGGTGAGGCTGATTTCGATCCCGGACACGTTCTTCTTCGCAAGTCGCGGGGTCGGGATCTGGGTGAGCCTGGTCTGCGCGGTCGGAATAATCGTCGCGGGGCTGCTGGAAGCTTCAGAGGAGTTGTAGGGCGGGCGAGGTTGCCTCGCTCTCGCGTCACGGGGACGTAATGGTCACGGTCACGGTTCGCGCCGGCGGCTCTTGAGGGAGCGGCGTGAGCGTTCGCACGTTGGTCACCACGCCGCCCGGCTCGACCTGCTCGTCGAGGGTGCGCGCGAACGCGACCCCGACGAGAAACGTGAGCACGAGCAGCAGCACCATGACGAGGGCCTGGGCGACAAGTCGGCGATGGGACGGTCTCGTGCGCCTGCCTCGTATGCGTGGCTCGAGCATGGCTACGGCTCGTAGTCGAGGGCGCCACGGGAGTAGAGATGGAATGCCGCGCTCTCGACGATCGACAAGCTCGCCAGCCAGCTCCTCGCGGTGGCCCTTTCCGCCACAGCGACGCGCGTCCAGCTCTCTGCGTGACGGTACTCCCGCGCAAGCTCTCCGATGGTGAAGGTCGATCCCAGCCGCTTTCTCAGCGCGTCCGTCACCGCTTCGAGCTCGTCGTGGAGTCCATCCTCCCTGAGCGGATCACGCGTCGCCTCCTGAAATCGTCGGTAGCCGTCCTCCCAGTCGCGCCTGGCGCTCTCGACGTCGGCGGTCACAGCGGAGATGCTAGATGGAGCAACATCGATCCCGAGGCCAGCGTGGGTCGACCTCGGCGAGGATCCTCTCTCCGAGCACATAGCCCGGGCGAGCGAGCGCGAACGCAGCGTGGGCGTGCAGGCACTTGAGACGACTCGGGGTGTGGGAACCGGCGATCCCGAGCTCGAGCGAACCTCCGTCGTCACTTCCTCGACGTTGCCCTGCGAGCTCACCCCGGACGCGGCGTTGCTCTTCGCTGGCCAGCTCGAGCGAGACGGCGAGGTCGGGCTCGTCCGCGACCGCCTGGCTCCAGCGCTCGACACCTCCCGACGCTTCGATGCGGGCGAGGGCGGCGACGAGCTGCGGACACGTGAGGTAGTAGGTCGTCGGGAACGGCTCGCCGCCCTGGTCGTAGGGGTCCTGCTCGGTTACTGCCGGGAGACCGAAGGGGCAGCGCACGGCGACGCGGCGGAGCGCGCGCGGCTGCCGGCCGAGCTGACGCGCGACGAGCGCTCGGTCATCCATCGCCCCGCACACTACGTTGAACCCGTCTCCATTCAGGAATGCCCTTCACGACGAACAGCTGCTCACCGGGCAATACGAACCCGATTCGTCTCGCCTCGCGCTGAGTCGCTTCCACGCTCGTGAAGTTCACGAGTCGTCTCTCGAGGCCGGCTTTCGCAATTCGCAGCCGCTCCACCTCCACCCGCCGCTCGGCGAGATCGCTTCGCGTCTCGACATACGAGGAGAGCGGCTGGTAGTAGAGATAGACGGAGAAGACGACGAACGCCGTCAGCCAGAGCAGCCGCAGTCGCCGCCGCGATCGCGTCTTCGACTTCGTGGGTCGCTTCGGACGACTCTTCGTCGAAACAGCTCGCGCCACCCCGCCACCTTCAACGCCGGCGCGCGAGCCCCTCCAAGACGGCGTGCACGTAACTCACCGGTGCGATCGAGCATCTACGCCGTGTCCACCTTGATCACGTTGGTCGAACCGGGGATGTTCACCGCCGTGCCCGCGGTGAGGACGATGCGGTCACCCACGTCCACGATGCCGGCTTGCCGCGCAGCCTCGATCGAACGACTCCAGAGATCGTCGACATCGCTCGACTCGGGAATCTCGAGCGGGGTGACTCCCCACTCGATCGCCATGTGCTGAAGCGAGGTCACGACATGGGTCAGGGCGACGACGGGCCTGCGCGGGCGCAGCCGCGCCACGGCGGACGCCGTGCGCCCCGTGAACGTGGGCACGAGAATCGCCTTTGCGCCTAGCGCCTCCGCGAGATCGCAGGCGGCGTTCGACATCGCGCGGCCGACGGTCGGCGATTCCGCCGCCCCTGGGAGCTGATGCCGGTACCCGAGGCTGGGCTCGACGGCAAGCGCGATCTGAACCATCGTCTCCACCGCCTCCACGGGGTACTCGCCGATGGCGGTCTCCGCAGAGAGCATCACTGCGGACGTGCCGTCGAGGATCGCGTTCGCGACGTCGGAAGCCTCCGCGCGAGTCGGCTCCGGGCGATGCACCATCGACTCCAGCATCTGTGTCGCCGTGATCGCCGGCTTTCCGCGCTCGAGGGCGGCGAGGATTATGCGCTTCTGCAAGAGCGGCACATCGGCCGCGCCGACCTCCACGCCGAGGTCACCACGCGCGATCATGACCGCGTCGGCCTCGTCGAGGATCTCCTCGATCGCGGCGACCGCCTCCTGGAGCTCGATCTTCGCAATCACCCACGCCTCCGAGCCGGCCAGCTCGAGCTTTGCACGGAGCGCGGCCACGTCCGCCCGCGAGCGGACGAAGGACAAAGCGACGTAGTCGACGCCGAGCGCGAGCGCAAAGTCGAGATCCTCGAGGTCTTTCTGGGTGAGCGAGGGGACCGGCAGAGGCACGCCTGGGACGTTGACACCCTTGTGCGGCTCGACGATGCCGCCCGTGATGACTCTGCAAACAGCACGGCTTCCTTCGACCCGCTCGACCCGCAGTCTCACGTGGCCGTCGTCTATGAGCACGTCCTGCTCCGGAGCGAGCACCGAGCCGAGAACAGCCGGTGCGACAGGGAGGTCGTCGGCGCGCGCCGAGTCCTCGTCGGCGACGACGATCGTGTCACCAACCTGGAGCTCGACCGGCTCGGAAAGCTCGCCGATCCGGAGCTTTGGTCCCTGGAGGTCAGCGATCAGCGCAAGTGGCCGTCCGACTGCCGCCTGCGCGTCGCGCACAAGCCGCGCGCTTGTGCCGTGATCGGCGTGCGCGCCGTGCGAGAAGTTGAGACGGGCACCGTCCATCCCCGCCTCGATCAGCTGCGAGATTCCCTGCTCGCCGGACGACGCGGGTCCGATCGTGGCGACGATCTTGGTTCGGCGATCGAAGGAGGCCATCGCGTTCAGGCTACTAGTGCCGGAAGACGCTCAACCATGCGCCCTGTGTCCGATCTCGGCCCCGTGGCCCTCCTTCATCGAGAGCGAGAACGTGAGAACGCGGACCAGCCCGGATACAGCGCGCCCGAACCGAGCTCCTCCTCGATCCTCAAAAGCTGGTTGTACTTTGCGACGCGGTCCGTGCGCGACGGTGCACCGGTCTTGATCTGACCCGCGCTCACCGCCACCGCGAGGTCGGCGATCGTCGTGTCCTCCGTCTCGCCCGAGCGATGCGAGATCACCGTCGCGTACCCGGCCGCCTTCGCGACGTCGATCGTCTCCAGCGCCTCGGTGAGCGTCCCGATCTGATTCACCTTGACGAGAATCGCGTTCCCGACGCCCTCCGCGATTCCCCGCCGGAGGAACTCGTTGTTGGTCACGAAGAGGTCGTCGCCGACGAGCTGGACCGAGCCGCCCAGCCTCTCGGTCAGCGCCTGCCAGTCGCCCCAGGCGTTCTCGTCGAGGCCGTCCTCGACCGAGACGAGCGGATAGCGCTCTGCAAGCGAGGCGTAGAAGTCGATCATCGCGGAGGGCTCGAGCGTGCGCCCTTCACCCGGGAGCTCGTACCTGTCCTCGCGGAAGATCTCGCTCGCGGCCGGGTCGAGCGCAATTCCCACGCATTCGCGATGCCCCGCTCGCTCGGCCGCTTCGAGGATCGCCTCGATCGCCTGCTCCGTGGACTCGAGGTCCGGCGCGAAGCCGCCCTCGTCCCCCACTCCGGTAGCAAGGCCACGCTTGTGGAGCACCGCCTTCAGGTGGTGGAAGACCTCGGTTCCCATACGCAGACCTTGCGCAAACGTCTCCGCGCCCGCGGGAACGACCATGAACTCCTGGAGGTCGAGACGGTTTTGGGCATGGGCACCGCCGTTGATCACGTTCATCAGCGGAACCGGGAGCGTGCGGGCGCCGTCCCCGCCGAGCCAGCGATAGAGCGGGAGGTCGGCTTCGGCTGCGGCGGCTTTGGCAGCTGCCAGCGAGCAGCCGAGGACGGCGTTCGCGCCGAGCCTCGACTTCCCGCGCGTTCCGTCCAAATCGATGAGGACGCGATCGAGTGCCGGCTGATCGGCGGCATCGAGGCCGGAAAGGGCCTCCGCCATCTCGCCGTTGACGTTGGACACCGCCTTCAGGACACCCTTGCCGAGGTAGGCCGCCGGATCGCCGTCCCGGACCTCGACTGCTTCGTGCTCGCCGGTCGACGCACCGGATGGGACGGCCGCCCGCCCGCAGGCGCCCGACGCGAGCCTGACCTCGACCTCGACCGTGGGGTTGCCGCGCGAGTCGAGAATCTGGCGGCCTCGCACATCGACGATCGCCATCACGTCAACTCCTCCTTTGCACGCTCGTAGTGCGCGTCTTGCGTGGCCAGGTCGAGACCCTGCCACTCGTCGCCCGCGGCCCCGGCAAGCTCCACGGCTCGCTCGACACGTTGACGAAAGCGGCGCGAGGCAGCGCGCAGCGCCAGCTCCGGATCGACGTTGAGACGCCGCGCCAGGTTCACGATCGTGAACAGGACGTCACCCACTTCTGAAAAGACCTCGGCGTCCGGCTCCGACTCTGGCTGCGGCTCTCCCGCTCGCTCGACCGCCCGAGCGAGCTCGTCGAGCTCTTCGCTCACTTTGCCGAGCGGCCCGGTCAGGTCGGACCAGTCGAAGCCTGAGATCGCCGCACGCCGCTGCACCTTGCGCGCCTCGAGCAGCGCCGGCAGCGACGCGGGCACGTCGTGGAAGATCCCCTCCCGCCCTTCCTGCTCCGACTTGATCGCCTCCCAGCGCTCGCGCACCCGGCCAGGGGTCGAAGCCTCGGCTTCCCCGAAGACATGAGGGTGCCGGCGGACGAGCTTCTCGTGTACCCCGCGAGCGACGGATTCGAGGTCGCCCTTCCCACGCTCCTCTAGGAGCAGTGAGACGAAGTACACCTGGAAAAGAAGGTCGCCGAGCTCACCGTGAAGACCCGCATCGTCACCCGACATGGCGGCGTCCGCCACTTCGTAGGCCTCCTCGAGCGTGTGCGGCACGATGGTGAGCGCTGTCTGCTCACGATCCCAGGGGCACTCGCGACGGAGCTGTCGGGTCAGCTCCTGGAGGTCGAGAAGCGCCTCCGCGAGGCTCACGGATCGAACCCTAGATGTTTGTCGCCGACCGAGCAGTACTTTGGCGGCCTCAGTGATCGTCGCGGCGATCGCGCTTCTGGTCAGCGGCGCGGACGACTTCACACCCCGGCGAGTCCGCGACCTTGGGCTCCACATAAAGGGGTCTGCTGCACTTCGCGGTCGAAAGCCGCGCTAGCGGATTTCGATCTTGCGCTAGCTGGGGTCGGTTTCGGTCTCGGTCGTCGTCGCGTCCGGAATGTCGGGCGGCTCGAAGCCGGTGGCGTAGCTGACCTTGCCGTCGTACTCGTCCTTCAAGTCCTCGACCCACGTCGTCATGAACGTCGTCCTCTTCTCCTGCAGAAGGGAGGTGCGGATCGACGCGCGCACCTTCGCAATGGGGGTCGTCGTTGCTTTCTTCACCGGTGTGAGCGCCTCGATGACGTGGTAGCCGTAGGTCGTCTTCACCGGCTTCGAGAGCGCACCTCGCTCAAGCTCGAAGGCAACTTTGTCGAACTCGGGCACGGTCTGCCCCCGCGTGATCGTCAGCTTCCCGCTGTTGTCCTTCGCGCTGGGGTCGTCGGAGCTCTCCTTTGCGAGCGCGGCGAAATCGCCGCCGACCTTCAGAACGGCGTAGATCCGGTCCGCCTCCAACTTGCTCTTCGGGAAGTCGACCTCGTCCCCGGACTTCTTCTCCGAGATCAGGATGTGACGGACGTCACGCGACTCCGGCGTCCCGTACTGCGCCTGGTTCTGCTGGTAGTAGGCGAGGATCTCGGCCTCCTCCACCTTGACGTCCTTGGTCACGTCGTCGAACAACTTTTGAGAGAGGACGGACGTGCGCAGCGTGTCCCGCAAAGCCTCTTCGGTGAAGCCCTGTTCCTTCAGCGCCTTCAGAAACGCCGAGCGCTTCCCGTCGAAACGGGTCTTCAGGAACTCCTGGACCTCGTCATCCACGTCCTTCTCGGAAACCGTGATTCCACGGGCAGCGGCCTCCTTCTCGAACTCCTCACGCTGGACGAGGAACGTGACGTACTGTGTCTGAACGTTCTGGAACTCGGGCGTTCCGACCTTCGGAAACTCCTGTTTCTGCGCGGTATACGCCTTCTTCGCGCGCTCGATCAGCTCGTCGAGCTCGGCACGCGAGACCTCGGTGCCGTCGACCACGGCAACCGCCCCGTCCGGCACGCCACCGCCACCGCCACACGCAGTGGCAGCCAAGGCGAGAGCGAGGCCGAGAGTTGCGAGGAGGAGACGCGAGCGTTTCATGCGGATGGTTCTTATAGCCAAGGCGGTATTAGGCAGACGTTGTGGACAGTTCGAGATCGGAAACTCAACGGGTCGCCGGGCAGTTCTCAGGGGCCAAGAAAAAGGCCGCGGCTCAGGCGGCCAGACGAGCCTCGACTATAGCATCGGGCAGCTCCAGCGCGGCCTCGAGGGTTTCCACTCGGAGCGACACCTCGCGCTTCTCGGTCGAGTAGACCACCGTCGGCACGACGACCCTCAGAGCCTGGAACTCCGCCGATCCGAGGATGAGCGGACCCACGGTCGCCCGCCCTCCACGGTAGACGAGGTAGTCCGCGCCCAGTCGCGCAAGCTTCAACTTCGCCTCTTGAATCGCGAACAGGTTCTGGACGGGGTCGGGCACCGGCCCGTAGCGATCCTCGGTAACGGTGACAAGCTCGCGCAGCTCGTCCTCGTCCTCGACGAGCGCGATCCGGCGGTGCAGGTCGATCTTGAGCGCCTCGGCCGCGACGTACGAGGCCGGAACGTACGCGTCCACCCGTGCGTCGACCCGGACTGGCCGCACGGCGACGCGACGCTCCCCGGAGAGCTCTGCGACCGCCTCGTTCAGCATCTCGACATAGAGCTCGAAGCCCAGCGCTGCGACGTGTCCGGACTGCTCGGCGCCGAGAAGGTCACCCGCACCGCGAATCTCCAGGTCGCGCATGGCGATCTGGAACCCGGCCCCGAGCTCCGTGTGGTCGGCGAGCGTCGCCAGGCGAGCCCTCGCTTCGGGGCTGAGCTCCGACGCCTCCGGATAGAAGAGATAGGCGTACGCGTGCACGTCCGAGCGTCCGACGCGGCCACGAATCTGGTAGAGCTGAGCAAGTCCGAGCGCGTCGGCGCGCTCCACGATCAGGGTGTTCGCCTGCGGGATGTCGATCCCTGATTCGATGATCGTGGTCGAGACGAGCACGTCTGCGTCACCGGCGAGAAACGCGTGCATCCGCTCCTCGAGGTCGCGCTCGGCCATCTGGCCGTGGGCGACGAGGATACGAAGGCCAGGGCAGAGCTGCTGCAGCTTCTCGGCCGCCTCGTCGATCGACTCCACGCGGTTGTGGAGATAGAAGGACTGACCGCCGCGAGCGTGCTCTCGCTCGAGCGCCGTTCTGACGAGCTCCTCGTCGTACTCGCCCACCGTCGTCCGGATCGGATGCCGGCCGACGGGAGGTGTCTCGATGATCGAGATGTCGCGCAGACCCGAGAGCGACATGTGCAACGTCCGCGGGATCGGCGTGGCCGAGAGCGCCAGCACGTCGACCTCGAGCCGAAGCGAGCGCAAGAGCTCTTTCTGCGCGACGCCGAAGCGCTGCTCCTCGTCGAGAATGACGAGCCCGAGCTCCTTCGGGATCACATCCCGGGAAAGCACGCGGTGTGTCCCGATCAGCACCTCCACCTTTCCCTCGCAAAACTCGTCCAACACCTGCTTCTGGTCCGTGCGAGAACGGAAACGCGAGACCATCTCCACGCGCACCGGGAAGTCGCGGTAGCGCTCGCGGAAAGTGTTCCAATGCTGCTCGGCGAGGATCGTCGTCGGGCAGAGAATGAGCGTCTGCTTTCCGTTCAGCGCCACCGCGAAGGCGGCCCGAACCGCCACCTCGGTCTTGCCGAAGCCGACGTCCCCGCAGACAAGCCGGTCCATCGGCCTCGGCGCCTCGAGGTCTTCCTTGACCGCTTCGATCGCCTGGAGCTGGTCGTCGGTCTCCCGGTAGGGGAAGGACGCCTCCAGCCGCTCGAGCCAGTCCTGGCTCACGTCGAAAGCGACCCCGGACGATTGCTGGCGGCGGGCGTAGAGGGCGAGGAGCTCACCGGCGAGCTCGCGCACAGATTCGCGCGCGCGGCTCTTCAGGTTCTGCCAGGCCTTGCCGCCGAGCTTCGAGAGCGCCGGGGCGCCGGCGTCCGCGCCGATGTAGCGGCTGACCTTCGGTAGCTGCTCGTGCGGGACATACAGGCGGTCGTCGCCACGGAAGGCGAGGTACAGATAGTCGCGGGTGACGTCGGCGACCTCTTTCGTCTCGAAGCCGAGGAGGCGCCCGACGCCGTGATCCTCGTGCACCACATAGTCACCGGTGCGCAGGTCCGCAAAGGACTGGAGCGCCCGTCCGAGGCGCGCATCCGCCCGCGGCGGCCGTTTGCGAAAGACCTGCACGTCGGGGAGGAGTGCGACCCCGAGGTCTCGCCAGACGAAGCCACGGCGCGCAGGGCTGATGACGAACTGCAGCGTGGGATCAGTGGGCAGCGAGCCGCCCTCTTCGACGACATCCGCGTCGACCTTCCGCAGCAGTCGTTGGGTGCGAAGCGCTTCGCCCCGATGCGGGAAGGCAACGAGCACGCGCCGACCCTGCCGCAGCATTCCGGCGAGCTCGTTCTCGGCCTCGGCGAGCCCGCGGGCGGCGATGGCCGGACGCTGCGCCTCGAAGGAGTGGGCTTGAGCGTGCGGGAACGGATCGAGCCTTGCGGCATTCTCCAGCCGCAGCGGCTCGAGACCCTCCTCGTCCCACAAGCGCCGCACGTCTTCGGGCTGCCAGACGAGATCTGGCGGTTGCTCCAGCGGTGGGACGACGTCCTCGGGCACGACCGACGGCTCGTCGTCGAGCGCAAGGTCGACAAGATCCTGCCGCCGCTCGGCGGCCGGGTAGATCACCGCTCGAGTCACGGGGTGCAACGCACGCTGGGTGAACGGCGAGAACGCTCGGATCTGCTCGATGTCGTCTCCGAAGAACTCGATGCGAATCGGCTCGCGTCCCGTGCTCGGAAACACATCGACGAGTCCTCCGCGCACCGCGATCTGGCCTCGCTCGTCGACCCGTTCCGCACGCTCGTACCCAGAAAGCGCGAGCATCTCTACGAGCTGGTCGAGGCCGATCTCGTCGTCCACGCCGATTTCGATCAGGGCGGGTCGCGCGTGCTCGGGCGGGAGGCTATCCGCAAGTGCTCTCGCGGAGGCACACACGAGCCCCCCGCGAGCGAGGACGGTTAGTGCCCGTGCGCGTTCTCCGACGAGGTGCGCCGGTGGGTCGAGGCCAGAGTCGAGGTGAACTCCGCGGCTCGGAAGAAGGGCGACCTCGGCCGGATCGACGTACCAGGAGACGGCTTCGGCCGCATCTCGCGCCTGCTCGTCTTCGGGAAAGAGGCAGAGGAGTTGGCGCGCCAGGGTTACGTGGAGCGCGGCGAGCACAAGAGGGAGCGCCGGCTCCGACACCCGCGCGGCGGCCGGAAAGTCGCCCGCGAACGCACGAAGACTCTCGCTTTCGGCGAGCTCGACAACGAGTCCGTGAAGCGGGGTAGGCGACTGGTCCATGCGGCGAGCGGGAACCGCGTTCCGTGTGGCCATCGTAACCTCGGAGCCCTCGTTATCCCGACGCATTCCGGTTCATCCACACCAGAGGCTCCTCGTCGCCCACAAATCCGTGACGGTGGTAGAAGGCGACGCTCTCGTCGCTCGGCCAGACGATCAGGAGCTCGACGTCCTGCTCCGCGGCCCAGGTCTTCGCCGCCTCCAGAACACGACCGCCCAAGCCGAGTCCGCGAAATGTGGGAGTCGTGTACACGTTGGTCAGATACCCGATCCATCGTGGCGCCGGCGTCGGTCGCGGGATCTTGTCGACGAGGCCGATGAACGCGTGCGAGACGATCTCGCCAGCGATCTCGGCGACCCAGACCGTCCACCGTCCGTGCTTCAGCCCGGAGCCGACGATCTCCTCGAAGGTGGCGCTGAAACCGGGACGTGGGGATGAGATCGGGCCGTCCTCGAGGGTGAACTCGTAGCGGAGGCGAGCAAGCGCGGCCACGTCTCGATCCGTCGCCTTGCGGATCCCTGGCGCCTCCATCTCGGCAACGTACTCGGGACGCCCTCGGCTCGTAAGGCCGACAGCGAACGACCCTTCCGAAGCCCTCAACCCAAGCCCCAACCGCCCCCAAGGGCACTCCCGTGTCCCTACTGACACGCTATCCGCGATCCCGTCACGTCTGGTTAACGAAAGTGCGCCAAGAGCGCGTCAGTTGAACCGCTGCTGCGTCGCCTCGAGACCTTCGACCAGCACGCTCTCTACCGCATCGGCTGCCCGCGAGACGATCGTGTCCGCGTCGTCTTCGACCGCGAACGGAGAGAGCACGTAGTCCGCGACCGGCCGCTGATCCCCGCGCCTCGGCCGGCCCACGCCGACCCGCAACCGCAAGAACTCCGGCGTACCCAGAACCTGTGCGATCGAGCGCAGGCCGTTGTGCCCAGCAAGTCCTCCACCCGCTCGGGCTTGGAGTCGACCCACGTCCAGGTCGACATCGTCGTGGACGACGAGCACATCCTCCGGGGGGAGCTTGAAGAAGCGGGCCGCGGCTGCGATCGATCGGCCCGAGTCGTTCATGTACGTCTCAGGCTCCAGTAGCGCTATGCGCGAGCCACCGATCCGCGTTTCGGCGAGGCGCCCGCTGAACTTCGAGCGAAACGAGCCGTCGTGACGACGAGCAAGCTCGTCGACGACCATCCAGCCGACGTTGTGCCGATCGCCGGCATGGTCGCGGCCGGGATTCCCGAGACCCGCGATCAGCAGGTCGAGCGTCGAGGCTGACATGCCCCGACGGAAGAGGCGCACGCGCTACCCCTCGTCGTCGGAAGGAGAGTCCGAAGCCTCGTCGGCCTCGTCCCCTTCTTCGGCGCCCTCTTCGGGCTCCTCGCCCTCTTCCAGGGCTTCAGCCTCGGCGGCGGCGGCCGCTTCGGCCTCTTCGAGCTCGGCGAACCCGCGCGACATCGCGACGGTCACGATGACCGTCTCGTGCGGATCGTCCAGCAAGGTGACGCCAGCGGGAACCGAGATGTCCTCGAGGCGCAGGATGTCGCCGATGTCCATGGCGGTGACGTCGACGTCGATGTGCTCGGGAACGTCCATCGGGAGTGCTTCGACCTGAAGCTCGCGCGAGACCAGTGAGACGACGCCGCCCGCTTTCGCGCCGACGGCCTCGCCGACCAGCTGGACGACGACCGATGCCTGGATCGGCTGGTCGAGTCTCACCTCGCGGAGATCGATATGGGAGATCTTTCCACGCACCGGATCCTGCTGGTACTCAGCGAGGATCGACGGGTGAACGGTCGTCTGGCCCTCGAGGACGACGTCGAGGATCGCATGCAGGCCCGACGGCCCGGTCATCGCGGTCCGCAGGTCCCTCTCAAGCACGGAGATCGCACGAGCGTGGCCCTTGCCGTACAGAACGCCGGGCACGATCCCCTGCTTGCGCAGACGCCGAGTGTGGCGCGAGCCGCGCTCCTCGCGTTCCTGTACCTCGAGCTTGAATCGGTCTCCGGACATCGGCGGTGGATTGTAGCGGCGTGGCTACGGACGAAGAACGTAGAAACGCCAGAAGTCGTTCTCGATCGGGGCGATCTCGACGCTGCCGAAGCCGGCCGCGTGCGCGTAACGCTCCAGCGTCTGAGCGCGCATAACGGTTCCGGTCCCCGCCGCGTTCTCCCCGATCATTCCCACCGGCAGGCAGTGCAGGACGCTGAATCCGTAGTAGAGGCGCTCGAGTTCGTCGTCCGCGGCGCCGAAAGCCTCGGCTGTGAGCTCGTCGCCAACGAGCACGCAGCCGCCTTCGCTCAACAGATCGCCGGCCGCCCGCAGGACGGCGACCGGATACGACATGTCGTGGACGGCCTCGAAGATCGTGACGAGGTCGTACCGGGCACGAAGCTGAGGATCGGCGGCGTCGCGTACGTGAAACTCGACGCGATCCTCGACTCCGGTCCCGGCGAGGTACGCGCGTGCCTGCTCGATCGACGGTGCATCGAGATCGACCCCGTCGACGCTGACCTTCGGATACCCCTTCGCAATAGCAACGCTCGAGACGCCGCCGCCGCAGGCGAGATCGGCCACGCGCGCGGGCGGGTCGGCGCGCAGGCGCGCGTCGACAGCGGAGAGCGCCGGCAACCACTCCTGGGCAAGCAGCTGGACGAACATCGGACGTGTGAAAGCCGCCTGCGCCTGATAGAGGTCGGTCCCGTAGTCGCCGTACGGGACTCCTTCGCCGGTCCGGTACGCCTCGACGAGCGCGTCGATCGGACGCACGCACCCGAGCAGGAACTGCGCAAAAGGGGCTACGTGATTGAGGCTGTCCTCATCGAGCAACGCCTCCTCGTGCCCGGCCGGGAGCGTGAATCGCCACTCGTCGCCGCCACTCTCCCTCTCCGCTTCGAGAATCCCTGTCGTCACCTGTTGTTCCAGCCACTCGCGCGCGTATCGCTCGTTGATCGCCGCGGCCTGCGCAAGCTGCGCACACGTCACTGCGCCGCCTTCGGAGAGAACGCGGTAGAGCCCGAGCCTCACACCCAAGTAGACACCGGCGAGATCGAACGCGCCGACGGTAGCGGTGAACAACCGCTCGACGAGGGCGTCGCGGCGCTCCGTCGCGGACTCCGCCATGGCTAGAAGAGCTGGTTCTCGCCGCCGAAGATCGCCGAGACCGACTCGTCGGCGAAGACGTTCATGATCGTCTCGGCGAGGAGCCCGGAGACCGTGAGCACGGTCATCCCCGGCGGTCGGCGAAGCGGATCGACCGGCACCGTGTCGGTGACGACGATGCCGCCGAGATCGGCTGCGGCGAACCGCTCGAGCGCGTCGCCGGAGAACAGCCCATGCGTTGCGAACACCCACACGTCGCTGGCGCCCGCCTCCCGGAGCGCGCGGGCGCCTTCGAGCAGCGTGTTACCGCTCGAGATGTTGTCGTCGCCGACGATCGCGACCTTCCCCTCCACTCGACCGGTGATCTCGGTGACCGAGGCGATGTCATGGGAAGGGCGCGTCTTGTGCATGATCGCGAAGTCGGCGCCGACCATCTCGGCGAAGCGCACGGCATGCTTCGCGCGTCCCGCGTCGGGAGCGACCGAGACGACACGGTCTCCAGTCAGGCCGAGGTCGCGGAAATACTGCGCGAACAGCGGAAGAGCTGTCATGTGGTCGACGGGAATTGTGAAGAAGCCCTGGATCTGGCCGGCGTGCAGGTCCATCGTCAGCAGGCGGTCGACGCCGGCCATCTGCAGCATGTCGGCGAGCAGGCGACTGGAGATCGGCTCGCGCGGCTTCGCCTTCCGATCTTGCCGCGAGTACGGAAACCACGGGATGACGGCCGTAATGCGCTTCGCAGAGGCGAGCCTGGCGGCCTGGATCATGAACAAGAGCTCCATGATGTTCTGGTCGACGGGCTGGTATCCGGTCTGCACCAGAAAGACGTCGGCGCCGCGGATCGACTCGCAGTAGCGGCAGTAAGTCTCGCCGTTGGCGAATGTGAGGAGCTCGATCTCGCCGAGCTCGACGTTCAGCTGCTCGGCGATCTTCGATGCCAACTCGGGGTGCGAGCGGCCCGCGAAGACCATGAGCCGCTTCTGCGGAGTGAGGGGTATCGCGTGACCGGTCGTCATCGCGACCTCGGGTGACTCGACCTCGAGGCCGGGAAGCGTCTGCTCAATCGTTCCGGTCTCCACCACGCCCCTCTTTCGTCACCTGTCGTGCACGCGCGATCGCGAGCGCATTCGGTGGCACATCTTCCGTGATCACGGAACCGGCTGCAGTCCATGCGTCGTCTCCGACTTCGACGGGAGCGTCGAACACAGTGTCCACCCCGACTCTGACGTTGCGCCCGATCGTCGTCCTTCCCTTGGGCCGCCCAGGCTGATGCGGGTAGTTCGCGGTGATCGATCCGGCACCGATGTTCGTCCCTTCGCCGATCTCCGCGTCTCCGATGTAGGACAGGTGCGGCACCTTCGCGCGCTCGCCGATGTGTGAGTTCTTGATCTCCACGAACGTTCCAGCCTTCGAGTTCGCCTCGAGAACCGTGCCGGGACGAAGGTAACAAAACGGCCCCACGAGAGCCCCCTCGCCGACGATCGCGTCGCGGAGAACCGCGTGCGGTCCGACCTCGGCACGCGCGGCAACGCGCGACGCGCCCTGAACCACCGAAAACGGGTGGATTACCGCATCGGGCTCGAGCACGGCATCGGCGTCGATCCACGTCGTCGACGGGTCGACGATCGCCACGCCCGCGAGCATGTGCGCCTCGTTGATTCGGTCGCGTAGCGTCGCGGCGGCGACCGCGAGCTCCGACCGCGTATTGACCCCTTCGGTCTCCATCGATTTTCCTCCCTTGTGCACCGCGAACCGTTTGCCCTCGGCGACGAGGAGCGAGACGGTGTCGGTGAGGTAGAGCTCACCTTGAGCATTCTTCGGCGTCAGACGTTCGAGGACCAGCCACAGGTTCTCGGCACGGAAGACGTAGATCGAGGAGTTGACCTCCCGTATCGTCAGCTCCTCGGGGCTTGCGTCGGCGGCTTCGACGATCGCCGCCAGCGCTCCTGATCCGTTTCGGACGACCCTGCCGTACTCGCGAGGGTCGCCCGGCTCGAACGAAATAACGGTTGCCGCTGCGTCCTCGCGGCGGTGGGTATCGAGGAGATCTCGGAGTAGCGCGGAGGTCAGGAGGGGTGTGTCGCCGGAAAGCACGAGAACCTCCTCGACGCCTTCGAGTGCGGCTTGCGCGCTTCGCACCGCGTCTCCCGTTCCGAGCGGTGTCTCCTGCAGCGCCACGTCGACGCCTTCGAAAGCGTCTGAGGTGGAGGGCGCGACGACGACGACGAGCGGGTCGGCATCGAGCTCGCGCGCGGTGCGCAGAACCCAGTCCACCATCCGCCGACCGAGTAGAGGGTGCAAGTGCTTCGGAGTCGCGGAGCGCATGCGCGTGCCGAGACCCGCCGCCATCACGACCGCACCGAGCCTCGGCTTGTCCTTCTGGGGCATCGTGGCTGGGGCGCCAGGATTCGAACCTGGGATCACGGGACCAAAACCCGTTGCCTTACCGCTTGGCCACGCCCCAGAGCCCGTCCATCTTGCCAGTGCGGTCGGGGCTCATCGCTGCTCGACCGGGCGAACCACCCAGCTTTGGTTTGTTCCCGCAAGCAAAGAGGCTGCGCGTTCGGCGCTCTTCACGTCGTCGAAGAGCCCGTACACGGTCGGGCCAGCGCCCGTCACGTCGGCGCGGAAGGCGCCGAGCGCTTGCAGGGCTCCTGCCAGGGAAGACGACGCGAGATCGTTTCCCGGAAGCTTCCCCAGGTCCCTGGATTCCGTTACGGCCTCGAGCGAATCGAGCAGAAGCGATCTCCGCTGCTCGAATCCGCGGGCGCCACCTTTTTCGTCGAACTGACGGTAGATCGAGGCAGTCGAGTCCTTGCCCGTTCCCTCCGGGAGGACGAGCAGCGCCGCATAGTCGGTCGGCAGATCGAGCGGTGCAAGATCGGATCCGTCACCCGTTCCAAGCTGCGGCCCTGCGCTCAGAAAAAAGGGCACGTCCGCGCCGACCATGGCCGCGAGGGCATGGAGCTCTTCGTCCCGGAGAGGTGTCACGAGCGACGAGTTCGCCAGCTCGAGCGCGACGGCGGCATCCGAGCTTCCTCCTCCGAGTCCGGCTGCGACGGGGATTCGCTTATCGATCTGCACGCGCCAATTCGGTGCGACACCGGCGGCCTCTGCGAGTCGGACGAGCGCGCCAAGCACGATCGTGTCCTGCGGAAAACCCTCGACGACCAAGGCGTCGGCCTGCGTGAGCTCGACATCGTCGGAGAGGTCGACTGCTTGCAAGACCGTCGCGACCTCGTGTTTGCCGTCCGGGCGAGGGGGACCCACCACCAATGCGAGATTGAGCTTCGCGGGCGCAGGCCGTCGCGTCATCGAAGTGCGTCGGCGAGGGCGACGAAGTCGTGGGGCGCGAGCTCCTCGGCACGGGCTCCCGGCGGCCTGCCGATCTCGGCGAGCGCCTGCTCGGCTTCGATGCGGCTTGCGAGTCCGACGAGCGCGAGCGAGTTCGCCAGTGTCTTTCTCCGATGCGCGAACGCGGCATTCACGACGGGTCGCGCCAAATCGAGCGAAGGGCTGTCGAACCGCTCGAACGCGACCAGCGCCGACTCGACGCCCGGGCGGGGCTTGAACACCGTCGGCGAGACCGCGTGGAAGCCAATCTTGCGCGTCCGGAGCTGAACGAGAACGGAGACCGCCCCGTAGGCCTTCGTCCGCGGCGACGCGAAGAACCGCTCGGCAACCTCTCGCTGCACCATCACGCACCAGCGCTCCAGGGACGGGATCCCGTCGAGGCTCTCCACGATGAGCGGCGTTGCGATGTTGTAGGGGAGATTCGCGACGAGCTTCGTCGGCTGCGGCGCGAGCTCAGCGAGGTCGAGCGAGAGCGCGTCGCCAAGAAGAAGCCGCACATTGTCTCTGCCCCCGAGCATGGATCGGAGTGGCTCCTCGAGGGAGCGGTCGAGCTCGATCGCATGGACGGTCGCGACCCGGTCTGCGAGGTAGCGCGTCAAGACCCCGAGGCCGGGTCCGACCTCGAGCACGACATCCTCCGTGTCGAGAGCGGCGAGCCGGCGGATCACGCCGAGGATGTTCTCGTCGACGAGGAAGTGCTGGCCGAGCCGCTTCTTGGGCGCGACCATCACGCGAGCCGGAAGGCAGCGGCCGCGTTCGCTTGCGTGGCGGCCGCCAGCTCGTCCTGCTCCTCGCCGCGAGCGTCCGCGAGCGCCGCGATCGTATGGACGAGGTGAGCTGGCTCGTTGGGGTGCCCGCGCACCGGTTGCGGTGAGAGGTACGGGCTGTCTGTCTCCACGAGCATCCGGTTCTGCGGTACCGCCGCGGCGGCAGCACGGAGATCATCTGCTTTGGAGTACGTCACGTTCCCCGCGAAGGAGACGTAGTACCCGCGCTCGAGAGCCGCCGGTAGCAGGTCGGGTGAGGAGAAGCAGTGGAGGATCACCGTGCCACCGAAACCTTCCAGCACCGACGCGGTGTCCGCTGCCGCTTCGCGGCTGTGGATGACGACTGGAAGCCCGAGCTCGTCCGCCAGCGCGAGCTGCGCATCGAACAGCCGGCGCTGCTCGGACGGGCTCGCGTAGAGCTTCACGTTGTCGAGACCGGTCTCACCGACGGCGACCGCCTTGCGGTGCGAGAGAAGCTCGCGCAACTCGTCGAGGCGACCCGCCTCCCTTGTCGCGGCCTGGTGGGGATCGATGCCGAGCGCGGCGAAGACGCCATCGTGCTCGTCAGCTAGCGCTAGAGCAGCGTGGCAGGAGTCGATTCCGGTGCCGATCGTGACGACTCGGGTCACCCCCGCCCGAGTGGCGCGCGTCACAATCGCGTTTGGCTCTTCGCACGCGTCGAGGTGCGCGTGCGAGTCGGTCACGCCGCGTCGCCGCGGTCGGCATCGTCTTCCATCCGCTTCAGCTCTTCGGCGACGACGACGTCCGCGTCGAGCTTCACGAAGAGCGGGGACGGCTCGAGCAATGTCTGCCCAGGAGTGAGCTCGCTCGGCTCCCAGCGACCCATCCAGCTCTCGTAGTCACCCGTGAGGACGACGTGCTCCTCTCCATCTTCCTCCACCACGGTCTTGAACTCGAGCGGTCCCGCGATCGTCCCCTCGTGTCCAAGGAGCTCGTGCAATCGCTGCGTCGAGAAAGGCAGGAAGGGTGCGAACAGGACCTTCAGGCTGTCGATCGCCTCGAGCGCGACGTAGAGGATCGTTCCCGCCCGCTCGCGATCCGTCTCGAACAGCGTCCACGGCGCCTGCTCAGCGACGTACTGGTTACCGAGCCCGGCGAGTCGCATGACCTCCTGCAGGGCGTTCTTGAAGCGAGCCTCCTCGATCAGAGAACCGACGGTCTCGAAACCGTGGTCGATCGAGGCGAGGAGCGCAGTGTCGGCATCCGTGAGCGTCCCCGGCCGAGGCACGGCTTTGAAGTTCTTGTACGCGCTTTGCAGAGTGCGGTTGACGAGATTGCCCCAGGTCGCCACGAGCTCGTCGTTGTTCCGGCGCACGAACTCGGACCAGGTGAAGTCCGTGTCCTGCGTCTCAGGACCGGCGATCGAGATGAAGTAGCGCAGAGCGTCCGGGTCGTACCGGCTCAGGAAGTCGCGTATGAGGATCTCGAGCCCACGACTCGAGCTGAACTTCTTGCCCTCCATCGTCAGGAACTCGCTCGAGACGATGTTGTCGGGAAGCTCGAGGTTGCCCTGCCCCGCGCCGTACTCACCGTCCTCGCCGTACCCGAGGAGCGTGCTCGGCCAGATCACGGTGTGGAAGACGATGTTGTCCTTCCCCATGAAGTAGGCGTGCTCGGCGTCCGGGCTCTGCCACCACTCGCGCCAGGCATCGGGCGTGCCTCGGTTCGCTGCCCACTCGATGGACGCTGAGAGGTAGCCGATCACCGCGTCGAACCAGACATAGATCCTCTTGTCGTCCTGGCTCTCGTAGCCCTCGATGGGGATCGGCACGCCCCAGTCGAGATCGCGCGTGATCGCGCGAGGCTTCAGCTTCTCGACGAAGTTGAGCGAGAAGCGCCTGACGTTCTGCCGCCAATGGACCTGCGACTCGATCCACTCGGTGAGCTGATCCTTGAAGGCCGGAAGATCCAGGAAGAGATGCTTCGTCCTCTTGAAGACCGGTGTCGTCCCGTCGATTCGTGAACGAGGGTCGATCAGGTCGATCGGATCGAGCTGGTTTCCGCAGTTGTCGCACTGATCGCCGCGGGCGCTCTCGTAACCGCAGATGGGGCATGTGCCTTCGATGTAGCGGTCCGGAAGGGTGTGTCCGGTGAAGGCGGAGAACGCGCCAAGCGTCTCCTGCTCGACGATGTAGCCCTTGCGGTGGAGGGTGCGAAAGAGATCCCGGGTAACGCGGTAGTGGTTGGCTGTCGTCGTCCGAGTGAAGAGGTCATACGACAGGCCCAAGTCGCGGAGATCCTCACGGATGAGCTGATTGAAGCGCTCGGCGGTCTCACGCGGCGACTCGCCGGCGGCGTCCGCCGCGACCATGACCGGTGTGCCGTGCTCGTCCGTGCCGCTCACCATCAGGACGTCGTTCCCGCGCAAGCGGTGGTAGCGAGCGAAGGTGTCCGACGGGACGCCGAACCCCGCCACATGTCCGATATGGCGAAGTCCGCTCGCGTACGGCCATGCGACCGCAACCAGAATCTTCCGTCGAGAGCTCGGCTGAGTCATGGACGTCAATGATATGGAGTCGTTTTCGGGCACCCTGCCAAACGACGAGACGGCAGCCGGCGAGGAGCGCGAGCGCAACGAAAGCAGCCGCGCCGAAGCCGGCAACCCAGCGACCGTGGCTGGCTGCAGGCGCCAGCTGATGACCTGCTTTCGCGTGCGCACGGGCGACCGCCGGCTGCCGATCTCCGCGATCGAAAGCCGGATCGTCGACTCCGAATGCGTCCGGGAGCGCGGTGCGGTCCGACGGCATCTCCACCGAAACGGGCGCATTCGTCCTCGCACCAGCAGATCTGCGTCGTTCCGAGGGCAGTGCGGCCGGAGCACGAACCTCGGCCACCGAAATCGGAGCGTCGGCGACGGGCTTTGGGCCAGGAGCCTTCTGCCTCATCGCGGGCGTGAACTTGGCGCCAGACGACTTCGGATCCACGATCCGCGGCCGGTTTCGCGACGCAGGCCGCCTAACAGCAGGCGCGCTTGCTGAGCGCACTCGCGACTGCCCGCGAGCCGGCGTCGATGTGGGGACGGGAGCCGGAGCTGGGGTGGCGATGGGAACTGGAACCGGAGTGAGAGCGGGAGCAGGCTCCGGCACGGCGGCCGGCGGCGCCTCCGCGGCCGGCGGCGGAGGGGACGGCGCGGGCGCGGGAGCCGGTGAAGCTGATGCGGGCGGCGCCGCGGGCGGCGGGGGAGGTGTAGGGGCGGCCCGCGACGGAAGCAAGGACAACGGATCCACGTACGTGTCGTCGTCACCGATCCTGACTCCCAGGTGGACGTAGGCGACCTCGTGCTCGGCGGTACCGGACGGACCCGGCTCGGCAACCGAGGAGCCCTCACCGACATGATCGTCCCGCTTCACGAGGAGCGGCCCGAGATGGGTCAGCGAGACCTTGTACCCGTCAGCGGCCAGGATGGTGACTGTCAGCCCGTGCGTCGGGACTGATCCGGCGAACGCAACCTTTCCCGAAACTGGAGCGCGAACTGTTCGAACCCCGCCGAGTGCGATGTCGACACCTCGATGCTGTCCACCGGCGTAAGGGTTGTCGCCGAGTGAGAACGCGCGCAGGACGTCGCCGTCCGCCGGCCACGCCCAGGCTTGCGCGCGCGATGCCGTTGTCAACGTCCAGGCGACCGTCAAGAGAATGACTGCAAGACCTCGCGTTGCCCGCTGCGCAAACATCCATCGAAGGTAGCGACGCTCGCCTGAAGGAGCAACAAGAATTGTCAGAGTTGTTACAGAGAGGAGCGGTACAGCGCGTTCCGCGGAGTCTCCGTCAGGCGCGCGACCATATCTACCGCCTGTCGCCGCGCCATTCCTTCCGCGACGAGCTCGGCGACCGCCGCGAGCGCGTCGTCGCTCACCGAGGCGCGGTTGGATTGCCCGAAGTCCTCCCCGAGAACCAGCGTGACCTCGCCCTTGGGCGGTTGGCTGAAGGTGTCGGCGACCTCGCTCAACGTGCCTCGCACGACCTCTTCGAAACGTTTCGTCAACTCTCGGCAGACTGCGGCCGGCCGCAATGGCATCCTTCGAGCGAGCACTGCCAGCGACGCCGGCAGCCGTCGCGGCGACTCGAACGCCACCGTCGCATGCGGCCAGCGAGCGAGCTCGTCGCCAAGCGCCTGGAGTCCCGCGGAGCGCCGCGGCAGGTATCCGAGGAACTGATAGCGGCCGGGCACGAGTCCGCTCGCGACGACGGCGGTTTCCACTGCGGACGGTCCCGGCAGCACCGTGACTGGTAATCCGGCCGTGACAGCGGCGACCACGAGCCGGGCGCCAGGATCGTTGACCCCGGGGAGGCCGGCATCGGACACGAGCGCGATCCGCTCGCCCTGCTCCAACCGCGAGAGTACGTCGCCAGTTCGCGCCGCCTCGTTCAGCCGGTGGTAGCTCAGCACCTGCGCGGCAATGTCATGGCGAGCGAGCAGTCCACGTGTGTGTCGCGTGTCTTCGCAGAGGATCAGATCTGCCTCACGGAGCTCGGCGAGCACGCGGAGCGTGATGTCGTCGAGATTGCCGATCGGCGTCGCGCACACTGCGAGCGGCACCGCGCGTGCCTCGCTCTACCGAGACCCGTCGAGAGCCTCGAGGCCGACCAGCCCAGCCCCGACAAGACCTGCCGCACCCCCGAGTTCGGCGGGCAGCACGCGGAGGGTCGCATCGGCGGGAGCGAGCGCTTCACGTCTGGCAGCCTCCTGAGCGGGGCCGAGAACGAGCTCTCCCGCTGCCTCGCCGAAACCCCCTCCGATCAGAACGACCTCCGGATCGAACAGATTGGCGAGAGATCCGATCGCAGCCCCGAGATACTCACCGATCTGGGACAGACGGGCTCGCGCCGGTTCATCACCCTCTCGGGCGCGCGAGACCAGCGTGCGCGCGTCCGCGTCCAGCCCCCACAGCTCCTGCGCGGCGCGGTCCGCCGCCGTCCCGGAGCACAGCGCCTCGACGTGTCCATGGCCATGGCAATGCCCCTGGCACGGAGGCCCGTGCGCGGAGATGACCATGTGCCCGACCTCGGCCCAGCCTCGATACAGCCTGTCCTCCAGAACGACGCCGCCGCCGACCCCGGTCCCGAGGGTGAGCAGAACGAGGTTCGACGTTCCTCGTCCAGCACCGAGCTTCCACTCCGCCAAGGTGGCGGCATTCGCGTCGTTCTCGACGCCGACCGGAAGGCCGAAGCGCTCGCGTGCGTGCCCGGCGAGATCGAAGTCGTCGAACGGCAGGTTGGTCGCCTTGAGAACGCGTCCCGAGCGGCGATCGAGGTTCGCCGGAACACCGAATCCGATCGCCTCTACCGTTTCCTCGAGAACCGCCTCGACCGCAGCGTCGAGCGCGCGCAGCACGTCTTCCTCCGAGTCTCCGGGACTCTCCACCTCGTGCCGCGCGTGCACGCCGCCTGCCCGGTCGACGACACCGGAACGGATCTTCGTCCCTCCAACGTCGACTCCGATGACGAGGGGAGTGGCCACGGCCGCGGGCTACCATAGCGCCCCGAATGGCCGAGGGAGACAAGCCCTACCGGCGGTACCGTGGTGGCCGCGTCAAGGGCAAAGTCCCTCTCGACAGGGGCAGGCGAGCGGTCGCCGAGCCCGCGGCCGGGCAAGAGAGGCCTCGCCGCCGCCGTTGGGGTCTCTGGCTCGTCCTTGGCATCGTCGGCCTGCTGATACTCAGCCTCGTCTGGGGCGTCCTCGGCTACCTGTCCTTCGCGAGCGGGATCGATGACGCCAATCAGCGTCTACCCCGCCGGGCCGAAGCTCGCCTGGCCGAGCACGACGGGTCGCTCCTCTCCGACCCGGCGACGATTCTCGTCATCGGAACCGACGGCGGTAAAGCGCCCGGCCGCGGCGACGCGCGGCGCTCGGACTCACTCCTGCTCCTGCGCACGGACCCGGGAAAGCACCTTCTGTCGTACCTGTCGATCCCGAGAGACCTGCGCGTCGACATTCCCGGCTACGGCTCGGGCAAGATCAACGCGGCGAACCAGATCGGCGGGCCGGCGCTCACGCTCGCGACCGTGCGCGGGCTGACCGGACTCTCGATCCATCACGTCGTGGTGTTCGACTTCGACGGCTTCCGCGAGCTGATCGACGCGCTCGGCGGGGTCGACGTCGACGTGCCGAGGCCGATCCTCTCGAACAAGTTCGACTGCCCGTACAAGCCCGCGCGCTGCCGCGAATGGGAGGGGTGGCGCTTTGCGAAAGGGGTTCAGCACCTGGACGGCAGGCGTGCCCTCGTCTACGCGCGGATCCGGACGAACCAGCAGAACGCGGCGGACAACGACCTCACCCGCGGAAGCCGCCAGCAGGCGGTCGCAGATGCGGTGGGCGGCAAGATTGCCGGACTGGGCACCTTCGTCCGGCTTCCGTTCGTCGGAGACTCGCTGGCCGCGCCGCTCGTCACCGACCTGTCGGCCTGGGAGATCGCGCAACTCGGCTGGACCCGTTTCCGTGCGGACTCGAGCAGGTCGCTCCATTGCCGGCTGGGCGGAGATCCGTCGTCATTCGGCGGCGAGTCGATCCTGCTCGGGTCGGAGGACAACGTGGCTGTCATCTCGATGTTCGTACGCCGCACGGCTCCGCTACCGCCCCCGAAGGGCACCCCGTACGGCGCCGGCTGCACTCGGCGCTGAGGGACGACGCGCTAGTCGCCAGGAGGCGGCGTGGGCTTCTTCTCGCTCGCCGTGGTCTTCTCCGCCGGCTTGTCCTTGTCCTTGGGCTTGTCGGCCGTGCCGGAGTCCCCGTCCCTTTCCTTGTGAGAGCCTCGGCCGTAGTCCGTCGAGTAGAAGCCCGATCCCTTGAAGTGCACGGCGACCGGGAAGAGGATCTTCTCCACTGGACCCTCGCCGCAGGTCACGCAGAGCTCAACGGGGGCTTCGGCCATCTTCTGGAAGACCTCGAAGGTGTGCCCGTTTGGGCAACGGTATTCGTAGATTGGCACTGGGCGAAAAGGCTAGCTGGTGTCCTGGACTGCGGACTGCTCGCTGTCGGCGTCGATGAGCTCGAGGTAGCACGGCGCGCTCTCGAATGCGGCGAGCCCGCGTGGGCGACCGCGCCGACGTTGGATGCGCCGCCGGCGCGAGCCCGCTGCAAGTGCGGCGGACGCGCCTACGACGCTGCCCAGGACGAAGGTGCGGAACCAGCCGCGCCGCTCGACGCCATCCATGACCAGATCTTACGATCCTCGCGATGATTGTCTGCACCATCGGCGATCTGACGCTGGACGTACTCGTCCGGCTCGCCGGTCCGCTCTCGAACGGAGGAGACACCGCTGCCGAGATCAGGTTCTCCCCAGGCGGACAGGCGGCCAACGTCGCGGCCTGGGCGGCCGCGCTCGGCGCGAATGCGCGTTTTCTCGGCAAGGGCGGCGGCGACGAGCCCGGACGCCTCGCGCACGTCGGGCTCCAAGCCGCCGGGGTCGCCGTGCTCGGCCCGGCCGAGGGCCGAAACGGAGTCATCTGCTCCATCGTCTCCTCCGACGGCGAACGCTCGATGGCAGCCGATCGCGGAGCGGCTGCCGCGCTTCGTCCGGAGGAGATCGACCCCGCGTGGCTCGAGGGCTGCGACCATCTCTTCGTGTCCGGCTACGCGCTCGTCCAGGAGCCGACGCGCAGCGCGGCGCTGCGTGCGGTCGAGATCGGTCGGACGCAGGCTGCCGGTATCAGCGTCGACCTCGCAACGTGGAGCGCTATCCGTGACGCCGGGGCGGCGGAGTTTCGAGAAGCGGTGATCCAGGCCGATCCGGACGTGATCTTCGCGACCGAGGCGGAGGAAGAGATCTTCGGCGATCGACTTCCTGGGAGCCACTGGATCCTCAAGCGCGGAGCTCGCGGCTGTGTCTTCGGAGTGGACGAACGCCCGGCTGCACCAGTCGACCGCGTCGTCGACACGACCGGAGCTGGGGACGCGCTCGCCGCAGGATGGATCGTCGGGGGGCCAGACCTGGCTCTGGAGGCCGCCGCGAGGTGCGTGCAACGCCTCGGGACGATGCCGTAGCCTGCCGCCCGTGCATCAGCTCGTCCAGATCGCCGAAGAAGTGCGCGACGCGCTCGACGCAAGCGCGCCGCTCGTCGCGCTCGAGACGACACTGGTCGCGCACGGCTTCCCGGCGCCGGACGGCGTCGAGGTCGGCCTCGCGAGCGAGGCGGCGGTGCGCTCGGCAGGCGCCATCCCGGCGACCATCGGCGTGCTCGACGGTCGCATCCGCGTAGGTCTCGCGCAGACCGATCTCGAGCGTTTCACGCCGGAGGCGCGCAAGGCAGGCCCGCGCGACCTTGCGGCCTGCGCGGTGCAACACGCTGTCGGGGCGACGACCGTCGGCGGCGCACTGACGGTCGCGGGGTGGGCCGGCATTCGGTTCCTCGGCACCGGTGGGATCGGCGGAGTACACCGCGGATTCCCCTCTCCTCCTGACGTGTCCGCAGACGTCCCCGTGATCGCACGGATGCAAGCGCTCGTGGTCTCCTCCGGCGTGAAATCGCTTCTGGACGTGCCCGCGACCGTCGAGCTCCTGGAGACGCTCGGGGTGCCGGTGCTGGGCTTCCGCGCAGACACCCTGCCGCTCTTCTACTCGGCGGAAGGAGGACCCCCCATACCGCAACGAGTCGAGGGCGCGGCGGAGGCCGCGCAGATAGCCGCGGCACATTGGGCACTCGGCGGCGCAGGCCTCCTGCTTGCCAACCCCCCGCCTGAGAGCCTGGACGTCGAGGACCTGATCGAGGCGGCCGTGTCCGAGGCGAGCGCCAGAGGTATCTCGGGACAGGCGGTGACGCCGTTCGTCCTGTCGTTCTTGCACGAGCGAAGCGACGGCCGGACGCGTGGGGTCAACCGCGCGCTGATCGTCGAGAACGCGCGGCTGGCCGGTGAGGTCGCGGTAGCCTTCGCCGCCGCGTGAGCCTCTACGAAAGCGTCAAGGATCTGCCGCTCGAGATCGAGGGTTATTCCCTCGAGGGACTCGAGCTTCAGGCACGGAGCGACTTCCTGCGCAGGACGACGGTCGTCCACCTGCATGGGAAGGGCGACGAGGGAATCGGCGAGGACGTCACCTATCACGGCGACGAGCACGAGTTCTCCCAGAAGCTCGGACCCGTGTTTCCGCTGGCCGGCTCGTGGACGCTCGACTCGTTCTCACGACACCTGGCGACGCTTCCGCTCTTTCCCCAAGAGCCGGAGCAGCACGCGTATTGGGACTATCGCCGCTGGGCGTACGACAGTGCGGCGCTCGATCTCGCGCTCCGCCAGGCCGGCCGCTCACTTGGGGAAGCCGTCCAACGAGAGCCTCGGCCCGTCCACTTCGTCGTGTCGATGGGGCTCGGGTCTCCTCCCTCGACGGAGCGCTTCCGTTCTTGGCTCGACCTCTACCCGGGGCTGCGCTTCAAACTCGACGCCAACACGGAGTGGTCGGACGAGCTGATCGAGGGGCTGGCGGCCACGGGCGCCGTCGACTCGGTCGACTTCAAGGGCCAGTACCGTGGCACGACCGTCGACTCGCCACCCGATGCGGCGCTCTACCGGCGGGTCGCCGCGGGACTACCCGAGGCATGGCTCGAGGATCCAGGGCTGACTCCGGAGACCGAGACCGTGCTCGATCGGCACGCGGACCGCGTCACGTGGGACGCGATCGTCCATTCGGTCGAGGACATCGAAGGACTGCGCTGGCCACCGAAAACGGTGAACGTGAAGCCGTCGCGCTTCGGTTCCGTGGAGCGCCTGTTCGCGGCGTACGACTACTGCGAGGCGCAGGGCATCGGCGCGTACGGCGGGGGCCAGTGGGAGCTCGGCCCCGGACGAGGCCAGATCCAGCTTCTTGCCTCACTCTTTCATCCCGACACGCCGAACGACGTCGCCCCGCGCGACTTCAACCTCGCGCCGAAGGCGGGGCTTCCCGAGAGCCCGCTCGAGGTCGAGCCGCGGAAGTCCGGATTTCTGTCCCTGTAGGGGCCGGGCCTGGCCGGCCCCTACGCCAGGGTGCCGAGGAAGTCATCCACCGAGATGAGCGGAAGCGACTCGAGCTTCGCGCTCCCGCGCGCTCCCAGCGCAACCGACACCTTGGCGATGGTCACGTCATCTGGCGCCTCGACGATGTTCACGAAGTCGTAGGAGCCGAGAGAAGCCCACTGATGGAGCACCTTTGCTCCCATCTCCTCCACATCGCGGTTGACCTCACGCAGACGGTCGGGGTTCGCGTGCAGCGTCTGGATTCCCTTTCCGGTCAGCGTGGTGAGCATCAGGTACGTGGGCATGTCGCTCCTTTCATCGCTTCATCGCTCGCCGCGCGAGCGTTAGTCCGTATCGCAGAAGTTCTGGCGGTATTCGCGGACCTGCGCCAATCGTTCGGTCGTTGCGCAACCGTAACCGAGCTTCCTGGTCGACGTACAGCAAGGCCGCGCCGAGGAACACGAGCGGCGACACGACGATCGAGGCCAGCGTCGCCGCCGCGATCCTCGTATTCTCGGCGAACTCGCGCAGGACGAAGAAGAGCGCAGCCTGCGTAAGGAAGACGACGAGCGCCAGCGTCGCCAGGCCTCCGAGCACGTGGACGAGATCTGCCCGCGCCAGCCGGAGACCCTTCACCAATGCGGCGCGCGCTCCGAGCCCCTCGACCAGCGCGACCGGCACGGCAAGGCCGAAGAGGGACAGCCAGAGCAGGCCAGGAAGGATGAAGAGCGCCGCGAGGAACGGGAAGGGAACGAAGACCAGCACCCCGATCGCGTACGCCTTTGCCGCGTTCCGGCTTCGCAGCGGCGTCTCGGTCACGAGCGAGCACGCGGCGACATAACTGAGCGTGATCAGGAGCGCGCCGGCGGCGGCCACGACGATCTGCCCTGAGCCGGGCACCCCCCACACGACCGCGTTGACCACGGCAACCGGGATGCCGATCGCGAGCGCGTGCCAAGGGTACTTGCCGTACAGACGGATCGCCTCACCGACGAGTTGACCTACCGTCCGCTGGTCGGGCGGAAGCGGCGGAGGCAGCTCCCGGCGCGTGGACGTCGCTCCGCGCGCCACAGCTAGCCGCTAGCGATGCACGACCGCGCCGGGCAGGCGCGGAAGGATGGAGTCGAGCACCTCGAGCGCTCGCCGCATCATCCACAGAGCACGATTTCCCTCGCCGATGTCGTTCGAGATCACGCGCACCTCGACGCCTGGGATGTCGGCGAGCTGACACGCGCGCAGCACTCCGAAGCCTTCCATGCCCTCGACGCGGAACGTCTGCGTCGTTCTCTTGGAGCCCGTCACGAACGCGCTCGTGGCGATCGGAAGGACAACCGCCTCCGGCACTGCGGACTGGACCTCGGCGATGAGCCCGGGATCGGCCTGAATGCGATCGACGACAGGGATCTCGGCCCCGAGATCGCAGTAGAACGCTTCCGAGCCGACGACGACCGATCCGGGCGTCAGGCCTCTACTTCCGCCGATGCCGACGTTGATGACAGCACGCGGGTGGCTCAGGGCGAGCTCGCGCGCGGTCGCGGCGGCGGCTTCGACAGGCCCGACACCGCAGATGAGCCCCGAATGACCGCAGAGCTCGAGCTCGGTCGCAGCAATGAGCAAGATGTCGTTCTCCAACAAGAGCGTCATCAGGAATTCCCCCCTCGACAACGGTTACAGCTCAGACGCGGCTCTCACAGTACGTGAGTTTTCCGCTGTAAGCGAAAAACGGGGTGACGGGGAGCCTCCTCGAGCCAGTCTTCGTCGGACGATTCGAGTCCCGCGTCGAAGAATGGCCGCGTCACCCTCCCGAGCTCGAAGTAGCGCCGGAGCACTGGAACCGAATCTGTCGCGGAGACCTCTTCGATCGCAAGACGTTCTCGTCGGCGCCCGCGCCTGAGCTCGACCCATCCCGCCGCTCGGGCGTTTCTCACCCAGTTCCGGTTCCCGTAGGGCGCGACGAGCCACCGCTCGCCGTCCACCTCGACGATCGACACCGGCGTCGACCAGAGCTTGCCGGTCTCGCGCCCCGCGACGGTGAGGAGATGCGTGCGCCGGCCGGTGAGCCCGAGCCGGGCGAGCGGTCGGACGATCGCGTTGAGCCCGCGGCGCCGGAGATCCTGCCGATAGGGCCGCGGGTTTGGCTTCACACCGCTGTCGGTGCGCCGACCTCGGCGCGCTCGAAGACGAGCTCGTCACCTTGCACGTCCGCCCGCACGGTGTCGCCCTCGGTGAAGCGCCCCTCGAGAAGCTCGAGCGCAAGTGGGTTCTCCAGGAGCCGCTGGATCGCCCGCTTGAGTGGACGTGCCCCGAAGGCCGGGTCCCAGCCCGCCTCGGCGATCAGCTCCTTCGCGGAGTCCGTCAGCTCGAGCTCGATCCTGCGCTCGGAGAGCCGCTCCCGGAGCCGTGCGAGCTGAAGCTCCACGATGTCGGTGAGCTCTGCTCGCGACAGTGAGTCGAACACGACGATCTCGTCGATCCGGTTCAAGAACTCCGGCCGGAACTGCTCTTGCAGCGCTTCCGGGAAGCGGATGTTCGAAGTCATGATCACGACGGTGTTGCGGAAGTCGACCGTGCGCCCCTGGCCGTCGGTCAGTCGCCCGTCGTCGAGCAACTGGAGCAGCACGTTGAAGACCTCGGGATGCGCCTTCTCGATCTCGTCGAGCAACAGCACCGCGTAGGGCCGGCGGCGCACGGCCTCGGTCAGCTGGCCACCCTCTTCATAGCCCACATAGCCAGGCGGCGCTCCCACGAGCCGGGCGACGGTATGGCGCTCCTGATATTCGGACATGTCCAACCGGACCATCGCTCGCTCGTCGTCGAACATGAACTCCGCGAGCGCGCGGGCGAGCTCGGTCTTGCCGACGCCGGTCGGGCCGAGGAAGACGAACGAGCCGATCGGGCGGTTCGGATCCTGCAGACCCGAGCGCGCGCGGCGAAGCGCGTTCGACACGGCTTCCACCGCTTGTTCCTGGCCAACCACGCGCTGGTGCAGCCGGTCTTCCATGTGGATCAGCTTCTCGACCTCGCCTTCGAGGAGCCGCGAGACGGGAATTCCCGTCCACGAGGCGACGACGGCGGCAATGTCGTCCTCGTCGACCTCCTCCTTCACCATCGGCGCCTCGCTCGGTTGCTCGCGTTCGACAAGCTCCTTCTCGAGCTCGGGAAGGACTCCGTAGCGGATCTCGGCGACTCGGGCCAGATTGCCCGCCCGCTCCTCGCGCTCGGCCTCCATGCGGAGCTCGTCGAGCTGCCGCTTGATCTCGGCCACCCTCTGCAGCCCGTCCTTCTCCCGCGACCAGCGCGCACCTAGCTCGTCACGGCGGGATCTCGCTTCTGCGAGCTCGCGCTCGAGCGGCGCCCGCAGGTCGTCCGGCTCGTTCGCCATCGCCGCCAGCTCGATCTCGAGCTGGCGCGCACGGCGCTCCGCCTCGTCGAGCTCGACCGGAGACGAGTCGATCTGCATGCGCAGGCGCGAAGCCGACTCGTCCACGAGATCGATCGCCTTGTCCGGGAGGAAGCGGTCGCTCACGTACCGCTCGGAGAGAACGGCCGCCGCGACGAGGGCCGAGTCCCGGATCTCTACTCCGTGGTGCGCCTCGTAGCGCTCCTTGAGCCCGCGCAGGATCGCGATCGTGTCCGAGACGGTTGGCTCGCCGACGAAGACGGGCTGGAAGCGCCGCTCGAGCGCCGCGTCCTTCTCGATGTACTTACGGTACTCGTCGAGCGTCGTCGCGCCGACCGCGCGTAGCTCGCCGCGCGCAAGCATCGGCTTCAGCAGGTTCGCCGCGTCGACGGCGCCCTCTGCCGCTCCAGCGCCGACGATCGTGTGCAACTCGTCGATGAAGAGGACGATGTCGCCGGCGGCGTTCTGGATCTCGGCCAGGACGGCCTTCAGCCGCTCCTCGAACTCGCCGCGGTACTTCGCCCCCGCGAGCAGCGAGCCGACGTCGAGCCCCCAGACACGCTTGCCCTTGAGCCCCTCGGGAACGTCGCCGGCGACGATCCGTTGTGCGAGTCCCTCGACGATCGCGGTCTTGCCCACGCCGGGCTCCCCGATCAGGACAGGGTTGTTCTTGGTTCGCCGCGAGAGGACCTGAATCACGCGCCGGACCTCTTCGTCGCGACCGATGACCGGGTCGAGCTTGCCCGCCTCGGCGAGCGCAGTCAGATCGCGGCCGTACTTCTCGAGCGACTGGTACGTGCCTTCGGGATCCTGGGAGGTGACCTTCTGACCACCACGCACGTCTTGCAGCGCCTCGAGCAGGGCATCTCGGGCCACGAGCTCGAGCGCGAGCAGCAGGTGCTCGACCGAGGCGTACTCGTCCCCTAGCGCGCGCATCTCCTCGAACGCGCGGTCGAGCACCCGCGAGAAAGCGGCGGAGGCCCGTGGCTGCGCGGCCCCGTCTCCCGAGACTGTGGACAGATTGCGAAGACGAGCCTCCGCCTCCGCGCGAAGCGCGGAGGCGGCGTGGCCGGCGCGGTCGAGCAGCGTCCGCGGCAGCTCTTGGTCGAGAAGGGCGACCGTGAGGTGATCCGGCGTGAGCTCCGGGTTGCCTTGACGGCGGGCAAGCTCCTGCGCGCCCGCGACGGCTTCCTGTGACTTGAGTGTCAGCTTGTTGAAGTCCATGGCCATCGGCGTCAAGCAACAGACTGTTACTTGGTTTGTCTACCTCCTCGTGGCTGGTGCCCGTGCGGGTTTGTAGATCATCACTTCTCGTTTGTACGTGCGGTGAACCGAGGCGATCTCCTCGCGCAGCTCGCGCTCCACGCGTTCCATCCGTGCGCGCATCCGGTTGAGCTCGTCCTGCAAGCGCAACACCTGCTCGACCCCGGCGAGATTGAGCCCGAGCTCGGTCGTCAGGCGTTGGATGAGCCGTAGACGCTCGAGATCCTTCTCGGAGTAGAGCCGCGTCCCACCTGCGGTTCGCCCAGGCCGGACAAGACCCTTCGCCTCGTACAGACGCAGGGTCTGCGGGTGCATGCCCACGAGATCGGCTGCGACGGAGATCATGTAGCGGGGGCGATCGGGCATCGCGCTAGCTCACCTCCGCGAAGCGCTCGCGGGGATTCTCGCGCGACACCTTCTGATAGCCCTCGAGTGCCTCCTTCTCGGCCTTCGTGAGCTTCTTGGGAATCGAGACCTTGACGCGCGCGAGCAGGTCGCCGCGCCCGTTCCCCTTCAGATGCGGGGCGCCGCGGCCCTTGACGCGCAGCAGCTTCCCACCCTCGGTGCCGGAGGGAATCTTGAGCGAGACGGGGCCGTCCGGGGTCGGGATCTGCACCGACGCGCCGAGCGCGGCCTCGGCGTAGGTCACCGGGACCTCGAGCACGAGATCGGAGCCGCGGCGCTCGTAGAAAGACGAAGGCGCGACTTCCACGACGACATGAAGATCGCCCGCCGGCCCTCCGTTCAACCCCGCCTCGCCTTTGCCCTTGAGCCGAACGCGCGTGCCGTTCTTGGCGCCGGCGGGGATCCTGACCGCGTAGCGTTTCGTCGTACGCTCGCGGCCCGACCCGCGGCAGTTCTTGCACGGCTTCTCGACAATCGTCCCGTTGCCCTGGCAGCGCGGGCACGGCTGCGAGAACGCGAACAGGCCTTGAGCGTCGGAGACGACTCCGCGTCCCGCGCACTGCGGGCAGACGACCGGCGACGTGCCGGGCTCCGCGCCGGTTCCGTGGCAAACGGAGCAGACGCCGTCCACCTCGACCGGGACTCGCACCTGAACCCCCTCGAGAGAGTCCTCGAAGGAGATCCGTACGCGCGTCTCGAGGTCGTCACCGCGCGTTGGCCTGCGAGCCCCGCCGCGGCGCGCTCCACCTCCGAACATGCCTCCGAAGAGATCGCTGAGATTCCCGAGGTCGAACTCCTCGAAGCGCGCGCCACCCGCTCCGCCGCCACCGCCGGGAAATCCTCGCCCTCCCGCAGCGCCGAATCGGTCGTACGCGCTGCGCTTCTCGGGATCGGAGAGCACATCGTAGGCCGTCTGCACCTCTTTGAACTTCTCCTCAGCGCCGTTGTCCCCCGGATTGCGATCCGGGTGGTACTGGCGCGCAAGCTTGCGATACGCCTTCTTGACGTCGTCGTCGGACGCCCCTTTCGGGACGCCGAGCACCTCGTAGGGGCTGGCCACGGCCGGCTACTCCGCGACGATCACCCTGGCGGGCCGCACGACCTTGTCGCCGATGCGGTACCCGCGCTGGACGACCTCGAGCACCGAGCCCGGCTCGGCGCCCTCTCCCGGCTGCGAGAGCATTGCCTCGTGGACGTGCGGGTCGAATGGCCCTGCTGTATCGATCTCGGTCAGCCCCTCTTTGACGAGCGCTTTTCGCAGCGACTGCTCGACCAGCTTCACGCCGTCGACGAGCGCGGCCTCCTCGTGGCGCTCCGCCGCCTGGAGCGCCCGCTCCAGGTCGTCGAGCACGGGAAGGAGCTCCCGCACGAGCCGCTCGTGTGCGTGCGCGACCAGCCGTTCCTGGTCGCGCACCGTTCGCTTGCGGTAGTTCTCGAACTCGGCGGCGACGCGCTGGAGGTCGGCGAGATACTCGTCCCGCTTCGACTCCGCCTCGGCCAGAATCGATTCCAGGTCGGAGACGCCTTGTGACACTGTGTCACTCGGCTTGATGTCCTCGCCGTCGACGACCTCGCCGTCGTCGAGCGTCTGCTCACCCGGTCGCGTCACGAGGTCTTCGCCTCCTCCTCCTCGTCGATGACCTCGTAGTCCGCGTCCTCGACGACCTCGTCCTCGACGCCGCTGCCGTTCCCCGACGACTGCGCTTGTGAGGTCTGAGTCGCCGACGCCTGCGCGTAGATCGCGTCCGCGAGCGAGCGCGAGGCCTCATCGAGGGCGAGAGACTTCGCCTGGATGTCGGCGACGTCCGAGCCCTCGACCGCCTGGCGCAGCTCCATGATCCGTCCCTCGATCGTCGAGCCGGTGGCCTCGTCGACCTTGTCGCGGTGCTCGGAAAGCGTGCGCTCCGCCTGGTACGCGAGCTGCTCTCCGGCGTTCCGCGCGTCCGCGAGCTCGCGAAGCTGGTGCGCCTCGCCCGCGTGGGATTCGGCCTCGGAGATCATCCGCTCCACCTCGTCGCCGCTCAGCCCCGAGCCGCCTTCGATCCGGATCTGCTGCTCGTTCCCCGTGCCGAGGTCCTTCGCAGACACGTTGATGATCCCGTTCGCATCGATGTCGAAGGAGACCTCGACCTGCGGCATGCCGCGCATCGCCGGTGGGATTCCGACAAGCTGGAACTTGCCCAGGGTCTTGTTGAACGAGATCATCTCGGACTCGCCCTGGCCGACGTGGATCTCCACCGACGGCTGGTTGTCCTGCGCGGTCGTGAACGTCTCCGACTTGCGCGTCGGGATCGTCGTGTTTCGCTCGATGAGCTTCGTGAACACGCCGCCCATGGTCTCGATCCCAAGTGAGAGCGGGGTCACGTCCAATAGGAGCACGTCCTTGACCTCGCCCTTGAGCACGCCGGCCTGGATCGCCGCGCCGACCGCCACGACCTCGTCCGGGTTGACGCCCTTGTGCGGCTCCTTGCCGATCAGCTCCTTGACCTTCTCCTGGACTGAAGGCATGCGGGTCATGCCGCCGACGAGAATCACGTGCTCGATGTCGGCCGCGGTGAGACCGGCGTCCGAAATCGCCTGCTTCGTCGGCTCGACGGTGCGCTCGAGCAAGTCGTGCGCGAGCTCGTTCAGCTTGGCGCGCGTGAGCTGGAGGTCGAGGTGCTTCGGGCCCTCCGGGGTGGCGGTGATGAAGGGCAGGTTGATCTGCGTCGTCATCGTCGAGGAGAGCTCGATCTTCGCCTTCTCCCCCGCCTCGTACAGCCGCTGGAGCGCCATCGGGTCCTGCCCGAGGTCGATGCCCTGGTCGCGTTTGAACTCCGCGATCATCCAGTCGACGACGGCCTTGTCGAAGTTGTCGCCGCCCAAGTGGTTGTCGCCATTCGTGGCCTTGACCTCGAATACCCCGTCACCGAGCTCGAGCACAGAGACGTCGAACGTGCCGCCGCCGAGATCGAAGACGAGGATTGTCTGCTCGACGCCTTCCTTGTCGAGGCCGTAGGCGAGGGCGGCCGCGGTCGGCTCGTTGATGATCCTGAGAACGTTGAGCCCCGCGATCTTGCCGGCGTCCTTGGTTGCCTCGCGCTGCGCGTTGTTGAAATAGGCAGGGACGGTGACGACCGCGTCGGTGACCGTCTCGCCGAGGTACGCCTCGGCGTCGACCTTCAGCTTCTGGAGGATCATCGCGGAGATCTCCGGCGGCGCATACTCCTTGCCCTCCGCCTTCACCCGCACGTCGCCGTTCTGTCCCTCGACGATCTCGTAGGGGACGATCGTCATCTCCTCCGACACCTCGTCGTGCTTGCGGCCCACGAACCGCTTGATCGAGAAGATCGTGTTCTGCGGGTTGGTCACCTGCTGGCGCTTCGCGGGCGCGCCCACGAGCCGCTGGCCGTCACGTCCGAAGGCGACGACCGACGGCGTCGTGCGCCCGCCCTCGGCGTTCGGGATGACGGTCGGCTCGGATCCTTCGAGCACGGCCATGCAGGAATTGGTCGTGCCGAGGTCGATTCCGATGGTCTTAGCCATGTGAAGTCTCCTTGATTTGGTGTGCGCTGTAGAAAACCTTAGTCGCACCGTAGCAGATCACGGAGTCAGCGAAATAGGCCGATCAGCACGCCACCGCAGACCACGAGCATCACTCCGGCTACCAGGCGGACGGAGACCCGCTCCGACTTCCAAAGCACCGCGGCCGAGAGCACGACTCCCCACAACGACTCGGTGGCCACGAGCGGCGATACAACCGTGACCGGCCCGCGGTAGTACGCCTCGAAGAGACAGATGTACGAGAGGCCGAAGAGGACGCCTGCGGGGGTGAAAGCGCGCGCGTCGCGCGCTCGAATCGGCACCCGTGTCGCGATGATGTAGGCCGCGATGAGAGCCGCACCGGCGGACAGAGTCGCCGTTGCCGCAGCCCCCGGCTCAACCTCGGTGTCCAACGCCAGCCAACGCACGAGGTTGTCGCGCGCGGCGAACGCGGCCGTCGCGACCAGAGCCAGAGCGAGTCCGAGCGCGCGCACGTGCTCCGGACGGCTCCGCTCGCCGACCAGCAGGAAACCTCCACCGACGATCAGCAGCGCGCCGACGACGAGTCCGGCCCCGAGGGCCTCGTCCAGAAAGACGAGCGCGATCGCGACCGAGAAGAGCGGTGCGATGCCGACGACGACCGACGTGCGCGCGGGACCGGCCTCACGGACCGCAACCGTGAAAAGAAGCTGTGACAGCCCCGGGCTGAGAAGCCCTGCGACCAGGAACGGCCAGAGCTCGGCGATCTCGGCGCCCTCGGCGATGGTGAACGGCAGAGTGACGGCGATGGCCGCCAAGACGGTGAAGAGCGCCCCGGCCACCGCGCTGGCCCCACTGCCGAGCGCGAGCCGGATGGCGACGGTCATCACTCCGAACAGGAACGCAGATGTGACCGCGAGGAGGACCGCGTCCAGGGGTCACCTGCTCCGCGGAAGAAAGCGGCGCAAGGCGCGAGCCGCCGCCGGTTCGGAGACCACGATGCCAGCCATCAGCACCGCACATCCGAGCCAGCCGAGCCAGCCGAGCACCTCGTCCGCCAGGAGAACGCCGAAGAGCGCGGCGAACGGCGCCTCGAGCGTGAAGAGGATTGCAGCACGCGCGGCGGTCGTTCTAGCCTGCACCCAGGTCGCGATCAGGTAGCCGAGCGCTCCTGCGAAGACGCCCGTGATGAGCAGCGCCCCCCATACCGTCCAGCCGCGCGGGATCTCGATCTCGCCGAGCGCAACAGCGATCGCCGTGAACACGCAGAAGCACGTGGTCATCTGCACGAAGGTGAGCGCACGAGGGTCGTAGCGGGGCGCATACTTTTCCATGACCGCGATCTGCAGCGCCGCCGCAAGCGCGCTCGCCAGCACGAGCGCGTTCCCGAGCGCGGAGCCACCCGGTGCTCCGTTCAGGAGCAGAAGCCCAACCACCGCGCACGCCACCCCGATCCAGACGACACGAGGCACCGACGTCCTGAAGAGCGCAAGCGCGATGAACGGGGTGAAGACGACGTAGAGACCGGTGATGAACCCTGTGCTGGACACGGTGGTCAGCTCAAGTCCCGCTGTCTGGAACCCGTACGCGGCGGCCAGCAGCGCGCCCGCGCCGACGCCGGCGACGACGCCATCCCTCGGCAGGGACTTGAGCGAGCTCCACGCGAACGGCGCGAGAGCAACCGACGAGATCGCGAAGCGCACGGCGAGGAAAGCAAAGAGAGGGTAGAGAGCAAGCGCGTCCTGCACCTGCACGAAAGTGAGACCCCAGATCGCGGTGACAGCGACCAGGGCAAGCAGCGGCAGCGCGCGACTCCCGCTCACGTGTGCGCCGCGAGTGAGCGACGAACGGCAGCAAGCCAACGCCGCCTGATGAAGGCCGAGAAGGGCCCGATGAGGCGCCAGTAGCGGCGGAAAGCGCGACGAGCGACGTCGTCGACCGCGGCGACCCTGGTCTCGGTCGAGAGGCGCGTGCGACCGTCGGGAAGCGGCTCCACGAGGAAGTTGGCGACCATCCGGACACTGCCTACTGGAGCAGCAGCGAAGGAGGAGATCGCACCGCGTGGCCGCCAGGGCTTGCCCGACGCGCCGAACACGACCTCGTCGGCCTCCCACGCAAGGGCCTCGAACCCGATCCCGAGCAGGAGGCTCTCGACCGAGCCCGCTGTCCTCATTCCGCGCAGCCGGAGCACGACGCGCACCACATCGGGCGCAGCCGGCGCCGCAAGGGCAGCTGCGAGCGCCTCGTCCGGTGCGGCGTCCACGACGATCTCGTGCGCCTCGTTGACGTCCCATTCGGGAAGAAACCGGTCGATCGCCGCCATGACGCGATTCTCGTGGAGAGCGCCGACGTGTGTGACGACCTCGAAACGCGAGAGGCGCCCCGTGAGGCGCCTCTCGCAGCGATCCAGGAAGGGTGCCTCTACAGGCGCTCGGTCTCCGGCTTGTTGTCGTTGTCGTCGCCGTCGAGGACGTCTCCGACCTTGTCCTTCACACCTTCCCAGGCGTCGTCGGCCTTGTCCTTGGCCCCGTCCCAGGCGTCGTCGGCTTTGTCCTTGGTCTCGCCCCAGTTGCCCTGGGCCTTGCCCTCGGCCTCACGGCTCTCATCGCCCGTGATCGTGCCCTCG
>Ga0183260_10000144_pt1 | contig 52477 bp, 45 predicted proteins | sample AntDrymUQ4972206_2_FD_129768 | JGI IMG/M metagenome (GOLD analysis project Ga0183260, IMG submission 129768) | Polar desert sand microbial communities from Dry Valleys, Antarctica - metaG UQ497 (22.06) (version 2) (version 2) | ecosystem: Environmental > Terrestrial > Soil > Desert | place... | reverse complement strand
GCGAGGTGGAGCGGGCGCTCTAGGGGTGGCGACGCCCTGCAGGGCCCACGGCAGGACGACCTTGCGCGTAAAGACGCTCCACGGGGCGCTCCGGCAGAACGCCCGCTCGACGCGTGGCATGGCCGGCATTCGAGGACTCCGGCTACCCGTGCATCACGGCCGGGAGCGGATCGACCATGAGGCGCCGCCGTCGGTCGAGCGCTTGATCGTCCCGTCGTGCAGAGCAACGTAGAGGTCGCGAGCCGCATGGCCGAGAAACGCCGCGGGCTCGCCACCGACCGCGCCGACAGCGCGCCAGCTTCGCCCCGCGTCGCGGCTCACGCTGACGCGCCCATCCGCGCCGACGCGGTACAGCCGGTCCACGGAGGGCCACGCGAGCAGCCCGGGATCTCCCGGTAGAGGCCGCCAGCTGCGCCCCGCGTTTGTGGAGGTGTGCAGCCATCCTCCGCTCGCAACCACTCGATCCGGCCGACGCCGGTCGATCGCCAGCGAAGTCAGGGTCTCGGGCGCTCGCCGCTCCGTCTCCGACGCGCGCCGCCCGGTCTCGGGCGCTCGCCGCTCCGTCTCCGACGCGCGCCGCCCGGTCTCGGGCGTTCGTCGCTGCCGCCAGCTGCGCCCGCCGTCGTCGCTTACGACCAGGGCCTGATCGCGGGTCTTGAAGTTCGAGCCGAATCCGTACACCCGCTTACCCCGGGCCTCGAGCACGTGGAAGTCACGCTTGCCGAGCAGCGAGACCGGGGTCCAGCTGCGGCCGGCGTCGCGCGATTCGATCAGTCCCAGGAACGGCGGCAAGCGGTCGCGCCCGTCGGGGTGACCGGACCCGAGGAAGCGGTCGCGCCCGACGACCGTGAAGCCCATCGTGTCCTGAAAGCGGTCTCCGACGCGCTTCGCCGTGAGCTCGCCGGGGCCCGCGCGGAAGAGGCCGGTGTGGGAGGCGAGGAAGAGGGCGCCATCGCGCGGGTTCACTCCGAGCCCGTGGACGTGGATCGGCCCGGGGTCGTCGATCCGCGTCCGCTTCTCACCGCCGGCAACGTCGGCGGGCCCGTCCTGTTCGGCGCCGCACCCGGCGAGCGCCGCGGCGGCCAGGAGCGCGAGCATCGGCGCCGGCGCCTTCCGCACAGCCATCAGCGCCCGACCAGGCGCCCGACCGCTCCCATCATCTCCTCGAGCTTCTGCGGTCGAGACACCGTCGCGTACTTCGGGTCGATGCCGCGAAGGGGTTGGGTATCAATGAGGCTGTCGAACGCCCCCGAGGGCGAGGGTAAACGGCTCATCGCAGAACCGCCTCGGGATCCCTCGTTGCAGTCGTGCTTGGCTGCTCGGGAGCGGCGGGCGGCGCGTCGGCTCGCTTGGCCTCGAACGAGCGCAGGCGCAGCGCGTTGGCGACGACCGAGACGCTGGAGAGTGCCATCGCCGCGCCGGCGATCAGGGGGTTGAGCAGCCCGGCAGCGGCCAGGGGGATCGCGGCGACGTTGTAGCCGAAGGCCCACGCCAGGTTCTGCTTGATCGTCCGCAGCGTCCGTCGCGAGAGCCGGATCGCGTCGGCTGCGCCGCCCAGATCGCCGGAGACGAGGGTCAGGTCCGAGGCCTCGATCGCGACGTCTGTCCCGGTCCCGATCGCCAGGCCGAGATCGGCCTGGGCCAGTGCCGGCGCGTCGTTGACGCCGTCGCCCACCATTGCGACCACGCGGCCCTCGCCCTGTAGCCGCTTGACCACGGCTGCCTTCTCGGAGGGCAACACCTCAGCGATCACCTCCTCGATTCCGACCTCGTCGGCGACCGCGCGCGCCGTTGTGGAGTTGTCGCCGGTGAGCAGCACCGGTCGCAGCCCGAGCTGCTTCAGAGCCCGGATCGCCGCGGGCGAGGACGGCTTGATCGTGTCCGCGACGGCGAACAGGGCGCGCGCCTCGCCGTCCCAGGCGGCGGCGATGGCCGTGTGGCCGTCCGCCTCGGCGGCCTGGCGCGCCTGCTCGAGGCTGTCGCTCAGATGGACGTTCCACTCGGACAGGAGCGCCGGGCGGCCGACGATCACGCGGTGCCCGTCGACGGTGCCCTCGACGCCGAGGCCCTCGCGGTTGGCGAAGCTCTCGACGCCGGACAGCTCGCCGAGCTCGCGGCGGGCGGCCTCGGCGATCGCCCGTGCGATCGGGTGCTCGGAGGCATTCTCCAGCGCGCCGGCGAGGCGCAGCGCCTGCCCGCGATCCGTGCCCTCTGCGACGGCGAGGGCGACGAGTCCCATCTGGCCGGTCGTGACGGTGCCGGTCTTGTCGAGCACGATGGTGTCGACCTCGCGGGTGGACTCGAGCACCTCGGGCCCCTTGATCAGGAGGCCGAGCTGGGCCCCCCGGCCGGTGCCGACAAGCAACGCAGTCGGGGTCGCGAGGCCGAGCGCGCACGGGCAGGCGATGATCAGCACCGCCACCGCGGCCGTGAACGCGAACGCCGCGCCGTCCCCCGCCCCGAGCCAGAACCCGAGCGTCGCGACCGCGATCGCGATCACCACCGGCACGAAGACGCCGGAGACGCGATCTGCCAGCCGCTGCACGGGAGCCTTGCCCGACTGGGCGTCGGTGACGAGCCTCGCGATCTGGCTCAGCGCCGTGTCCGCCCCCACCTTCGTCGCTCGCACGACGAGCCGGCCACCGACGTTCACGCTCGCGCCGACGACCTCGTCACCGGGAGCCTTCTCCACCGGCAGCGACTCCCCCGTCAGAAGCGACTGGTCGACCGCCGAGGAGCCGTCCTCGACGACCCCGTCGGTGGCGACCTTCTCGCCCGGGCGGACGACGAAGCGATCGTCGGCGTGCAGCTGGTCGATCGAGATGAGCCGTTCGCGTCCATCGGGGTCGAGGAGCGCGACCTCCTTGGCGCCGAGCTCGAGCAGCGCCTCGAGCGCCGCGCCAGCCCGGCGCTTCGCGCGCGCCTCGAAGTAGCGGCCGGCGAGGATGAAGGTGATCACCACAGCGGCGACCTCGAAGTAGACGTGACCGAGCGCCGCCGAGCGCTCGGGGATCAGCTCGAAGCCCATTGTCATCCCGGTCATCCCGGCCTCGCCGAAGAACAGCGCGACCAGCGACCAGCCGAGCGCGGCCAGCGTGCCGACGGAGATCAGCGTGTCCATCGTCGCTGCCCCGTGCTTGAAGTTGGCCCAGGCGGCCTGGTGGAACGGCCAGCCGGCCCAGAGCACCACCGGCGTGGCGAGCTGAAGCGCCAGCCACTGCCAGTTGTCGAACTGCAGCGGCGGCACCATCGACAACGCGAGGACGGGCAGCGACAGGATCGCGGACCAGATCAGCCGTATGCGCAGCGAGCGGGTCGGGTCGTCCTTCTCGGCGTTGGTGGCCGGATCCTCGCCACTAGCGCCGGGAGGGGTCGCCTGGTAGCCGACGCTCGCGACTGCCTCGATCAGCGCGTCGATGTCCGCCTGGGCGGGGTCATAGGAGATCGACGCCCGCTCGGTGGCGTAGTTGACCGAGGCCTCGACGCCGCCGAGCGCGTTGAGGCGCTTCTCGATCCGGCTCGCGCACGAGGCGCAGGTCATGCCCTCGATCGGTAGGTCAAGGCGATCTGTGTCGCTCGCGCCCGTCATCGCGGCACCTCCTGTGTGAAGGCCGCGGTTTGCAGCCGGCCCCGGTAGCGGAACTGGACGAACAGGCGGTAGCTCCCGGCGCTCGGGTAATCGGCCATGAACGCGAGCTCGTCGCCCTCCGGGTGCGTGTGCAGGTAGGCGAGATCGCCAGCGCGCAGCGCGACCAGGTGCCCGGCGGCACCGAGGTAGGTCTGGAGGTCATCGTTGACCACCTGAGCGCCGTCGCGGACCTCGAACTCGACGCGACCCTCCTCGCCCGCACGGGCCTCATCCGAGCGCAGTGACACCTCGAGACCGTCCTCAGTCCGCGCAGACTGCTCGGATCCGGGGAGAGGCTCGGGACGGTAGCGGCCGCCGACGTGCACATCGGTGCCGAGGGTGCGCTTCGTCCCTCCAGCCTTGAAGTCGGCGAAGACGCGGTAGACACCGCCCGGGACGAAGTCGACCGAGGTGCTCCAGGTCCCGTCGGGGCGCATCGTCGGGTGCAGGTGCTGGAAGCCGCGCAGGTCGCGGCGCACCACGATGAAGTGCATCCGCTTCTCGTGCTCGAGCTCAAAATCGCGTACGGGTTCGCCGTCGCCGTCGACGATCCGGAAGGCAAACTGGGCGGAGCGCTGAGCCCGCGCGAAGCGGGTGCGCCCGGCGATCAGGCGGTAGCCGTCCTCGGCGACCTGCAGCCCCGGCGGAGCGGCGGCGCTCTCTCCGGGCGCGCCCTCGCCATGTTCGTCGCTGCCGTGAGCGTCCGCTGCCATCTGCTCGCCGCCGGCGTGGCCGGCGCCATGGTCCTCGCCGGCCTGCGAGCCGGACGGGTCCACAGCACCGCCCAGCAGGGCAGCGCCCGCGAAGAGCGCCACGAGCGCCACCGAAAACGCGGCCACCCGCGCCGGTCCACTCACGAGCCGACGACCTCGTAGCCGGCCTCATCCACCGCGCGGCGAATCGCCTCATCGCTAAAGCCCTCACCGCGAACCGTCAGCCAGCCGGTCTCGCGGTCGGCGTCGATTGCGGTCACGCCTTGCACCTGCTCGACCTCCTCAGCGACCGACGCCTCGCAGTGCGCGCAGGTCATGCCCTTCACTTCGTAGATTCTTTCGATCGCTGCGTTCATGAAGCGCCTCCGGGATACCGGTAGGGGGGTAGGGGGCCCGAGGACACGGTAGCAGGGAACCCGTGGGGGGTAGTGGTATTCTTTGCCGTCGTGCCAGCGGATACGCCAAACACCTCGACCACGCGTCGTGCGGCTCGCGCTCCTACGCGCGGCTATTCGGCTACCAAGGACGAGCTCGCGCAGCGACTCACGCGGATCGAGGGCCAGGTCCGCGGGATCCAGCGAATGGTCGACGACGAGCGCTACTGCATCGACATCCTCACCCAGATCTCGGCCATCCAGGCCGCGCTCGACAAGGTCGCCCTCGGCCTACTCGACGACCACGCCCACAACTGCGTCATCGGAGCCCAAGACGCCGGACTGCAGGCCGACCGGACCGAAGAGCTGATGGGCGCCGTCGGCCGGCTCATGCGGCGCGGATAGCCGCACGCGCGTCCTCAGGCACGCAGGATCGTCGAAAGAGGACCCGGAATGAGATCGCCAACCGGGGAGAGGTGGCCAGCCGAGACACCCTATGGAGGCCGCGCCGGCGGACGGCCAAGCAGCGGATCAGGCCGACTCTGCAGGTACCGGCGAAGCCGACCTGAACCCGCTTGCCTTCAGCGCCACCGCGCACTGTCTCACGGGCTGTGTGCTGGGCGAGGTCAGCGGCCTCGCGCTCGCAACGGCGTTCGGCTGGGGCAACCTGGCTACTGGCGCCCTGGCCCCGCGGGCGAGCGAGACGACGGCCTTGCGACGGAGGGCACGCTGGCGGCGATTGTTGCCGTTACGAACTAGCCAGCCGGTAGCTCAAGTGCGTCACGAGGCTGTTGCCGTTGCCCTCGAGCGGCTCCTGGGCTCGCTGCGCCTTGGATCACGCGTGCCGCGGATACTCGTCGTGCAGGCACCACCACTGATACGGCGGTGTCTGTGGCCACCCTTGGGGTGAGTCCTCCCAGTTCTCCTGGCGCCCGAACGGCGTCAGGTCGAGCACGTTGAAGTCGAACCGGAGCCGGTCGACCCCGCGCGCGGACGTGAAGTAGGTGGCAGGGCGTCCCTGGCGACCTGCCACTCGTCTGAGCTCACGACACCGGGACGGGCCACGTTCCCCTCTCCGATCGAATTGGGCTTGGCGCGAGCGGTACTCCCAGGCGTGTGGCGCCCGCCCCCGCTAGCGCTGCAGCGTCACTCGCTGCGTGACCGATCGCTGCACTCCGGCGGCGTCGACGATCGTAGTACGCAACCTCAACCGTGCGGTCAGTGCGTTTTTCAGCTGCTTCCTCGCGCCCCTTCTCAGCCTGACACGGATCGTAGCCCTGCCGCCGCGCGTCAGCCTCCTCGAGACCCTGCCGACGAGGTCCCCGCGACGCAGCCTGCCGGGCCATCCGACCCTGTCAAAGACGAGCCTCGTGCTGATGGTGCAGGGCCCGGCACAACGCACCGGAACGGCCAGCCCCCTGCGCAGAACGCTGCCGAGGCTCTGGCGCCGCAGCCGCAACCGCCTCAGCGGAGAGCCTTGACTCGCTCCCAGAATCGCACCAATCGATCCGGTCACGCCAGTGGCAGCGCCCGGCCCAGCCACAGAGGCCGCGCCGTTCCTGACGTTGACCTGAACCGACGTGGTGCTCGAAAGACCGGCCCGGTCGTAGGCCACGGCTGTCAGCGTATGGGTGCCATCGGGAGTCGTCCTCGTCTCCCAGAGGCACGTGTAGGGGGCGTTGACCTCTGTGTTGAGCGGGCGACCGTCGACGAGGAACTCGACCCGGTCGACGCGCTGGTTGTCGGTCGCGTTGACCCGGCAGGGACTCGTTGCGGGAGTCCCGGGCTCGTCGAGCAGGCCGGAGACCGTCTGCCCGTGGACCGGTGAGACGAAGGACACGCTTGGAGGCGTCCCGTCGGGTGGTGATGGCGGCGGCGCGTAGTTCTGGAAGAAGAACTCGCGCGCCTCGTCCTGTCCGGGTGACGTTATCGAGATTGCCGCGACGCAGCGGTAATCGCGGTTCGCCAACGCTGGCTTGCTCGGGACCGTGAACCTGAACTCGCGACCGTCGGCGCCGATGTCGAAGTTGATCTCATCGGGGTTGCCGTAGCCGTCTCCCTTAAATCCCCCCGTGCGCCCGTTTACGGTGAGATATGAGAACCACTCACCGACCGCATTTCCATAGTGGCCGTCGAACGACAGGTCGCCGTCTTGAGCGTCAACAGCGCACGACTGACCAGGGCCGATCGAGCTCCCCACTGCGAGCTCAAACGAGACGGCGCCCGTGATTCCCCGTTGCCAGTCGAAGGGCAGTGCTTCGTACAGGCGGAACACGAAGATGATGGACCCGGCCTCTCGGTCGTAGCTCACCCGGACCTGCTCGAGGTCGGGGTTGCGCGTTCCGTTCACGTCCGCGAGGGCATCACGCGGGTCGGAGACCGATCCCGTCCTGACATCCGCGTGGGCGGTGCTGGTCAACACCAGAAACGACAACAGCACGATCAGCGCCCAGATCCTGCGCATCCCTGTTCCTCCCGTTCGAATCGCAACAGCCCTGCCGCCGCCTTGGGTTGCCACCCTATGAGTCGAGCCCCGTTGTGCAAGGGGCATTCCCCAAAGTGTTCGGTACATTTAGATCGTGCCTAACCCGAACAAACGTGCGATGCCACGCCGGGGCCGGCCGTCGCGCGCCGCCGTCTACGACCGGCTGGATCTTCAGATAGGCTCGCTTCGCGAGCGTTTGGGCGGACTGCCCTCGCCGGTCGAGGCAGACGAAATCTGGCGCGGCATCTGGCTCGAAGAGGCCCACCACTCGACTGCGATCGAGGGGAACACGCTCGTTCTTCGGCAGGTTGAGGTACTGCTCGCTGAGGGCCGTGCCGTCGGGAACAGGGAGCTGAGCGAATACCTCGAAGTGCGTGGATACGCCGATGCCGCGAGCTGGGTCTACGGGCACGGGATCCAGGCGGGCGAGTGGACCGATGGCGACTTGATCTCGCTCGCGGAGGTGCGCCACATCCACGTCCTCGCGATGACGCCCGTCTGGGATGTGGCGCCGCATCCGCAGGGCAGCGAGCAGGAGGGACCAGGATCATTTCGTCGGCACGATGTTCGGCCGTTCCCAGCGGGCATGCGGCCGCCGGACTGGAACGAGGTGCCCCCCCTCGTCGGGGATTGGCTCAAGGCCGCTGGCACGCTGCGCCCGGACGAGCCCAGGATCGCCGAGGCACTCGCGACGGTGCATGCCCGCTTCGAGCAGATCCACCCTTTCCTCGACGGCAACGGGCGGACCGGGCGACTTGTGCTGAACCTGCTGCTCGTGCGGCTCGGCTACCCCCCGGCGATCATCTACAAAGGCGACCGATCACGCTATCTCGCCGCGCTGCGCCGCGCCGATGAGGGGGACCCGGGACCCCTGGGCGAGCTGGTTGCCCGCGCGGTGCTCGACAACCTCTACAAGTTTGTCGTCCCCGCGGTCGCCGGGCCCGCACGTCTGGTCCCGCTCCCAGCGCTCGCAACCAACCAGCTCTCGGCGAACGCATTACGGGTCGCGGCGGTTCGCGGGCGTCTCAAGGCCGGGAGGGCCGCCGACGGCAGCTGGCGCAGCTCGAGAGTCTGGGTAGACGAGTACGTCGCTGGCCGTTACAAGCGCGGATAGCTGCCAAGCACCGGAGCCGGCCCGCGCCTGCCTACTTGTGAAGATAGGGCGCATGGGCTCGGCCACCCGCACGCAGCCCCCGCGCTTGTCGTGAGCTCGGCCACCCGAATGCATGGCCCGCGCTTCTACGAGCGCGCCGACGGAGCGCTCGCCGGCCCCAGCTTCTGGCGGGCGTTTATCGAGGCGGCCAGGGCTGCCGGCAACGAACCCTGGACGCCATCCATCTCTCGGCGGCGCAGCGCATCGGCGGTCCCGCGGTGACGTTCCTTACGTTCGATACTCGCCAGGCGCAGGCAGCCCGGACGCTGGGATTCACGGTCGTTGGCGCATGAGGATGGGCCGCCTCAAGTCGCGCGGTACCAGGCCTCTCAGTTTGCGGTGTTTGACACAAACGTTTTCCGATAGGAGTAGGGTGTTCCTCTACTGGCCCTGCAGCCAGAGCACTCAGCCCAAGTCCGAATGCCACCAACGGCGCCACGCGCCACGCGGCGGGAGGCAGGGGTTAACTGGGTTCTGACTGCGGGGTCGGTGTTGTTCTCATCGACGCCGACTCTCGTCGTCCAGTCACGCTGGCACATTTCTCGGCGTCCTCCATCCGCGCATCGTTCCTAGCTGGTGAGCCGGTAACGCGGGGCCATCCGCGCATCGTTCCTACTGTCGCGGTAGACCGCTCAGGCGGCCGTCGGCGCTTTGGCCCGATCGGCGATGACCTGCTCGAAGGTCGAGACGATGGCTGGGTCGAAGCCTGTTCCGGCACAACGGCGTAGTTCGGTGAGCGCGAGCTTGGTCGTCTTCGGCATCGAGTAAGGGCGGTCCGCGATCATCGAGTCAAAGGCATCGCAGACGGCGATGATCCGTGCGCCGAGGGGGATCTCTACGCCCGCGAGCCCGTCGGGATAGCCGCGACCGTCGAAGGCCTCGTGGGAGGAGCGGACGAGTTTTGCCGCGCGGCCGAGCGCCGGGGCGGCGGCGATGATGCGCTCGCCGATCAGCGTATGGCGGCGCATGAACGCCCGTTCCTCTTCGCTCAGCGGGGCGGGCTTGTTGACGATGGCATCCGGGATCGCCACCTTGCCGATGTCGTGGAGGGTGGCGGCATGGCGCAGCTGGACCAGATCCTCGCCGTCGATGCCCAGACGCTTGGCGACGCCCACGGCGAGCTCAGCGACGCCGTCCAGGTGGTCGCCGAGCTCGGGGTGGCGCTCTGCCAGCGCGCGCAGCAGCACATCGCTGCTTTGGCGCCCAGCGGTCGCGCGGCCGGCGTGCTTCTGGGCATACATGGCCTCATCGGCCTTGCGCATCGCTTCGGTGGCATCACCGGTGTCCTGTGGGATCACGACGGACCCGAACGCGGTCGAGATCGCGAAGCCCTCGCCGCTCTCCGAGAGTCCAGCGCAAGCGGCCTCCTCCAGGGCGTGCTGTCGTGTGCCGCTCGCGATGACGCAAAACTCATCGCCGCCCAACCGGCACGCGCGACCGCCGAACGGCAACGCGGCCGTAGCAAGTGCCGATCCCAGGCGCAGCAGCAGGGCATCGCCGGCCTGGTGGCCGAAGGTGTCGTTGTAGTTCTTGAAGCCATTGAGGTCGAACAGCGTCAGCACCGCGGGCTCGCTGGCCCTCGCGGTCTTGACGCGCCGCTCCAGATCGGCGATCAGCTTGCGGCGATTACCCAGCCCGGTCAGCGAATCCGTTGTCGCCTGGGCCTCCAGCTCTCGACGGGCGGCCCGCAACGACACACCGGCGAGCGCGATGATCACCAGCGCGACCGCCAGGATCGCGAGCGGCGCCGGGCCCATGCCGGCGATCATGCTGCCGGTCGGCGCCTTGGCACTGGCCATCAAGATCCAATCGTTGGCGTTGCCGGTGGTCGACCGGACGCGGCGATAGGCGACCCGGCGCCCCGCCACCTCCGTGACGCCCGACTTTCCGGCCTCGCGGGCGAGGTCGGCGAACCGGCGATCCCCGGCGACGCCCAGCCCCGCCCCGATCCGCTGCCGGCGACGGCCGTCGATGACCACCTGACCGGTCTGGGCGTCCACGACCCGCAGGTTCGCCGTCTTCGTCTCGCCCATCGCGCTGCGAAAGCTCTCGATCGTCACCTCGAAGTGGACGATGGCGCGCTTGCGCCCGTCGGCCTGCGGGATCAGCGTGGCGTTGGCGATGACCCATTCGTTGGTATCCGGTGATTCGTACGGTTTCGTCTGGTGGGTCTGGCCGAAGTCGAGCGCGAAGGTCGGCGCAAAGAACGGCGTCTTCTCCTCCTCCGTCGATAGGTCGCCGGGCGGCGCGATCTCGTCCCGGACGACGCGAGCGAACTCCTCGCCGTTGGCGTCGATGAAGCACGCTTCCCCGATGCTCGCCGGATACAACCGCTCGAGGTAGCCGATCTGGTGGGTGACCTCGGCGATGTTGCGGCTCTGGCGGCGCACCTTCTGTTCGCGCGTGCCGGACTCCGCCAGGACGTTCGCGAACGCCGGCGAGTTGGCCGTCAGCAGGACGACCGACCGCGCTCGCGCAAAGTAGTTGTCGAGAGCGCCGCTGTGCTTGTCGGTGTCCGCCACCAGCGCCCGCTCGACCTGTGACGCCTCGCGATCGTGATCGATCTTGGCCAGGCCGAGGGCGGTCGGGATCAGGATGACTCCCACCAGCAGAGAGACAAACGACAACGCCCGCATCCTGTGGTATCGGACGCCATGGCCCCTGACTTGAGCGCTGCCGCCCGACAACTGGCCGCTTCTAGTTCGAGACTATCGGTGTCCAGCATCTGGCCGTGATCGGCCATATACCCGCGCGAGCCTCGGGCACTTCGCCGGTATGGCGCGCGCCAGCGTTCGACACGCCGCGCGGTCTCCGGCCGCGAGGCGCTATTCGAACGCCGCCCACGCGACGTCGGCGAGGCTGTCTAGCCGGCTCGCGTGGATCCCGGCGTCGGACACGGTGTAGAGCCGATCGCCCACCACGAGCGATCGCCGCACCGGTTGGCGGTTGCGGCTTGTTCGATGCGTGACCGTTCCAACCTGGCTGATCCCGCTCGCGCGTTCGACGTGGAAGCCTACCGCACCCCTGAAGCCCGTTCCCTCCTTCGTCTCCGGCGAGAAGGTCTCGAGCGGCAGCACGGCCAGACCGGTGGCGGGCCACCAGAGGAAAGCGTGATGGTCGTACTCGGCCTCGGACGACGACGACGAGAGCGCCTGCTGGTGGAGGCGCACCGGATTGCGGAGGTCCGAGACGTCGAAGAGTGACAGCTGCGTCCCGATGGTCCGACCGGCGGCGTCGGCGTCCTGGCCGATGCCCAGCAGCAGGTTCTCGCCGACCGGGTGCAGGTAGGCGGAGTAGCCCTGGATCTTCAGCTCGCCGAGTACCTTCGGCGCGCTTGGGTTGGCCAGATCGATTGTGTAGAGCGGATCGACCTGGCGAAACGTGACGACGTAGCCGACGTCGCCGACGAAACGGACCGCATAGATTCGCTCGCCGCGGCCGAGCTCGCCGACGCGCCCGACCTGCGCGAGCTTGCCCCCGCTTTCGGCGAGGACCGACACGAAGCTCTCACTCTCGCCTCGCACCGCGTCGCCCCACCACGCCGGTTCGTCGGTGCTGGCCACCCGCAGGAAGCCATTGTGCTCGGACAGCGACCACTGGTTGAGCAGGTAACCGCGGACGCGACCACTGCCGCGGTAGACCGTCTCGGAGAGGTCTGAGATATCGAACTTGTGAATAGCGGTCGACATCGGGGGAGGCGTCGTGCCCTCGGATGGGAGGTCGTCCACCCAGCGCTGCGTCGCGACGTAGAGCCCGGATGGCGACGCGTACACCGTCTCGCCACCGGTCATGACGGCATCGGAGTCGACTGGCGTGAGGCCTTTGCTCAGGTCGATTGTCAGGACGGTCAGCAGGTCGAGCCCCGAGAACTGGGCTGGGCGACGGACCGAGCGGCAGCGCACCAGCGCGCTGCGCGCGCGCCTGCCGGTGCGCGCGTTGCGGATGACCGCGGACGGGCGCCAGGCGGAGGTCCGCGTCCGCCTGATCGCCGTGCGCGCGTCGGCTTGGCCGCCGCGCGCGCCAGGCCCGGTGCCGAGCGACGGCGCTCCCTGCGGAACGCTCACCTGCGGCGACGAGGCGATCACTACGCGAGCGCTGCCGCCGTTCACGCGCGCGTTTAGATACTGGCCGTCGACCTTGAGCGTGTTGGCGATCCGCATCGTGGCGGGATTGCTGACGTCGATCTCGATCAGCTGCGCGAACTGGCGACCGGAGCGCTCGACCACGCGCTCCGACGACTCGACCCCGCTGTCGGCCAGAGGCTTGGGCGAGCGAACGCCGTTGTCCGGCGCCGTCGTCGTCGGCTCGTAGCGCTGGGAGAGCACGAGCAGCCGCGATCCGATCAACAGGAGCTGGTGACCATCACCGGGTAGCGAGAGCGATCTCCTCAGCCGCGGCGTCCCGTCGCGGACGTCGACGGCGCGCAGTCTGCCGCCGGCGACGCTGAAGATCCAGGCGCCGTTGGACTTGACGATGTCGGGTTCGTCGACGCCGGCCTCCTGCACGTTCGTGTTGGAGAAGGCCGGCGCCTCTGCGGTCGGTTTGGCGTCGTCGACCGCGCGCCCCTGGGCCAGCGGCGCGCCGGCCGGCATCGGGCGATCAAAGCTCTTGGTCAGAGACCCGTGGGCGACCGTCTCGAGCGCGTTGCGCTGCGCGTAGCGCAGCAGCTGGCCGCACGATCCGAAGGCCGTCAGCCTCGCCTTCGAGCGGCGGGCGCTCGCCCGGGCGGAATCTGCAGCTGCGCTGCTCCTGGAACTTGCAGCTGCGCTGTCTGCTGAGCTGGCTGCGCGCGTCGTGGCGGGCCCGGCTCCGCTGCCGCCGAGCGCATCTGCGGCTCCACTGGCCCCAAGCGCGGCGATCAGCCCGCCGGCCACGACAAGCGCGAGCGCGCACGCCAGCATCTGAACTCGACGGTTGGATAACACTCGACGCACTGGTGGTCCTCTCGTTGGCCGAACCGGCTCCTGGGCACACTACGTGCGAGCAGCCGAAGCATCACACGCCGGCGTGCGTCACTCAGCTCGCCTACACGCCCGGCTCGACGTGGACGACCTTGGTCGCGGTCAGCTCGTCCAATAGCTCGGGTCCATAGCCGACGCCCGCGCCGCTGATGCCGCGTGGATGGGCGCCGCCGCCGGGGGCGCCGCCCGAGACGCTGTTGACCTTGACGGTCCCCACGGGCAGCTCGCGGCACGCGCGCGCCGCCTGGCGCTGATCGCAGGTGAGGACGGCCGCCGCGAGCCCGTACGGTCCCCGCCGCGCGAGCTCGAGCCCTTCGTCTCCGTGCCGTCGAGGCGCTCGACGCAATTGACATCAACGATGCCCTACAGAAGGCTCATCGGGTGTGGGGGCAGATCGATCGCGATCTGGCGTGGAGCAACGGTTCGCTGGGGATGCCGTTGCGCGCCAAGGATTTCACGGCCAAAAGCACGGAGAGCGACCCCCAGCACCCGCTGTACGGACAGACCATCGTCTTCACCGGGATGCTGCATTCCATGAGCCGACGCGACGCGTTTCAAGCTGTTGCATCCGTTGGCGCAGCTCCCGGCAACGGAGTCACGAGGGTGACCAACGTGTTGGTTGTCGGAGAACAGGACATCGATCGACTCGCGGCGGGCGAAACGATGAGCGCGAAGCAGCGCAGGGCCGCCGACCTGCGACTGGAGGGCCAGGACATTCAGCTCATCGGTGAGATGGATTTCCTCCGTATGCTCTGACGCGATCCGGGCGGCTGTCGCGGGGCGCTATGGAAACCCTCAACAACTCCCTCCTCCTCTCCGCCTCAGACCTCAACAACTTCCTCGAGTGCACGCACCTGACCCACCTCGACCTCGAGGTGGCGACCGGCCGTCTGGACCTCGAGGCGACTCGCACTGACGCCGGCGACCTGGTCGCGCGTAAGGGAGACGAGTACGAGGCCGCCTATGTCCAGTCGCTGCGCGACGCCGGCGTTGACGTCGTCGAGATCGAAGCGGACGGCGATCGCGGCGCGGCCGACGGTGGCGGTCCGCCCCGCGACGAAGCCGAGCGCGCCGTCGCCCGCGAAACCGCCGCTCAGGCGACGCTTGCCGCGATGCGCTCCGGCGCGCAGTTCATCTACCAGGCCCGCCTCGCCGACGGCCGCTGGCGCGGGGTCGCCGACTTCCTCGAGCGCGTCGAGCGCCCGTCACCGCTGCTGGGCGACTACAGCTACGAGGTCGCCGACACCAAGCTCGCGCGGCGCGTCAAGCCGTATTTCCTGATCCAGCTCTGCTTCTACTCCGAGCTGCTCGCCGAGCTCCAGGGCGTGAAGCCCCGCGACATGCACGTCATCCTCGGGACGGGCAAGCGCGAGACCTTCCACCTCGAGGAGTTCTCCGCCTACTACCGCCGCATCAAGCACGAGTTCTCCGAGCTGCTCGCCGCCGGCGTGCCCGGGACCTACCCCGACCCGGTGCCCCACTGCACGCTCTGCCGCTGGTCGGCGCACTGCGACGAGCGGCGCGTCGACGACGACCACCTCTCCCTCGTCGCGCGCATGCGCCGCGAGCAGATCGCGCGGCTCACCGACGCCGGCATCACGACGGTCGCCGCGCTCGCCGCCACAGAACCGGCCGAGCGTCCCGCGCGCATCGCCGCCGAGCCCTTCGAGAAGCTGCGCGAGCAGGCACGCCTGCAGGTTCGCCAGCGCGAGACCGGCCGCCACCACTATCGGCTGCTGCCGCTGGAGGCGAAGTGCGGCTTCGCGCGGCTGCCGCCGCCGTCGCCGCACGACATCTACTTCGACATGGAGGGCGACCCGTACTTCGAGGGCGGGCTCGAGTACCTCTTCGGCGTCGGCTGGGTCGACGGCGGCGAGTTTTGCTTCGAACCTTTCTGGGCCGAGGACCGCGCCAGCGAGAAGGTCGCCTTCGAGCAGCTGGTCGACTTCCTGATCGACCGCCTCGATCGCGATCCCGAACTGCACGTCTACCACTACGCCGCCTACGAGACGACCGCGCTCAAACGCCTGATGGGCCAGCACGGAACGCGCGAGGCGGAGGTCGACCACCTGCTGCGGGGCGAGGTCTTCGTCGACCTCTACCCGATCGTCTGCCAGTCACTGCAGATCTCCCAGCCGGGCTACTCGATCAAGAAGCTCGAGGCCTTTTACATGCGGGGGCGCGAGACCGCCGTCACCGATGGCGGCGACTCGATCATCAAGTTCGAGCAGTGGCTCGAGACCCGCGACGGGCGGCTGCTTGAGGAGATCGAGCGCTACAACGAGGACGACGTGCGCTCGACGCGCCTGCTGCGCGACTGGCTGCTGGAGCGCCGTGCGGAGGCGATCGAGCGCTTCGGGATCGAGATCCCCCAGCCCGAGCAGGAGGAGCCGCGTGAGCTGAGCGAGGACGCCGCGGAGACAGCGGCGGAGGTTGCGCGGCTGCGAGCGGCTCTGCTCGCCGAGGTACCGGAGGACACCCTCGCTCGCGACGAGAGCCCGTCCTGGCTGCTGGTCAACCTGCTCGAGTACCACCAGCGTGAGGCAAAGCCCGCCTGGTGGGCGTTCTACGAACGCCTCAAGAGGTCCGAGCAGGAGTTGATCGACGAGGACGCCGAGGCGCTCGGCGGGCTGGTCGACTCGGGCGAGGAGCCGCGCGCGGTCAAGCAATCGCTCGTCTACAAGCTCAACTTCAAGACGCAGCAGCACAAGATCGGCCCGCCGGCGGCGACCGACCGGGCGACCGAGAAGGACCTCAACGTGCTTTCCCTCAGCGACGCGGACCTCGCTGTCGAGATCAGCCGCCGCAAGAGCCGCCATCACGAGCCGCTGCCGACCGCCCTGATCCCCGGCGGGCCGATCCAGACTCGTCCTCAGCGCGCGGCGCTGCGGCGCTTCGCCGACGCGATGATCCGTGGTGGACTGGTGGAAGGTGGGGGGGTCGGGGAAGCCGGGCTCGCAGAAGCCGGCGGATTCGCAGAAGGCAGCCCCGCAGAAGGCAGCCCCGTAGAAGGCGGCCGATTCGCAGACGCGACGGCCTACCGCGCCGCGCGCGACATCCTGCTGCGAAACCCGGCGCGGGTGAAGGGGATCGCGCCCGGCGCTCCGCTTCAGGCCGGGTCCTTCGACCTGGAGGAGACCAAGCGCCTCGTCGCCGGGCTCGACGAGAGCACCCTCTTCATCCAGGGCCCGCCCGGGTCGGGCAAGACCTACAACGGCGCGCACCTGATCCTGCACCTGATCGGGCAGGGCAAGCGGATCGGTGTCTCATCGAACAGCCACAAGGCGATTCACAACCTGCTCCACGAGATCGAGGACAACGCCGACGCGGTCGGCGTCAGGTTTCGCGGCCTGCAGAAGTGCAGCGGTGAGGACTCGGCGTTCGAGTCGACGCGCGGCGACGACCCGTTGATCGAGAGCTCGTCGGAGACCGGCGACTTCCCGCCGGGACCCGAGGTCCAGCTCGTCGCCGGCACCGCCTGGCTGTTCGCGCGCGAGGAGATGGACGCGATGCTCGGCTTGGACTCGACGCTCGACTTGGACTCGACGCTCGACTACCTCTTCATCGACGAGGCGGGCCAGATCTCGCTCGCCGACGCGATCGCGATCGCGACGTCGGCGCGCAACGTCGTGCTGCTCGGCGATCCGCTCCAGCTCGCGCAGGTCTCGCAGGGCGTCCACCCGGGGGCCGCCGGCTGCTCGGTGCTCGAGCACCTGCTCGGGAGGGAGCGGACGATCCCGCCCGAGCGCGGGCTGTTCATCGACCACTCGCGGCGGATGCACCCGGACGTCTGCGAGTTCGTCTCCGAGGTGATCTACGGGGGGCGGCTCGAGTCGATCCCGGAGTGCGCCGAGCAGGGGATCGCCGGAGACGGTCCGCTCGCCGGCACGGGCGTGCGCTACATCCCGGTCGAGCACGAGGGCAACTCGCGCCAGTCGCCCGAGGAGGCGGCGGCGATCGCGGCAGCGATCGAGGGACTGGTGGGGTCGGAGGGCGGTGCGAAGTCGGACGGCACTGTCCGCTCGGGCGGCGTTGCGGGCGACGGCGGTCTAACGCCGGGCGCCGTCCGATCCGATGGCCCGGCGGACGCTGACGGCCTGACGACGTCCAACGGCTCCACGGGCGCCGAATACACCCAGGCCGGAAAGCCGCCGCGCCCCTTGCGGACCAGCGACATCATGGTTGTCACCCCCTACAACGCACAGGTCCGCTGCCTGAGCGAAGCGCTGCCCGACGGCGTGCGAATCGGGACCGTCGACAAGTTCCAGGGCCAGGAGGCGGCAATCGTCTTCTTCTCGATGGCGACGTCGACGGGCGAGGACATCCCCCGCAACATGGAGTTCCTCTTCAGCCGCAACCGCCTCAACGTCGCCGTCTCGCGCGCGCGCTGCATCGCGGTGCTGGTCGCCAATCCGCGCCTGCTGAACGCGCGCTGCCGCAGCGCCGAGCAGATGCGGCTGGTGAACGCCCTGTGCCGGCTGGTGGAGGTGGCGGAGGGGCCCTCGCTACTCGAGGCATGAGCGGTCACGCCTAGCCTTGCGAGCGCGGCCCCCCTCGGGCCGGGGTCGGTTTGCGCTTTCGCCTGGCAGTGACGGCTGCGCTGCAGTACGGCGAACACCCAGGCTGGACAGCGCCCCCGCGACGGTGGTAGGTTCGGTCTCCCAATCATGAGAAGGAGGCTGCCGTGTCGACCACCGTGTCGGATTCCGATCTCAAGGCGCGCCATCGTGCGATGTGGGCGTCGGGCGACTACCCGTCGATGGTCGAGACCTTCCTGCTACCGCTGGGGCAGCGGCTCGTCGAAGCCTGCGACATTGCTGCCGGGATGCGCGTGCTGGACGTCGGCGCGGGCACCGGCAACGCATCGATTCGGGCAGCGGCGTGCGGCGCGAGCGTGACGGCGAGCGATCTGACGCCCGAGTTGCTCGCCGCGGGCCGACGCCACGCGGAGTCGATTGGAGTCGAGCTCGAATGGGTCGAGGCCGACGCCGAGAACCTGCCGTTCGAGGATGCGGCGTTCGACGTCGTCATGTCGTCGATCGGCGCCATGTTCGCGCCCCATCACCAGGACGTCGCCAACGAATTGGCGCGTGTCTGCCGTCCGGGCGGAACGATCGGGATGCTCAACTGGACCCCCGAGGGCATGATCGGCGCGCTGTTCCGGACGATGGGGCCCTTCGCCGCGCCGCCTCCGCCCGGGGCTCAACCAGCGCCGCTGTGGGGTAGCGAGGACCACGTTCGCGAGTTGTTCGGAGATCGAATCGAGTGGCGCACGCTGGACCGCGACGTGCTGGAGATCACCGCGTTCGAGCGTCCCCGCGACTACGGCGAGCACTTCAAGGCTAGGTACGGTCCCACGATCGCCGCCCGTGCCAACGCGTCCAAGTCCGGTCGCGAAGCCGAGTTAGACGAAGCGCTCGACCGCTTCTGCGATCAGTGGAACCGCGGCACCGATGACGACGCGCGGTTCGAGAAGGAGTACCTGCTCGCGGTAGGCACGCGGTAACCGTTCAGTGCCCTGCTGCTGTTCAGGCGAGCAGGGGCGCGGGCTGGCCGGCCGCTCGGACGGCGAGCACGTCGATGAGGTAGGCGTGCAGGCTGCGGCGCTGCAGTCGGCAGGTGGTGTGGGCCGACAGCAGTCGGGCGATGCGCTGCTCGCCGTGCTCGGACTGGCTGCCGAGGCTGAGCTTGCGGTAGATCACCGCGCTGCGCAGTGCACGTTCGGCGTGGTTGTTGGTCGGCTGAACGTCGGCGTGGCTGGCGAACGTCCAGAGGGCGGGCCAGAGCTTCAGCAGGCCGCGGGCGAAGCGCCGGCCCTGGCGGTAGCGGATCTTCTTGCCGGCGTGCTCGCGCAGGACGGGCTTGAGCTGGCGTTGCAGCAGCCCGACGCGGCGCCTGAGCTCGCGGCGGTCGCCGGTGTGCTGGTAGATCTCCCAGGCGGAGAACAGCTCGTCGCAGACGGCCAGGCCCGCCCGGCCGATCTCCTTCTCGATGCCGCGGCCTTCGGCGTGAAACTCAAAGTCGCGTTGCAGATCTGACCAGCAGACCTGTCGTCGCTTGACGGGCAGGTGGTTGTAGGCCCACCAGCGATCAGACGTTACGATCGCGGCGCTGGTGGCGAGCAGCGCCTTGGCGTGGTCGTCGTGCCGGCTCGGGGTGATCTGCAGGATCGCGTGGCGGTCGCTGAACATGCCCCACAGCGCGCGTTGTGATCCGCGCAGGCGCCAGCCGGTTTCGTCCATGTTCAGCGCTCGCGACGAGCGGACCCTGTCGAGCAGGTCCTCGCACGGCCCGGTCAGCGCGTCGGCGCTGCGGGCGAGGATGGCATCGACGGTCCCGGTGCAGATCCGCGAGCTGAACAGCTGCTCGCACAGCTCGACGACGTCGCGGCGGCTGATGCGGTTGCGCACCGACAACGTCACGACTGCCGCCTGCAGCCGCGGCCCGAATGCGCTCGCCGCGACCTGCGCGGGCAGCTGGCCGGTGCGTCGGGCGCCGCAGCCGGGACAGCAGACCCGCTGGCACCGATGCTCGGTCACCCTGACCGCCATCACCGGCAGCTCCTCGACCTGACGGCGCGCTGGCTCACCGGCCGCGATCCGGTCCGCGTCGCTGAAGACGTGCCCGCAGTCGCAATCCGCGGGCCAGTGCTCGATGATCTCGTCGACCGCCCACGCCGGCAACAGCGGGCGGCCCTTGCCCTCATGCCCAGGCTGCCCGCCCTGCCTGCGCCCGGACGGGTCCTTGCCTCGCCCGGGCGGCGTGCTCGGCGGATCGGCGCTGGGCGGCTGCGACGAGTTGCGCGACGACCGGCCCAGCTCGCGCTCGAGCGTCGCGATCCGCTCATCCTGGCGGACGACCCGCGCGGTCAATGTCTGCACCTGCGCCTCGAGCCGCTCATTCTGGGCCGACAACGCCAACAGCACCGAAACGACCGCGTCACCACCCTGCTGATAGATCGCCTCCGCCTCGGCTTGCTCCACACCACAGGATTCGCCACCCCGCGGTTATGTCCCCCAACCCAACTGAACGCTTACGCCTTTTTCTGTGGGCAAGGCGATCCGGGCATGGAAGCGTGTCCCGGAGTGTCCCGAGATCTCCTGGTGGTCTTCATTCCGGCCTTCGAGTTGCCGTGCTCGGGTCGCGCCAGTCGTCGATGATGCGTTCCACGTCGCCGCCGACAAAGTCGCGGGCCTCGGCGCGGTGGGCGCCGGACATGAGCAGGTCGTCGTAGCGCGTGTCGACGTGGCGGATGGAGGCGGCGACCGCCAGTTCGAGCGCGTTCGGGTCCAGCGCGCGCCCGGCGGCCGAGCGGCCCACCCGTCCGCTCCCACGCAACGCGGTGTGCCTGGCTATCTCGGCGGCTCGCTCGTCAGGGCATCCCGGGAAGAGGCGCTTGATCTCGCGGGCCATGCCGGCTTGCCGACGCGCGTCGGCGCGCTCGCGTTGGGCGCGGGCCCGTTCGCGCCGTGCGGCGCGAACGTCCTCGTCGGCCAGACACTCCTCTTCGGCGCGTTCGAGGCCGTCAACCTCGACTAGCACGCCTTGGCGCTCGTAGCGCTTCCGGGCGCGGCTGAAACGGACGACCACCGCCGAGAGGCGGCTGTGCCTGCGCGCCCTGCGCGTCAGCGCCGCGTTGCCCCGGGGCAGGTAGATGAGGTGACCGAGGTCTGCGCAGGCCAGGCACAGCGGGCCCGCGTCCTCCATCTTGAGCAGATCGCCTGCGCCGCCGCAGCCGGCGCAGGTCCAGGCGCTGATCGCTGAGACGACGACGATCTCGGGCCGCTCACGCGAGGACACCCCGGGCATGCGGATCATTCTTCCGCAGTTTGCGCCATCAACGGCTCCGCTGAGCCCGATTCCAACCGTTTGCGTGCGTACGGTCCAGGTATGGCATCAGGGAGAGGTACGAGACGACCTCCGGGGCATCCGGCGAAGGTCGCGCGGCGTCGGGAGCGCGCCAGCAGGCGGTCGGCCGAGCGGCTGCCGGACTTGGAGCGCATCGCCAAGGCGGCGTGCGACGAGGCCGCGCAGCTGCCGACAGCGCTCGATGCCGAGCTCTGGGCTTCGGGCATCCTAGGATCGTGGTGGCCCGGCCCGAAGGGGTTCGTCGCCGAGGGCGGTGAGCTCGAGCTCGGCGGCCCGCTCGTCGAGGCGATCGCGCGCATCGGGGGCGAGGGAGCTCTCGCCGCGCTGCTGGCGCTCGGGGAGGTGTCGGCGACCGAGCTGGGGCCGCGTGCGCTGAAGGGGGCCGAGCGGCTTGTGGCCGCAGGCGTCCCACCTCCGGGTTGGGCAGAGGCGATTTGCGAGGCCGGGATCCTGCGGGCGGCGGTGATGCGCGAGGACGTCTTCGACGACGGCGCCACGATCTTCCTCGAGGCCCGGCATGCCGACGCGGAACCACACGCCATCGGCGTCTACATCGACAACAACCTCGGGGTCATGGCCAAGGACATCCTGTTGGCGGATTCAATCGACGCGGTCGAGTCCGTCCTGCGCGACCACCCGCGGGATGACGGGGATGTGCGGCTCGAGCCGATCGCGCCCCCCGACGCCGCTGCCCGGATCCGTGCGGCGATGGAGCTCACCGACATGACGCTCGCGGCGCCCGTCGGCGGGGACTACGCCGCGCTGAGATCACTCGCGCTGCTGCGCATCGACGACCTGCCGTACGCCGAAGTCGACGTCGACCGACCTGACCTGGACCCCGAGGCTCGCGAGTGCCTGCTCGAGGAGTTTCTGGACTCGCCCGAGGCCAACGGGATCGACATCGGTAGCAAGCAGGCCGACGTCGTGTCGATGGCAATCGACTTCTGCGCGGACTACGCCGACGGCCGCCCGTTGCGCTGGAGCCCGGTGGCGGTCGAGCTCTTCATGGCGGACTGGCTCCCGCGCAAGGTCGTGGCCGATGAGGCGTTCTTCCGCGTGGTACCCGCGGCGCTCGCTGCCTGGATCCGCTACGCGGGACGGCTTGGCGGGCTTCCGGCCTGGGCGGTTGAGTGCACCATCGAGGCCGTCGCCGAATGGACGGACGCGATGCTTGGGGCTGCCCGCGACGGCGACCGGCGCGGGCCTGCGGCAGCGTTCATCGCCGCCGCCCAGGAGGCCGGAGTCGATCTCGCCGACGAGAGCGCCCTCGCCAGGTTCGTAGCCGGTTGGAACCGGCGGAGCGCTGCGGCCTGACACGAGCCGCCGCTCGTCGCGGCTCGAAGCGTCCGGCGGAGTCGATGCAATGACGGCGTGACTGATCGCGAGCTGCTCGAAGAAGTCCGTCGGCTGCGCCAGGCAGGTGCGCCACCGAAGGTGATCGCTCGCGCGCTCGGTGTCCGGCCGGCCGTGGTCGCTCCGCTGGTCCGGCAGGTCGCCGCCGAGGCTGCGGACCTCGCCGAGGAACCCGGGCTCGACGGCTGCTGGGTGAGCCCGGGATGGAGCCGCGACCTGCTCATCGAATGGCGCCCAGGTTGGAGCGACGTCGACCTCGGTCCCGACGGCCCGGCCGGCATCGCGCTCGTCCTCGTCGCCCGCAGAGGCCGGCACGACCGTGTGAGCGTGTGCGGCTACCTGATCGACGCGTTCTGCCTCGGGGTCAAGGACGTCATCGGTCCCGAGACGATGCGCCGCCGCGACCTTCCGTCCTTCGCGCGCATGTACTTCATGGCGTTCCCCGCGCCAGCGCTTTCCGCCCCGCTCGACTTGGCGCAGCATCTCGTCCACGGATCGGTCGCTTTCGCGCGCTCGCTCGGGTTCGAGCCGCATCCGGACCTCGCAGGTGCACGAGCCCATCTGGGTGAGCTCGCCGAGCCGTGCGCGATCCGCTTCGGCCAGAACGGTCGGCCGCTCTACGTCCCGGGCCCACACGACGATCCCATCGCTGTCATGCAGACGCTCCAGACCAGCGTGGGAGACGACGGGTTCGCCGTGGCGGCATGACCCTTACTCTCGATTACGTGCGCACATTGTTGCGCAGCTCGTTCGACCCGCCAGCGGCCCTGGGCGCCACCGCGCCGCCCGAGCCGGTCGTCACTCGTTGAGCAGCCGGTCGATCGCCCGTTCGAGGGGCGGGAGATCGCGCTCGACGATGGCGAGGACTCGGTCGATCTCGATCCTGAAGTACTCGTGGGCGATCAGGTCACGCAGCCCGGCGACATCCGCCCAGGGGATCTCGGGTTCCGCCTTCCGCGTCTCGGGCGCCAGATTCTTCACGGCCTCCCCTATGACCACAAACTGGAAGAGGAGCGCGTCGTGCAGCAGAACGTCATCCTCAGCCTCCGGGTGCTCGCGAGCCCGTGCGAGATGCCCGCGGATCGCGACGATCGCCTCCTTTATGTCTCGCAGGCGCTCTTGCTCGTTCCGACTCATAGCAGTGCCGCCTCGGCCTGGACCTCAGCCCGGATGCGCTCCTTGAGCATGTCGGGCGTTGCAACATCGACCGGGATGCCCAGGATTCCCTGGGCCTCGCGCCGGAAGGCGGCGAGGTCGAGGAGGGTTCTGCCCGGCTCAAGGTCGACGAGGAGGTCGATGTCGCTGTCGGGCACCTCCTCGCCGCGGGCGAGAGACCCGAACACCCGAACCCTGCGCACGCCGCGTTCGCGCGCGGCGTCGAGCAGGCGTCGCCGGTGCCGGCGCAGCTCCCGGGCGTGGGGGCCGAGCTGGCCGCGGATCGATGTGCTCGCAGGTGACGGCGCAGTCGCCCGAACGGACCGGACCTGCAACCGTCGTCCGCATGCCGACATGAGCCGCTCGAGCGTCGGCAGCATGGGGAGGGCCGCCCCCGTCTCGTATCGGGCGAGCGCCGGCTGAGAGGTGCTCGCCCGCTCGGCGAGTTCTGCTTGAGAGAGCCCTGCGCTCGTGCGAGCGCGACGGATCACGTTGGCCACGTCGTGCATGGAAAATACAATATACCTGTTTAGGTATAGGAGAGACTGTTGCGCGCTCGCTTCTCAGCAGCGTCTTGCTCGCAAATGAGCGGCTGAGCGCGCGAGTAATGGCCGCGGTAGGCACTTGAGCTTTCCCTGAGCTACCGTAGTTCGTGCACCTCGACGAACCGATACGCGAACGTCGGGGTTAGGTGTTCATATCCCGCCCCGGCTACTACGTAATTACGTGCTTGCGCGGTTGCGAACCGCTCGGCGCTTCAATGTCGAACGCTCAGCTGAGCAGCTCGATCTCGCAGCGGGCGCAGGGCGCTTGGGCGCGACGCCGGTCGGCGATGGGAAGGCGCGCCTCCAGCGCTTCGGCGAGCGCGACGTAGGCGACGTCGGAGGGCGTGAGGTCGTCGCCAAGCTCCCAGAGCCGGCTCATCAGACGTTGGTGCGGGGGCAGGTGCGAGCGGCTGCGGCGAGGTCCGTAAGCGTCTGGCGCGCGCTTCCCATCTAGTAGCCGGCTGGCGGGCGCTGCACGCCGCCACACCGAGGCGACCTCGAGATCGAGGAGTTCGGGGTGCAAAAGAGCCGGTGTACTCGGCTATCTCGGCAGCCGGACGACCTCGACGAACTGGTACGCCAGCGTCGCGGATAGGTGTCCATATTTCGCCCCGCTACTCCCCGATTATGCACCCACGTACGTACTCGGTTGCGACGCCCTCGCGCCCGGGCAGTCGCCGCCGGGGCACGTAAGCGAGCCGGAGCAGGTAGTTAGGGTTAGGGCGAGCGAAGCCGGGAGCGTCGTGCCGGTTTAGAGGGCGAGCACGTTGAGCACCAGCCCGGAGAGCAGATAGCCACCGTCGCCGCGGTAAGGCGCATAGCCCTCCTCGATCCCCGTGCGGACCTCCTGACGCTTCTCGTCATCGAGCGTGGCGATTGTGAGGGCGATCGGCCCCTGGAGCTCGCTCGTGTAGGCCCAAAGCGAATCGGCGTCGTCGAAGCGAAATACGATCTCCATCTCTTCGACCTCGCCGAGGCCTGCTCGGTCGTCAAAGCGACGAAACAGCGCCCCCTTGGGAAGGACGGCTCACTTCGCGACCCGAGGCTCGAAGCGCAGCTGGCGCAGATACTCGAGCAGCTGCTGCGTGCCGCTCGCGCACCGCTCAAGCTGGCCGCCTGACGGCACTTGCGCATCGGCCGGTGGTGTCCGCGAGCCAAGCTCGATCGGCGGCTAGCTAATCTATCTCCCATGTGCCGGAACATCAGAACGCTCTACAACTTCGAGCCCAGTGCCAGCAGCGAAGAGGTGCGCGACGCGGCCCTGCAGTACGTGCGCAAGATCAGCGGCTTCAGCAAGCCGTCGCAGGCGAACGCTCAGGTCTTCGAGCGCGCCGTGGATGAGGTCGCCGAGGCTTCGGCACGGCTGTTGAGCCAGCTCGTCACCTCGGCGCCGCCGAAGGACCGCGAGGTTGAGGCGGCGAAGCACAGAGCGCGCAGCGACCAGCGTTTCGCGGCGTAGCGCGGCTTCCGCTTGCTGACCGCATACGGGGTGGCCGCGGTCACGTTCATGATGGTCATGTACGCGCTCGAGCGCCGAGACGACCGCTTCATCCTTGGGTTCGCGTGCGGCTGTCTACTGGCTAGTGCCTATGGGTTCCTCGCCGGGGCCTGGCCGTTCGGCGTGGTCGAGGTGGTCTGGGCTGGCGTGGCCGCCTATCGCTACCGGGCGGCTCGGCGCGCCCGGGCGCATGTCGGGTCTCCAGGTACCAAGCGCTAGTTCACAGCCGCTAGCGGCGGAAGGGTGCCTTGTCAGCTGGGCGAGAGTAGCCGGGCGATCGCCGGGACGCCCGGCTCGATGTGGACGACCTTGGTGGCGGTCAGCTCGTCGAGCAGACCGGGCCCATAGCCGACGCCCTCTCCGCTGATCCCCCGAGGATGCGCGCCGCCACCGGGGGCGCCACCGGAGAGGCTGTTGACCTTGACGGTTCCCACCGGTAGCTCGCGGCAGGCGCGCGCGGCGTGGCGCTGATCGCAGCTGAGGACCGTGGCGGCGAGCCCGTACGGCCCCTGGCGCGCGAGCTCAAGTCCTTCGTCGAACGACGCGACGACGCGAACCGGCGCGACCGGCCCGAATGTCTCATCGCACATCACGGCCATCGCGTCGGACACGTCGATCAGCACCGTTGGGGGGTAGAAGCAGCCGGGTCCGTCCGCCGGCTCGCCGCCACAGAGTGCCCGCGCTCCGGCGGCGAGCGCCGCTTGCACCTGGGCGTCGACCGCCTCGCGCATACGGGCGTCGACCAGCGGGCCAAGCTGCGTCGCGGGATCGAGCCCTGGGCCGATGCGCAGCGCGGATGCCACGGCGACCAGGTGGTCACGGAACGGCTCGGCGATGTCATGGTGGACGTAGATGCGCTCGACCGAGGTGCAGACCTGGCCGGCGTTCGCAAATGCGCCGGCGGCGGCCAGCGTGGCGGCCCAGCTGGGATCGACGCTCGCGTCGATCACGAGCGCGTCCTTGCCGCCGTTCTCGAGGATCGCCTTGGCTCCGCGCTCAGCGCAGGCACGCGCGATCTCGCGCCCGGCGGCCGAAGAGCCGGTGTGGAGCACGACGTCGACGCCGCGATGAGCGGCCAACGGCGCGCCGGCCCGTCCGTCGCCGTGGACCAGCTCGAGCACGCCGCTGGGCAGCACCGCGCGTAGGTGCTCGGCCACGCGCGCGCTCGCGAGCGGGGCTCGCTCCGATGGCTTGAAGACGACGGCGTTGCCCGTCACGAGCGCCGCAGCGAGCTGTCCGCAGGCGATCGCCACCGGGTCGTTCCATGGCGTGATCACGGCGACGACGCCGCGCGGCTCCTTGACCGTGGCGTCGTGCGCGAGCCAGTCGCCGCCGAGGCCGCGCCCGCCGTGGAGCGGACCGAGCTGCGCGTGCGCCTCGATCGAGTCAATGCCGGCGTCGACGCCGGCGAGCGACTCGCCGATCGGCTTGCCCATCTCGCGTGTCTGCAGCTCGGCGAGCGCCTCACGCTCTGCTCGCACTGTGGCCGCCGCTTCGCGGAGAGCCGCCGCGCGCTCAGACGCGCGCGTGCGCGCCCAGCTGGGCTGCGCGTCGCGGGCCGCGACGACCGCTGCGTCGATCGCAGCCTGGTCGGCGATCGGCACCGATCCGACGAGCTCGCCCGTGGCGGGGTCGTGGACATCGATGGTGGGGGCAGCGAGCGTGGTCATGGAACGAGGGCGATCGAGGCGTCTTGCGCTGCTGGCTACGCGCGCCCGAGCAGGTCGTACACGGTCGGCCGCGACAGGGAGACTTCGCGGGCGATCTCCGTGATGTAGAGGCCGTCCGCCCGGGCGCGGGCCATCACGGCGGCCAGCGCGCGAGTTGCCTCCCGCTTGGCCTGATCGGCCTCGGCACGCCGACGGGCGGCAGCGCGTAAGGCCTGTCTGTGGCCGGCTTCGTCCATGTCAAAGCACCTTACAGCTTTTGTCCGGTCCGGCGGTTCATCTTTCGTCCGGCCTGGCGGTGGTCGAGGACGGTCCTTGGTTCGGCTGTTGCCGAGGCAGGCCGGAAGGCCGCTCGGCTTCGCTCGTCGGGTTTGCTGCGGGAGCCCGCTCCTTGCTCTCGGCGCGGCGCAATGCCCGCCAGCGCAGCTTCAGCCCTCACCAGGCGCCACCACCGCCTCCACCACCGCCTCCACCACCGCCTCCGCCTCCGCCTCCGCCTCCGCCTCCGCCTCCACCTCCCGAGAAGCCGCCTCCTCCTCCGCCCGACCCGCTTGACGGCGGCGCGATCGCCGAGCCAAAGCCTCCCGCGATCGCCCCGAACCCGGGCGATGAGAGGCCCGAGCTGTGGTCGACCGACACTGATTAGATCCTTCCTCCACCGCACCGCCGATGCAGACCGTCAACAACTCCCTCCTCCTCTCCGCTTCAGACCTCAACAACTTCCTCGAGTGCACGCACCTCACCCACCTCGACCTCGAGGTGGCCAGCGGGCGACTGGAGCTCGAGGCGACTCGGACCGACGCTAGCGACCTGCTCGCGCGCAAGGGTGATGAGTACGAGGCCGCCTATCTCCAGTCGCTGCGCGACGCCGGCACCCAGGTCGTGGAGATCGAGGCCGACGGCGATCGCGGCGTCGCCGCGCAGGCAACGCTCGACGCGATGCGCTCCGGGGCACAGCGCATCTATCAGGCGCCGCTAGCCCACGGCCGCTGGCGCGGCGTCGCCGACTTCCTCGAGCGCGTCGAGCGCCCGTCACCGCTGTTGGGCGGCTACAGCTACGAGGTCGCCGACACGAAGCTCGCCCGGCGCGTCAAGCCGTACTTCCTGATTCAGCTCTGCTTCTACTCTGAGCTGCTGGCGGAGCTCCAGGGCATAGCGCCGCGCGACATGCACGTCATCCTCGGAACGCGCAAGCGCGAGACCTTCCGGGTCGATGAGTTCTCCGCCTACTACCGGCGCATCAAGCATGAGCTCTCGCAGCTGCTGGCGGCGGGCGTCCCCGGCACCTATCCCGATCCGGTTTCGCACTGCAGTCTCTGCCGCTGGTCCGCACACTGTGACGCGCGGCGCGTGGCCGACGATCACCTCTCCCTTGTCGCGCGCATGCGCCGCGAGCAGATCGTGCGGCTGAAGGAGGCGGGCATCACCAGCGTCGCCGCGCTTGCCGCCGCCGAGCCGCCCAACCGCCCCGCTCGAATCGGCGCTGAGCCCTTCGAGAAGCTGCTCGGCCAGGCCCGCCTCCAGGTCCGCTACCGCGAGACCGGCGAGCACAGCTACGAGCTGCTGCCGCTGGAGGCGAAGTGCGGCTTCGCGCGACTGCCGCGGCCGTCGCGCCACGACCTCTACTTCGACATCGAGGGCGACCCGTACTTCGAGGGCGGTCTCGAGTACCTCTTCGGCGTCGGCTGGGTCGACGAGCAGGGCGAGTCTCGATTCAAGCCATTCTGGGCCGAGGACCGCACAACCGAGAAGGTTGCCTTCGAGCAGTTGATCGACTTTCTGATCGATCGCCTCGATCGCGATCCCGACCTGCACATCTACCACTACGCCGCCTACGAGACGAGCGCGCTCAAGCGCCTGATGGGCCAGCATGGGACGCGCGAGGAGGAGGTCGATCGGCTGCTGCGCGGCGAGGTCTTCGTGGACCTCTACCCGATCGTCTGCCAGGCGCTGCAGATCTCCCAGCCGGGCTACTCGATCAAGAAGCTCGAGGCCTTCTACATGGCCCAGCGCGAGACCGCCGTCACCGATGGAGGCGACTCGATCATCAAGTTCGAAGAGTGGCTCGAGTCCCGTGACGGGCGGCTGCTCGAGGAGATCGAGCGCTACAACGAAGACGACGTGCGCTCGACGCAGCTGCTGCGCGACTGGCTGCTGGAGCGTCGTCAGGAGGCAATCGAGCGTCTCGGCGCCGAGATCCCATGGCGCGAGAGGGAGCCGCCGGCCGAGATCAGCGAGGACGCAGCCGAGCTGGGGGAGGAGCTCGCCCGGCTGCGAGCGGCGCTGCTCAAGGACGTGCCCGACGACCCGGCGCTGCGCGACGAGAACGCGGCGTGGCTGCTGCTGAACCTCCTCGAGTACCACAAGCGCGAGGCCAAACCCGCGTGGTGGGCCTACTTCGAGCGGCTCAAGAAGTCCCAGCAGGAGCTGGTCGACGAGGACGCCGAGGCGCTCGCTGGGCTCTTCGACTCGGGCGCGGAGCGGCGCGAGGTCAAGCGCTCGCAGATCTACAGGCTCGGCTTCCCGACTCAGGAGAGCAAGATCGGCCCGCCATCGGCGGTCGACTGGGACACGGGGAAGCCGGTGAACGTCGTCAGCGTCAGCGACGCCGGCAACTTCGTCGAGATCAGTCGTGGCAAGGCCCGCGCTGGCGAGCCGCTCCCGACCGCCCTGATTCCCGGCGGACCGATCGCGACCGAGCCGCAGCGGGCGGCGCTGCGGCGCTTTTCGGCGGCGATGATCGGCGATGGCTTGGATCGAGCGACCCGCTACCGCGCGGCGCGCGACATCCTCATGCGCAAGCCCGCGCGCGTGAAGGGGATCGTGCCGGGGGCGACGCTGCAGACCGGTTCCTTCGACCTCGAGCAGACCAAGCGCGTCGTCGGCGACCTCGACGAGAGCACACTCTTCATCCAAGGCCCGCCGGGATCGGGGAAGACCTACAACGGCGCCCAGCTGATCCTGCACCTGATCGGGCAGGGGAAGCGGATCGGTGTCTCGTCGAACAGCCACAAGGCGATTCACAACCTGCTCGAGGAGATCGAGAGCTTCGCCGACGAGCTGGGAGTCAGCTTCCGCGGGCTCAAGAGGTGCAGTGGCGAGGACTCGACATTCAGGTCGAAGCGCGACGACCCGCTGATCGAGAGCTCCTCGCAGAGCGGCGACTTTCCGCCCGGCCCGGGGATCCAGCTCGTTGCCGGCACCGCTTGGCTGTTTGCCCGCGAGGAGATGGACTCGACGCTCGACTACCTCTTCATCGACGAGGCCGGGCAGATCTCACTGGCGGACGCGATCGCGATGGCGACCTCGGCGCGCAACGTCGTGCTGCTTGGGGATCCGCTCCAGCTTGCGCAGGTCTCCCAGGGTGTGCACCCGGGCGGCGCCGGCTGTTCGGTGCTCGCGCATCTGCTCGGCAAGGAGCCGACCATCCCGCCCGAGCGCGGGTTGTTCATCGATCACTCACGGCGAATGCATCCGGATGTCTGCGAGCTCGTGTCCGAGGTCGTCTACGGCGGACGACTCGAATCGATCGCGGAGTGCGCCGAACAGGGCATCGCCGCAGAGGGGCCGCTGGCCGGGACGGGTGTGCGCTTCATCCCCGTCGAGCACGAGGGCAACGCGCGCCAGTCGCCCGAGGAGGCGGCCGCGATCGCGGCCGCGGTCGATGGTCTTGCGGGGGCGGAGTACACCGAGGCCGGCAAGGCGCCGCGGCCGCTGCGCTCGGACGACATCATGGTCGTGACGCCCTACAACGCGCAGGTCCGCTGCCTGGTCGAGCGGCTGCCGGACGGTGTGCGGGTCGGGACGGTCGACAAGTTCCAGGGCCAGGAGGCGGCGATCGTCTTCTTCTCGATGGCGACGTCGACCGGCGAGGACATCCCCCGCAACATGGAGTTCCTCTTCAGCCGCAACCGCCTCAACGTCGCGGTCTCGCGCGCTCGCTGCGTGGCGGTGCTGGTGGCCAACCCACGGCTGCTGAACGCCCGCTGCCGCAGCGCCGAGCAGATGCGGCTGGTGAACGCGTTGTGTCGACTGGTCGAGGTGGCGCAATCCAGTCGCCCGTCAGCGAATGAAGGTTCAGCGCAGGAGAGTCCCGGCCTGGGTTGACGCCTTTCGCGTGCTGACGCTAGGCTCGCCCGCAGTCAGCCGGAGGAAGCGCAGGCGCTCGGCCGGGGAGCCCGGAATGCTGCGCCGGCGGCACTTTTCGTTCAAGAAGGAGCGCAGCCATGAAGCTCGTGATCGGGATCGTCCGTCCGGAGAAGGCGAACGACGTGGTCGAGGCCCTCTACCGCGCCGAGGTGCGCGGGCTCTCGATAACCCGCGTCCAGGGGCATGGGGGAGAGCTCGACCGCGTCGAGACCTACCGCGGCACCACGGTGAAGATCGGCCTCGCGGACAAGGTCCGCTTCGAGATAGCCGTCACCGACTCGTTCGTGGAGCCGACGATCGAGGCCCTCTGCGAGGGTGCGCGCACCGGCGAGGTCGGCGACGGCAAGATCATGGTGGTTCCGCTGGAGCAGGTCGTCCGCATCCGGACGGGTGAGCGGGACCATGGCGCTGTGACGCCAGTCGGCGCGTGAGCGACGTGCCGCTGGCCGCCGCCGAGGTGAATGCCGGCGACACCGCCTGGATGCTCGTCGCGACGGCGCTCGTCATCCTGATGACGCCCGCGCTCGGACTGTTCTACGCGGGTCTCGTGCGCGTGAAGAACACGCTCAACACTTTCATGATGTGTATTACCGCGCTGGCGGTGGCCACCATCATGTGGGCGCTGGTCGGTTACTCGTTCGCGTTCGCCGACGGCAACGCGCTGATCGGCGGCTTCGACCACGCGTTCCTGCGCGGGGTCGCCTTTGAGCCGCGGTCCGGAACGGCCATCCCGCACCTGCTCTTCATGGCGTTCCAGGCGAGCTTCTGCATCTTGACCGTCGCGCTTGTGTCAGGTGCGGTGGTGGAGCGGATGCGCTTCGGGCCGTTTCTCGTCTTTGTCGCGCTGTGGTCAGTGCTCGTCTATGGGGTGCTCGCACACTGGGCCTTCGGCGGAGGCTGGCTCCAGGCGAATGGAACGCTCGACTTCGCCGGCGGCGTGCCGGTCGAGATGGGGTCCGGCTTCTCGGCGCTGGCAGCCGCGATGGTAGTCGGGGCCCGCAAGGACTACGGGCGCCAGGCGCTGCTGCCACACAACGCCGTCTACGTCCTGCTCGGCGCCGGCATGCTCTGGTTCGGGTGGTTCGGCTTCAACGGTGGTAGCGGCTTCTCGACCGGCAACGCAAGTGTGCTCGCCTTCACGAACACGCTGCTGGCTCCTGCGTGCACGCTCTTCGTCTGGTTTCTCCTCGACCTGTTGCGCGGTCGGCGGGTGACGGCGATCGGGGCAGCGACAGCGATCATCGTCGGCTGCGTTGGGATCACTCCGGCCGGCGGCTTCATCAGCCCGATCTGGGCGATGGTGCTGGGAGCGGTTGCGGCGCTGCCAAGCTACGCCGTCATCGTCCTGCGGCCGCGGACGCGGGTGGACGAGACACTCGACGTCCTGGCTGCCCACGGGGTCGCCGGCATGACGGGCATCCTCTTCATCGGCTTCTTCGCCCAGCGCTCCTGGAACGGCGTCTCCGACGGCTTGGTCTACGGTGACGCGGGCCAGCTCGGCTGGCAGGCGCTGGCCGCGGTCGCGGCACCCACGTATGCGTTCGTGGCCACGTTCGTGATCCTGCGGGCGATTCGGCTCTTCACCCCGCTGCGTTCGACCGAGCCCGAGGAGGCGCTCGGAATGGACATCGTCCAACACGGCGAGGAGGCCTATCCGACGGGCGAGGGCGCGATCCTCGTCACGCCGGAGGCGGGTGTCGAGGCCAAGTTGCCGGTCGCGAACCCGATCTAGGCTAACCAGGTCGCTGTTGGCCGATCGTCACCGTTCCTGCCTGGGCCACTGAGTCGGGATGGTCATCTAGGAGCCGGCGCAACGTCGCCGGGACAGCGGCGGCCGCCAATGCGACCAGCGCGGCGGCCGCGATGAACGCCAGCTGGAAGCGGCCGCCGAGGTGCAGGCGGCTGACGTCGACCTGTCTCAGCGAGAAGGCGATTAGGACCAAGACGGCGACCAGCAGCATCGCCGCGATCGCGGCCGTGACCTCTCGCGAGCCGCGTGCCCGAGTCGCGCGCCCCTCCGCTGGCGCCCAGCTGTTGAGCGCCGCCGCTGCGACGCCCGCCCACGCGGCGGCAACCAGATAGCCGGCGAGCACATCGCTCGGGAAGTGCCAGCCGATCAGCAGCATGCCGATACCGATCGTCGCTGAGGATGCAAACGCCGCAAGCGCCGCCGCGCCGCGCCAGCCCGGTGACACGGCGAGCATCAGGGCGAGCGGGACCGACATCGAGACCGTCGCGTGACCGCTTGGAAAATGCTGCGTCAGTGCTCTCTCAGTCTCGCCCCCGAGCGGATCCGCCTGTGCCAGCAGCGGCTTCAGCACCTGGGTCGTCAGGTTCGCGCCAGCGATCACGATCGCCGCCCACACCGCCTGGCGAGGGCGTCCCCTCAGCAGCGCCAGCCCGACCACTGCCGCTCCAACGACGGCCAGCGAGCTGATGTCGATCGTCTGGACAAGGCCGAGAGTGGCGGCGCGGGCCTGCTGCCATTCGGGACCGACGAAGCCACGCGCTATCGCCGCCTCATCCGCGCGCAGCCCGACGTCCGTGGCAAAGGCGATCGTGTAATCGACGGCGGTCAGCGCGACGGCCAAGATCGCGAGCAGGAGCGGCGCCCGCTGTGTCCTCAGCTTGGCAGTCCCGAGACCCACCGCGGCGCTGATTCTACGGGCGATCGTGACGGGTCAGATCGTCCGATCTGTGCCTTGCCTCTCAGTCCCTCACTGCCTCTGGTCCCTTGCTGTCACTCACCGACCCGCCGCCAGCGGGCCGAGCGCCCAGTCCCAAGCGACTCGACGACGCCCTCGTCACGCAGCCGGGCGAGCACCTTGCCGATCAAGGAGTCGCTGGCGCCAAGCGCGGCCTCGCGAATCTCCCCGATCGTGAACTCGTCGCCGATGCGCTCGCGGATGAAGTGCTCGATCGCCGCCGTCTTGGCGCCCCGCCCTTCAGCGATCAGCCCGACGCGATCCTCGAACTCGCGGTAGGCGGCCAGAAGGATCCCGAGTAGGTAGTCGAGCCACGGCCAGATGGTGTGCTCGCCCTCGTGCCAGCCGCGGCCCGCGGACTCCAGCGAGCCGTAATAGCCATCCTTCGCTTGGCTGATCAGTCGCTCGAGGCTCACGTACCGCCCTACGCCGTAGCCGGACTGGTAGAGCAGAAGCAGCGTGAGCAGACGGGCCATGCGCCCGTTCCCATCCCGAAATGGGTGGATGGCGAGGAAGTCGAAGACGTAGGCGCCGATCACGAGCAACGCGTGATGTTCGCCGGCGTCCCGGGCGCTTAGAAACCGGTCATGCAGCTCCTCCATCGCGGCGGATGTCTCTGCCGCTGGGAGCGTTCGGAACCGGACTCGTGTGGTCCCATCAGGCAGCGCTTCCTCGATCGCGTTGTCGAGGTTCTTCCAGGTACCGGCCGGCACAGTCGTGTACTGGTAGAGGTCGCGGTGGAGTTGCTCGACCACCGATGCCCGAAAAGGGATGTTGTGAGCGCTCTCGTGAATCGTGTCGAGGACGGCTCGATAGCCGGCGATCTCCGCCTCGGAACGATTCCGGGGGATCGTCGTGTCTGCGATCAGTGCCTCGATTCGCCTGCGCGGGGCGGTGATCCGCTCGATCGCGTTGGACGCCTCCGTACTCTGGATTCGCGCCACGTCGATGAGCGAGTCCAGGACCTGCGGACGCTGGAGCTTGAACACGTCCTCGCGTCCATGAGCCATCTCGATCGCGCCAAGTGTGCGTGCGACCGACGCGGGAACGAAACCGAGCTGTTGGTCGAGGACGCGGAAGGTATGCATGGCGGGAGACGCGGCACAACGCGGACCCAAGCCCCACAACGGGACACAAACCCCGCAACGGGGATGTAAACACCACAACGAGCATCTCCCATTGTGCCGTTTACGCCGGATGTCGTGGCGTCTGAACGAAGCCCGAAGGCGCCGGGGCAGCTTGAGGCCCGCAGACACGCACGATGCAGGAGACGCGCGATCGTCCCAGGCGCGCCGCCCTTAGCACTAGCCGCTGCGCAGTGCGCGCTCGACCATCCTGGCAACGTGTTCGCGTGAACGAGCGCCAACCGCCGCGCCGAGCGCGGCCTCCCACAGCTCCGAGGAGACCGAGCGCGGTGGTAGCCCAAGCGCTGCCAGGACCGGAGCCGCGTCGACGTCGCGGGCGATCTCCTCCGCGCGGCGCTGAGCCGCGACGTGCTGGGCGCGGGAGAGCGGCGTCCGCCCGCCAGCGCGCGAGAGGTCCAACAGGTCGCGGGTCACCTGGGGGATGGCGCGCCGGGCGCACTTCTCCCACGGCGCGTCGGAGCTCGAGTCGACGACGACCTGACGGACGACTCGCCAGCCGGCGTGATGGGACTCGCAGCGGGCGACGAGGAATCGCGCCAGCGCCTCGGCAACGACGGGCGCTTCGGGCTCGGACCCGTAGGAGTCGAGGTAGCGCAGCGCGTCGCCCACGCCACGACCGTCATCGACCGCGCGCGCCAGCTCGGACGCGGTCTTGCGGGGCTTTCGCCTCGGCCACTCCGCGTCCGCGCTTGCCTCTATGTCACCTCGGGTATGCATCGCGCAACGAGACGAGCGTAAGGTGCTCGTCTCTATACGAGGACGTTACGCGCCGGTGAGGACCGTATCTGCGGGTGAGGACCGTTAGCACCGGGGAGGCCCATACGCGCGGGTGAGACCGCAAGCGTCGATCGAGGACCCGCGTGCGCCTGGTTCGGAATCGATGACTTCTCGCACCGCGGTCGGTCTGTAGACCAACAACCATCTACCTACGGCCTCTCGCCGAGTGCGCGACGCCGGAACAGGGAGCGACCACCATGCGAATGATCTTCGTGAATTTGCCCGTCAAGGACCTCGAGGCCTCGAGGGGGTTTTTCGGCGGGCTTGGCTTCGAGTTCAACCCCCAGTTCTCCGACGACAGCGCGGCGTGCATGATCGTCGACGAGAACATCTTCGTGATGCTGCTCGTCGAGGAGCGCTTCAGGGACTTCATCAACGGTGAGATCGCCGACGCCACCAGGGTGACCGAGGCGATCACCTGCCTCTCGGCCGACAGCAGGGAGGATGTCGACGCGACTGTCGCAAGGGCGATCGCGGCCGGCGGCAAGCCGTGGAAGCCGGCGATGGACATGGATCCCATGTACGGCGGAAGCTTCCAGGACCTCGACGGCCATGTCTGGGAGCTGATGCACATGGCGCAGCAGTAGCGCGAGCATCGGCGCGCCCCGGGCCAGTCACGCCGCCGGGGTCAGGCGCGCCCAGCCGCGCCCGGGCACACCTTGCGCTGCCCGGGCGCGGGTCCTCCGCCGCTACTCGTACTGAAGCGCGCGCAGCACGTTCAGCCGCGCCGCGCGCCGCGCGGGCAGGATCCCGGCGAGCAGGCCGGCGACGATCGCCGCCAGCACGAACACGATCAGGGATCCATAGGGGACCGCGAAGACGATCCCCTCGTCTTTGAGGGCGTATGCGACCAGCAGTGCGAGCAAGAGCCCGACAACGATTCCGAGCGCGGCGCCGATCAGCGATGTCACGATGCTCTCGTGGCGAATCATCCGCCTGACCTGGCGACGGGTCATCCCGATCGCGCGCAGCATTCCAAGCTCGCGCGTTCGCTCGAAGACCGTCAGGACGAGCGTGTTGACGATCCCGAAGACGCTCACGATCACCGACAGCCCGAGCAGCACGTAGAGCAGGTTGAGGAGGTCGTCGAGGGGCTTGGTCGCGTCTTCCTTGAACTGCGCTGCGGTGACGACCTTCGCATCGGGGAAGGGTCGGAGGGCGGCCTCAAGCTCCTTCGTGTTCGCCGCGTTGACGCCGCCGCGGGTGTTTACGAACGTCATCAGGTTCAATGGGTTCGGGTAGGAGGCATCGAAGGTCTCGGTCGAGATCGTGACGTCACCGAACGGCGAGCCCCCTGTCGGCTCGTCGAAGACGCCCATGACCTCGAGCGCGAGCGTCTTCCCGGCCGGCGTCTCGAGCGTGATCTGCGATCCGGGCGCGAGGTGGTGCTCCTGCGCGTACTTCTTCTTGACGATCGCCCCCGTCTGGCCGAGCAGCTCAGGAACCCGATCGGAGCCCTGGGTCCAGTCGAAGCGCAAGACCCTTGTGACATCGCGGTCGACCGCCGTCACGAAGATCTCCTTGCCAGACGCCCGACCCGCACCTTGGCGCACGGCGGAGACAACCTCCACCGCTGGCGCCCGTCGCGCCGCCTCACCGGCTGCCGGAGCCAGGGGACTGAACGCCGCCTGGGCGCTAACCGCGTAGTCGGCGACAAACAGCTGATCGACGCTGTCCTCAAACGGCGTCCGGACGCCGTTGCCAACGACGGCGACGAATGTGACGAGCGCCAAGCCGACCATCAGGGCGGCGGCCGTCGAGGCCGTTCGGCTCGGATTGCGCATCGAGTTTTCGCGTGCGAGCTCGCCCGATATCCCTCCAATGCGCGTGGCGGGCCAGCCGAGCGATGAGGCGAGCGGGCGCACGAACGTTGGCGCGACGAGGGCAACGCCCAGGAAGAGCAGCAGGCAGCCGCCGCCGAGCGCGGTCAGGCGCGTAGGGGTCGACAGGTCGTCGGCCAGCACGCCGAAGAGGAGTGCGGCGATCCCGACAGAGAGCACCGCGACCGCCGGCAGGACGCCGAAGCGGGCGAAGCGCGTCGGCGGGAGGATCGATCCCTCCCGGACCGCCGCGATCGGCGGCACGCGTGTCGCCCGCAGTGCGGGGCGCAGGCTCGCGAGCAACGTCACGACCATTCCAATCACGAGGCTGACGACGATCGTCCGCGCGGCGAAGACCGTCTCGCCCTGCGGCAGGTCGATCCCGGCCGCCACGAACAGGGCATTGAGGCCCTTGGCAAGCGCGAGTCCCAAGAACAGGCCAGCGACAGACGCAATCGCCCCGAGCACAAGCGCCTCCGCCAGCACGGACGCGAGCACCTGGCGACGAGAGGCGCCGAGGGTGCGCAGGGTGGCAAACTCGCGCACGCGCTGGGCGATCGTGATCGAGAGCGTGTTGGCGATCACGAAGCTGCCGACGAACAGCGCGATCGCGCCAAAGGCGAGCAGCGCGTTCTCGAGCAGGCCGAGGAACTCGGACGTCTCCGCCGACTCCTGCTTCGCTTGCACCTCCGCGCTCTTCACGCTCGCGGTCGCGGGCAGCAGCGGCCGGATGTCGCCGAGCAGCTCGTCCGTTGCGACACCCGGCTTGCCCGCGACGCGGATCACGTCGAGCTTGCCCCGCTTGTCGAACAGCTCCTGCGCGGTTGGCACGTCGAAGATGGCCATCGTGGCGCCACCGATCGAGGCCACCGAGCCGAAGCTCGCGATGCCCACGATCTTGAACTCGCGCACAGGGCCGCGGGCAGCGACGCGGACACGCTCGCCGACCGACAGCTTCGCGCTCTCGGCGCTGGCGCGGTCGATGGCGATCTCATCGCGGCCGGCAGGCCACTCACCGTGATTGAGCGTGAGCGGATTGAAGCGCTGGTCGGAGCCGGGGTTGACGCCGAACGCGAGCTTTGGCGCCTCGCCGGCACCGAGTGCCTTGTTGTTGGCCCCGATCAGCTTCGCCTCGTCTTGGATAGACCCCGAGGCCGCGGCGACGCCCGGCACGCGCGCGACCCTTGACAGCAGATCGTCCGGGAACGAGGGTGCGGCCGCGGCGCCGCCGTCATGTGAGGGCGTGAACGCTTCCTTGCCGGTGATGACGGCGTCGGTGTTCTTGTAGGAGCGCGTGAAGATCGTGTCGAAGCCCTTCTCGATCGTGTCGGTGAGCACATATGTGCCGCTCACCATCGCGACGCCCAGCACGATCGCGAAGGCCGTCAACAGCGAGCGGAGCTTGCGCCCCGCCAGGCCTTTGATCGCAAAGCGGATCATCGGGCGGACCCGGAGGACCAGCGGATCACTGCGCGGACCCGGATGCCACGTCGATCATCGCGCGGACACCTCCGCGAGCGCGTCGAGCACGTCGGCGCGCGTTGAGCGGCCGACCGACTTGACGATCTGCCCGTCGGCGAGGAAGAGGATGCGGTCGGCGATCGTCGCCGCCTGCGCGTCGTGGGTGACCATGACGCTCGTCTGGCCGAACTTGTCGACCGACCGGCGCAGCAGCTCGAGGATCTCCTCGCTCGTGTGCGAGTCGAGGTTCCCGGTCGGCTCATCGGCGAAGACGACCGTCGGGCGTGACACGAAGGCGCGGGCGATCGCAACGCGCTGCTGCTGACCGCCGGAGAGCTCCGCTGGCCGATGGTGGCGGCGGTCCGCCAATCCGACAGCTTCGATCTGCTGCTCGATCCAGCTGTTGTCGAGCTTACGCGAAGCCAGTCGCAGCGGGAGCACGATGTTCTCCTCGGCCGTGAGCATCGGCAGCAGGTTGAAGAACTGGAACACGAAGCCGATGTGCTGGCGGCGCAGCTTCGTCAGGTCGTTGTCGCCGAGCTTGGTGAGGTCCGTGCCCTCGATCGCGACGCTGCCGGCCGTCGGGCGATCGAGCCCTGCCAGGATGTGCATCAGCGTCGACTTGCCGGACCCCGACTGCCCCATGACGGCCGTGAGCTCGCCGCGAGGAATATCAAGTGAGACATCGCGAAGGGCGTCAACAGCGGTCTCGCCTGCCCCGAAGCGCCGGGTCACGCCCTGCGCGACGACGACGGGCTGCGTCCCCGATGGCATCGCCGGCGCGCCGCTCAGTGTTGTCTCCGCCGCCATCCGGCCCCTTTCATCGTGGTCGGGGACGGAGGCTAACTGAACCGCCCAGACACGTTGTGAACGACCTGGAGGCGACCGTCTCCGAGCGGTTCGCCAGCGCGGGGAGGGAGGCGTGGTGTGCGGGTGGTGTGGGTGCCGGGTGCGTCGGTGGGTCAGGCCCGCTCGACCTCTGAGACTTCCCGATCGTGATCGACCTTGGCCACGCCGAGGGCGGTTGGGATGAGAATCACGCCAACGATCAGCGAGACGAACGACGCTGCGCGCATAGTCTGTTGTTGGGTTCTGCGGCGCTGGCCTTTAGGTTTGCGGCGGGTGGGCGGACGTTGCTTTGTCGGCTGTTATCGGGGGGAGCGGTCGGAGGGAGACTCGTACGGGGTCGTCTCAATACCCGCATAGGCTGCGGGGTGTGCAGCCACTGCTCGTCGTTGACGCGCCATCGCTCCTCTACCGCGCGTTCTTCGCGCTGCCAGAGTCGATCACCGATGGTGAGGGCAGGCCCGTCAACGCGCTGCTCGGCAGCGCCAACCTGATCCTGCGTGAGGTCGACCTACACCAGCCGCGCGCGGTCGCTCTCTGCTTCGGGCCGGACGCCGCTCGTTATCGCGTCGACCTCTATCCCGCCTACCACGCGGCCCGGCCGCCCCTTCCCGACGAGCTGGCGCCGCAGTTCGCCGACGCCCCGGCGTTCTTTGCCGCCTTCGGCTGGGGCTCGGTCGTCGATCGAGAGCTAGAGGCAGACGACGTGATGCACTCGCTGGCGCTGGTTGAGGACCAGGCCGGTGGCGCGGCTCTGCTGATGACCGGCGACAGGGATCTGTTTCAGTGCGTGACCGAGCGGATCAAGGTTCTCTACCTGAGGACGGGCGTGAAGGGCGCGATCCCCGTCGACGCGGCCGAGGTCGAGCGCCGATATGGCGTGCCGCCGCGACTGGTGCCGGACTTCATCGCACTGCGCGGCGACCCCTCTGACGGCCTGCCCGGGGCGAAGGGCATCGGCGAGAAGACGGCCGCCGAGTTGCTGCGCCGGCGGGGATCTCTTGAGGCGGTTCTCGAAGGCGCGCTGCGCGAGCGACTGGCGCGGAGCTCGGGAGCGTTGCTTGACGGGGCGAGCGAGCTGCGCACCTTCAAAGACATTGCCACGCTGCGGTCAGTGCGGGTAGAGCGCCCGCCCGACCGGCAGACGGACTTCGCCGCTGCGGCGAGAGCTGCCCGCGCACGTGAGATGAATCACCTGGCGCAGCGCCTCGAGGCGATGGCGAGCGACTAACCAGCACGCCCGGCGCAACGCTCAGATGTCGACTTGCAGCACCGGTGGTCTGGTCGGGAGCGGTGAGCCGCCCTGCGGCTCGGAGGTGACGAGCAGCTGATCGGCGTCGGTGACCGCGGCGGGAAGTTCAGCGACGCCTCGGCCACGCATGTCGACAGCAAAGGTCGCGTTTGCGGGACGGGGCGCCTCGCGCTCGGCTCGCATCCACACCTGATAGACGCGGCCCCGCCCCGGCGCCGGCAGCCCGACAACGCGCAGCCGCGCCTGGTCGCCTTGCAGCTCGAGTCTCGCGGACGCACCGGGGGCGAGCGCGTGGTCGATCTGCGCGGTGCGGATGCGGATGTCCTCGGGCTCGTTGCGTAGCTCCGCTAGGACCAGGCCTCCGCCGACGACGGCGATCAGAAGCGCAGCGGCGAACGCGACCGCTGGAGCCGATAGCCAGCGACGCCCGGGCGGAGAGTGGCGCCCGCGCGCTGAGTCGCGCCCGCGCAGCCGCTGCCACCAAGCCGCAGCCGGCGCGCCGCGGGGCGAGGCGTCGCGCTCGCGAGCGCGTGCGGCGTCAAAGAGCGAGGCGTCCGCGCGCACCTGAGCCATGACACGATCCTTGACCTGCGCTGGAGCGTGAACCGGCACGACATCGGCGAGCAGCGCGCCGGTGGCCGCGCTCAACCGTCTGGCGTCGAGCGCGCAGTAGGCACATTCGGCGAGGTGCTTCGCTATCTGCTCGGACTCCTGCCGCGAGCATGCACCGAGCACGTAGGCGCCCAGCAACTCCTGGCAGTGGCCCGCTTGATCGCTCATCGCTCAGCGCCTTCCATCATGTGCACCTGCAGCCGCTCGAGTCCGAGTCGCATACGGCTCTTCACTGTGCCGAGCGGGACACCCAGAACCTCCGCGATCTCGGAGTGCGAGTAGCCGGAGTAGAACGCGAGGCTTATCACCTTGCGCTGGTCGCCCGGGAGCAGATCGAGCATCCGTTCGGTGTCGTCCACCTCGGCACGGCGCAGGACCTCGGCATCGGTGCGCTCGCTGGCTGGTAGTCGCTCCGCGAGTGCATCGCCGTCGTCGTGGACTTGGCGGGCGTCATGGCGCGTCGTGCGCCGGATCTGGTCGATCGCCCGGTTGTGCGCGATCGACAGGATCCATGAGCGCACGCTTCCGCGGCGAGGGTCGTAGCGGCTCCCCGAGCGCCAGAGCGAGATGAACGCCTCCTGGCATACGTCGTCCGCCAGGCTGCGCGACCCGGCGATGCGGTAACAGAGCGAGTAGACCGCCTGAGAGTGGCGGTCATAGAGCACCTCGAACGCGCCGGCGTCCATGTCCGCCACGAGGCCGATGAGCTCCTCGTCACCCAGTCGCTGCGGCTCAGTTGATCGGTTCATGTCCTCTTCCTACGCAGGCCCGGCGCGAACGGATGCATGCGACGCCGATTCGATTACCCGCTGATCCAGGAGCTGCGGCTGCTGCGTTGACCTGCCACCGAACACCCCTGATCCAAAGGGAACCCACGTGAACCGCAAACAGATATCCCTACTACCAATGATCGGCATTCTGGCAGTTGGGGTCGCCGCCTGCGGCGACGACAACAAGTCCGCCGACACGAGTGGAGCCGCCACCGCCGCAGCCGCCCCACAGGTGACGTTCGCCTCGCCCGGTGACAGCGAATCGGTCGGATCGAAGTTCACGGCCAAGGTCGACCTCAGCGGCTTCAAGATCGACGCCAAAGCCGTCGGCATGGACCCTGTCGCCGGCGAGGGTCATATCCATTTCGCCCTCGACGGCGGCAAGTACGACTCAGCGAAGTACTCGGGCGCCAACGGCAAGCTGGCCGAGCAGCTCGGCACAGACGGGAAGTACAGCCCATCGGTGACTCCCGAGATCACCTACACGGGCATTCCGGCCGGCGAGCACACGCTCGAGGTCGACCTTGCCAACAACGACCATTCAGACTCCGGTGCGACCGCAAGGGTGGCGTTCACCGTCACCGACGAGCAGGCGAAGGTCGGTCCGGATGGCGAGGAGGTCAGCTTCGAGAGCCTCGAGCCCAGCGCTGACGGCGTCACCGCGATGGTTGCGCTGAAGAAGTTCACCCTCGATCCGAAGGATGTCGGCAAGAAGGCGGTGGCAGGGCGCGGCCACCTGCACTTCGAGCTCGATGAGGGCAAGTACGACTCAGCGAAGTACTCGGGCGCCAACGGCAAGCTGGCCGAGCAGCTCGGCACCGACGGGAAGTACAGCCCATCGGTAGCGCCCGAGATCGTCTACTCGAACCTGCCCACGGGCAAGCACACGTTGAAGGTGTACCTCGCCAACAATGACCACTCCGAGAACGGTGCTGTCGCCGAGCGCACGTTCACGATCGAGTAGTGGCGATCCCGACCGCCAGCGGGCGCGGTGGCCGACTGGCGGTCGTCGGGGCGCTGCTCGCAATCAGCGTCGCGATGGCCGCCTGTGGCGGGGCCGACAGCAAGCAGAAGGAGAGCCCGGTCGGCTCGGCGGCCGGCTCCGATCGGCAAGCGGCCGCCGGGGCTGCCAGCCGGGGCGGCGCCACCATCGAGATGGCAGATCTCCGCTTCCGTCCTGCCGACCTGACGGTGGCGCGCGGCGAGCTGGTCACGTTTCAAAACGTCGGCAAGGTGACCCACAACGCCAAGGGCAAGACGTTCTTCTCGCGCGTTGTCGAGCCCGGTGGCAGCTACCGGCAGACATTCACCGAGAGTGGGACGTTTGAGTTCGTCTGCACGTTCCACCCCGGGATGGAGGGCCGCTTGACCGTTCAGTGAGCGCTTGACCGTTCAGTGATCGCTTCACCCTTTCACCATCACCTTGGCGACGAGGCCGGGCGGCTTCCCGCCGCCCGGCCGTCGCCGACGGCCCCCGCCCGTCGACTGAGGCTGTGGCTGGCGCCCTACGCTCCGCCCGTCTCCACGGCCGGCTCCGGTGAAGGCCGCACGCGCAGCAGGCGCGCCATCCCATCCGGCAACCACCAGTTCCAGCGCCCGAACATGGAGACGACAGCGGGCACGAGCAGCGCCCGGATGATGGTCGCGTCGATCAGGATCCCGGCTGCCAGTCCGGTCGCGAGGATCTTCACATCGGTCTCTGGCCCGGATGCCATCGCGGCAAAGGCCAAGAACAGGATCAAGGCGGCGCTCGTCACGAGTCGTCCGGTCCGGGCGAGGCCGAACACGACGGCCTTGTCGGTGTCTCCGCTGTGGTCGTACTCCTCACGCATGCGGGCGAGAATGAACACCTCGTAGTCCATCGAGAGTCCATAGAGAAAGGCGAAGACCATCAGGGGTATCCACGATGCGATCGATCCGGTCGCCGCGATCCCCCAGATCTCGTTGGACCCGTGCCCCGCCTGCCAGACGAGCGCCATCACGCCCCAGGCAGCGCCGACCGAGAGGACGTTTAGAACGACTGCCTTTGCCGGCAGCACGAGCGAGCGGAACGCCCGCGCCAGCAGGAGGAAGGTGATGATCGAGATGAGCACGATCATCAGCGGGAAGGACCCGTAGACGGCGTCGATGAAGTCGGCGTTGAGGGGTCCCGTGCCGCCAACGCTGGCGGTCGGCGAGGCCGAATGTGCGGCGTCCCGCAGTGCCTGGACGGCGTCGCGCCCGGCCGAGGAGTCGTCGCCGGCGTGGGGCACGGCGGCGACCAGCGCCTGCCCGCCCCGGCGCCACTCCGGCCCAGTTGGAGCGACCGCCCCCTGCACCCCGGCGACGCTCGCCTGGGCAGAGACCACCTTGTCCGCATCGGCGCCAGAGACGAGCGTTTCCACTGGCGCGATCGCGCCAGTGCCGATGCCCGCCTGCTCGAGCGCGGCGAGGCCGTCCTTCGCCGGTCCGGTCTTGGCGATCGTGTTGGGGTCGGCGTTGCCGAAGTGAATATCGGTCGCCGCCACCAGCAGCGCGGCGAGGATCGCCACCGCCACCAGGGCGGCGGCGCCACGGCGGCGCACCACGGTCTCCGACCAGCGCTGCCAGAACGCCTCGCTTCGGTCGCGGCGCCGGATGCGACGGCGGTCGAGCCGCGGCCCGATCGTCGCCAGGATGACCGGCAGCAAGGTGAGAGCGACGACCGTTGCGACGAGCGGGATCAACATTCCGCCATAGCCCATGCTGCGCAGGAACGGAAGCGGTAGCGCGATCAGCGCGAGCAGGCCGACCGCGACGGTGGTGCCCGAGAAGACGACAGCTCGGCCCGCGGTCGCCATCGCGGCGGCGACCGCTTCGTCGCCCTCAAGGCCCTTCGCGCGCTCCTCGCGCCAGCGCACGACGATCAGCAGCGCGTAGTCGATCGAGACCCCGAGGCCGATCAGCGCGACGAGGAACTGAACGATCGGCGAGACCTCGGTGATCGTGGTCAGCCCCCAGAGCAGCAGGAACGACACGAGCACGGAGCAGATCGCCATCCCCAATGGCACGAGCGCGAGCGCGGAGCCGAACACGAAGAAGAGGACGAAAAGCGCGCCAACTCCCCCGATCACGGCCTCGAGGAGCACACCTGTGCCCTCGTCTGCCTGGCCGGAGGAGTCAACAAGGGCGTCGTAACCGGTCAGGCGGACGGGAGCGCCGGCGATCGTCTCCCCGCGTAGCGCGGCGGTGAGCGCGCGCTGTGCCTTGACATTGCCCCCGAACGGGTCGTTGCTGCGCGGCGCGAACGCGTAGATGAAGGCCGTTCGCCCGTCGGCCGAGGTGAACGCCCGGTCGCCGGTCGACCCGAACCCGGCCACCCGTGAGCCCGGAACCGCCTTCCGCGCGAGCTGCTCGACCTCGCGCAGATCGTCGCGCACACCCGGCGTGGCGACCGTCTTGCCTTGCGGGAGTGCGACCACCGGCACGAGCGGCGGGTTCTCCCCGCCGTTGCCGTAGACGCTGAGGATCTCCTCGTTCGCCTCCCAGCTCTCGCGGCCGGGCACGCTGAAGCGCTGGTCAAGCGCCTCGGACGCTGGTCCGGCGGCCGCCATTCCGATCAGGGTCAGGAGGATCCAGCCGATCGCCACGAGTCGCTTGTGGCGTAGAACGCCGCGGGTCAGCCGTTCCATTATTGGGTCTCTCTCCTCCACGCTCTACGTGATCTTGGGCACGGCGAACCGTATCTATTCGCGCGCCAGGACCGACCCCAGGTCGAGCGCGAGCGATCGATCGCAGCGCTGTTCATAGGCCCGGGTTAGCTTCGTCGCCGTAGCGTCGAGCGGGGTGGCTTCTGGGCCGAGGGCAGCGCCGACCCGGCGAGCCAGCGGCCGAGCGATCGGAGGTCGTACAGTGCGCCGATGCCCGAGTACGCCGCGTTCCTGCGCGGGATCAACGTCGGGGGCCACCGGATCACCAGCGCCGATCTCCGCGCGCGGTTCAAGGAGATCGGCTTTCGCGATGTGAACGTCTTCCAGGCGAGCGGCAACGTCGTCTTCGATCGGGACGGCGGGCCGGTCGCCAAGATCGGTGCTCGGATTGAGAAGGGCCTCGAGGCCGCGCTTGGATACGACGTGGCCGTCTTTCTGCGCAAGGCGAGCGAGGTGCGCGCGATCGCGCGCCAGCAGCCGTTTGCGCCCGCTGTCGTTGAGGCCTCGCGGGGGAAGCTCCAGGTCGCGATGCTCTTGACGCGACCCGAGGCGGGAGAGCAGGAAGAGGTGCTCGCGCTGGGCAGCGAAGAGGACAGGCTCGCGTTCGGCGATCGCGAGCTCTACTGGCTGCCGAGCGGAGGTCTGCTCGAATCCGCGCTCGACCTGAAGGCGATCGGAAAGGTGGTCGGTGCCACGACGGTACGCACCAAGGGCACCGTCGAGCGGCTCGCCGCCAAGCACTTCGGCGCGTGAGCGTGCCGGGCTTCTGTACTGTCAGCGAAACGACACGAGGAGGCTCAGATGCCAGCTCTAAGCAGTGCGACGACGACGTGGCAAGGCGATCTCGGGCACGGGGCCGGGACGACGACGCCGAACAGCGGTGCGTTCCCCGCGCTGGACGTCAGCTGGGCATCGCGAACGGCCCGTGCCGCCGGCACCACGAGTCCGGATGAGCTGTTGGCGGCGGCCCACTCTTCGTGCTTCTGCATGGCGCTCTCGCACGAGCTCGGCGAGGCCGGCAACCCGCCCGAGCGGCTGGAGGCCACCGCGAGCGTGGAGTTCGAGCCCGGCGAGGGCGTCAGGTCATCGCACATCGTGGTCAGCGGACGCGTGCCCGGGATCGACCAGGACGCGTTCGCCGATGCGGCCCGCGCGGCCGCTGAGGGTTGTCCAATCTCCGGGGCTCTGAAGGGCAACGTCGACGTGAGTGTGGAGGCGACGCTCGAGTCGAAGGCGGCAATCGAAGCGCGGTGAGGGAGCCGCACCGTGCCGAGCGGCCCCGGATGACCGGTGGCGATCCCCTCCCTTGCGGTGACCGGCTTCAATGAAGAGGAGCCAGGCCGCAATTGCTCTGATCGCGCTCATCGTCGTGGCGCTGATCGCGGTCGGCAGGGACGGCGGGGACAACGGCTCCGGCTCACCGGCCGATCGCGAGCCCGTCACCAAGGCGCCCCAGGACGCTGTCCGCATCCCCTTCGCATTCTCGCCCGAGAAGGAGAAGCTCTTAAAGCCGCTGATCGAGCGGTTCAACTCCGAGCGCAGGGAGGTCGACGGCCAGCCGGTCTTCATCGCGGGCATGAATGTCTCCTCGGGCGAGGCCGAGGCAAAGATCGCGAAGGGGGCGCTGAAGCCCGTCGTCTGGTCGCCGGCGTCGTCGCTGTGGGGTCGCCTGCTCAACTTCGAGGCGGACCGGCCCTACGCCGCCGACAGCAATCCCTCGATCGTCCGGACGCCGCTGGTCATCGCGATGTGGGAGCCGATGGCGAAGGCGCTCGGCTACCCGCGCAAGCGGGTTGGTTTCGAGGACATCCTGCGGCTCGCGAGCTCAAATCAGGGCTGGGCAGCGTTCGGCAAGCCGCAGTTCGGCCGCTTCAAGCTGGTCCACACGAACCCCGACTTCTCGACCTCCGGACTGTCCGCCGTCGTCGCGGAGTACTACGCGGCGACGGGTAAGAAGGAGGGGCTGACCGAGCGCGACGTGACCCGCTCGAAGGCCCGCCGGACGGTCCGCGACATCGAGCGCTCGATCGTGCACTACGGCGACACGACGCTGTTCGTCGCCGAGCAGATGAAGAAGGAGGGCCCGGGCTATGCCTCCGCCGCGGCGATGGAGGAGGTGACGTTGCTCGACTTCAACCGCGACCGCGGCTCGAACCCGAAGTTGATCGCGATCTACCCGAAGGAGGGGACGTTCTACTCCGACAATCCGTTCATCGTGCTCGCGGCACCATGGGTGACCGAGGCCCAGCGCAAGGGCGCCGCGCTGTTTCAGGAGTTCCTGACCAAGGAGATCTCGCCGCAGGTCGCCGCTCGGTCCGGCTTCCGACCAGCCGATCTGAAGGCGGCGCCCGTCGCGCCGCTTACGGCAGCGAACGGCGTCGACCCGGCGCAGCCGAAGCGCGTTCTCGGCCTTCCCGAGCCGCGCGTGCTCAACCGCATCAAGACGGCGTGGCGCGAGGACCGCAAGCCGGCCAACGTGCTGCTGGTGCTCGACACTTCGGGGTCGATGAACGACGAGAACCGGCTCGAGAACGCAAAGCAGGGACTCGAGGTCTTCCTGCGCGAGGCTTCGCCGAACGATCGCCTCGGGCTGACGATCTTCTCGGACAAGATCCAACCGGTGATCGCGATCGCGCCCGTGCGCGAGAATCGGGCGCGGCTCCAGTCGGCGCTGCGCGATCTGATCGCCGATGGCGGGACCGCGGTCTACGACGCGACCGCGCGGGCGTTCGACACCGTCCGGGAGCTGAACGATCGCGAGCGCATCAACGCGGTCGTCATCCTCACCGACGGCGAGGACACCGACTCGTCGCAGACCGCCGAGGCGGTGACGGCGAGGGTTGGTGCGCAGGGCGACTCGGAGAATCGCGTCCGCATCTTCACGATCGCCTACAGCGCCGGCGCCGCCGGCGCCGCCGAGGCGCTTGAGGCGATCGCGACGGCGTCGGGTGGACGTGCCTACGAGGGCGGCACCGAGGACATCGAGTCGGTCTATCTGAGCATCTCGAGCTTCTTCTAGGGCTCGCGAACGATCTGGGGCTGAGGACGGGCATGGGCAAGCAGCTGCAGAAGCCGCTGAGCCGCGATCAGGCCAACCTCGCGCTGATCGCCAACGCCCTCACCAAACCGTGGCCGAACGTGGCGGTCCCCGCCGGGCTGGCCGCCGGCGGGCTGATGATCGGCCTCGGCCTCTTCGTCGTCGCGATCGCTGCAGTGGCGTGGCTCGCCCTCGCGAGCGTGACCTACCTCGACCAGGAAGAGGCCGACGTCGTGATCGGGCGGCTGCGCGCGACGCGACGGGGGCTCGAGCGCGGGGAGCGGCGCGTCAATCCGGACCGGCTGGCAGCGCCGATCGCTCAGCAGCTGCGCGACGTGCTCGCGCAGGAGCAACGCATTCGCGATGCGATCGAGGGCGCCGAGCTGCCGTTCGCCGAGGTCTCGCAGGAGGTCGACACCTTCGTCCGCTCGGCCGAGCGCGCGGCCGCGCGTGCCCAGCTGCTCTACGACTACGTCGCCGACGAGGATCGAACGCGGGTCGAGCTACGTCTGCGGCAGCTGCGCGGGACGGCCCGAACGGCCGACAGCTCAGCGGCGGCGCTGGTAGAGGCACTGACCACTCAGCTTCAGGCGATCGACCGCGCCCAGCTGAAGCTCGACGACTTCTACACGGAGATGGAGCGGGTCGCCGTCGAGCTCGGCAACATTCGCGGTCAGCTCCTGTCGGTATCGGCGACCACCGAGGCCGCGGCGCAGAGGGAGCTGGCCGGCGGCGTCAGGGACCTGCGCGAGCAGATGGCTGCGGTCGCCGAGGGCATGTCGGAGGCCCTCGAGGGAGCCGACGCCCTGCTGCAACCTGGCCCCGGAAGCGACTGACGTGGTAGAACGCCCGCGATGGTGAGCGGCGCTGGACTCGGGAAGCACGTCGCCCTCTGGCTCGACAGCGCGCCCGCCACCGACTACCCGTCGCTCGCTGGAGATCGCCGCTTCGACGTCGCGGTCATCGGCGCAGGTATCACCGGGCTGACGACGGCGCTGCTGCTCGCCCGTGCCGGCCTGTCGGTCGGGCTGATCGAGATGAGCCGGATCGGGTCGGGGGTCACCGGCCACAGCACGGCGAAGGTCACCTCCCAGCACGGCCTCACCTACGCGCGGCTCCGAATCACCCACGGAAAGGACGGCGCGCGCGGATACGCCGAGGCCAACGAGGCCGCGAAGGAGCGGGTCGCCGCCTTTGTCGACGAGGGCATCGACTGCGACTTCCGCCGCCGGGCCGCCTACGTCTACGCCTCTCGCCGGCGCGAGCGCCTGTTCCTCGAGAGGGAGACCGTCGCGGCGCAGGATGCGGGCCTGCCGGCGAGCTTTGTCGAGACGACGCCGCTTCCCTATCCGGTGCGCGGCGCCATGCGCTTCGAGAATCAGGCCGAGCTGCACCCGCAGCACTATCTGCTTGGCCTGGCCCGCCTGCTCGAACAGGCGGGCGGCCAGATCTTCGAGCGGACGCGCGCGGCGCGGGTCGAGGAGGGCAGCCCCTGCCGGATCGAGACCGAGTGCGGAGCGCTGCTCACCGAGCAGGTCGTCATTGCCACGTTGATGCCCTTCGCCGACCGCGGCGGCTTCTTCGCGCGCGCCTTTCCGAGCCGCTCGTATGTGATCAGCGCGCGCATCGCGGGGCCGGCGCCCGATGGGATGTTCATCAGCGCTGGCGCCCCGCTGCGCTCGGTTCGCGCGCAGCCATACGACGGCGGCGAGCTGTTGCTGGTCGGTGGCGAGAGCCACCACGTCGGCAGCTCGAAGGCCGAGCCGGCCCGCTACCGGGCGCTGGCCGAGTTCACCCGTGAGCACTGGGACGTGCGCTCGATCGAGCACCGCTGGTCGGCGCAGGACTACATACCCGACGACGGCGTCCCTTACATCGGCCGGCTGCACATGCGCTCGCGCTCTGTCTACATCGCGACCGGGCTCAAGAAATGGGGAATGACGAACGGGACGCTCGCGGGCATGCTGATCTCGGACGCGATCCTGGCGCGCGAGAGCCCGTGGGCGAAGCTCTTCTCCTCGACGCGTGTGAAGCCGCTTGCCGAAGCGCCCAAGTTGGTCTTCGAGAACGCGAGGGTCGGGGCGCATTTTTTCGCCGATCGCTTGATCGAGCGCGGAACGCGGCCGATTGGGGAGCTCGCGCCGGGTGAAGGGGCGATCGTCGAGAGCGCCGGCCAGAAGGTCGCGGGCTACCGCGACGAGGACGGCGGACTGCACGCCGTCTCCGCTCGCTGTACCCACCTCTACTGCCAGGTCAAGTGGAACGCCGCCGAGCGAAGCTGGGACTGTCCCTGCCACGGCTCGCGCTTCACTGTCGACGGCGACGTTCTCAACGGGCCGGCGGTCAAGCCGCTCGACCCCCGCCCGCTGGCGTAGAGGCGCGCGACCATCGCCGACCTAGGACGCCGGAGCGCCGCGGTCTAGAGACGCAGGAGCCCGGCGGTCTAGGAACACAGGAGCGCTGCGATCAGAAACGCAGGAGCCCGGCGGTCTAGAAACGCAGGAGTCCCGCGGTCTAGAAGCGCAGGATCGCCGCGATCAGAAACGCAGCAGCGCCGCTATCCCGCGCTCGTCGAGGGCGTCTCGATCTCGTATCGAGAGGACGTTGGCCGAGGCCGAGAGCGCCAGCTCGATGGCGCTCTCGACGACGTCGTCGCGTCGCTCGATAGGGGTGCTGTCGGCGGGGCAGGACTCGGCGTCGACACCGACCCATCCGCACTTCGGACAGAGGACGCCGGCGGCGGTGTAGCCGGCGCCGATTAGCAGCTGCTCGACGCGTCGCTCGTTGAGCGCGGCGAGCACGTCGGAGAGCCCCTGCGCCGCGCGCTCACCGCG
>Ga0183260_10000143_pt1 | contig 52529 bp, 41 predicted proteins | sample AntDrymUQ4972206_2_FD_129768 | JGI IMG/M metagenome (GOLD analysis project Ga0183260, IMG submission 129768) | Polar desert sand microbial communities from Dry Valleys, Antarctica - metaG UQ497 (22.06) (version 2) (version 2) | ecosystem: Environmental > Terrestrial > Soil > Desert | place... | reverse complement strand
GCCGCCCCCGCCCGTGCCGGGAACCCAGCCACCACCCACGCACACGGCACCGGCGAAGGGCGCCGTGCCCGGGCACCCACCGGTCGATCCGCCGCCGCCACCGCCCGTGCCGGGAACCCAGCCACCACCCACGCACACGGCACCGGCGAAGGGCGCCGTGCCCGGACATCCTCCGGTCGAGCCGCCGCCGCCCCCGCCCGTGCCGGGAAGCCAGCCACCACCCACGCACACGGCACCGGCGAAGGGCGCCGTGCCCGGGCACCCACCAGTCGATCCGCCGCCGCCCCCGCCCGTGCCGGGAACCCAGCCACCACCCACGCACACGGCACCGGCGAAGGGCGCCGTGCCCGGGCACCCACCGGTCGATCCGCCGCCGCCCCCGCCCGTGCCGGGAACCCAGCCACCACCCACGCACACGGCACCGGCAAATGGCGCCGACCCCGGGCAGCCCCCGGCCGATCCGCCGCCCCCCCCGCCCGTGCCGGGAACCCAGCCGCCATTGACGCACACCGCACCGGCAAATGGGGCCGACCCCGGGCAACCGCCGGGAGACCCGCCGGGAGACCCGCCAGGATCGGCGACCGGAGCGCCTCCCAGGCCGCCACCGGGTCCACCGCCGCCGGACAAGCTGTGCACGACCTGGTTACGCAGCATGTTGAAGTTGTGCGCGAACGAGACGTTCCACTGGGGCTGGCTCGTGTGGGACGCCGCGCGAGGGTAGAACGAACCGACCGGCCCGCCGGCCGAGGTCGCCGGTGTGTCAGCCGAAAAGCGGGCGCCCCGGCTGTTCAGCTCGGCTCCCCAGACATCGGCGCTCGGACCGTGTCCGACCAGGAGGAACGTTCCGCTGACCGGGTTGTAGGCGAGCCCTATGCCGTCGTACGTGCCTGTCGTGGTGGAGACCAGCCCCTGCCCCAGCACGTCACCGGCCGCGCTGATCTCGGCACCCTGCGTTCCATTCTGCGACCACACCGCCACGAAGCGTCCGGTGCCCGTATTGAACGCCACGTCAGTGATAAAGGTTGCCGCGCCGACGTTGAAAGTGTTCCGCCGGATGACCTGGCCGGCAGGTGTGACGCGCGCAAATGACGTGGTGGCTCCGGCATTACTGAAGCCTGTGTAGACCACTCCGAAGTCGTCTGTCGTGGAGTTCCAGGCGACGCTCGGGTCACGGGAGCCCACGCCGGAGGCGGAGATCTGAAAGGTGGGTCCGACGGGGGCGCCGCTCAGGGTGATGCGTGCGCCGTGTATCAGGTAGTCGCCGGATCGCCACGTCACCAGGAAGAGCTGGCTGATGGGGGAGTAAGCAACCGCCGCCCCAGATTCCCACCACGTCGAGGAGCTCTCGATGATCCGAATGGGAGAGACGAGCCTGTTCGGAAAGGACACCATTCTGGTGTGCACGAAGTTGGGCGACCCAACGTTCTCATGCCAGGTGACGAGGAATCCCCCTGCATGAGGGCTGTAGGCCACACGCGGGTAATGCGCGAAGCCGGCCCCGCCGCTGATCACGAAGGGGCTGGTGACCGGCACGCCAGCCACGTTCACGAAGATGCCCCACGTCTGGCCGTAGGAGCCCACGACCAGGTAGACGGCATTTGCGGGGTCGAACGCGACGTCGCTTCCCCGCACACCTGTCGCTATGAGCAACGGGTTGCTGCCGACTCTCGAGAGCTGGGCTGAAGCTGGAGCGGCCGAGCCGGCAACCGCGAGCAGGACCGTGGCCAGTCCGGCAAGGCGCCGCGGAGAGCACCAGCGGCGGGCCCGAAGACGAAGAAAAGTGTGGGTCATAAGCATGGGTCTCTGAGTAAAGCCGGATGTGGCTGCTGTCATGGCTGCTTTTCAGTATCGGCGGCGGCAGGCGTGAAGTTTAGAGCAATACGGGGAAATCATATGCGCCCCCGGGATCATCGCGTGAGCTCGAGAATCCGGGCCGCTGCCCGCACGCTCGTGAGGGCGTCGGGATTCCGCAGGAATCGCCGCAGGGAGGAAAAATCCGCGGCGAGCTGCCGGACGAACGTCCGGGCGGCTTCCTCGCGGACTGCCGGATTTTCCGAGGCCCCAAGGCGCTCCAGGACCGCCCTGGCGACCTCCGGCTCGTAAGGGGCGATGAGCCGGGCAGCTCCGAGCTGCACCGTGGCATCTTCGTGCCTGGTCAGATCCCGAACAACGCCCAGCCAGGAGCCCGTCGGCCGAACCGAGAGCGCCTCCACCGCGCCAAGCCGCACGGCTCCATGTTCCGAGGCCATCAACTCTTCGAGCAGATTGACCCCACCATAGTCCTGCAGGCGGTACAGGGCGGAGGCGGCGGCAACCCGCACCGGAAAGACGGGATCGTTCAGCAGCGGCTTCAGGCTCGGGATGGCCTCCGCGGCGCCGAGTCTCCCCAGCGCCTCGGCCGCAGCGGCCCGGTGCTCCTCCCGGACGTCGTTCAGCAGCTCGAGGAGCGGGCGCACCGCGATGGCGCTCCCGCTGTCGCCGAGAGCTTTGATCGTTCTGACCTTACTGCCGGCCGGGGTGCGCAGCGCTGCCACGAGGTTCTGAACAGCGCGGGGGTCACCAATGGACGCGAGCATCTCGGTTTCGATGAGGCCCCCCTTGGCAGCGGCCGCAGAGAGGTCCGCCTGCACGTCGGCCTCTCCCTCGGCCGCAAGCGCTGTTGCAGCTTCGATGCGTGCGGGATGCTGGCGGTCGGCCGCCACCCTGCGCAGGTGCGCGTGCGCGACCCGTCGCAGGACATACGGATCGTCCACCGGCCGGTCTCCAAGCCAGCGTTCGTACGGGGCAAGACCGGCAAGGGTGCCCCCCCGCACGATATCGACCTCGACCGCGAGTACGGCGGCGGCGGCGCTACGTGGGTACTCGGCAATCGCGCGCTCCGCGATCTTCCCCGCAAGCCCCAGATTGCCCTGCTTGAGCGCCGACCAGCCGTCGGCCACCGTCTGCACCTCGGGAGAGGATGCCGGCGGAGGCGCACTCTGGGCGAAGGCCGGCAGGACCAGGAAGGCTGCAAGCAGCCCGATCGTCACCTGATGTGCCGCAGCGGCTCGAGTGCGGACGTAGCCGTGATCAACCATGCAGAATTTTCAGCGTGCGGATGGTTCCGGCATCCCCCATGCCGCGCCGGATCTACTTTAAGTGCCTGACAAGCAAGCCTTAGAAGGCTAACCGAGCAAATCGACGCAGTCAAGGAACGCGGCGGACTTCAGCAAGGGTGATACCGGTTTCCGGCTGCCCGCTTCCAGTTTCCAGTCCAGTTGCCAGTTGGTGCCAGCCGCGAGGAGAATCGCGACGGTGCTCCGTCTGCTCACCGCCGCACGGCTGGCCGCAACGGCCCTCGCGGCCACGATCATCCTCCTTCGTGGATGGGTGGCCCTGACGAGCGGCGCCGACATCAACCTGGTGAGCGGCGTCTGGCTCGCCCTGGCGCTCGACACCCACGAGGGGGTGTTCTACCGTCCTCTGGCAGAGGGAGGGTATTACGGCGGGACGCGGTACTTTCCACTGCTCTTCCTGCTGATCGCCGGCGGGATACGAGGCGGGCTGGACGTCCTGGTGGCCGGACAACTTGCCAGCGCCATGGGAGGCCTGCTGCTCGTGACAGGAGCGTTCGCCCTGCTGAGGCGGCTGTCCGTGGGCGTGGGGCTCGCCATCAGCGGCGCCGTCCTGGCCCTCGCACCCTATTTCGTCCTGCAGAGCGTCTTCGCGATTCGCACAGAGCCGCTGGCGGCCGGACTGGCCCTCTGGGGGAGTGCCTGCGTCGCGGCAGGGCCCCAGGTGCCGCGCCTGCGTGCCAGGGCCCTCTTCGCCGCTCTCCTCTTCACACTCGCGGCCGCAGCAAAGCCAACGGCGCTCTATGCCGCTGTTGCCGCCATCCTGGCGCTTGCCGCCTGGGGAAGGCAAAAGGACGCCGCGCGCCTTGGCCTGCTGACCGCGGCAGGCTGTGGAATCCTGCTGGCGGTGCTCGCCGTGAGCACCGATGGCCGGGCGATGGAATCGTTTCGTGCGGGCGCCCTGGCCGGAGAAACGCCGCTGGCGCTCTTGCGTCCTCTCGTGGGTCTGGATGCCGTGCGACTCCTCTTCACGTCGCACTATCTTGGCGGTGTCTTCCTGCTCGTGGCCGCTGCGATGCTCGCGGCGCCCCGCCAGGTGTACTCGCTTCCCGGTCTGCTCGTGGTGCTCTCCTCGGTGGCCTCGGCGGTCGCACTCGCAACGCCGGGGACGATCCTGACGAACCAGGCAGTCGAGCCGTATGCCGCCGCTTCGGTGTTCCTCGCCTGGAGCGCACACGCGTCACCCCGCCTGCGGACGGCCGGCTCTATGGCCGTCACGGCCCTGCTCCTGTGGACATCGGCGCACGGGATCCGCGAGGTGTCTTTGCTCCTCGAGGCGAACGTCCGGACGAGCGCACCACAGGAACGGGCTGTCCTGCAGAGCGCCGCAGAGGAATGCCGCGGCACGGTCCTGTCGGAGTCTCCCCTGATCCCGGTGCTGACAGGCACGCGCCCCATCCTGCTGGACCCCTTCGCGTTCCGGGTAGCCGGGCTGATCAGGCCGGACATCCCCGCAGATCTCATCACCAGGCTGCGCGCCCGCGAGTTCGGCTGTGTTCTGCTCGAGATGGATCCGGAGTCGGTGCGAGGACAGGGCTGGTACGCGAACGTGCACCTCGGTGCGCCGGTGATCGAGGCCCTCCTGGATCACTACACGTTTCAACGAGCCGTCGCCGGGCGCGGGCTGTACGTTGCGGATGATCGGTGACCGGTTAAGATTGACGACTCCGCGACCGCATCATTCGGCAACCGGAACTGGCAACTGCCTACTGGATACTGGAAACGGGCAACTGGAGACCGGCAGAGACCGGCAACAGGGAACTGGAAGCGGGCAGCAGGAAACTGGGAACTGGGAACTGGCAACCGGCAACCGGCAGCTGGGACCTGCCCCTCACGACGCCACGAGCTGTTCGAGTCGGAAGTGCAGCCGCGACAGCAGAATGCCGTTGTCGGCGCACAATTCCTCGATCGCCTTCAGCCGTTCCGGGCTGATCTCGCGCGCGCTGACGACAACGGCGTCCACCGCACGTTCCCTGGCAAGCCCCGCCAAAGTCTCGTACCCCCCGAGCACCGGGTAGCCCTGCACGCGCAGCCGCACTTTCTGCGGGTCGTCATCGATGAACCCGAGCAGGCGGTAGCTGCGGTGCTCGTCATTCAGCAGCTCGCGGATGACAAGCGAGCCGCCATCTCCCGCACCGTAGACAACCAGGCGCTCCCCGATCCGGCGGCGCCTGATGAATTCGCTCATCAGCCGGAACGAAGCGCGGGATCCGTTGAGGGCCAGGAGCAGCACGGCGGCATAGATCACGAACACGCCACGGGAGTAGTTCTCGAACCGGTAGACGAAGACGATCGTGGTGACGATGGCCACGGTGCCGAGGGCCACACCCTTCCCGAACGTCACGCCGTCCATCAGGCCGAAGTACCGCCAGACACCCCGGTAGGTGCCGACCGCCAGCAGCGCGACGACCTGCACACCGATGACGATTGGCAGAGAGTTGAGGAATTGCGGGAAGTACAACGCGTACTCCGCTCCTTCGAAGCGCAGCCGATAGGCGAGGTGGTAGCTGAGCGCGATGAGGCAGAGATCGAGCATGACCTCGGCCGCCCGCCGCTTGTACATCAGATTGTCGACAAACGGCGTGATCTTCCCCGACCGCACCAGCGCCAGGTCGGTATCTTCGTACACGCGGACGCGGCTCAGATAGACGGCGAAGATCACCATGGCGAGCACGAAAGCCCCTCCGACGGGGGCTCCAAGTCCGCTGCCTGCATACCGCAGTTCGATCCCGATGAGCGCGCCGAGGGCGGCAAGCGTCCAGAGCACCATGACGGCGGTCCGCTCAGGCAGCCCGATCGCGACGAGGCGGTGTGACGAATGATCACGCCCCCCCTGCGACGGCCTGCGGCCGGAGAGCAGGCGCAGGACGGTGACGAGGCTCGTGTCGAAGATTGGAATGAGCAGCAGCAGTACGGGGGCTCCGACAATCGACAGGAGCCCGGACCCGCCGCGAGGGCCGGCCAGCGGATCGAGGGCCATGGCCGCCAGCGTGAAGCCGATGAACAAACTGCCCGTGTCACCCATGAAGATGGACGCCGGGTTGAAGTTGTAGATCAGGAACCCGGAGAGCGCCCCCATCAGGATCACGAGGTAACGGGCGGAGGCCAGATCTCCTGACTCGAGCAGTGCAATCAGGAGCGCAATTCCCACAATCAACCCGATCCCCGCGCAGAGCCCGTCCATGTTGTCGAGGAGGTTGAACGCGTTGGTCACCCCGACGATCCAGAAGAGGGTGAACATCGAGTCCAGCGTGAGGGACTCGGCCCAATGCAGGCGATAGCCGAAATACACCATCACCGAGGCAAGGGCGATCTCGACAACGAGCTTGCCCGAAGGTTTCAGCGTGAAGAGGTCGTCGAACAGGCCGAGCAGGCAGATGCCGGCGCCGGAGATCAGCAGGACCCGGAGATGCCCATCGGTCTCGCCGAGCCAGCCGCCGCCCAGCGCAATGACACCGATGGCCACCCCGCCGAGCAGCGCCGTCTGCCGCTGGTGCCATCGATCCGCCTTCGGACGTGCGACATACCCCGTGCGGATGGCCAGCAGCCGGCAGAGGGGCACCAGCGCCGCACAGGCGGCCAGCGCGAGAAAGTACGTGAGCACCAGGTGCATGGTCGCCTACCGCGTCCTCCCCGGCAGCGCTCCAGCCGGTGTGGGCATCGCTAGAACCTCCCTGCCGGGGCTGACTTTCCGTTCTCCAGCCGGCGAGCCGAGACACGCCCGCCAGGAACGTCCCCTAACGCGGCCCTTAGAGGTAGAGATCAGCATCCGGCAGGAATGGCGCCTCCCGGTCCCGTCTGGACATCGTTGGCTGCACGCCCGGCGGGATGCCCCAGTCGATCCCTATGGCCGGATCATTCCACGAGAGCGTGCGCTCGTGCTCAGGGGAATAGTATTCCGTTGCCCGGTACTGGAACTCCGCGTGCTCGGACTGCACGAAGAAGCCGTGCGCGAATCCTGGTGGCACCCACACCATCCTCAAGTTATCGGCCGACAAGACGGTGGACACGTACCGGCCGAATGTCGGCGAGCTCTTCCTGAGATCGACCGCGACGTCGAGTACTTCCCCGACCACTACCCGTACGAGTTTGCCCTGCGCGTGCTCGATCTGGTAGTGGAGTCCCCGGAGAACGTGACGAACGGATCGGGAGTGATTCTCCTGCACGAAATCGACATCGATGCCCAGCCTGGCGAGGCTCCGTTTGCTGAAGCTTTCAAGAAAGAAGCCCCGCTCATCCAGGAATACCTCAGGTTCCAGACAGACAACATCTGGAATTTCCGTCCTCATCGCCCTCATTGAGGATCTGACTCCCGGAGAATGGTGGTGAGGTACTGCGTGTATGTGGAGCTTCCCATGGTTGCTGCGAGACGCTCGAGAGCGCTGGAATCGATGTAGCCCATGCGCCAGGCTATTTCTTCGGGACATGCCACCTTGAGGCCCTGACGCCTTTCGATCGTCTCGATGAATGCGGAGGCTTCCAGCAGCGATTCGTGGGTGCCGGTGTCGAGCCACGCATAGCCGCGCCCCATCGGAATCACATCGAGCTGGCCGAGCTCCAGATACCGCCTGTTCACGTCCGTGATCTCGAGCTCGCCACGGGCAGACGGTCTCAGCCCCCCGGCAATGTCCAGGACCTGGTTGTCGTAAAAGTAGAGGCCAGTCACGGCAAATCTCGACTTGGGCTTGGCAGGCTTCTCCTCGATGCTGACCGCGTGGCCCGCGCCGTTGAACTCCACAACGCCGTACCGCTCCGGGTCGCGAACTGGATATGCAAAGACCGTCGCGCCGCGGTCCTTCCGGGCAGCAGCCTGCAAGACGCTGGGGAGGTCGTGGCCATGGAAGACATTGTCGCCAAGCACCAGCGCCGATCGATCATCGCCCACGAACCGGCGCCCGATGATGAAGGCCTGAGCCAGCCCTTCCGGGCGAGGCTGTACCGCATACTCGAAGCACATCCCCCAGGCCGCCCCGTCACCGAGCAGTCGCTCGAACTGCGGTAAGTCCCTCTCTGTCGAGATGATTAAGACATTCTGAATCCCAGCCAGCATCAAGACGCTCAATGGGTAGTAGATGAGTGGCTTGTCGTAGACCGGCAGCAGCTGCTTGGAAACAACTTTGGTGACCGGGTACAGGCGGGTGCCCGATCCCCCGGCGAGTATCAGACCCTTCATGCTCCTCCCATGCCCGCGCCCGGAACCGCCGCGTGACCGCTTCGTTTCATCGCGAGGGCGCTCCGGTAGAGTGCGGCGACATCCGTCACGAGCCTGATGGCGCTGAAGCGCGCGCGAACGGCCTCACGCGCGGCCGTTCCCATCTGCCGCCGCTCTTCCGGGCTGCGCACCAGACGAAGCATAGCCGCCACGAGCGGCTCGAGCGATTCAGAGGGCACGAGAGCGCCCGTCTGCCCATCCGTCAGGACATCCGCAACACCACCGACGTCGGTCGCTACGACGGGCAGTGCCGCAGCCATCGCCTCTATGACCGCGACGGGAGTGCCCTCGTTCCGCGAAGTCAGCACGAGCACGTCTATCTCTCGGTACAGATCAACGAGCCTGTCACGCCAGCCCGCAAACATCACCACACCCGCGAGGCCATATCCGGAGACCCGCGCGTGAGCCTCAGCCCGGAGGTCGCCGTCGCCCGCAAGCAACAGCCGTGTCTTGGGCTCCTGCCCATGAACAGCCGCGAACGCATCGATGAGAAGCGGAAGATTCTTGATCGGGACAAAACGGCCCACGAAGCCGAACACTATCGGATCGTCTTCGCCGCGCACAACTTCCGGGAGGTCGAGCAGGGCGTCGAGATCGAGGCCGAGCGGCACCACATGAATGCGCCTCGGTGGAGCAACTCTGAACCGCTCGCCAACATCTCGAGCCTGTCGCGCAGAGAGGACGAGCACGCAGTCGGTGACGCCGGCCAGAAAGCGCTCCAGCAGCCGAACCAGCCATGACCCCACGCGTCCGAAGTAGCCCTCGAAGACGTGCCCGTGGAACGTATGCACTGCCAGGCACCGTGCCGACCGTCTGCGCGAGATATTGTAGAGCACCGCGGCAAGTCGGCCCAGCGCCCCGGCCTTGGCGGTGTGCGTGTGCACGACGTCGGGACCAAAACGGAACACGAGCCGGACGATGGCCGCAAAGGCCCGGAGATCGCTCAGCGGGCTGACGCGGCGCCCCAGGCCGCTGATGCGATGCGCGGGGAGGCCGCTCTCATGGACCAGGGCCTCCAGGCTCGCCTCGCCAGGGCCGATCTCCCCATGGGCGAGCAAGGTGTCGAACCCGCACTGACGCAGGCCGCGATCAAGTATCGCGACGTGGCGCGCGGGACCGCCAACGTTCAGCCGGGCGATGATGCGCAGCACCCGGACGGGCGGCGTCACCGGACCCCGTCGACAAGCCACCCGAACATCGGGCGTGCCCGGACATCCCGCAGCCCTGCGGATTCGAGCAGCGCCCGCGCTTCGCCCTCCGAGTATCGCTTCTCGAGCGGCGCCGAGAAGCGGTCGAACTGGTCGTTGTAGAGCACCGTGAACGGGTACCGTGTATACACGAAGAGCGGCCACCGGGTGGGGGCACGGATGCCGAGTGCGATCAGCATACGATACGGCAGCACGACGCCCGCGTACAGCGGGACGCTCAGCGTCCAGCACAATACCTTCAGCAGTGGGAACGGCAGCCTCGTCGTGAGGCGGCGCACCACGCCGACCAGGTCGAGTATGCGCCCGCTCCAGCCAGCACGTTTCCAGTACAGGTACAGCCGGACCCGCCCACCCGGGCGCACTTTCCTCACGAGGACCTGAACGGCTTCCTCTGTATTCGCCAGGTGGTGAACGACTCCCATCGAGTACACGAGATCGAAGTAGTCGTCAGCCACCGGCAGCTTCGTGAGATCCGCCTGGACACAGCTGACGTTCGCGAGCTCGCGCACGTTACGCGCAGCGACGTCGATCGCCCGGCTGAAGTCCACCGCGAGGATGCGCTCGCAGTAAGGTGCAAGCTGCCGGGCGTGACGGCCCATGCCGCAGCCGGCATCCAGCACACGTGCGCCGCACAGCTCGCGGAGATCCAGGCCGCTGAAGTAATCCTGGAAGTTGATCGAGCCGGAGGCCCTCCAGTCGTCGAACTGTGTCCATTCATACCCAAAGCTGGCCTGGGTCCGGCGGGCGAGATCGTCGGCTGGCGTGTCGATGAAGCGGGGAATCCCGTCCTGAACCGTCACCGAGGCTGCACAACCGGAGCAGGCCAGTCGAGAGGCGGCACCAGCGGGCAGGTGCTCGAACGCGAGCGTACCCCGGCAGTGCGGACAGCGCAGCAGGTCAAGTATCGCCAGCAGCTTGGCATCGCCGGCGATCGGCACGCCACCGCTCACGCGTGTACCTCCATCGTCACCGGCTCGGGCTTCCAGTGTTCGACCCAGGCGCCGAGGGTGAACACGCTCCACAGCAGATCCGTGCGGTGGCTGCGGCCTGTGAGAAACTCCCGCCACCTGGCGCGAGCCGGCGCCGGCTCGAGCCCAAGCTCGGACAGGAACGGGCCGTCGACGTAGTGAGCCATGCGCGTACGAAGGGGCCCGCGCAACCAGTCGGCCAGGGGCACGCCGAAACCCATCTTCGGTCGATCGATCAAGTGTCGCGGCACACGTTTCTCGAGGAGCCGGCGAAGCGGGAGCTTTCCGGTGCGGCCGTCGGTTCGAAGGGGCAGGGGGAGGCCGAGTGCGAACTCCGCGACGCGGTGATCGAGCAGAGGTGAACGCGTCTCGAGGCTCACCGCCATGGATGCGCGGTCGACTTTCGTCAGGATGTCGTCCGGCAGATACGACACCACATCGAGGACAGGTGGCCGTCCAGCCGACGGCAGCCCCCCGAGGCGGCCGAGCGCCGAGGCGTATGCCGGATGATCCGGTGTTGCTCCCGCCATCCTGGCGAGGTCATCCCCCCCCCACCAGGCCACGAAGCGTGCGTAGTGATCCGGCTCGTCGTCCCGAAGGACGTCGGCGGCCCGCCTGACCCGGCGCCAGGGTGCCGCTCCAGCCACGCGCGCTGCCGCCCGCCGCAGCGGCCTGGGGGCGCTCAGCAGCCAGGCCGCTCGAGTGCTGAAGAAGTACCGCGGATATCCGAAGAACAGCTCATCGCCCCCGTCGCCGGAGAGCGCGACCGTCACGTGCCGTCGGGTTGCTCTGGAGACGAGGTACGTGGGCACGGCCGATGAATCAGCGAACGGCTCATCAAAGATGCCCGGCAGTTGCTCGACCACCCCGAGCATCTCCGGCACACCACACGTTTCCTCGTGATGTTCGGTGCCGAGGTGCCGGGCCACCGCAGCGGCATGCTTCGACTCATCGAACTGCGGGTTGTCGAAGCGGATCGTGAACGTGCGGGCGGCCCGCGAGCCCACCTCCTGCATCAGCGCCACGACGAGGGAAGAATCGATGCCACCCGAGAGGAACGCACCGACCGGCACGTCCGCGATCATGCGCCGTTCCACGGCGTCTTTCAGCAGGATCTCCAGCTGGGCGTCCGCTTCCTCGCCGGTCATGTCCGAAGGGTTCGCCAGGGCAATTGCCACCGGATCCCAGTACTGACTGATGGTCAGTCGCCCCGCCTCATAGATCGCCGAGTGGGCAGGCGGCAGCTTCCGTGCGGCGAGATAGATCGAGTGTGGCGCCGGCACATATCCGTAACGCAAATACAGCCGGAGGGCATCCCCGTCAACCGTCCGTGGAAATGTGGGGTCTGCTACGAGCGCCTTGAGCTCGGACGCGAACGAGAGCCCGCCATTGGGATGGCGCCAGTAATACAGTGGCTTCTTGCCGAGCCGGTCGCGTGACAGGAAAAGGCGCTTCCGCGGCTCGTCCCAGAGGCCGAAGGCGAACATTCCGACAAACCGCTCCACGCACGCCGGTCCCCACCTGTCGTACGCGGCGAGGATGACTTCGGTATCGGTCTCGGACCGGAATCGACAGCCATCCTCCTCCAGCTCCTTGCGAAGCTCGCGGTAGTTGTAGACCTCGCCGTTGTACGTGATCCGCAGCCGGCCGCCGTCCCACGGCATGGGGTTCCGGCCGAGGGGAGACAGATCGAGTACCGAGAGCCGCCGATGGCCCAGCATCGTCGTGCCGCCCTCGTTGGTCCAGAGATCGGCGTCGTCGGGCCCCCGGTGGGCCAGGGCTCCGCACATCCTCGACACGAGCCCGCGCCCCCCCGGGTCTCCCTGCAATCGGGCACCGGGCAGGTAACCGACAATGCCGCACATGCCTAGTGCCTCCTGCTCACCGTTTGCTCTGCTAACTCGACGTACAGTTGCTCGTAGCGGCCAACGACCGCGTCGAGCGAGAACTCTGCTCGTATCCGCTCGCGTGCAGCCAGCCCCAGCGCCACACGCTCCGGCCTGGCACAGGCCAGGAGACGACCTACCGCAAGGGCAAGGGCGTGAGGGTTGCGGGAGGGCACCACCGCCCCCAGCCGACCGATGATGCGAGCGGAGTCACCAGCGTCGGTAGCGACCACCGGAACACCGCACGCCATCGACTCGGCGATGATATTGGGAAATCCCTCTCCATAGAAGGAGGACGACACCGTCACGTCCAGCCCTACGAGCAGGCGCGCAGGGCTGGCCATCTCGCCCAGGAGCATGACCCTCCCTCGGAGACCGTGTTTCTCGATGATTCCGGTGAGCTCGCCGTTCCCTTCGTCAACCCCGCGACCAGCGAGGAGGACCCGCAAGGCAGGATGCGCGGCGGCCGCGCGGCTCATCGCCTCGAGAAAGGTTCGGTGATCCTTCATGGGATGATAGCGCGCCACGAGACCGACGACCGGCGCGTCCTCGTCGATCCCGAGTTCCCGACGAAGCGCCTGACGTCGCTCCTCGGAGGGCGCGAACAGGTCCGTGTCGAATCCGTTGGGGATCGACTCCCAGCGGCGGGGCCTGTAGCCGAACCTTTCGTGCGCGCGCCGCCCGGCTTCGGAATTCACCACCACGACCTCCGGCCTGGCGGAGAGCCGTGCGAGGGTCGAGCGAATCCAAAACAGCGCACGGGAGTGATACGCGGGATCCAGGTCCGTGCAGCGGATATTCCAGGCAATGGCCGGCACGCCGACGGCGCGTCCGACTGCCAGGCCGAGCAGGTCGGCATGGTACAGCCAGGTCTGGAGCACACGGGGTCGCGCGCGACGGATCATCTGCGCGAGTCTCCACAGCGTTCGAGGATTGATCGACCTGTCCTTCGTGAGGGTGCAGGCCTGAATACCCGCGGATTGCAGATCGCCCAGCAGAGGTCCTGGTCCGGTGAGAGACAGGACCGTGCAGCGGAAGCGGCTCCGGTCCATGCGGGACACCAGGCGCACCAGAGCCGTTTCGGCGCCGCCCACCTCCATGCTCGTAATCAGGTGAACGATCGGGATCATGCGGGATTCGGGTGAGCGGCAACGTGGGTCCGCAAGGCGTGCTCCCGCCAGGCAGGAGACAGGATGGAGAGGAGGCTACTGGTCCGTGAATGAAGCGGGAACACCTCTCCGCCGCAGGCTTGACGCACGCACGGCAGGCGTCAATGCTAGCGCAGAGGGGGGATCCCGTCAATCACGAGATGCCTCGCAGCATGAGCGGAGCGGAGAGCTGGGTGCCGGCAGGCCATCAGCCGTTGTGGCGGGCGAGATCGTGGAGTATTCTCGGCTTTTCAGCGCAGACGATACGTTCTCACGACGCGCTGCCGTCCACTCGGGGCATCCCAGAGCCCCGGCATCAGCGCACCGCGGCCGACCCTCAGGGCGTGAACCGCAAGGGATTCCCGATACATGAAGGAACGTTTTGAGGTCATCCGCGAGATCTGCAAGGGCCGGACGTGCCTTGACATCGGCATCGTTGGAGACCTTCAGCACCACTTGCGAGAGCCCGACAAATGGGTGTTTCACCACGTCGGCGAAGTATGCAGCGAGCTCGTGGGGCTCGATCTGGAAGCATCGGCTCTGGCCGCGCTCAGAAGGCGCGGCTACCGAAACCTTGTGTGCGCCGACGCCGAAAACTTCGCGCTGCGCAAGAGGTTCGACGTCATCGTGGCGGGAGAGATCATCGAGCACCTGAACAACCCCGGATCGTTTCTGAGCCGGTGTCGCGAGCACCTCGCACCCGGTGGACTCGTCGTCATGACCACGCCAAATACCTATTCGGTCAACAATCTCCTGAAAGGTCTCCTTCTAGGCCAGGTAGCACTGTTTCACGAGCACGTCAACGCCTATACCGCCGGGCTGCTCAAGGAATTGCTCCGGCGGCACGGCCTTGAGGCAACCCGAATCGAGTACTTTACGGAGCGAAATCCGGGGCTGAAGAATCAGGTCTTCCGGCTCTTGAGCCGGCTGCGAAGCACATGGGCCGAGGGCCTCCTGATCGTCGCACGAGCGGCGATGCCGGCGGTGAACGCAGGCCCCCAGCCACGCTCCCTCCCGTCCTATCGTCGTCAGTAACCCCACGGCCCCCGTCGAACCGATGAGACTGGCAGAACAATGGATCGCGGGGCGCCTGGCGCTCGTGCGAGCCCTGGCACGCTTTCCGGCGGCGGTGTTTCCCATCGTGGTCGCTGGTACGCACGGTGCGTCGAGCGCTACCGATATCTTCTTCCTCGTCTACGCCGGGGTCCTGTTCGCAGCCAATACGTTCGCTCTCGTGGAGACAGCCGTCGTGCCGTTCGTCCCCGGGGCACGCCGCCGCCATGAGGGCGACCGTTTCGTGGCCGCCGTCTTCAGCAGGGTGGCGCTGCTCCTGACGCCCGTCGCCGTGAGCCTTGCGGGAGGGGCTTTGTTCTGGAGATATGCGCTGAAGCCGCCCCCGGCGGGATGGGAGGACGGGTGGCTGCACCTGCTCATCCTCTCCGCGCTGCCGGCTATCAACGCACCTGCCGCAGTACTGAGCGGATACCTCAATGCCACGGAGCGCTTTCTCGTTCCCGCGTTGGCCATGGGTCTTCGGGGTGTCACCGCCCTCGCGATTGGTTTCTGGATGTCGCCGGCCCTGGGATTGCCTGCGTATTCCGGCGGAATCCTCTGTGGGGAGGTGATTGCGCTCGGATGGCTGCTGGGAGCCAGCCGCATCCGGCTGGACCGTCTGTCACACGCCGAGATGTCGACGAGCATTCAGCCATTCTGGACCCTGTTTCTCTCACTCATCGCCGGAGGTGTCGCCAACAGCAGCAAGGGGTTCGTCGATCGGTTCGTCGCCTCGATGCTCGGGCCCGGAGCAGTATCATTGCTCGAGTACGCTGAGCGCCTGTTTCTCATGACAGTGTCATTCCTGGGCGCACCGCTGGCCACGGTTCTGCTGTCACGCTGGGCCGCGACGTTCGACGGGTTCACCCGGCTCGGTGACGACTTGCGACAGGCGCTGCGGCGCGCGCAGCGTGTGGCATTCGCTCTCGGACTCTCGATCCTGGCCGTCTTCCTTCTGATCACGGTGAGTCCGGGTCGTCAGCTCCTCGTTGGCCGCTTTTCACCAGACGAGGGTCGCCTGGTGTGGCTGGCACTCGGAATGTATTTCCTGGGCGCCCTTCCCTACCTCCTGGGCCTCGTTGCCACACAGGCTATTCTGGTGCTGCGGGACTCCCGGTTCGTCACGACGGTCGCGGTGGTCGCGGCGCTCGCCAATGTGCCGCTCGACCTCCTCGGCATGGCGGCTTTCGGACTGCCGGGAATCGCGCTGGGATCCGCCGTCCTGTACTCGGGACACTGGATCGCGACTGAGCTCCGGATCCGCTCGCTGACCTCGCGCTCCCTGCCGGTGGCTCGCCGAAACACGCCATGATGCTTCTCGAATCGACCGTTCGCCTGATGGCCGTAGGCGCCGTGTTCGTCTGGCTGCCCGGATGGCTCGCGGCTCGCCGTCCGCTCTGGCCGGCGTACCTCCTTCACTGCACCTTCGTCGGGTTCGCCCTGCACTTCGGGCTCCTCGTGCTGGCCACCACCCTGTCGCAGAGGGTCGAGTGGGTGACCGCCTTTGTGCTGTGGGCTACAACCGCGCTCGTGCTGCTCCTCGGATTCGCCCGCTGGTGGCGGCCACCCGCAGCGAGCGCCCATGTGAGGACACTCGACCGCTCGGGAGCGTTGGCCGTCGCGGCCTGCGTGGGGCTGGCAGCGGTGCTGCGCTGGTTCCATAACTACCATTTTGACGATTTTCAGCACCTCGTCTATCTCACGGAGATCGAGCGGCAGGGGGTGCTCTTCCCGCGGCAACTGATGCTCCATGTCGACTGGGGTCTGACGGAGCGCGCCTTGATCGTGAGCCGCTATCCCCTCTGGGCGGTTGAGCACGTCGTGCTCGCCCGGCTGGGCGGGGTTCCGCTCGGCGACTCGTACTACGTGCTGGGGCTGGCGCTGCTCGGGTTGACACTGGGCCTGATCACGGCTGTTCTCCGCGACCTCCTCTCATCGCGCCTTGCTGCCCTTGCCTGCCTTGCGGCACTCCTGGCGGGCGGCTACCTCCTCACGCATGATGAACTGCTCAATTTCGGGGGGTATCCCTTCCAAGCCGGGAAGCTCTTCGTCTTCCTTGCCGGGCTGGCCCTGCTGGCGTACGGTCACACGAAGCGGCCGGTGCTGCTGATGTACGCCGGCACATCGCTGTTCATCGCGCCACTGCTACACACGAACAACATCCTGGGCGTGGCGGTACTGGCTGCCGCCACAGGCTTCACCGCGGTAAGTACCCGTTCCAGACCGCTCCTGGCGATGGCGACGCTGCCCGCTGCGACGGTATTGCTCGTCGGTGGAGTCGCCATAGGTTCCGGGGGCTTCGTCCGCCTCGTGTCACCCGAGTCCGAGAGGAACACGGACGTCACTCCCCCTCTAGTCACCCGCGTTCTGCCGGAGAACCCTACCGCTCGCCTCGTGACCACCGACCGAGCCCCCCTATCAAGGCCGCCGGCGGAGGGGTCCCCCTTCCGCATCCGGCTGGTCGGCAGACTGGAGGAATACAACATCCTCGAGCACGAGGGCTCGTACTGGGGTGTTCCCGGCGCGGTCGATCTCAGCGAGCTCTCAGGCGCTGATCTCGCGGCGACGCCCGGCGTCTTTCGCGATCGCTCCCGGTCAGCCGTGGAAGCGGCGATTTCGAAGGCCGCGAGAGAGGGCCGAAGCATCGACGAACTGGCGGTCGGCTCCGCCGGAAACATCCGTGGCCGCCTGATGCTGTTCCTGCGCCGCGCCATGCCGCTCGAGCTCCTGCCAGTGCTCCTGGTCATCGCTGTGTTTCTGGGCCTCGCCTCACGCATCGCCGTCAGGCCGGCTGCTACAGGGGCCGTGCTGCTCGCCTGCGGATTCGTCGTGCTCGTCCACGCCGCCGGCGACCTGTTGAGGCAGGTCTCGACCACCACGTTCAAGCCCGGCTATTTCGGCATGAGGAGTTCACTGCTGGCCGCTGACGGGCTGGTGCGGGGTCAACGGATATTGACGGATCCGATCACGCACGTCTATGGGAATGCCGCGGGTTGGCGTCTGCCACATCCGCCCCCCTTCTCGCTGGAGGAACAATTCACCCGGCTGTTGATGTTCCATCCGGCCGTCCGTGGACAACTCGTGGGTCATCTCCTGGCGGAGGAGAACCGGGGGCTTCTTGTAATCAATGAGGCTGTGCTGGGCCCGGCGGTGGGTGCAAAGTTCGAGGCGGTCGAAGGCGTCGAGCGCCTGCTGCAGGCAGGACAGTCGCTGCCTCCACGGGAGCAGCTCGCGACGGCCATCGATGCTGCCGTCCAGCAGTTGTACTCGCTCGACTACGCATCCATCAGGCGTGACATGGTCGAGCATTCGGGGACGGTCTGGCGGATGTTGTTCCGCCGGCCTCTCCATGTCTTCGCCGTGTCGACCGCCGGATTTGATCTGCGCGGGACATCAGCGCTCGCCGACAGCTTCGAGCCGGTACAGGGCGAGACTGGCGCGGCAGAGCGGTCGACCGCTGTCGAGAGACGTCCATTCCTCAACACCCTACTTCTCCGCACGGACGTTCCTGGCGGGTGCTTCAGTGGGGTGCGGCTTCGGCTGGAGGGTACCGCGAGCTTCAATTCACCTGTCTTGATTCACGTACTGCCCATCGGGCGCGCGGCCGGGCACTGGACATCTTCAGCGGAGGTCGAGCCGAACAAGGTCGCGAGCGCAGGGGTGGACTTCGTCGAACCGGTGTGCGGCCCCGGCGAGGTGACCTTCTTCGTCCATGGCAATCGGCTATACGACTTCCGGTTCCGGGTGCAGGATATCGACTGGATGCGGCACCGTACGGAACCCGTCAGCCACCGCCGTGACTCATACCCCTGAATCACGGGCCACAGACGAAGAGGCTCGCAGTCGGCTGACCTCATGGTCAGCAGCCTGATCGCGCCTACAAAAAATCCTGTTCAGCCCCGTCCCCAGAACTTCCTCGTATTCACGTGCGGTCAGGAGGCCCAACAGGTCACCAGTTCTGACGGACGCGTCCGGATGGAACTCCGTGATGATGTAGCGTGGATACAGATCCGGCTCCGCCTGCTCGAAGAAGCCCTTCAGGACCTTGTGCTCGAACCCCTCGATATCGAGCTTCATGCAGGTGATGGTCGACAGGCCGGCCTCAGCAACGATCGTCGCGAGTGGACGACAGAGGACAGCGACCTGTAGCTCGCTCCGGCCAAGAAATGACGACCCGCTTCTGTTGCCGGATACCTGCACGTTCAGGGGCAGGATCTCTTCCCCGTCACTCACCCCGCACTGGACCGCTGAGATCGGGAGGTCGTTCAGCTCGATGTTGCGACACAGCGAGGCGAACGTTTGAGGATCAGCCTCGACCGCCAGTATGCGTCCGGTCGTGATCCGTCGCGATGCCATCAACGAGTAGAACCCCTTGTGCGAGCCGATATCGACGAAAATATCTGCGTCCGACAGGTGGCTGAGCAGAAAGCGGATTTCAGCGGCGTCGTACAACTGAGGGCAGAAGATCAGATTCCCGTCCACCGCCTCTGCCGGATCCAGTTCCATCCGCCGTCCGAGAACATCGCAGGTGACCAGTCCACGAGCCCTTCTGAGGTAGAGGGGCTTCAACAACCGGTTGACGACCCCCGAGGCGTGCGGCACCTTCGGCAGGTGTCGGCCGACATACATGAGGAAGGCGAGCTCCCAGCGGTCCAGCGGTTGTCGCACCATCAATGTTGAAGAAACCCGGGCTCACGCCCGGGCTGCCGCATCAAGCGGGACCCGAGTGGCGGGTTTCCCACCAGTACAGGCCGAAACCCACCGGCAGGGCAAGGACCCACAGCGCTTTTCCGAGAAGACCCTCCACATCAGCCGCCTGGGCCGGAAGGGGGCGCGCGAGGTAGAAGCACGATCGCGCATACAGAGCCGCCGATCGCAGGAAGGCGAGTGGCGCATGTCGAAGGAAGTCGCGCTCTTCGTTCAATACCATGAGATGGTACATTCGCCCGCCGAAGGCATTTCTCCCCGGAGTGCCTCCGTGCACCATCGAGGGACCCTCCACGAAGTACGTCCGGAGCGCGTCGTTGATGAAACGGGTCTTGTAGAGACGGGCCAGCCTGGCCCAGATGAGTCCTTCCGGGATGTACCGGCGCTTGACGACCTCGGGGAAAGGGAACTGCCGGAGCAGGTCGGTCCTGTGGAATCCCCACTGCTCGCCAGACACTTTGTACCGGTACCGAATCTCGAGCCCGTCGGAGTCCATGACGTCCTTCGGAAACCGGTTCCCGACTGGCCGGCCGAACTGATCCACGCAGAGACAGGTCACACCGGAGAAGCGATGTCTCTGTGACGGAGGAATGGCCTCCCAGTGGGCCTTGAACGTCTGCAGCGCCGCCGGCGCACACGCGTCGTCGGAATCCAACGACACGAAGAGATCCCCGCGGGCTTCCCTTACGCCGCGGTTGAACGCGACGTGCTTCCCCTGGTTCTCCTGCCGGAGATACCGGATAGGGAAGTCCGCCTGTCGCTGCCAGGTCTCGACACACTGCTGCGTGTCATCGGTCGACCCGTCATCCACGATGAGCCACTCGAAATCCCGGCATGTCTGCTGACGCAGACTCTCATGGACCCGGTGCAGCGTGTGCGAACGATTGTATGCGGACGTGAAAACCGTAAACGTAGGGGGGGGATGCGGTGTGACGAGAGCGGGATCCATTGCACGCTGCCGAGGACCGGACGTTTGCGCGATTCTTCCTGAACCCTCTGGCGCCTGTCGAACAGTCAAAATGCTTCGATACCCCTTGTTTCGAAAGGATATCCGATCTCGTCGCGAATGGCAGCGTGTTCAGAGAGACATAGAGAGACATAGTAGGGCTGCTCGCCCGCCGCACCGGCCCGGCGAGCCGCTCGATCACGCCAGCCGTCGAGCAGTGAACGCGGCGTCAGCGCACCGATCTGGTCAACCCGTTGCTCATCGGCACATCCCCGTGTACGCCACTGCCCCACTGAACGGCGAAGAAATTCCGATAGCCGGATGACGACGTACGGACGTACCACATACCCTCTGCGGGTCGCCACACCGCGAGGTCCGCGCGGCGATCCCCGTCATAATCCGCCGGAACCGTGATGTCTCCATGAACGCCACTACCCCACTGCACGGCGAAGGACTGCTGATATCCAGAGGAAGAGGTGCGGACGTACCACACACCGTCTGCGGGTCGCCAGACCGCGATATCTGCGCGCCCGTCCCCATCGTAGTCCGCTGGCACCGCAACGTCACCGTGGACCCCACCACCCCACTGCACCGAGAAATAGCTCTGGAATGCGGAAGAAGATGTCCGGACGTACCACATGCCCTCGGCCGGACGCCAGACCACCATGTCAGCTCGCCCATCGCCGTCGTAGTCCGCGGGAAGGGGCACGTCCTGGTGGGCGCCGGCACCCCACTGCACGGAGAAAATCCTCTGGTAGCCCGATGAGGATGTTCGCACGTGCCACACGCCAGTTCCGGGACGCCACACGGCGAGGTCGATCTTGCCGTCACCGTCATAGTCTCCAGGAACTGGTGTGTCGCCGAGCGCCCCCGCGCCCCACTGGGCCGAAAAAGACTCCCGGTAGCCGCTGCCGGAGGTCCGCACGTGCCACATGCCATCTCCCGGACGCCAGACGGCGACGTCCGTCACGGCATCACCGTCGTAATCACCTGGAGCCGGCACATCCTTCAGCGCGCCGGCCCCCCACTGCAGTGAAAAAGAGCTCTGGTAGAAGCTGCTGCCGGTGCGGATATACCACCGCCCATCGCCCGGCCGCCAGACGACCATGTCGTCGACGTCCGCAGAACCAAACCGCAAGCCGTCGGATTGTATTGGATCGTCGCTCGCGACGCTCGCCACTTCGTGCGAGAAGGGACTCACCCCGCCCGACGCGTCGTAGGACTGCACGACGAAGTAATAGCGGTGCCCCGCGGTGAGAGCCTGCGGCCGCCAGAACGTCTCCATCCCCACGTCCACGGTTTCCGTATAGACGCCTGACACGGTCCCGTAGCGCACGCTGTAACCTGCGATGGCCTCGGAGCTCGCGTCCCATTGGAGCAGCAGGGATGCTGCGTCGGCACGGTGAGCAGGGAGCGCACAGACACATAACGCGGCGAGAACAATCCTGAAGAGCATGGCCCCTGCCGGGGCAAGGCAAGTACCAGCCGGAAAACTGAGCGTTTCCGAGGTATTCCCGGATGCCTGCTGATCCGGGCGACCGGCAGAATTTCAGATTCGTGGGCCCTGTGCACAGGGCCGTGATCCGGATCCGCCGCGCGTTGCCGAATGTGTCAGGAGGGAAGCGGCAAGGCCTGAAGCAGGCGGGGCTGCGGCTTACGCGGAGGGGTCGCCGACGGCAACACCGCTGGCGCGCCGTTCGGTCCACCGCTCCACGTCCGCATCGACCATCATCTCGACGAGCCCGTGGAAGTCCACCGCGGGCGTCCAGCCCAGCTCGCGCCGTGCCTTCGAGGCGTCGCCGATCAGGTGGTCCACTTCAGCGGGGCGGATGAAGGCGGGATCGAGCTTCACGTACTGCTCCCAGTCGAGGCCCGCATGGCGGAACGCCACCTCCACGAGCTCCTTCACGGAGTGGCTCTGGCCCGTGGCAATGACGTAGTCGTCTGCCTGCCCCTGCTGCAGCATCATCCACATCGCACGCACGTAATCGCCGGCAAAACCCCAGTCGCGCTGCGCGTCGAGGTTGCCGAGCGACAGCGACTCGGCGAGCCCGAGCTTGATCCGCGCGACGCCGTCCGTTACCTTGCGGGTCACGAACTCCAGCCCGCGGCGGGGGGATTCATGATTGAAGAGGATGCCCGAACAGGAAAACAGCCCGTAGCTCTCGCGGTAGTTCACCGTGATGTAGTGCCCGTAGACCTTGGACACTCCGTACGGGCTCCGCGGGTAGAACGGCGTCAGCTCGGTCTGCGGGACCTCGCGGACCTTGCCGAACATTTCGCTCGAGGAGGCCTGGTAGAGGCGAATCTCCGGATCCACCTGCCGTATGGCTTCGAGGACCCGCGTGACCCCCTGCGCGTTGAACTCCCCGGTCAGCATCGGCTGTTCCCAGGAAGCGGGCACGAACGACATGGCCGCCAGGTTGTAGAGCTCGTGCGGCCGAACATCGGCGAGCACGCGGATCAGCGAGAGCTGGTCCAGGAGATCCGCAGGCCGCAGCTGAATGCGACCGAGCAGATGTTCGATCCTCCACAGATTGGGCGCGCTGGATCGGCGGACGATGCCGACGACCTCGTAGCCTTTGTCGAGGAGCAACTCGGTCAGGTAGGAGCCGTCCTGACCCGTGATGCCGGTGATGACCGCGCGCTTAGCCAATGATGTTTTCCGCCCAATTCATGAGGAAATCCCACGAATCATACCCAATGGCGCCGAGAGGGTCAACGCCGAGCCGCATGGTAGACTGAGGCCCCGCTCTGCCATGGCCGCCGCACTCGCTCGCCGAACCGGCGGCGCACTTTCCGCGCTCCTGCTGCTCCTGCTCCTTTACGCGGCATGGAGCATTGCCGCCCCTCTCCCCTGGGTCCGGCTGGTCATCGTCTTGCCCGTCGTGCTGGCAGCCCTGCAGCCCCGACACGCGCTCCTTGTGCTGGCCGGCCTCGGCCCGGTCATCGGCGCGCTGGGGGGCTTCTTCGGAGCGCCCTTCCCCCTCCGGGAAGCGCTGGTCCTCGCCACGCTCACCGGCTGGTCGCTCCGCGTGGGCCTCGTGCGCTTTCGTACCCCGCTGCTGCCCGCTGACCTCTCCTGGCCGGTCATCTGCGCAACGACCGTCGTCCTCGCCTCGATGGCGGTGGAGATGTCCGGCCAGTGGGCGCTGCTCGGACCTGCCGCATTCCGGGAGACCGTCGTATACACACTGCAGCACGGCCTGCTCCTGGATCGGCATGGCGTCCGAGGCCTCGAGTCGGGGGTGATTTACCTCGAAGGGCTGGGCGTGTTCGCGGCCACTGTTGCCGCCTGTACGGCACGACGGGCGTTTGCCGTGCAGGTGGCCAGGATGGCTGTGATCGGAGGGGCCGGAGCAGCGGCCCTCAATCTCCAGCGCATTGGCGTAGCCGCACTCGCCTCGGCGTCGCCGCTCGAGCGGCTGCGCGAGCTGCTTGCGACGGTCCGTGTGAGCATCCAGTACCCCGACGTCAATGCTGCCGGCTCCTATTTCGCACTCATGTTTTTTCCTGCCGGCGCGCTGGCGCTGCACGCAGGTGCCCTGTGGCGCGTACTCTGGCTGACCCTCGCAGTGGTGATCTTCGCGGCGGCGTGGCTGACCGGATCACGGGCAGCGGTCGCTTCCATTCTCGTCGTATCGCTGCTCTCCACGCTGGCCGGTGTGTACACCGGAAGACGGGGGGTCATTCGGACGGTCGCGGCGCTCGTGCTGATCCTGGTGCTCGCGGCTGCCTTCATTGCGCTGTTCCCGAATCGTGTCATCGGAGCGGCCACCCCGATTGCCGTACAGATCCGGCTCGAGATGGCGCGCGTGAGTCTCGATCTGCTTGCGCAACATCCGTTTTTCGGCGTGGGGGTTGGCGGCTTCTACGAAGCGTCCGGCCCCCTCCTCGCCGGATCGCATTTCTACCCGCGCGAGAATGCCCACAACAATGCTCTTCAGATCCTCGCGGAGCTTGGGGTGGCGGGGTTTGCCGCCTTCACATGGCTGCTGTGGCGCGCCGGACGACGGATCGTCACGGCGGCGGGCTTCGGGGACGCGCCAGCCATTGGGGGGGCCGCAGCAGGACTCGTGGCTTTTGGACTCACGGCGATGCTCGGCCACCCGCTCCTGACTCCGGAGGTCAGCCATGTCTTCTGGCTGGTGCTCGGGCTGGCTTGCGGGAGCGTGCCCCTCCCGGGCAGCGAGCCGGCTGTCCGCTCTGCGCGGAAGGCCGGAACGCTGCTGGCCGCGCTGGTCCTCGCCTTCCTGCCATGGCGATTCCGGGCGGAGAGTGCAACCCTGGACCTGGAACACATCCGCTACGGTGTCTCGCGGTGGGCGGTGGACGAAGAAGGGATGCGATACCAGACGTTCACGGACCGCGTGACGCTGTTTGCCCCGACCTCCGCCCGCGCCGTGGATATCCCTCTCCGGCTGGAAGACGGGTCCGCCCCGGTCGCCATGGAAATACGGTTCAGGAACCGTGTCGCGGACCGTGTGATCGTCACCTCGTCGGGTTGGCACACCTACCGGCTCGTCATCCCTGCCGGCCGCAACGATCCACCCTATGTGCCGGTGCAGATCCGCGTTTCCGACGGCACGGGGGTCACGGCGCGCCTGGGACGCACGGTGCCGCGCTGATCCGCCCCCTCTACGCCGGCCGCCGTTCTCCTACAATCGGAAGATGTCTCTCGATACGGTGATCATCGGCGCGGGGGTGACGGGGCTCTCTGCCGCCGCGCAGCTTGCGGCGTCCGGACGCTCGGTCTGCCTCCTCGAACGCCGGCACCGGCCCGGAATGGAAACCAGTACGCACAACAGCGGGGTCATCCACGCGGGCCTGTACTACCCGCCGGGGACGCTCAAGGCGCAGCTCTGTGTCGAAGGTGCCGCGCGGCTCTACTCGTTCTGTGCGGCGCACCGCGTGCCACACGAGCGGTGCGGGAAGCTCGTGGTGGCCATTGCCGAGGAAGAAGTCCCCGCGCTCGAAGCGCTCGGACAGCGGGCACTCGGCAACGGCGTCCCGGGGCTGGAGATCGTCGGGCCTCAGTTCATCCGCGCGCGCGAGCCACACGTGGCTGGTGTTGCCGCACTGTGGTCTCCCGGCACCGGGCGCGTCGAAGCGGAGGCGCTCGTACGCACGCTGCTCCAGCTGGCCGAACATCACGATGCGGTGTTCCTGCGCGGCACGCCGTTGTCCGGAGGTGAGCCGACCGACGACGGCTTCCTCCTGCGGACCCCTGCCGAAACCATCTTCGCACGCACCGTCGTCAATGCCGCCGGGCTGCACGCCGATGAGATGTCGGCCCTGCTCGGAGGAGAGTCGTTCACCATCTATCCGTGCCGGGGGGAGTACGCGGAGTTGAAGAAGTCCCGCACAGGGCTGCTGAACGGGCTCGTCTATCCGTTGCCGCACCCGCTTGGCCATAGTCTGGGTGTGCACCTGACCAGGACGACCGGCGGGAGCGTGCTGCTCGGCCCGACGGTGCGCTTCCAGGAGGGGAAGGACGATTATGAATCCGACCGCCTGCCGGCAGAAGCGTTCCTGCCGGAAGCGAGACTGCTGATCCCGGAGCTGACCGTGGATGACCTGACATACGGCGGCAGCGGCATCCGCCCGAAGCTCCATCCTGCAACCGAGTCATTCGCCGACTTCATGATTCGCCCGGATCGCGTTCACCCGAGGCTGATTCATGCCGCCGGCATCGATTCCCCCGGCCTGACCGCCTGCCTGGCGATCGGCTCACGGATAGCCGCACTCGTCGAACAAGCGCTCGATTGAGAACCACGTTCTAACTCCCAACTCCCAACGCCCAACTCCCAACTTCCAACCTCCAACTGGAGTTATTTCTGCATTGGGCGTTGGGCGTTGGGCGTTGGGCGTTGAAATTTTCCAGCTTCTCACCCCCTCAGGTATCGCGCGAGCGCGTCCTGCCACGGAGGCATGGGGATGCCGGCCCGTCGCAGCTTCTCGTTGGACAAGGCACAGTACTGAGGCCGGCGGACGCGTAGCGGGACCTCGGACACCCGAACCGGCACGAGATCAGCTTTGGCGCCCATCAGCCGCGCGGCCTCCTCCGCGAGCCCGAGCCACGTCACCTCCCCGCTGTTCACGCAGTGGTATGTTCCGGCTGGGGGTTCCAGCTTCAGGATCGCGTCGGTGGCCAGGACGACGTCCTCCACGTAGCTTGGTGTCACCACGCGATCCGAGAAGACGCGTACTGGCGCTCCCTCCCGGATCCCCGCCAGGATGCGATCGACGCTGCTCTTTGCCGGCTGCCCTCCGAAGAGGCTCTCGACTCGAAGGACGTACGCGCGCTTCGCATCGGCAGCGAGCCACTCGCCGAGCAGCTTCGACATGCCGTACACCCCGAGGGGCGCCGGGGCATCAGTCTCCACGTAAGGCTGGGCGGCCTGGCCGTCGAACACGAAATCCGTGCTGTAGTGAATCAGCACTGCCCCGGCCTGCCGGGCTCCGCGGGCGAGCGACGCGACCCCCATGGCGTTCGCCTCGAGCGCCGCCGCCGCGTGATCCTCCGCGTCGTCCACCTGGTTGTAGGCGGCGCAATTGATGAGAACGTCCGGGCTGATGCTGGTGATGGCCTCGTGAACTGCAGGGGAGTCGGAGATGTCGAGATCCCCGCGCCTGAGCGCCACCACCTCGTGCCCCGCCGCGAACCACCGGACGATGGAGGCGCCGAGCTGACCGGCCGCGCCGGTGACCATGACCCTCATCGAGGGGAGAGCGTCTCTTGCAAGGCGGATACGACTGTAGCCTGCTGCGCTGCTGTCAACTCGGCATAAATGGGAAGCGCCAGACCTGCCGCCGCCGCCCGCTCCGCTTGCGGAAAATCTCCAGGTGCGTGGCCCAGGCTTGCAAAGCACTCCTGCAGGTGGAACGGGACCGGGTAGTAAACCTCGGTGCCGATGCCCTTCGCGGAGAGTGCCTGCCGAACCCGATCGCGCTCGGGCAGGTGGACGACGTACTGGTTATAGACGTGGTGATGATTTGCCGGCTGTACCGGGAGGCGCACCACCTCGGACAGGCCGGCGCTCCGGAACAGCGTGTCGTATTGCAGGGCGTTCCGCCGCCGCCCTTCCGTCCACGCGGGCAGATGCGGCAGCTTCACCCGGAGCACGGCGGCCTGCAGTGCGTCGAGCCGGAAGTTCCCGCCGATCCGCCGGTGGTGGTACTTGGGCTCGGCGCCATGGTTCCTGAGCAGTCGCACTTCGAGCGCAAGCCCCGCGTCGTTCGTCGTAACGAGCCCGCCGTCGCCAAAGGCGCCAAGGTTCTTGCTGGGAAAGAACGAGAAGCAGCCGGCGGTGCCAATCGACCCCGCCTGCCGCCCCTTGTAGCGGGCCCCGATGGCCTGGCAGGCGTCCTCGATGACCGGAATGCCCGCGGTTGCGGCAATCTCCATCAGGGGATCCATGTCGGCGCAGAGGCCGTACAGATGGACCGGCATGAGCGCGCGTGTGCGGGGTGTCAGCGCGCGGCGGACGCTCGCAGGATCGATGTTGCAGGTCTCAGCAGCGATGTCGGCGAAGACGGGGGTCGCACCGACTCGTGTGATGCAACCTGCGGTGGCAAAGAACGAATAAGTACTGGTGATGACCTCATCACCCGGGCCGATGCCGAGCGCCATCAGAACGGCCAGGATGGCGTCGGTGCCCGACGAGACCGCGATGGCGTGCTCCACGTCGAGCGCCGTGGCGAGCTCGCGCTCGAGCTCCTCGACCTCCGCCCCGAGGATGAACCGCCCGCTGTCACAGACACGGGCCACGGCCGCCAGCAGCTCCGACCTGAGGGGACGATACTGCGCCTGGAGATCGAGAAGGGGAACTGCGGGTCCGCCCCCCTCTGTCACCGGACGACGATCTCCGGGTTCCCCCAGAGCGGCAGGTCATTCCGGTGATCCTCAGGCTGACCCGGCAGGTGCGAGTAGGTGTTGAAGATCAGGTCCACCGTTTCACCTGCGTAGGTGGACAGGTCGACCGTCAGCGGGATCCACTTGCGATCCGCCTCGTTGGCAAAGGGGTGCAGGTGCTGCTCGAAGAGGGTATCGAACGCCCCCCCCTCGGAGACACCGACGAGGAACTTCACCCCGTCTCCCTCTTTCACCCAGGACTCCGGCTGCATTCCGAGCGACACGCGCAACCAGCCATCGTCTGGAACCTGCACTCTCCAGATGATCCGCGTGCCGACTGTCGGCGCGATGGCAATCGCGCGCTGCGTTTCATTCTGGAGCGTGGCATCGATGACCGAGAACAGTGACGGATCGGGACTGACGCAACTCACCTCCGGGCTGGCCGGAGGCGTGCACCTCTGCACTCCCTCGAAGCGCGCGAGCAGATCCACACCATCACCGGATCCACCGCGGCCGAAGAGAAGCCAGCCTAGGATGAGAACGACAACCACGACAACCGCGGTCAGCACCGCGCGATTCGAATTCATGCTGCGACTGGCCTCCAGAAAATGCTGTCACTGTACCACGCCTACCGCTGCCGTTCCTTCACGGCGGCGCGTGTTTCCCGTTCCGCTTCACGACGCTTGACCGTCTCCCGCTTGTCATGCTCCTTCTTGCCTTTGGCCAGGGAAATGGCAACCTTGACATGCCCGTTCCGGAAGTACATCCGGGTGGCCACGAGCGTCATCCCCTTCTCGACCGTCTTGCCGATCAGCTTCCGGATCTCCGCTCTCTTGAGCAGCAGCTTGCGCCGCCGCGTCGGCTCGTGATCCGAGGAGCCGCGATGACTGTAGGGATTGATGTGGATGTTGTAGATCCACACCTCTCCCGACTCCACCCTGGCAAAGCTGTCGCGCAGGTTTACATTGCCTTCCCGGATCGCCTTGACCTCGGTGCCGACGAGCGCCACCCCTGCCTCGAGCGTCTCGAGGATGTGGTAATCGTGGAACGCCTTCCGGTTCTCGGCCACGTTCGTCTGCGCTTCTTCACGAGCGCTCTTTGCCACGCTTCTCCCTTATCCCTTATCCCTTATCCCTTACTCTGCCCCCCAGTCGTGCCGCAAGCTTCACCGCCTCGACCATGCTGGACGCGTCGGCGATCCCGCGGCGGGCGATGTCGAACGCCGTGCCGTGATCCACCGAGGTCCGGACGATCGGCAGACCGATCGTCACGTTGACGGCGCGGCCGAACGCGGCCATCTTCACCGGGATCAGCCCCTGATCGTGATAGCAGGCCACGACCGCGTCAAATTCTCCACGGAGCGCGCGAAGGAAGATCGTATCCGCGGGGAAGGGTCCGTCAACGTCGATGCCACGGCTTCGGCAGGCGTGTATCGCGGGCCGGAGCACGACCTCGTCCTCAGTGCCGAACAATCCGTGCTCCCCCGCATGGGGGTTGAGGCCGGCGACCGCCAGCCGGGGGCCCGGGTGGCCGAATCGCGGCAGCTCGCTCGCGGCAAGGCTGATCACCGCCTCGACCGTCTCACGGGTCAGCGCCCGGGGGACGTCAGCAAGCGGGATGTGCACCGTTGCCAGCACGACCCTCAGCGCCTCGGCATAGAACATCATGGCACACCGCTCGGCGCCGGTCAGGTGCGCCAGCAGTTCCGTGTGTCCGTGCCATGAAATGCCAGCCGCGGCGAAGGCTTCCTTGTTGATGGGAGCTGTCGCCACCGCCTCCAGTCGGCCTGCAATGGCCGCCGCGACAGCTTCGAGAATCGCTTCGTAGCCGGCCTGGCCGGCTGCCGCTGAGATCTCCCCGGCGCGGAAACGCTCGATCTCCCCCGGCGTGGACGGCCCGAACAGGATCGGCTCGCAGACCGCGCGAACCTCCGGGTGCTCCATCGCCTTGCGCGCTATCTCGGGTCCGATCCCGGCGGGATCCCCCACGGTAATGCCTACGCGCGGGAGCGGAATGTTGCTCACTCCCCGCAACTGCCGCATGCGCCGCCGCTGCAGCTTCCACAGCCGCCCCCCGGTCCGGTGGGGTTGCTGCAGGATCCACAGCCCCCCTCATCGGCGCAGCCGCCGTGCACGACCCCCTTGCCGTTGGGCAGCTCGTAACGCAGACAGCACTTCAGCCGGCCGCACATGCCCGACAGCTTCGAGGGGCTGAGGCTCAGGTTCTGCGTCTTCGCCATCCGGATGGAGATTGGCTCGAAGGACTGCAGCCACGTCGTGCAGCAGAGCGGCCTGCCGCACGGGCCGTAGCCTCCGAGCATCTTTGCTTCGTCGCGCACGCCGATCTGCCGCATCTCGATGCGCGTGCGGAACTGCGCGGCAAGGTCGCGCACCAGCTCACGGAAGTCGACCCGCCCGTCCGCCGTGTAGTAGAAGATCAGCCGGGACCCGTCGAACAGCCCTTCGACGCGCGACAGCTTCATCGCCAGGCCGCGCTCGCGGATTTTCGTCAGGCAGACACGGTGCGCCTCTTTCTCGCGCTGCTGATGCTTGAGGCGCGTAACCACATCCCCCGGGGAGGCGCGGCGCACGACTCGCGCCGGCGAACTGTCAGCCGGGCGCTGGCGCGGGGCCAGTGCCGGCACGGTTCGCATCACCGTCCCGAGGGCCGTCCCCTCCGCGGTATCGACGACCACCTGATCGCCCGGGGCGATCGCGGCGGCGGACCCGGCGGGGGCGTCGAGGGCAAACTCCGGCAGAAGGAAGGCGTAGGTACGGCCCGCCGGCGAGAACTTCACGCTGACGAATGGGAGTGCCGGCTCGGAGCTCATCACCGCCTCTTTCTATATCCGGTCAGGCTGCGCCAGGGGAACCTCGCGGCCCCTCAAATCTGGAAGGCGAGCCAGTCCGCGACGATCTTCGGGCTCGCATTCCGCTCGAGAGCCGAAAGCGCCTCGTCCACGGCGGAAAACGCGCGAACCGCACGGCCCCCCTCGAACGACGGGATCATCGGTTCGAGCCCGGTCTTCATGTCCGCGTTCGCGAGCGCTCCCTCATCCCCCCGGCAGACCATGAGGCCCAAATCCCGCAGCATCGATGCGAGGAGGCGGAGCCTGCGCGCCATCTCGTGCCGGTCTCCCTTGTCGGCCCCGAGCAGCTTGCCGGCCGCAACGCGGCCACGCGGATCGGGGTTCCTCGCAAGATCACGCAGCATGGCAGCGACGTTCTCCCGGGCATCAGCATACGCCTCGGAATCACCCTCCAGCGCCCGGCCTATGCTCCCGTCGGCAAGCAGCGCGGCGGCGTGCGCATCAGTCTCCGTGTACCCGTGATCACGCATCAGCACCGTGGCAACGTCCGCGGGCGTCAGGGCACCGAAGCGCAAACGCTGGCAGCGTGACCGCACGGTTGGCAGCAGCACGTCGGGGCGCGAGGTGACGAGCACGAAGGTAGAGGCCGCCGGGGGCTCCTCGAGGGTCTTCAGAAGCGCATTCTGCGCCGAATGTTCCAGCGTGTCCGCGTCGTCGACGATGGCTACCCGCCGGCGCCCCTCGAAGGGACGGTACGCGCTGCGCTCGATGAGCTGCCGCGCCTGTTCCACCTTGATTGCCCCGGTGTCCCCCGATTCCAGGATGAGGATGTCGGCGTGGACCGCCCGGGCGATGCGCCTGCAGGAGGGGCACTGGCCGCAGGCGTCGGGAGCGGTTTCCGCGTCGGCCCCCCCCGCACTGGCGCAGTTGAAGAGTTGCGCGAGAGCGAGCGCGGCACGGCGCTTCCCGATCCCCTCCGGTCCGGCGAAGATCAGGCTTGGTGGTAGCGAACCCCGGGCGGCCGCACGGGCGGTGCGTTCGAGAAGGCGGCGATGCCCGGTAAGGTCACGGAAAGGCATGGTCGGGCTGGAAGGGATCGTATCACCTGCCGCCACCCTTCTTCTGCTGTTCCTGCGCCTTCTTCTGCTCGTCCTGCCGCTTCTTCTCTTCCTCTTCCTTCCGGTTGTCGTCGCCGCGCCCCAGGACACGGGACCAGAAGCCGCGCCGGCGCGGAGCGTCTGCCTCCTCTCGCGAAGCCCCGGCAGGCGACCCGGCGCCTGCAGCCCCGCCAGGGGAGGTGCCGGTTGTCGGGCGGGCCGGCGGGGTCGGAAGAGCGGCGGAGTCGCTTGGAATCGGCGGCGGGCCCGTGTCCTTTCCGAAGGCCCCGGCGAGCGCGTCCATGAAGCTCCGCCGCGGGTGGAGGGGGCAGACGGCGGACGGCTGGGTTCCCCGCACGAAATACTCCGTGTAAATCATCGACCGTGATTCGACCGAACCATCCCGGGAGACCACGTCCACCCCGTCACAGCCGTCGTTCGGGAGCAGGCCTGACAGGCGGCAGACATTGGTGCCGGCGATGTTGGAGGGGCGTGCGATCCATTCCGGCTTGTGCCCCTTCGTTGCCACCTTCATGACGTTCGCCCACGTGGGGACGGCAACCTCGCCGGCATAGCCGCCACGGATGATGGTCTTCGGCTGGTCGAATCCAATCCAGACGCCGGTCACGACCTGAGGGGTGAACCCCACGAACCAGGCATCCACGTAGTCGTTGGTCGTGCCGGTCTTCCCTGCCGCCGGAAGGGTGAACCCCGCCTGCCGGGCCCGGTAGGCCGTCCCCGAATTGATGACGTCTGCCAGCATGCTGGCCATCAGGAACGCCGTCGACTCGCTTATCGCGCGAGTCGCCGTGCCCTCGTCCTCGAACAGGACGTTTCCTTCGTTGTCGTCCACGCGCCGGATCGTCAGGGGCCGTCGGACGATGCCCCCATTGGCAAATGCGCCGTAGGCCCCGGTCAGCGCGATGAGGCTCACGTCGCCCGCTCCGAGGGCGAGTGACGGCACGCTCGGAGGGGTGCCGACGTTCAGCTTCTCGGCGTAATCGACTGCGCGGGGGATGCCAATCGTGTTCAGCAGTTGGACGGCCGCGCGATTACTCGAGGTGCGGAGTGCCGTTCGCAGCGTCATGGCCGGCTCGGTGGAGTGTTCGTCTTCCGGCACCCAGTCACCCTGCGGCGTCAGAGTGGGATCGTTCAGGCCGGTAATCATCGACGCCGGGGAGTGACCGGCTTCGAGTGCCGCGGCAAACACGAACGGTTTGAAGGCGGAACCGGATTGCCGCTTGGCCTGCACCGCGCGATTGAAGCGGCTCTCGTTGAAGTCACGTCCACCCACCATGGCCCGCACATGCCCTGTTGCCGGATCGAGCGACACAAGGGCCCCCTGCAGGTAACCGGGAGACTGCCCCTCTTCGATCTTGGGGTGCTTTGCGCGCGTCACCTGATCGAATCCGCGGCGGCCTTCGATCTGTGCGAGTCCCTGCTCCACCAGCTTTTCCGCCTGCTGCTGGAGATCGGCATCCATCGTGGTGTATACGCGCAGCCCTCCCTGATACACCCGCTGCCACCCGAAGCGGTCGACCAGTTCACGCCGGAGGTGCTCCTTGAAATACAGGCCGGAGCTCTCACGCACCTCCAGGCCGTTCTTCAAGTCCACCTTGGCATTCCGGGCGCGCTCCGCTGTGTCCGCATCGATGGCCCCCGAGTTCACCATTGTGTGCAGAACGACGGATCGGCGGGCCAGGGCCCGCTCGAGATTGACGGTCGGCGCATAGGAGGAGGGGGACTGGATAAGGCCGGCAAGCAGCGCCCCCTCGTCCACGTCCAGATCGCTGGCGCTCTTCCCGAAATACCCCCGCGACGCGGCCTCCACCCCGTACAGCCCTTCACCGAAATACACCTTGTTGAGATACATCTCCAGGATCTGTTCCTTGGTGTACTCACCTTCGATGTAGCCCGCGAGGACGGCTTCCTTCAGCTTGCGGCTGAAAGTCTTGTCCCGGGTCAGGAAGCTCTGCCGGGCGAGCTGCTGGGTAATGGTGCTCCCCCCTTCCGCCCGGCGCCCGGCCTCGATGTTACGCATCGCCGCAGCCGCCACCCGGATGGCGTCCACCCCCCCGTGGTCGTAAAAGCGCTGATCTTCGACCGAAATCACCGCTTTGATGAGGTTGGGCGACATCTGGGACAACGGAATCTCGATCCGCTGCTCCTTGAAGATGGTGAAGACGGGCTTGTCCGAGGCGTCGAAAATCGTCGTGGACTGCGCCATGTCGCCGATTCCGGCGATGGTGTCCCGCTTGGGCAGGCCTGTGGTGATCTCCCAGCTGAACCATGCCACGAACCCGGCGGCGAGAAAGGCCACCACCGCGAGCGTCCCTACCAGGAGGGAAAGCACCGCCGGACGGCCGGCCAGGAATTTCGGGGGAAGCGTGATCGAGGGGCGAAAATGCACAGAGTCTCCGACGCAAGATGCGCGCCGTCCAGGTTGTTCGAAACCACGGCGTCGCCTGAGTGGACGCGACTCCGGTAGCGTACCCCTTTTCGAGGCCGCGACGCCGCACGGAGGTCGCAATGCCGGCGTACGTCCCCCAGAAGGCGGGGCCAGCGGGCTCGCTGGAGTTATCGGCGCTCAGCGCCGGATGCGCAAGGGGATGAACGTCTCGACACGCTCAGAGGGACTTCTCGCGGCGATTGCAATGAGGAACTCCCCGGTGGCAAGACTGCCGAGAGGCAAATCGAGCACGTACTGCCCTCGGCCGGGGGATCTGACCGGCAGCTCCGCGAGCGTCGCCCCGCCACGGCCGACCAGCTGCGCGGTGATCTGGGCTGCCGCGGACTCCACCCCGTACGTCGTCCCGCGGACGAGGAGGCGGTCCAGCCTGGAAAAATCACGACCGGCAAACGGTGTGGGCAGGGGCTCCGCTGAGAGGGTGCGGAACTCGGCGGGGTTCCGCGCCCGGGAGACGACCGGGGTGCTCAGGGCCAGCGTGGTGTCGGCGGGATTGGGGACCTGGACGTCGCGCTGCTCGCGATCGATGACCTCCCCGTCCGCATCGAACACGGTCAGATCGAGTTCCACCAGCCCGGGACCGGCAGCGAACGCCAGGCCACTGCCAACGCCCTCGTCACGTCCCTCGAACACCGTTTGCCCGTCTGACTTCGCGATGAGGGCCACCGCCGCAGCTCCGCCGCGCTCCTCCGGCGCATCTCGCGCCCTCCAGGCCAGGGTCACGTTCATCCGGTGGTCGGTCTCCGGCGCCATCCCCACCCAGAACTCGGCGGCGCGGCGAGAGTTGTCCGGGGTGAGCTCGCTGAACGCGGTCGAGACCGGCGACGGCATCGCGGCCGCCGCGGCAAGGGCGCGAGCGCGGGCGACATCCGCCGCCCGCGGCGCCCAATACCCGTTGCGCGCGCGAACCTCGACTCCCGGCTGCCTGACCCGCACTTTGATCTCGCGGAACTTGCCATCGAGCTGGCCGTCGCTCGGCGCGTAGCCAATCAGATAGAACGCACTCGCGGTGCTCACGACGCGGCGCAGTGCCCCGGTGATGTCGTTGCTGACGATCGGCTCTGCGCCTGTGGCACCGGCAAGCGAGGCAAGGAGCGACGACATGCCGCTCGCGAAACCTCCGGTGCCTGCCTGCAGCCCGCGCGGATCCACCGTGTAGACGGCTGTGTTGTTGTCGTTTGCGGTACGGATCAGATCAGAGACGATACGCGGACCGTCCTGACCGAGCCGCCCCAGGCTCTCGCTGACGAAGATCACGGCCTTCCTGCCCTGCCGCAGGGACCCGAGGTGCATGATGGCGCTCTTGAGCGCGCTGGTGGTCACCTGCGCCCGGATGCGGTCGACGTCCTGGGCATTTCTCAGGTGCGCCTCCTCCACCGCGCTGCGCGCCGGAATGTAGATGCCGCGGCGCCCCTTGAGCACGTGCACGCGGTCGGCCAGCGCACGTCGGTCCCTCGAGAACTGCAGGGCCGACACCGGCGTGAGTTGATCCATCAGCGCGACGAGGTCGGTCGGGCCGAAGGCCTCGAGAACGAATCGTGTCAGCTGATCGCGCGCGCGCATCGCGCTGGTGAACTGCTCGATGTGATACTCGTCCCAGAAAAGCAGGAACACCCGCACGTCGTCACGGGCAGCTTCTGTGGCGGCATGTTGCGGAGAACGGATAGGAAGAGAGAGATCGTCGGTCGGCTCGCCGGTGGCGTCCACGAGCTTGAACGACGTGATGGCCTGCACTTCACCGTTTTCACGGAGCTCGAAATCTTCGGCGGTCAGCGAGCGCACGGGCGCGCCCCTTTTGTCGATGACACTCACATCGACCCGTACGACGTCGGTGCCGGTTCTGAAAACTGGGGGACGCGGCTGTTCCTGTTCGGCGGCATCCTGCCCATGGACCAGAGCGGTCAGCAGGCCTGCGATCCACACGCACGCAAGAAGAGAGCGGCGAGGCATGGTGAAGGAAATGCTACCACGTGGCCGACCGGCGGGAGCCCCCTCGAGAGCTGGTTCAACAGACGTCAGCAACGTCCGGGAGAGGTCCAGAGACTCCGAGGGGGCTCCGCGGCTACGCGTCAGTTCCGCGGCGCCGGCCTGCGGCCGGCAGGCCGCCCCTGCCTCGTCTGATCCAGCGTCTGGGCCAGCCGCTCGCGCAGGGTCGCACGCTGCTCTGCGGTAAGCACCTGCGCGATCTGCTGCTGAACGGTGACCAGATGGGCCAGGCGGGCGGACTGCGCCTCCGCGATCCGTGCCTGCAGGTCTGCCAGCTTCTGCATGTCAGGGACATCGGCCAGCAGTTCCGCCTGAAGCTGCCGATGGAGCCCCCCTTCCGCCGTGCCAGCAGCCGGGGCCGGCTGCGCCTCCCGTATGGCGCGAATCTGCTCTTGCTGGCTTTCCGTCAGATCGAGTCCCCGGAGCATCATCATCGCCCCGCGCCCGCCCCCGCCGTCAGGTCCCCGCCCCGGACCCTGACCCTGACCCCGCCCGGGCCCCTGCGCGCCTGCCACGCTCATGGCCCCGAGCCCGAGCAGGACCGTCATTGCAATGCTCAATGTCACACGCTTCATGATTGCCTCCAAATCGTTACCGTAGACGCGGCCCTGACGGCATCAACGGGCTGCTGCCCGCCGCCGCAACCGCGCGCTCTTCCGTCATGACGCGGGTGACCACCCGCGCCCCCTCAGCCAGTCCGGGGGCTTCTACTTCGGTGTAGATGCCGTCCCCTGCACCGGCTCTCACGGACCGGGGCCGGAGCCCCACCTCCGTGTATTGCCAGACCGTCGGCCCCTCGGCCGACAGGCCATCCGCCCCGAGCGCCTTCTTCACGTCGTCGGAGGGGCGGAACCGCAGCGCCGCCGACGGGACCCGGAGCACGTTCTCGCGTCGCGCGACTTCAATCGTGGCGTGCGCGGTGAGCCCGGGCTTCAGCTTCAGCTCGGGGTTCGGCGCCGAGATGATCGCGGCATAGGTCACGACGTTCTGCTCGACCACCGGGTTGAGGCGCACCTGTTGCACCCGCCCGGAAAACGTCTGTTGCTGGTGCGCATCCACCGTAAAGGTGACGGCCTGCCCCGCCCCAATCGTGCCGACATCCGACTCGTCGACGCTGGCCTTCAGCTGCATTTCCTCGAGGCTCGCCGCCAGGTGGAACAGCGTCGGTGCCTGGAGGCTTGCTGCGACCGTCTGGCCCACGTCCACGTTCCTCGCAATCACGATCCCGTCAATCGGGGACGTGATCACCGTCTTCGACAGATCCACCTCCGCCTGCCGCCGTGCCGCGCGGGCCTGTGTCACCTGCGCGGCGGCCGACCGCGCCTGCGCCTCCGCGGACCGCACGGAGACTTCGGCCCCTTCGAGCTCGCTTGCCGGGATGAGCTGCCGATCCGCCAGTTCCCTGGCGCGGTCCCGCTTCACCTTTGCATCCCCGAGTCCGACGTTCAGCCGGTCGAGCTCCGCCTGGGCACGCGTCAGGTTCGCCTGCGCCTGCTCGATCGCACTCCTGAAGAGCGCCGGATCCAGGCGCGCGAGCACCTGCCCCTTCTTCACGAGCGAATTGAAGTCCGCGTGCAGCGACTGGATCGTGCCGGAAACCTGCGTCCCCACATCCACTGTCGTCACCGGCTCGAGGGTGCCCATGGCCGAGACCGTGCTGACGATCGGCCCCCGCGTGACCACGTCGGTGATCACCGCCGGCGCCGCCGCGCCGCGCCGGGCGTTCAGCACGCCCGCACCGGCCGCCGCCGTTGCGATGGCCACGGCAACGATGACGATGGCCCTCCGGTTCCTGCGTGTCATGTGATCTCCTCCCCGCTGTTCCCTGTCCCACTAACTCAGTAAACGTTGCGGACGTGGCACGGGCATGGCCACCGTGTGAAATATCCATGACGGGGCCGGAGGGCGCGTTTTCGGCCGGTACCTCCGGCTACACTGAGCCGAGACATGGACCCTACACGCGCCCCCGCCGGTGCCCGTGTGCTGCTCGTCGAAGACGATCCGCACATCCGGGAGCTCGTGGAGCTGCACCTGCAGCTCGAAGGGCTGACTGTCTCCGCCGTCGGGAACGGCAACGAGGCGCTGGCGCGCGCCCGGGCCGATTCCTATGACCTCGTCGTGCTCGACCTGATGCTGCCGGGGCTCGACGGGGTCACGGTCTGCCGCGCGATCCGGCGGGACTCGCGCAACGGCGACACGCCCATCCTGATGCTCACCGCCCGGCGGGACGAAGTGGACAAGGTTCTCGGCCTCGACAGCGGGGCCGACGATTACCTGACCAAACCCTTCGGGGTGCGGGAGCTCGTCGCGCGCGTTCGCGCGCTGCTCCGGCGGCGGCGTGCCGTGCTCGGCGGCCATGCACCTGCCGTGCAGGCAGGCGAGCTCCTGATCGAACCTGCCCGCCGGCAGGCCCGGCTGGGTGAGCGCGAGATAGAGCTCACCGCACACGAGTTCGAGCTGCTGTATGTGCTCGCGGCCAACCGCGGCATCGTGTTCAGCCGGGAGGCGCTCGTCCAGCGCGTCTGGGGTGAGGACATGCACGTCACGGTGCGCAGCGTGGATACGCTCGTCAAACGGCTGCGGCGGAAGCTCGAGGCCGACGCGGCCGACCCGAAGTTCATCCTGACGGTCTGGGGTTCCGGGTACAAGTTCGCCGATGCCTGATCCTGTCTGGTTTCGCAGCCTCTACTGGCGCATCGCGATTGGCTTCGTCGCCATGCTCGCGGTCCTGCTCCTGCTGCAGGCAGGCCTGTTTCTGTGGCTCACCGGCGAGTTCACCGCCTCGACATCCAGCAACACGCCGCAGCAGATCGCGGATCTGGTGGCGCGCGATCTCTCCGATGCGCTCACCGACACGCCAGGGCTGAACCTCGACGAGTTCGTGCGCGAGCGGTTTCAGGATGTGCGGCAGCCCTTCGTGGTGGTGATGCGTGACGGCCAGAGGGCCTCGAACCGCCCGGGAGCGCTTCCCCCGGGGTTCGGCGAACGCCCCAGCCGTCGTGGCGGACCTCCTCCGGGTTTCCCGGGCGGGCGCCCCCCCGATCGGATGGGACCGCCGCCCTGGGGTGAACGCGACGGCCCCCCCCCGGAGGGCTTCGGCGGCCGCCGAGGCGGGAGAGGCGGACCCGGCGGTCCGAACATGGCCCCCATCGTCGTCAACAACCTGCAGGTGGGGCATGTCGCCGTGCCCTCCGGCCCGCCGCCGATGGAAGTGGTGCTGCGGGAGCTCGGCCCGACACTGATCTGGGCCGGCCTGGCACTGCTTGGCACGGGCGCCGTCATGGCGGCCCTTGTGATCTTCCGTCCCGCGCGCAAGCGCCTCCGGTCCCTGGAAGAGGCAGCGCGGGCGCTGGGCGAAGGGCGCACGGACGTCCGCGCCGACGAACGGGGTGGCGATGAGGTCAGCGCCCTGGCTCACACCTTCAACCTGATGGCCATGGAGCTCGAGGCCCGGACGACAGCGTTGTCCGATTCCGACCGCGCGCGACGCCAGCTTCTTGCCGACGTGTCGCACGAGCTGATGACGCCGCTGACCGCGATCCGCGGCTACACGCAGACGCTTGCGATGCCGGATCTCGCCGTCAATCCGGCCACCCGCGCCCGCTACTTCGAGATCGTGGACCAGGAAACCTACACGCTCGAAGCAATTATCGGAGACCTCCTGGACCTGGCGAAGCTCGAAGGCGGCGGGGAGACGCTGACCTTCGAGCCGGTGTCGGTGTCTGAGCTCTTCGGACGCGTTGCCGATCGCCACGAGCCGACGCTGCGCGCCAGGCACATCAGCCTCGACCTTGAAGCTGCCGACGATGTCGAGATGAACGGGGACGTGCAGCGGCTCGAGCAGGCGCTCCAGAACGTCGCGTCGAATGCCATCCGCCACACGCCAGACGGAGGGCGCGTCGAGTTACGCACCCGCGCGCAGAATGGCGACGTCCTGATCACGGTGCGCGATACAGGCCCCGGCATTCCGCCGGAGCACCTGCCGCACATCTTCGACAGGTTCTACAAGGTGGATGCGTCGCGTACCGCAAGCAGCTCCACGGCCGGGAGCGGCCTGGGCCTTTCGATCGTCCGCGCGATCGTCGAGCGCCACGGCGGACAGCTGACAGCCTCGAATGCGCCTGAGGGCGGAGCGGTGTTCGAGATCCGGCTGCCGCGCGCGCGCTCCGGCGAAACCCCACAGCCCCAGGTGTGACATGTGCCGCAGTATTCCGGCTGGAAGTTCCCGCAGGCGCTTTCAAGCCGGGGCTCTACACGTGCCAGGTGAACATCATCGACACGGTCGCCGGGCGCTTCGCGTTCCCGCGCCTGAAGCTGCTCGTCAGATAGACGGGAGAGAATTAGCGAGTCCCGGTCGCGAGTTCCCAGTTGCCGGTTGCCGGTTGCCAGGAAGCGGAAGTGCCATGCCCGCGACCCGAAGGCCGCGGGCATCGGTCCCTCACCGCTTATCTTACCGGCTCAAGCTGACGTTGAGCGTCGTCGTCTCCCCGCGCCGCACGGCAACGTCCGCGGTGTACGGCCGGAACCCCTCTCTCCGGACCTCAATCCGATGAGTGCCCTCTGAGAGCTGGAGCGTCAGGTCACCTGCCAGCGGAGACTCCCACCGATCGCCGTTCACGATCACTTCTGCGTCTCTGGGCTGGACCCTGACGGCAATCGCGCCGTACTCACTCCGCTCTCCGTCGGGGAGGGCAGGAGGGGTTCCGCGCCAAGGCGGCTGCGACTGAGGCGCACTCTGCGCCGGCGCAGGTCGGGCCTCGGGCGTCTCACCGGGCCCCAGCGGCTGAAGCACCTGCTGAATGGTCAGCGTCGCGCCAGGCCTGAAAAGCACCTTCTGCCGGAACGGACGGTAGCCATCGAGGTGAATCTCCAGCTCGCGCTCCCCTGGCGCAAGCCGCAGACGTTGTGCCCAGCCGTCGAAGTCGTCGACAACGCCGACGAAGTAGCCGTCGATGTAGACCTGCGCTTCCTTCGGCTCTACCTGCAGACGGGCGGCGCTGCTGTAGTCAGCGTAGTACCGGCGGTAAGGATACGGCTGCACCCAGTGCCCGTAAGGATAGAACCCATACGGGCTGTACCAGCTGCTGTATAGCCAGGGGGAAAAGCCGCCATACAAATAGAAAGGAGTGTACGAGACCGGCCTGAACGGCCGGGAGGGAACGTACACGACTCTGCTCCGCGCCGGGCGTGGTTCGGTTCTGCGCTGCGCAGAAGCTTCGGCCGGGAGCATCAGCGTGCATGTCGTGACGGTAGCAAAGCCCGTCGCCAGGACGAGCCATCGTGTGGAGCGGATCACCGGTGACCTCCGAGTACCCAGGGCAGGCAATTTTTCCGGGAGCAATCCAAATGCCACCAAAGCGCCCGCCCCTCGTGCATACTCCAGCGGCCTTTCGTCACCGCACGGCATCAGGCGTGTACCGCTTACAGGACATCCTTTTATTCGAGGCTCTTGATGAACAGCACGAGCGACTCGACCTGCGCATGGGTGAGGACCCCGGCATAGCTGGGCATGCCTGCCCCGCCCGCCTCGTAGCCGGACACGATCCTGGCCGACGGCTGCAGAATCGACTCGCGCAGATATGCCTCGTCGGCGACGACCCGCAGCACGCCGTTGGCAAACGTCCGGGGCCTGCCGAACAGCCCATGAAAGGACGGTCCGAGCCTGGCAACGGAGGTCTGCTCGATCGAGTGACACGCGACGCAGCCGGACACCTGGTAGAGCCGCCGCCCTTCCTCCACGCTCACCGGAGCTCCCGCGTCGATCAGGAGCGTCCGCGGGGTCAGGTCGATCTCGAGCTCTCCGAAGCCCTCGGCGCGCGGATCGAAAGTCGCGAGCTCGTAGGGGGTGAAATACGCACTGTCTTCGAAGCTCTGGCCCGCCCGGCCCGCGAGTGACCAGGTGATGCGCATCTGCATCACCGGCTTCATGTCGGGAACGGCAACGAACACGCTCCGCCCGTCCTGCGAGAGGTACGCGCTGCTCGGCGCATGGCGATCCACCCCCGGTTCCCCGTCCGCCCTGAACTGCGGCGATCCGTACCGGAAGGTCCGCTGATATCCCCAGCTGGTGACCGAGTAGCTTGCCGGATCCACAGCCCTGGCCTGGTCGATGGGCAGATCGAACCGCAGGAGCACTCCCTTGTCCATGGGCACGACCTCACGGGGCAGCGGCGAGGGCTCGCCGGTGTATCGCACCCGGCCAAAGCCCGCGAGCCGCGATGCGGTCGTGCCCCATCCGAGGATCTGGAACCCCGCCAGATAGAGCTGCCCGTCGGCCGGGTTGACCGATCCGTTGAGTGGTGGAAATTCGAACGCGCGTGTGACGCTGACCACCGCCGCCTGGAGCCGCTTTCCGCGCTCGTTGAAGAGCACGCGGAACACCTCGGGGTTGTTGAACCCGATGTGCACCATCGAATCGTTGAGCGGCCCCATGCGCGCTCCGAACAGCCACACCTGCGACATCGCCGACGCGTTGACGGTGTGCGGAATCCACGTAAGCGGCTCGGCAATCGGGGCCGGGTACACCTCCCGCGGGCGTTTGTCGCTGAGGAAACCGTAGAACTGCCCGTCGCGGACGATGTGGAGCGGTGTGGTCGGGATGTAGTGCCCCTGCTGGTCGCTGGAGGTGACAAGCCCGGTGCGAACGTTCACCCCGATCTGCGGCTGCCGGAAGCCGTACCCCAGCACGGTCGAGTGTCGGCCGTCCGCAGAGATCCGTAGCACGCTCCCGTTGTGCTTGCCGAGCGTCGTGGCCTCCTGCCCTCCCTTCGCGATGACGAACTCACCGCCTGGCGCAAGCCGCAGGTTGCTCGGGAACTCGCGCATGTCGGCCGTCTGCGCAAAGGCATTCGAGAACAGCTCGTGCACATCCGCTTCGCCATCCCCGTTGGTGTCGCGCAGACGCCAGATGCCGTTCTTGTCGAAGACGTATATCTGCTCATCGCGGACGGCCAGCGTCAGCGGCTCGTGCAGGCCGGAGGCGAAGCGCCGCCATCTGACCGTGCCAGCCGGTTCGTGCAGCCCGCGGATCATCCAGACATCCCCGTCGAGGGTCACTCCAACGCCGGTTCCGTCCGCCAGGAACTGGATGTCCCCCATGCGGAGGTTACGGCGCCACGGATTCTCCACCGGCAGCGCCACGTGATCGACGACGTATGGTGCCCGTGCCTGTGAAGCGGTGATCCTGCTGGTGACCTCCTGCGGCCAGCGCTGCACCGGGGCCTCGGTCGGGACGTTCCGGCGCGCCGGCGCCGCCCCCGCAGGGCCGTCGGTCAGCGCGACGCAGAACTCGACCGCCTCGGACCGTGGCGCCAGACGGAGGACCCATACGTCCGCACCTGCTGGACTGGCATCGCCCGATACCCCGCCGACGACAGCCATGGGAATGGACTCGAGCAAGGCGTGTGCGCCGGGGGCCTTGCAGAGCGAGACCGACACATCAGGAGTCTTGACACCGAGTACCAGCCACTGAGGTTCTCTGGAGGGACCAACGCTGAAGTAGCGCACGATGCTGGGATGGTCCCCTTCGCCCTCCACCGCCATCCATTCACGCACTGCCGCTGCGCCGGCGGTGTATTCGAGAACGACCCCGTTACGCACATGCCGCACGGCGTCGAAGCGTCCGATTGAGACCGGCAGCGGCCCGCGGCCGATCTCCTCCGGGGTGGGGGCCGGTTCGCGAGGGTCCTCGAATGCAGGGCGGGCGCCCACCTGCCATCCGGGATAGATGCCGTTCGACAGCCAGACTGTGCCGTCCGGTTCGGGCGCGGGGGACTGGCCGCCGGGGGTCTTGCGGTCGGGATTGTGGTACGACCCCGGAGCGAGCGCACGCGGGGTCACACCGGTCCCGCGCCAGACCGCCGCGACGCGCAGCAGATCCGTGTCGAACGCGGCCCAGTATCCGCGGCCAAGGTTCAACACCAGCCCCCGCGGCGTGAGATTCCTCGGGGGCAGGCCCGAGCCCGCCCCCCCCGCATCGAGCACAGACGAGAAAAAAGGGAAATCTGCCTCGACCCAGTCGCCCCACGTGTCGTTCACGGCCAGGGGAACCGGTCCGGTGGGGCGCTCCGGCCCGGGGACGCGAGGAGGCGCAGCCTCCTGCCGCGACGCCGGTACCGTGGCACACAACCACAGGAAGATAGCCAGGCCCGCACCGAACCGGCTGCTGTTCATGGATCTCACCTGGTCACCTCGTCCCTCGTCTTGTGCAGTGCTGAGCCCCTGGCGGCGTGCTGATTCCCGCACGAGAGGGGGTCCCGCGCCAGGCACAGGTCGAACGGGTCATTGTGCCCTACACAAGAGTGATGTGACTGGTGACACTTCGGCCGGGATGGACGTGTTTGAGCCGGTTCGTGATCACCCCGGCCTGCACCAGGTCCACCACGCCATCCGAGAACATCTCGGTGTGGATGCCAAGATCCTGCTTGTCGAACAGGCGCCGCAGGACGGCGTCCGGTATGCCGCCGATTCCCATCTGCAGCGTGGCCCCGTCCGGGACAAGGGACGCCACGTGATTGCCGATGGCGTCCTCGACGGTGGTCGCCGGTTCGGGAGCGTGCCCGTTCAGGGGGCGGTTGGTGTGGATGAACGCATTGATCCGGGTGAACGGGACCAGAGTGTTCCCGAGCGTACGGGGCATCTGCTCGTTGATCTCCGCAATGATGGACCGCGCGGAGTGGGTAGCAGCAGCCCCATGCACGAAGACGCGGGCACCGCTGGTCACCGCCGCAACGGCGTCCTCCGCGGCGATGGCATGTGAAGTCCAGTCAGAGGTCACCCGCTCAGTCTACCGTGTCACTCCTGGAGCTGTGGAGCGGCTGACGAGCCCGGATTCTGCCCACTTTCAACTGATGAGCTTGCCCTCGGCAGCCCCCGGGTTGATACTCGACAGTCTGGACAGGTAAACAATCCTCAGGCGGGGTCAAACGGAAGAGCAATGAACGAGGATTCGGGCCACGGGCTGGAGGTCGTGCTCGTTGACGACGATGAGGGTTTCGTCGAGACGCTCGGGGCTCTCCTGCGCGGCGAGGGGTACTCGGTCGTGGCGGAGCCGACGGTATCAGGTGCGCTCGACTACCTCGCCAGCCATACGCCCGACGTGCTCATCACCGACATCCGGCTCGGCGAACAGAACGGCTGGACGCTCGCGAAACACGTGACGAGGAATCGGCCCGATGTGCGGGTAATCATCGTCACCGGCATGGCGGATCAGTTCGAAGGGGAGCTGGAATACTGGACCTTACCGCTGTTCCTCAAGCCCTTCGACGCAGATCAGCTGCTGGACCACCTGAGAGAACCAGGCCCTACCTGCTGAAGCCCGGACCGGAATAGCGGCCCGCCACCTTCTGCCGGCCGACGTTCCACACTTCGCCGCACGCTCCGCATCGCCAGTAGCTCGCCGCCGACACTACTTTGCTTGCCGTCGTCACGTCGGAGGACCGGCAGACCGGGCACTGCGACGGGTGCTGCGCGGCCTCGGCGGCTTCGATTGATTCTCTCTTGTCCTGATACGGCATTTTTTCCGATCATCCTCCCGCGCACCATTCGCCGGCCTTCGGGTGAAGCCCCCTGCATACTGCAGCGCACGGATGCGATGGACCAGCCTAGCCCTTTCACGGGATCCGCGCAATGGCGCGGTGACGTGCAGCCCGCCTCAATTTGACCTCTCCCCCGGCGTCGGGTAGGCTCGGTTGAGCTTCTCGTGAGCCTCAGGGTGGCACCTGCAGGCGCACTCCAGCATTCGGGCCAACGCGTGAGGGTGTTATGCACAAAGTCATCTCGCGACGCTCCGACGCCGCGCCGCGGGAACGATCGAAGCGAGGGAGGACGGGCAGTGCCGTCCGGGCCTTGTATCAACAGGGCCGGGAGGAGGAACGCGCCGTGGTGACGTGTACGCAGCGCGCCCCCGCCCGGGAACCCCGTCCCCCGGTGGAGCGCCCGTGCCGCGTGCTGCGCTTTCCAGATCGATCGCTGGAGGCTGTCGAGAAGAAGCCCTAAGGACCCTCCGGGTGCGGCTTCGTTCGGGCGAACGTTGAGGACAGGAGCGCCTGGGCTTCCGCAATAATGACCTTGAGGTGCGCGTCGCCTTTGAAGCTCTCCGCATAGAGCTTGTAGATCTGCTCGGTTCCCGAGGGACGTGCGGCAAACCAGCCCTGGCCGGTAACCACCTTCAGGCCCCCAAGCGCCGCGCCGTTGGACGGCGCCTGCGTGAGTATCTGGACGATCGTGTCCCCCGCAAGCTCGGACGCGTCCACGTCCTCCGGCGCCAGGTTGAGCAGCGCAAGCTTCTGCGCTGGTGTGGCGGCGGCATCGATCCGCCGGTACACCGGTTCGCCGAGCTCACGAGTGAGCTGCCGGTAAAGTGCTGACGGGTCGTGCCCCGTCGCCGCCGTCATCTCGGCGGCAAGCAGGCCCATGATGATACCGTCCTTGTCGGTGCTCCAGGGGGCACCGTTCCGGCGGAGGTAGGACGCACCGGCGCTCTCTTCACCACCGAATCCAATCGACCCGCTGAGGAGTCCCTCCACGAACCACTTGAATCCGACCGGCACCTCCACGAGTGGCCGTCCCATCCTCGTGGCCACCCGGTCGATCATGCTGCTCGACACCAGCGTCTTCCCCACCCCCGCAGGGGCCGGCCAGTCCGGTCTGTGCGAGAACAGGTAGTCCACGGCAACTGCCAGGTAGTGATTGGGGTCCAGCAGGCCACCCTCGCGAGTGACGATGCCGTGGCGATCGTGGTCGGGATCGCAGGCCCAGGCGACGTCAAAGCGATCCCGGAGGCCGATCAGCCGCCGCATGGCATAAGGTGACGAGCAGTCCATGCGGATCTTGCCGTCCCAGTCGAGGCTCATGAACCCGAAGGTTGGATCCACACGCTCGCTCACGACCGTCAGCGGGAGCTGGTAGCGCTCCGCAATGGCACCCCAGTAGCGGACGCCGGCGCCGCCCAGAGGATCCACGCCGAGTGTAACGGCTGATCCTCGCAGCACGTCGAAGTCGACAACACTCCCCAGATCGCCGATGTACGCGCCCATGTAATCGTGGCGATGCACGGCGGACGCACGGGAGGCACGCTCGAACGGCATTCGGGCGACGCCGTCCAGGTCTGCTGAGAGCAGCGCATTTGCCGTGTCTTCAATCCAGCGCGTGGCGCCGCTCTCGGCCGGGCCGCCCGAGGGGGGGTTGTACTTGAACCCGCCATCCTCCGGCGGGTTGTGCGACGGAGTCACGACAATCCCGTCGGCCAAGCCACTCGTGCGGCCGCTGTTGTAGGTCAGGATCGCGTGAGAGATGACGGGCGTGGGCGTGTAGCCGCCCGGCGCGTCGACCATGACATCCACGCCGTTGGCCACCAGCACCTCGAGCGCACTGGCGAATGCCGGTTCCGACAGCGCGTGTGTATCAATGCCGAGAAACAACGGGCCATCCGTCCCCTGCTGCCGGCGATAGAGGCAAATGGCCTGTGTGATGGCGAGTATGTGGGCCTCATTGAAACCGGTCTCGAAAGCCGACCCGCGGTGCCCTGACGTACCGAACGCGACGCGCTGCTCTCGAACCGCCGGGTCAGGCTTCTGCGTGTAGTACGCCGTGATCAGGCGCGGCACATTGACGAGCAGGGATTCATCGACTGGCAGCCCCGCGCCCGGGTGCACGCTCATCAGGTGTCCTCGTTTCCTGTTCTGTGCAAGTCCAGCAACGTTCCCCGTGACCTCAGCGGAGGGGAAGGAGCATGGCCGCAAGTACAGTCACGACCATCCCGGTGATCCCGAGGGCGGCGGTCAGAATGGTCCACGACTTCAGGGTTTCCTCGGTCGTCAGGTTACTCATCTTCGCGAACACCCAGAAGCCGCTGTTGTTCATCCAGTCCCCCACGAGCGAGCCGCTGCCGATGGCACAGGCGAGGTAGACAGGATGGAAGCCAAGGGTAGCGGCGGTGAACCCCATCGCGGCAAACATCGACGAGGTGGTGATCATGGATACGGTGCCCGAGCCCTGCGCGAACTTGATGAGCGACGCGACTCCGAAAGCCGAGAGCAGCACGGTTATCCCGGCAGTGCTGCCGGCATTTCCGAGCATTGCCTGAATCGGGCCCTGAATGCCTGCTTTCCTGAGCATCGCGCCAAATGCGCCGCCGGCCGCCGTGATGAGGATGACCACGCCGCCGCTCATGAGCGCATGCTCGGTATCGGCCGCGAGTTCGGCCAGCGTACGGCCGCGGTAGCGTGCGACCATGAACAGTCCGATCACCGCCGAAAACATCAGCGCGAGATTCGGGTTCCCCAGAATGGCGGTGACGCCGACGGCCCGCCGCCAGTTCTCCGCCATGCCCTCTGCAGGTCCGGCAAGCGCAACCGCCATGGTGTTGGCCGAGATCAGCACGACCGGCAGCACGACGGGCAGGAGCGCCAGGCCCAGCGGTGGCAGCCTCGCATCCTCGATTGGTTCGGGCGGATCGGCCAGTTCGCCGGGGTATGGCCGCATCTCCAGGGGCTGCCAGCGGTTCAATCTGCCACAGACCAGCAGGCCGACCGCAGACATCGGCAGGGCGATGAGCCCACCGACGAGAATCATCGTGCCGAGGTCGATCCCGAGGGTGGTCGCCATGAACAGCGGCCCTGGCGTCGGGGGAACCATCGAGTGCGTCACCGCGCCCCCGGCAACGATCGCCGTGATGTAGAGGACGTAGTTCTTCCGCTGCTTGGTCCAGAGTGACCGGGCGAGAGGAATCAGCAGGTAGAACACCGTGTCGAAGAACACGGGGACCGACAGAATGTATCCGCTTCCCATCAGCGCCACCGGCGCACGGGATTCCCCGAACGCACCGAGCATCGCGCGCACGATGCGCTCGGCCGCGCCGCTATCCATCAGCGCCTTGCCGATGATTGCCGCCAGGGCGATCACGATGCCGATGGCGCCGGCGACAGTACCGAAGGCCTGCGCGACGCGTGTGATTTTGACTGCGAGATCTCCTGGAGCCATGAGGCTCACGACGAACGCGGCAATGATCAGCGCCAGAAAGGCGTTCGTCCGCAGCACCAGGATCAGGCTGATGACGACCGCCACGCCAACGACGAGGACGACGAGAGGGTACAAATCCATCAGGCGTGTGGCCGCCCGTCTCGTCCGTTGATGCACCTGCGGCGCAACGCCTTGCGTGTGTTCTCCTCCATTCGACTCCTCTCGCGTAGAAAGTTTACGGCAGTGTACATGAACCTTCCGCGAGCGGACCACAGGTGTTGGCGCGCGGCGGGTCATGACGATCGTGCTGCCGCTGATTGGGGCCGTGACGGTCGAGGAGGTAGGAGCCGGCATTGCTCACGAGTTCGGGCATTTGGCCGGCGGTGATCTCAAATTCGGTGCTGAACTTTGGCCTCAACGGCCCTCCGCGGGCCCGCGCGGCGTGCTGGAAACTGGCCGGCTCAGGGCTTCGCCGAGCCCTCCAGCGTCACGCGTTGGCGCGTGCGCGCCGATTCCCGGGCAGCTTCGAGGATCTCGGTTGCGATGACATTGTTCTCGAGCGAGGAGAGCGCATTCGGCTTCCGCGTCCCGCGCGCGACCGCCTTCAGGTGTGAGATCGCGTCACGCTCGTCCTCCGGCAGGGGATCTGGCGTGACAGCATGGTCCGGCTGTTTCGGCAGCGCGACTCGCAAGCCATTGGCACCGGTGGCGATGGCTTGTCCCTGGACACCGTACACCTCCAGGTCCTTGCGGCTGAACGGCCAGTTCCACGACGCCTGAATGATCCCCTGCGCAGTGGGGTACTCGAGCAGGATCGTCGCCTCGTCGTCCACACGCGGGTAGACCTCCGGCTGGAACTGCTGCGTGACGGCGGTGACCGCCATCGGGCGCTGGTTGTCCATGAGCCACGTCATCAGGCTGGCCCCGTAACAGCCGAAGTCGAACAACGCGCCGCCGCCGTTCTTCACGGGGTCCGAGAGCCACTCCAGAAACTCCGGCTGAACGTTGATGGCCTTTGGACCGCTGTGTCCGTCGAGCGCGACCATCTTGCGGATGTCTCCCGCGGCACGCCGCCCTTTGACAATGTTCCAGATACTCCCGTGGGTCGGGTACCACGTTGTTTCGTAGTTCACGAGCACATGGATTCCAGACTCCTCCGCCGCGCGGCTGATGCGCCGTGCGTGCTCGTTGCTGACGGCGAGCGGCTTTTCCATCATGACGTGCACGCGCCGGGCGGCCGCAGCCTCGACGATGAGCGGATGATCGTAGGTGTTGGTGAATGAGGCAACCGCTTCCGGCTTCGTGCGATCGAGCATCGATCCGAGATCCGTGAAGAGCACGGACTCGGGCAGTTTGTAGCGCTCGGCATACTTCCGCAGCAGCCCGGCATCCGGATCGAAGACCCCGACAATCTGCAGATCCTGATGCGTCTGCGCGGCGCGCAGGAATCCACTGACGTGTCCGTGTACCAGCCCTGCAATCGCAAGCCGGAACGGTTCGGGAGGCCGCTGTGCATGGCCCATCGAAATGATGGCGATAACGATGAGGAGCGCGCCGAGGAATGGCTTCATATGCGCCTCGCTAGAACTTCAGGATGTCATTCCAGCCCTTGCGGTATTCGGGCCGCTTTATGAACGGCGCCGCTTCGGGCGCGTTGCGGGCGCGCAGATTTTCGTAGTCCCACTCGAGCTTCTTGCCGGCTCGATAGGCGACGTTGCCAAGGTGGTTCGCCTCGGTCGTCCAGCCGGAGTACTGGAAGTTCGAGCCTGGGACGGGACCATTGCCCTTCGCGTAATCGACCCACTCGACCCAGTGACCCGGCGATCGGGGCAGCGTCTCGGGCGGCGCCTGGAAGTCCTTGAACTTTTCCTCTGGCAGCAGCTTGCCGTTACCGAGCAGCATCCCATCGTCCCCCATGAACAGCTGGGAGCGGCCGCCCCAGTCGGGCAGCCAGCCCGGCGGCTTGCTGTCGCCCTGATACCAGACGAGCGTGACCGGCGGGGCGCCCGATGGCGAGGCGGGAAATTCGTACCTCACCACCATGGTTGCGGGCGCCAGTTCCGGATGGGCAATTGGGACATTGGGCGATTTGGCCTCGATCGTCAGTGGCTGCCTGATATCGAGGACCGTGTACGGCACATCGTTGTCGTGGCTGCCAAGATCGCTCATCGTGCCGTTCGCGAAATCCCACCAGCGATACCAGCGGGGGCCGGGAAGATATGTGTCGTGGTACGGCCGCGCGGGAGCCGGACCAAGCCAGAGGTCCCAGTCCAGGTGGGGCGGAACAGGCATCTCCTCTTTGAACCGATCGACGATCTGAATGCCCTTGTAGAACCCGTGTGCCTTGTCGAATTTCTCGGCCGAGGCTGCATCCTGGAGTCCCCACGCGCGCTCTGCCCAGACGTGGACTTCGCGCACCGGCCCGATGACGCCGGTATCGAGTATCTCCTTCAGCTGCCGCCGCATCGGCGAGGCGTGCCCCTGATTGCCCATCTGCGTCGAGAGGTGCGGGAATTTCGCGGCAAGTTCCCGGATCAGCCGCGCTTCCCACACGTTATACGTCAACGGTTTCTCGCAGTAGACGTGTTTCCCGTGTGTCAGCGCCAGGTAGGTCGCGAAGACGTGGGTATGCTCCGTGGTCGAGACGACGACGGCATCGAAGTCTTTAGGGTTGTCGAAGACCTTCCGGAAATCGTTCACCCTCCTGGCCTTCGGGAACCGATCTGCGGCCGTTTCTATGGCGTTGTTATTGACGTCGCAGAGAACGGTTACGTTCTCGTCGGGATGTCGTGCCGGAGATTCGGCCGTGCCTCCCCCGGCCCGGCCGCCTGCAACTGGCCGGTCCGGCCGAATCGTGAGCTCGTTGAGGCTTGCGTTACCGCGACCGCCGACCCCGATAAAGGCGATGTTCAACTTGCTGTTCAGGTTCTGGCCGCGCAGCAACGCAGGTGCCGCCGTGACCACGCCGGCCGCGGCCAGGGCGCCTCCCACGAACGCGCGGCGCGTCATCCGACGCTGCCGTGTACTCCTCTTACGCTGCTTCATCGGCTCTGCTCCCTCGGGTGACCGGTGACGAACTAGAGGCCTTGACCCCTCACAATTGCACCATGAGTG
>Ga0183260_10000142_pt1 | contig 52573 bp, 46 predicted proteins | sample AntDrymUQ4972206_2_FD_129768 | JGI IMG/M metagenome (GOLD analysis project Ga0183260, IMG submission 129768) | Polar desert sand microbial communities from Dry Valleys, Antarctica - metaG UQ497 (22.06) (version 2) (version 2) | ecosystem: Environmental > Terrestrial > Soil > Desert | place... | reverse complement strand
GACGGCCCGCTGTCAACACCGCCTTGGCTGCTGCCTCATCACCCACCCCACGCTCGGCAGACAGCAACGTGTCGACCAATCCGTGGATACGGGGGCGATCCATCCCGTCAGCATAGCGAACGTATGTTCGACTTGTCAACACATTTCGAAAGAAGTCCTGGCGCAGCCGGTGACGGCGTACCTCACTGGTCGGCGCCGCGTCAGCGCAACCGGTGGCGTCGTCCGCGGCGCGGCCGCTCGTAGGATCGGGCGTCGTGCCGCTGCCGTCTTCGCCCGTCGACGCGCCCGTGCTCAGTGGGTGGGGCCGCACCATGGCCGGGCCGCAGCAGGTCGTCGTCGGGACCGGTCGTGACGTCGAGCAGCTGGCCCGGACGGTCAAGGATTTGCCCGCTCGCGGCGGCATCGCCCGCGGCCTCGGGCGCTCCTACGGCGACTCCGCCCAGAACCGGGGCGGCGTCGTCGTCCGGTTGCAGGACTCGGTCAGCGACGTCGTCATCGACGACGGTGTCGGCGAGGCCACGGTGCCGGCCGGCGTCAGCCTGGACGAACTGCTGCGGGTGCTCGTTCCCCGGGGTTACTTCGTGCCGGTCACTCCCGGCACCCGCTTCGTCACGCTCGGCGGCGCCATCGCCAGCGACATCCACGGCAAGAACCACCACGTCGACGGCTCGTTCGGCAACCACGTGCGCAGCGTGTCGCTGCTCCTCGCCGACGGCACGGTGGCCGACATCGGACCGGACGAGCAACCCGAGCTGTTCTGGGCGACCGTCGGGGGCATGGGCCTGACCGGCGTCGTGCTCGCCGCCACGATCCGCCTGCTGAGGATCGAGACGAGCCGCATCGCCGTGGACACCACCCGGACCCCTGACCTTGACACGCTGCTGGCCCTGATGCACGAGCGCGACCACGACCACCGCTACTCGGTGGCGTGGATCGACCTGATGGCCACCGGCCGTCATCTCGGCCGGGGGGTGCTGACCCACGGCGACCACGCCCGTCGCGACGAGCTGGCCCCGCGCCAGGCCGTCGACCCGCTGGCGTACGACCCCGGTCAGCGGGTGGCCGTGCCGCCGCTCGTCCCGCCGCCCGGCGTGATCAACCGGCTGACAACGCGAGCCTTCAACGAGGCCTGGTACCGCAAGGCGCCGCGACGGCGCGTCGGCCAGATCGTGTCGATCCCCGGCTACTTCCACCCCCTCGACATGGTCGGCGCGTGGAACCGGTTGTACGGCCGCTCCGGCTTCGTGCAGTACCAGTTCGTCGTGCCGTTCGGAGCCGAGGACACGCTGCGCCTGATCATCGAACGGCTCAGCGCCGGCGGCGTGCCCAGCTTCCTCGCCGTGCTCAAACGCTTCGGCGCCGCCAACCCGGCCCCGCTCAGCTTTCCCGCGCCGGGCTGGACGCTGGCCCTCGACGTGCCCGCCACCGTGGACGACCTGGCCGGCTTGCTGCACCGCTTCGACGAACTCGTGCTCGACGCCGGTGGACGGCACTACCTGGCCAAGGACGGGCACACGACCCCGGCCGCCATCCGCCGGGGCTACCCCCGGCTCGACGAGTGGCGGGCTATTCGGGACGCCGTCGACCCGGCTGGCGTGTGGGCCAGCGACCAGAGCCGCCGCCTGCAGCTGGCCGGCTGAGCCGGCCCCCCACCCGATCGCCCCCGACCCCCCGGAGCCCCCATGGACAACGCCCTCGGAGAAGCCCAGACCATCGTGTTGCTCGGCGGTACCAGTGACATCGGCCGGGCCATCGTGGCCGAGCTGATCACGCCGTCGACGTCGACGGTCGTCCTCGCCGGACGCCGCCCCGGTGACATCACCCCCGGCGAGCTCGGCCGACCGGGCGTCACCCTCGACACCGTGGCCTTCGACGCCGCCGCCACCGTCTCCCACGCGGCCTTCGTCGCCGACCTCGTCGCCCGCCACGGTGATCTCGATATCGTCATCGTCGCCTTCGGCCAGCTAGCCGAGCAGGCCGAGCTCGACGAGGACCCGGCGCGGGCGGCCGAGCTCGTCCACGTCAACTACACCGGCGCCGTGTCGATCAGCCTGGCCGTCGCCGCCCAGTTCCGCCGCCAGGGCCATGGCCGCCTCGTCGTGCTGTCGAGCGTCGCGGGGGAGCGGGTGCGCAAGGCGAACTACGTGTACGGCTCGTCGAAGGCCGGGCTCGACGGCTTCGCCCAGGGCCTCGGCGACGCGCTCGCCGGCACGGGGGCGTCCGTGCTCGTCGTGCGGCCGGGCTTCGTCCATTCGCGGATGACGCAGGGTCACAAGGCGGCACCGTTTGCGACGACGCCGGGCGCGGTGGCCACCGCCACGGTGGCGGCGTTGCGCCGCAACCGCCGGACGGTGTGGGTCCCGGCCACGCTGCGCCCCGTCTTCACCGTTTTCCGCCATCTGCCCGGCGCCGTCTGGCGCCGCCTGCCCCTCGGCTGACGCACCAGTGGTCAGGGGCGGCAGTGCTCGTAGAGCACGGCCTGGTCGTCCTCCCAGCGGTCAACCACGCAGAACTCGTCGCGGATCACCTCGTTGGGCGCATCCGAGCCGAAGTCCATCGACGCGTTCGGCTCCGACCAGCCGGCCCACAAGCCGGTGAGAATGACGAAATCAGCGGAGGCCACATCGCCGGCCAAGCTCGATCCCTCGGCGTTGGCCAGGCCCGGATCCATCTCGATGTAGTACGTCGCCGGCTCCAGCTCGGGGAACAGCCAGTAGATGAACACATCGCTGTACCAGGTGCGGCGCAGGTCGAGCGGCCCGACGAGCAGGCGGTCGCCGGGCTCGGCCCGCGCGTCGAGCTCGTCGACGGCGGCCTGGACGGCGACGAAGGCCTCGTAGTCGCCGAGGTAGAAGTAGCGTCCGTCCCGCTCGACCTTGTATGCGCTCGGCACCTGCCCCAGCCCGACCCGCGTGTGCAAGAGGTAGTAGCGGAACGTGAACAGGGCGGTGAACGCGAGCATGGCGACGACCATGGCGGCGCCGCCGGCGGTGACGACGTGACGACGGGTCAGGCGCGGCCGCCAACGGGCGAGGACCTCGGCCACGGCGACGACGGCAAACGGCCACGACACGCACGACACCCAGTTGAGATGGGCCGAATCGGGGCGCTGCAGGGCCTGGGGCAGGATGCCCACGCCGACGAGCACGAGGGCGACGAGCACGAGCGAGCGGGCCGTCGGCGCCCGGCGGTGCAGCCAGACGGCGCCGGCGGCCAGGACGAACGTCCCGATGATCATGGCGAAGAACCACAGGAACAACGTGTGGCTGGCCGACAGGTGCGGCACCTTCCACCATGGCGGGATCTCCTCGGCCACCGCTTGCAGGCCGCCGTCCAAGCGGTCCCACGACGGCGGGCGGGGGAGCTCCCGGCCGGCCCGCAGGTGGAACACCGGGTCGAGGAACATCCCGCGGAACGCCGCCGCCGGCCCGGCCATCACGAGGTGGATCCACATCGGAACGAGTCCGACGACGGCGCCGACGGCGAGGGCACGGCGGCTGGGGGCGTGGCGCCAGGCGAACCATCCGAGCAGCAGCCCGGCGGCCAGGGCCAGATCGGGCCGGAACGTCAGGGCGAGTCCGGCCGACGCGCCGGCGATCAACCAGGCGGTTCGCGCCGCTCGGGGGTCGTCGAGGTGGATGGCGCGCAGGGCGAACACGGCGCTCCACAACGTCAGGGCGAGGCCACCGTTCCAGGCCATCGCCGTCAACGCGATCGGGGTCATCACGAAGAAAACTGCGAGTGCGGCCACGATCGTCGCCGCCAGACGCCCCCACGGGCGGGCGAGGGCGAAGAGCGCCCCGATGATGCCGACGTGCTGCAGCAGCCCGAACGTCCGTTCGGCGGGCAGCGAGTAGCCGAACAGCTCGTACCAGCCGAACAGGGCGTGCAGGGAACCGGGCCCGTACAGGTGCAGGAAGTCGACGTTGGGGACGTCCCCGCGGGCGACGCGCTCGGGGAAGTAGAGCATGAAGCCCTCTTCCATCGTGCCGCCGGTGAAGCGGTAGAGGCCGCGCAACGGGATGGCGACGATGACCGCGACCAGGGCCAGACCCAGCCACGTGCCGAGGGCGCCGGCCGACCTCCGGCGCAGCCCACCGTGCCCGCCGAGCACGAAGGCGACCGGATCGGCGTCGCCGGCCGGTGGCGAGGGCGGCAGCGACGGGGTCACGAGGGCGACAAGCTAGCGGTGGGGCGTCGGCACCGACCGCCGGGCGGGACCCTGATAGTGGCCGGTGGGCGGACGGTGCTGAGGGTTACGCTCGCGCCCTCGTGACGTCGTCGGACCGCGCTCGCTCGGGGTTCGCCCGCCGGCTCGTCCTGTTCGCCGCCGGCCGACCGCTGGCGACGGGAGCGGCGGTCGTCGCCGTCGTCGTCCTGCCCCTCGTCGTGGCCGTCGTCGCCCTGCACGCGCGGTCGTGGTATCCGGTCCTCGACCTGGCCATGACCGAGTTCCGGGTGCGCGACGTCGGGACGGACCGGACGCCGCTGATCGGGCTGCCCGGCCGCATCGGCACCTACCCCGACCAGGGCAGCCATCCCGGTCCGCTGAGCTTCTATCTCCTGGCACCGACGTACCGCCTGTTCGGATCGAGCTCGTGGGCACTGGAGACAGCGACGGTCGCCATCCACGTCGCCGCCGTGGCCACGGCGATCTGGCTCGGCTATCGCCGGCTCGGGTGGCCGGGAGCGGCGCTGGTGGCGCTGGTGATGGCGCTCGTGCTGCGCGGCTACGGCCAGGTGGCGCTGACCCAGCCGTGGAACCCGTACCTCCCGCTGCTGGCATGGATGGTCGTGCTGCTGGCGGCGTGGTCGGTACTCGACGGCGATCGGTGGATGCTCGTGCCGCTCGTCGTCGCCGCCTCCTACGGCGCCCAGACCCACGTGCCCTACCTGCCGCTCGGAGTCGGGATGGTCACCCTCGGCGGCGGCGCCCTGCTGTGGACCCGCCGCTCGCCGGGCCCGCCCGTCGGTCGGGTGCTGGCCGTTGGGCTGGGCCTTGGCGCCGTGCTGTGGTTGCCGCCCGTCGTCGATCAGATCCGCCGCCGCCCGGGCAACATGCACACGCTCGTCGAACACTTCGGGTCGCCGCCCGACGATCCGATCGGTGTCGGGGCCGGATTGCGCTTGGCCCTCCGCCACCTCGATGCGTGGGCCGGACTGGCCGGCCAGCTCACCCGCACCGGCTCGTTCATCGCCCCGGCGGCGGCCTGGCGGGGGGCCGTCGTCGGGCTGGCGTGGCTGGCGGCCGCCGCCGTCGCCGCCCGCATCGGCAGCCGCGCGCTGCGCGCCCTTCACGGGGTCGTCGCCACCGGACTGGTGCTCGGCGCCGTCTCGATGGCCCGGATCTTCGGCCGACCGTGGTACTACCTCACGCTGTGGGCGTGGAGCGTCACAACGCTGGCCGTCGTCGCCATCGCCTGGACGGCACTCGTGTGGTGGCGACGTCGTCAGCCGAGCCGGGCGCCGACCGGCCGGGTGTTGGCAGCCGGGCTGGCCGGTGCGGCCATCGTCACGTCGCTGGCGTCGGCCGTCGCCTTCACCAACGCCCACCACCCCGAAGAGCGCCTGAGCGACGCCATCGGTGCCCTCTCCGGTGACACGTACGCGGCCATCGTCGCCGGCAACGGCGCCGCTGTCGGGCCCGACGGGAGGTACCTCGTGCGCTGGAGCGACGTCGCCGACATCGGGAGCCCCGGCTTCGGCCTGCTCGACGAGCTGGAGCGGCGCGGCCTAGACGTCGCCGCCGACACCTACTTTCACGTCCCCGTCACGCCGGCCCGGGCCGAGCCGCGGGCGTGGGCCGACGCCCAGATCCACCTCGCCACTGGCGGGTACATCGAGCAGTGGCGGGCCGTGACCGATGCCGTCGAGGTCGTTACCTACGACCCGCGCAGCCTCGACGAGCGCGCCGAGTACGCCGCCGTGCGGGCCCGCTTCGCCGAGCGGCTGACCGGCGAGGGCCTCGACGACCTGGTCGACCTCGTCGACACCAACCTGTTCGGCATGTCGGTCGACCCCCGGCTGAGCGCCGCCGACCACGCCGACCTCGCTCGCCTCATCGAGCTCGGCCAGCCGATGGCGGTGTTCATCGCCCCGCCGCCGGCCGACGGCGACCCGGACGCGCTATGAGAAAGCGCTGACGATGGATCTGCGCGAGCGATCTGAACACCAGGGCCGGCACCCCTGGGAGCGGGCCCGGGCTCGGTACTTCGGCGCCCTCGTGGCCGAGCACACTGCCGGGTGCCGCATCGCCCGCCTCCTCGACGTCGGTGCCGGCGACGACTGGCTGGCCCGGGAGCTCCTCCACGCGCTGGGGGCACAGGCCGAGGTCGTCGGGTGGGACGTCCACTACACGCCCGAGGACCTGGCCGCGCCGGCCCCGGCCGGACTGTCCCGGACGGCGACGGCACCGGCCGGGACGTTCGATGTCGTCACCGCCCTCGACGTTCTGGAGCACGTTGACGATGAGGACGCCTTCCTGCGCGATCAGGTCGCCGCCCGCCTGGCCCCGGGCGGCATCGCGGTCGTCAGCGTCCCCGCCTACCAGGCCCTGTTCGGCGACCATGACCGCATGCTGGAGCATCGCCGCCGCTACCGGCCGGCGGTGCTGCGAGCCACCGTCGGGCGCCATCTGCGGATCATCGACCAGGGCTCGCTGTTCACCTCGTTGCTGCTGCCGCGCCTCGTCCAGGCCGGGCTGGAGCGAGCTGGGCGGCACGGCGACGCCACCGGGGTGGGCGCCTGGACGGGGGGGCCGCGCCTCACGGCGCTGCTCGAACGGGTCCTGCTGGCGGACGCCGCCGCCGGTCGCCGTCTCGGCCGCTGGGGTTGGCCGGTCCCCGGGCTGTCCACGTGGGTCGTCGCCGTCGGAGCGCAGTCGTGACGACCCGACGCACGATCGTCGTGCCCTGTTACAACGAGGCCGCCCGCCTCGACGTCGCTGCCCTGGTCGGGCTGGCGGGCCAGGCCGAAGCGCGGGTTCTCGCCGTCGACGACGGTTCGACCGACGCCACCGGCGCCCTGTTGATTGCAGCCGCGGCGGCCCATCCGGACCGGTTCGGCGTCGTGTCCCGCCCGACGAATGGGGGCAAGGGCGAGGCGGTACGCGACGGGCTGCTGGCGGCGATCGACGCCGGCGCCGAACTCGTCGGCTACTACGACGCCGACATGGCGACGCCACCGGCCGAGATGGCCCGGCTGCTCCACGAGCTGGCCGCCGACGACCGCCGCGACGTGGTGATCGGCTCGCGCGTCGGCCTGCTGGGACACGACATCGAGCGCAGCCCGTGGCGCCACTACCTCGGGCGCCTGTTCGCCACGGCCAGCGGCGTCGCGCTCGGACTCGCCGTCTACGACACCCAGTGTGGGGCCAAGGCCCTGCGGGTGACGCCGGCCCTGCGCTGCGCCCTGGCCCGGCCGTTCCGCAGTCGCTGGGCGTTCGACGTCGAGCTGCTCGGGCGCCTGCTCGACGCCGGCGTGGCGCCGGCCGCATTTGTCGAGATCCCGCTGCGGACGTGGCGCGACGTCGGCGGCAGCAAGCTCGGCGCGGCGTCGGCGCTGGCCGCCGGCCGCGACGTCGTCCGAGTCGGCTGGACCCGCCGCCGGCGCTCGAGAGGTTAGGTTACAGCGGCGCCTCGAACAGCCCGACGGTGAGACGCGTGCGCCGCGTCTCCAACTCGACGAAGCGGTCCCACATCGCCTGCTCGTCGGCGGCCACATCGACCCAGCCGTTGCCGACCAGGGCGATCAACCACCCACCCTCGTCGAGGGCGGTGGCGTCGACGCCGGGGGCCAGTACCACCTCGGAGAACGGCAGCCGGCCGGCCCGGGCGGCGTCCAACCCGGCCTCGTTGAGGCGCAGCCCGCTGGCCTCGGCGGTGGCCAGTACGTCGGCGCGCAGGTCCTCCAGCTCCTCCCGGGCCGGCGACGTCAACCCGTCCGCGGCGGCGATGCGGCGGGCGCCAGGGGGCGTGGTCGCGGCGGCCGTCCCTTCGACTTGGAACACGCGGACCGCGGCGTCGCCGTCGGCAGCCCGGCTGCGCCCGATCTGGCGGATCGTGACCTCGTCGGCGACGACGACGTCGACGCCATTGCCGGCCAGCGCAGCGAGGGTCGGGCCGCTGTAGGGCTCGGCGAAACGCAGGACGCTGGTGTCGTAGAGGACGGATCCGTCCGGCCGATAGTCCTCGAGTTGGTCGAGCAGGCGGCGCACGGTCGCCGTGTGCTCGCGCTCGCGCGTCGGCCCCTCCGGCGCGGCGTGCGTCGGCAGTGCCAGGACGGCGAACACGGCCACCGCCGCCACGCCGACGGCCCGGGCGACTGAGGGGGGCAGGATCTCGGCCACGGCGTACAGCGCCGCCGCCAGGACGAGCATCGAGATGGGCCAGAGCCAGCGCAGCTGGTGCGGACTGAGCCCGATCAGACTGACCGGCGTGACCACGGTCGTCGCCACAGCCGCGCCGACAGCGACGGCGGCCATGGCGCCGATCACGACCAGCGCGCGCGATCGCCGGCTTCGGCCGAGGAGGATGACGCCGCCGAGCACCGCGGCCACGGCCAGCAGCCCGAGCACGGCGGCGCCGCCGCTGGCCACATCGCCCTCGGCGACGTCGATGCCGCCGCCCTCGGTGATGACGCCGGTGGCGACGATCGTCTCACTGAAGCCGGACCGGCTCCACCACGGCGGCAGCGCCACCACCGAGGCGACGAGCCGGGTCCCCAGGCGCAGGCCGATCGCCTGACCGTCGCCGCCCGTCCCGGCCCGCATCAGCGCCCCGAGATTGCCCTCGCCGGCGAACTGGTCGATCACCGGCTGGATCCACGCCAGGGCGGCCACGGCCGCACTGACGACGGCGGCCCGGCGCCAGGACGCCCGGTCGGCGGCGACGGCCCCGGTCATCCCGGCCAGACCGACGATCGCAACCACGTAGACGAAGCTGAGGTGGGTCTGGACGATCAGGCTGGCCACCCCGACGGCGAACGGCAGCATCGTCCACGCCCCGGTGGCCAGGGCCCACACCACGACGAGGAAGGCCCAGAAGGGCAGCAGCATGGCGTGGGGTTGCCACGCGTCGAACAACAGCTCGCTGCCCATCGACCAGCTCAGACCGGCCGACAACAGTGTGACGACGAGCACGGCCCGCTCGCCGCCAGCCCGGCCGGCGGCCCACGCGGCGAGCACGACGGCGGCCCCGTTGGCCACCGCCACGCCCACGGCGAGGCCCACCGCCGGTCCGGCGAGCTTGACGAACGGGGCCAGCACGTCGAACCACAAGGGGCCGGGGTTGTTGATCGACTCGCCGGCGCCGAGTGACGCCGACGTCCACGTGCCGAGCAACGGGTGGTGGGCGGTGAGCACGTCCTGCGCCCGCAGCAGGATGAGCCCGTTGTCGCCCACGGCGACCCACCCGCGAGCGAGGGCCCGAACCGGCGCCACGACGACCGGAACGAGGGCGATCACGAGGGCCACTACCCGCACGTCGAGGCGGCGCCACCTGCGACGGGCCGATCCGTTGCCGGCGGAGGCGGACACGGCGCCGTCCTCGTCAGTGTGCGCCGTAGGGATCCTCACGGATCGTCATGGTCGCACGCGGCGGTGCTCCGAGCCGGCCACGTCGTGGCGGTACCCTCTGGTGCCGGTGAACATGGTCGGCGAGCGTCCGCCCGAGACGCCCGCGCCATCGGCGACCGAGTCACGGCCGGCCCGGATCGTCGAGTTGCTCGGGCGCCACCGGGTCGTGGTCGTCATCGTCGCCGTCGGGTTCGTGGCCCGCCTCGTGTGGGTTCTCATGGTCGACGAGGCCGGCCCGCCGACGGAGATGGCCCTCGGTGACCAGTACTCCTACTTCCGCTACGGCCAGGAGATCGCCGCCGGACGGGGCTACGTCAGCTACACCACCGGGTTGCCGACGGCCTACTACCCGGTCGGGTACCCCGCGATCCTGGCCGCGCTGTTCTGGTTCATCGGCCACACACCGATCCCGGACGACTACTTGCTGGCCGCCCAGCTGCTCAACGTGGCCGTCAGCACGGCCACGATCGTGTTCGTCGCCGTCATTGCCCGGCGCCTGTTCGGACCGCTCGCCGGGCTGATCGCCGCCGGCGCGGTGGCCCTGTTCCCCAACCTCGTGTTCCAGGTCGGCAGCCTCCAGCTGGAGACGATGTTCATCTTCTGGTGCCTCGCCGCGCTGTGCACCCTCGTCAGCCACGACTGGGCGACGGGCCCGCCCTCGACGCGCCGGCTGATCGTGTTCGGCTTGCTGCTCGGGGTGTCGGTCCTCGTCCGGCCGTTCTCGATCTGGTTCCTCGTCGGGCTCCTCGTCGCCGGTCTCGTCGCCGGGTGGGGGTGGCGCCGGGCGGCCCTGACCGCGGCCGTGCCGCTGGGAATCGTCGTGGCGCTGTCGCTCCCGTGGACGATCCGCAACGCCATCAGCCTCGACGCCTTCGTGCCGACGTCGACGAACACGGGCGACACGCTGTGCCTCGATCGCGTCGACAGCGCCGACGGTGGGTTCCGCTGGTCCGACCACGAGGGGTGTGCCGACCCCTCGTTGCCGGAGGTCGAACGCAGCTCGATCAGTACCGCCAAGGCGATCCGCTTCGTGCTCGACGACCCGCTGCGGGAAGTCGTCCAGATCGGTCGCCGCGCTCGGCTCATCTTCGCCACCGACCACGACGGCATCGAGGCCTCCAGCCTCGTCGGTCACGGCGACGTCGTCACTCCGTCGACGGCCCGGCGCCTGGAAGCGGGCGCCGACGCCTACTTCTACGCCGTCGGCGTGCTCGCTGCCGCCGGCCTGATCTTCCTGCTCGTCCGTCGCCGCCATCGACCCGAGACCGCCCTCGTGCTGATCGCCCTGGCATCGCTCGTCGGCGTCCCGCTGCTCTTGTGGGGCAGCCCCCGCTTCCACCTGCCGTTCTCGCCGCTCTTGGCGGTGATGGCCGGCGGCGCGCTCGCCCTCGGCCTCGAGCGACTCAGTGCTCGGTCGGTCGACGCAGCCTGAACATGCGGCTGGGCGAGCGTCGATCCGAAGGGTCGGCGGCGAGCTCGGCAGGCGCATCCGATCCGGCTCCGCCGGTCGGCGCAGCCCGAGAGTGGTCGCTGATCGCGGCCGCGGCCAGGGCCGTCGCCGCGAACAGTCCGAGCTGGTGAAGCCACTCGAAGCGCACCGGCCACCCGGCATCTGGGAACGGCCGCTCGGTGCGCACGACCCAGACGACGACCACAGCGACGGCGGCGAGCACGGCGGCGGCAACCAACCCGGCGAGGCGAGGGCGCCCGGCCAGGACGACGAGCACGCCGGCGACCCCGGCGGCGCCGAGAGCCCAAGCGGGACCGACGGCCACGCCCGCCAGTACCACCCACACGCCGGCGGCCCACGCCTGGGTCGCGCGGCCGGCGCGGCGACCGAGCCCAGCCCAGCGGGCGGCGTCGGCCGGGTCCGACGGCTCGTCCGACGTGCCATTGTCGTCGCGCCGGCGGCGGCCGCCGGCGACGGCCAGTACGAGGCAGGCGACGATGGCACCGGCGCTGACGACGAGGGCGATCGTGAGCGGGGTCTGCGCGCCCCACCGCAGCGCGACGTCGACCGTGCCCTCGTGCGGCTCCAGCCACCATCCGTTGAAGCCTCCGGCGACGAGCTGCGGCGGACCGAGGTTGGTGTCGCCGGTCCGGGCCGACCACTCGGGGTGGTGGCCCACGCCGAGGATCAGCCAACAGCCGCTGGGACAGGGCCCCACCGTGACGTCGCGGTCGATCCGACCTGACGAAGTGACGGTGACGTCCGGCGGCGCGGGGGCGGCGGTCATCGCCGCCCGGCCGCCGTCGTCGAGCACGACGCGGTCGATCTGCAGCCCGCTCCCGGTAGTCGTCGTCATGTCGTGACGCCCCTCGGCCAGCTCGACGGCGCCGCCGCAGGCGGTCGCCGTCACCGCCCGGCCCGCCAGCAGGTCGGTGGTGGGGGCCGTGACGCGCACGGCGACGGCCTGGCCGTCGATCGCCAGCAGGTCGTCGCGGCAGCCGGTGTCGACCGTGGTCGGGATGCTCGTGGGCTCACCCGCGGTGATCTCGGCGACCGCGGCCGGCAGCACGACCGGTTCGCCGTAACGGCGGTCGAGCGTCGGGCGGGTCTCGACGGCAGTGATCTCGACGGTCAGCGGTCCGGCCGGTAGTTCCCGGTCGAGGGCGACGGTGCCGGCGGCGTCGACGGCGGCATCGACGACGACGCTGCCGGCGCGGATGCGCACGGCGGTGATCGGGCTGAATGCGCCCGTCGCCGGGCGCAGCGTCAGCGTCGACGTGGGTCCCGCCGTCGTCAGGCTCAGGGTGGCGCCAACGGCCCCGCCGAACGGGGTGATCCAGGCCGTCGCCGAGTCCCCGTCGGTAGCGGCCCAGCCGGCGGCCGTCGGCACCCCCGTCAAGCGGACGTCGGCCTGGGCGCCGGTGATGCCGAGCAGCTCGGCGAGCACGCCGTCGGCCGCCCGGGCGTCGAGACGGACGGTGACGTCGGGCACGAAGGAGCGGGCCGTGGCCTGGTACCAGCGGCGGTGGAGCATGGGCTCGGGGTCGGATCGCCACCGGTTGGTCGGGTCGACGCGCTGACGGGTCAGCACGTAGGACACGGCGACATCGGCGGTCAGCAGGGGGCCGACGTCGTCGGCCAACCGAACGATCTCGGTCGTCGGGCCCAGCCCGAGATCGGCCTCGGCGAAACCGACGGCGGCCAGCGCCGGTCCGACGGTGGCGTCGGGCACCGTGACGCCGGTGATGGTGATGGTGACGCCGGCGTCACCCGTGGTGGGCGAGAGGTCGATGCGCTGGCCGGCGCCGGTCAGCGAGCGTTCGTCGAGGAGGACGTCGATGGGAACTTCGTTGCCGACGGTCACGGTGACCCGGGCGATGTGGCGCACGTCGGCGGCGCCGGTCGGTTGACGGAGCGTGATGTGGTCGACCGGTTCATCGGCCTCCAGCACGAGGGCATGGCCGATCGGGTCGGCTCGGTCGGCGACGCGCCACGCCGTCGCCGGGTCGCCGTCGACCGCCATCGCAGGACGGTCCTCGGGGCGGTAGGCGAGCGGTTCGCCGTAGCCGGTGGCGACGGCGACGACGGGACCCTCCTGCACGGCGTCGGTGACCGCCGCCTCCGGGTCGAGGACGTCGAGGCGCTCGTCGGCGACGTCGACGCGCACCACGTCGGAGCCGGGCCACTCGCTCGACTCGGTGAACCCGGTCGTGTCCTGCGAGCCCCGCCAATGATGGGCGCGGTCACGGTGGGAGTCGGTGAGCACGACTCGCGATGCCGAGCGGACGGCGTCGGCCTGGTCGGTGGCGTCGAGCGTGCCGGTGTAGCGGACGGCTTCGTCACCGAACAGCAACCCGGCGGCGGCGGCGTCGACGAGGCCGTCCCCGCTGCCCGTGACGAGCACTTCGTCGGCGCTGGCGCGGATGATCGGTACTGGACCCTCGAGCGGCACGAGCGCGACGGGAGCGACCGGGGTGCCGACCCGCTCGTCGCTGAGGGCGGTCTCGTCGAGCATCGGCACCGCCGGCGTGTTGACGGCGGGGGAGCCGTAGGTAACGGGCTCACCCAACCCGTCCCCGGGATCGGCGAACCAATCGGCGACGAGCTCGGGCCGCGGCGTGCGGAAACGCTCGAAGGCGGCGTCACCGGTCAGCCAAATGGTGTCGGCGCCGAGCAGTCGAGCGACTGGGGCGACGGCGGCCCGTTCGGCGATCCCAGCCTGGAATCGGTCGTCGAGGGCGTAGGCGAGGTCCATCGCCGCGCCGCTGCCAAGGGGCAGGAGGTCGCGCGTGATCAGCGGTCGCGTCGTCAGGCCGGGCAGCGGCGGGTCGACGGTGTAGCCCCAACGGTAGGCGCCGAACTCCTGGCCGGGCAGCTGCAGGACGCGATAGCCGGGCGGGGCCGCGTCGAGGGCAGCGGCGGCGTCAAGCCAGGCCGCCGGCGGTTCCTGGTCGCGGGCGAGCGCCGGGTCGACGAGGCGCCGTCCGGTCAGCGACGGCAGGCTGACGAGGACGAGCACGACGACGGCGGCCGTGAGGGTCGCCCGCGTGGCTGGGCCGTGCCACGAGCGGGCCCGGGCTCGAGCGGCGGCGGCGTCGACGAGAGCACCGAGACCGAGTCCCAGGCCGAGGACCAGCATCGGCACGGCTCGCGTGCTGGAGCGCAAGGCCAGTCCCGGTCCGGACGTGCCGTCGCCGACGAGCAGGTTCATGAGCGGCGACGGGTCGTCAAAGGGATGGACGCCGACGCCGAGGATGACGCCGGTGACGACGAGGGCGATGGCGTAGGGGCGGTGGGCCCAGGCGCTGACGGTGAGCCCGACGAGCCCGACGACGACGAGCAGGTACCCGGCGACGATCACCCGGCCCGACAACAGGTGCTCGGCGGCGGCCGTCGTCGTGGCCGCCGATGTGTCGCGCACGTAGTCGAGCCAGTAGCCCATCCCGCGCCAGACCTCGGTCGACGTCGACGTGAAGCTGACCGACTCCAGCGACTCGGAGAAGGCGAGCACGTCGGCGCCGGCGCGGCCTTGGATCACGACCGCCGTCGCCCACCAGGCCGAGACGCCGAGGCCGAGCACGCCGATACGGGCGGCGGTGGCGACCGCCCGCCGGGGCGTGATGCGGCGCTCCAGGGCGGCGACGACGAGCCACAGGACGGGGGCGGGGGCGATCATCAACAGGGCGGTCGCGTTGACGGCGCCGACCGACGCCACGACGAGGGCGACGAGGGCGGGGTGGCGCCACCGACCCCGGGTCGCGGCGAGGGCCGTCAGCCCGACGATCCAGCCGAGCGCGGCCCACGGCAGGAGCATCGCCGACGTACGCGAGATGTAGGGGAGGAGGTACGGCGAGAGCTGGTAGGCGACGGCGGCGGCGAGCGCGGCGGCGACGCCGAGGCCGAGGCGCCGGGAGCACCACCACACGCCGGCCCCGGCCAGGAACATCAGCGTGGCGATCCACAGTCGGTGGGCCACCCAGTCGGGCACGCCGAGGCGGTCGAACAGCCAGTACCACGGACCCTGCGGCCACAGGTAGGCGATGACCTGGTGGGGGACCCAGCCGGCGAACTGGCGGCCGTCGAACGTCCACGGCGCGTCGCTGATCAGGCGCCCGGGGTCGAGGTAGAGGTACAGCTTGGTGTCGGCCGGCATCCGGCCCCGACTGGACGCGAGGGCGGGGACGTAAGCCAGCAGGGCGAGCAGCCCCACGGCGAGCCCACCCCGCCGCCCGGTGCGCTCGTTCATGCCCGCGGGAGGATCGACGTGACGTGCTTCAGGGCCGACAGCGCGCCGGCCCGGGCCGTGCGCCGGTGGAGGGACGAACCGTCGGTCGTGGCGGCCCGATTGGCGAGGAACCAGTCGTAGCTCTGCACGAACATCTCGTCGTTGGACCAGCGCGGCTGCCAGCCGAGCTGATCGCGGACGTGGTCGATGTCGAACCACATCGAGCGCGAGTACATCAACCAGTGGTAGGGCGCGAACGGGGTCATCCTGGCGCCGGCCGACAGGCGCATCGCCAGCGCCGTCGGCCCCGCCGGCAGGCGCCGCACCTCGGCCCCGGTCCCGGCGTGGGCGCACAGGTGGGCCAACGCCTCGGCCATCGTCCCGAACCGCTCGCTGCCGGCGTTGAACACGGCCGGGTGGTCGCGCTCACCGGCCAGCACGCACACCTCGGCCAGGTCGTCGGCGTGGACGAACTGGTAGCGGTTGGCGCCGTCGCCGAGGACGATGGGGTCGGCGCCGTCGGCGATCCAGTCGAAGAGGATGCCGAAGATGCCGAGACGGCCGTGGCCGAGGATCGTGCGCGGCCGGACGATCGACACGTCGAGGCCGTCGCCGGTGGCCCGCAGGCACGCCCACTCGGCCGCCAGCTTGGCGTGGCCGTAGGCCTCGGCCGGGCGGGGCACCGTCGTCGGCAGGACGGGGTTGACGGCGGGGACGCCGAACACCGCGCTCGACGACGTGTGCACGACCTTGGCCACGCCGGCGTCGACGCAGGCATCGAGGAGGCGCTGGGTGCCGTCGACGTTGACGGTGCGCAGGAGCTCGGGGTCCTTGGCCAGCGGCACCTGGGCGACGTTGTGGAAGACGCGCTCGGCCCCGTCGACGGCGGCGCGCACGGCGGCGGCGTCGCGGATGTCACCCTGGACGACCTCGACGCCCGGACGGGCGGCGCCGGTCGTGTCGATGTCGAAGACGACGACGTCGTCGCCGCGGGCGACGAGCCGCTCGACCAGGAGTTGGCCGAAGTAGCCGTTACCGCCGGTGACCACGCTACGCATGCCGTTCCCATCGTTCTGCCATGAGCAAACGACCGTTTTCCGTCGATTGCTCAATGCAGAACGGGTTCACAGCTCGAGTCCCTGGGCCTGGCACCAGCGGATGCTGCGGCGCATGCCTTCCTCCAACGCGACAGCTGGGTCGTAGCCGAGCTCGGCTCGCGCCGCCGTGATCTCGCAGGCGATCGTCTTGTCCATCTCGCCGAGCACGTGGATCGGCTGGACGTAGCGGCCGGTGCGCTGCATCAGCGCGTCGGCCCGCTCGGCCAGTCGTCCGACGAGGGGAGGGAGGCGCACGCGATTGGGCGTGACGGCGTAGCCCTCGGCGGCGAGGGCCCGCCCGACCGTGTCGACGATCTCGTTGACCTCGTAGGGCCGGGCGTCGGCGATCCACCAGCCGCGGCCGGGTTCGGTCGGCGTCAGCTCGGCCCGCACGATGCCGTCGACGAGGTTGTCGACGTAGACCATCGACCGGCGCTGGCGCCCGCCGCCGATCACGGGGAACTTCCCCGTCCGCACCATCTGGAAGAACGTGGTCTGGCGGGCCGGCTGGTAGGGCCCGTAGAACCACGGCGGGCGCACGATCACGGCGTTGAGGCCGGCGTCGACGTGCTCGACGACGCGCCGCTCGGCCTGCATCTTGGAACGCCCGTAGCCGTAGTAGGGGGCGTACGGCTCCTCGTTGCGGAACGTGTCGTCGCGGTGGACGTTCGTGCCGAACGGGCTGTTCGACGACACGTGGACGAGGCGCCGCACGCCAGCGAGGTGGGCGGCGGCGAGCACGTTGGCCGTGCCGCGGACGTTGATCTCGATGAACTCGTCGGTGCGGCGGGGGTGGATGACGCCAGCGGTGTGCACGACGTCGACGGTTGGCGGCAGGGCCGCGAACAGGGCGGTCAGGTCGGAGGACCGGCGGAGGTCGCCGACGACGACCTCGACATGGGGCTGGTCGGCGAGGGCGGCGGCGTCGTCGGGGTCGCGCACGAGAGCGCGGATCGTGCCCGGCCGGTACCACGGCCCGGCCTCATCGGTCAGCCCGGCGACGAGGGCTCGCCCCAGCCAGCCGGCGGCGCCGGTGACGACGGTGACGTCGGGCGGCTCGATCATCGGCGGCGGCGTCACGTGACCGCTTTCCGGCCCGGCGTGAGCGTCTCGACGAAGCGCCGAGTGTTGCGGATGGCCACCGCCATCACACTGGCCTGGGGGTTGACGCCGGGGGCGTCGGGCAGCAGCGAGGCGTCGTGGACGCGGACGTTGGTGGTGCCGCGAACGAGGCCCACACTGTCGGTGGCCGACGTCTCGATCTCGCCGAAGGGCACCGTCGAGCACAGGTGCACGGTCATCACGCTCGCCCGGCCGACGGCGAACGTCGCCTCGACGGTGGCGAGGTCGGACGGCGTCCGCACCACCGGCGCCCCGCGGTACGACGGGTACACGTCGGTGGCGCCCGCTTCGAGGAGGACGAGGGCCAGGCGGCTGAGCCCGCGGCCGAGCACGGCCTTGTCCCGGCGGGTGAGGCGATAGGTGACGACCGGGTCGCGGAAGCCGGGAACGGCGTGCACGCGGCCCCGTCCTTCGCTGGTGATGGCGGCGTAGTAGACGACGACGCGCTCCCAGTCGGCGATGGCGTCGCGGAAACGGTCCCACGAGTCGCTGAGGGCGAGGGCGACGAGGCCGGGGTTGGAGGCCGAGCCGCCGAAGGAGAGATCGGGGGCGAACTCCTTGACCTGGTGCACGGGGACGTCGTCGGGGACGTTGACCCGGTCGGCGAAGCGGGCGGCGAGCTTGACGGTCGGATGAACGGCGAGCGATCGACCGATGTTGCGCCGGAGGCCCGAGCGTTGGAGCAGGGCCGGGGTCTGGATCGCGCCGCCGGCGACGATGACGTGGTCGAGGTCGATGCTCACGGGACGGCCGTCGTCGGTCCGGGTCGCCTCGGCCCGCACGGCTCGCCCCCCGTCGAGGACGAGGCGGTCGACGCGCAGCCCGGTGACGAGTCGCGCCCCGGCCCGCTCGGCCCTCGGCAGAAACGTCTCGGTCATGCTCTGGCGGCGTCCGAGGCGAGCGTCCGGGCCATCGGGATACGTCATCCATCGGGGACTCTCATCGTGGCGCCAGCCGAGGTTGGCAGCGCCCCGACGAAGCGCCTCGCTGGCCGGGATCTGCGCCCCCGGCACCGCCTGGACCGAGAGCTCGGCTTCGATCTCGCCGGCAATCTCGTCGACCTCGGCCAGATCGAAGTCGACGAGGCGATGGTCTCGACGCCACCGCTCGAGCACCTCCTCGGGCGGCCGGCGGTAGAGCCCGCTGTTGACCTCGGTGCCGCCACCGGCGCAGCAGCCCTCGGTGTAGGCGATCGATGGCAGCCCGAGGGCGGCCGTCACGCCGCCGGCGCGGTACTGGCGGTCCATCTGGGCCAGCGAGAACGGGACGACCTCACCTTGGCGCACGAGCGGGCCTTCCTCTACGACGAGGACCTCGAAGCCGGCCTCGGCCAGCAGGGCCGCCGTCGGCGCGCCGCCGGCACCCGACCCGACGACCAGCACCTCCGTGCCGAACCGAGTGTCCTCGTCGGTCATTGGTGCACCCTGGCGTCAGGCGACGCGTGCGGGTTGGCGGTGGTGCACCAATGAGCCGAAGACGATGCCTGATGGTTCGCTCGCTGGCGCTCGCTCACTGGCCGCCCGCCGGTGGGGGTGGTGTCGGGCCAGGTCTCCCAGATGAAGGCGTAGGCCAGGGAGCGCACCAGGCGCACGTACTCGCCGAGAACAGGCAGCGGCCGCCGGCCGAGGACGCCGACGACGCGGCGGCGCCCGAGTGCCCGGCCGAGGCCGTCGACGGCGAGCGCCACGACCGTCACCCCGGCCTTCATCGGGCTCGGCAACCCGTCGACGCGCCGCGCGACGAACGCGACGACCTGGCGGCGGCGGTCCTCGTCGAGGTCGGGGAGGTCGAGGGCGAGGAGCTGGTCGCTGAACGGCGCGACGGGTGGGGACAAGCGGCTCATGGCGACGGCGGCATGGTATCGACCCTCGTCCCGGGGCCGAGAGGATCTGAGGTGCTCGCTACGGTGTCGACATGGCGCAGTACGACAAGATCTACATCGACGGGGCATGGGTCCCTTCCAGCGGTTCCGGGACGATCGACGTGTTCGACTCGACGAACGGTGAGGTCATCGCGTCCGTGCCCGACGGCTCGGCCGACGACGTCGACCGGGCGGCGCAGGCGGCGGCGGCCGCGTTCGAATCGTGGTCGCAGACGACGCCCGCCGAACGGGCCAAGTTCTGCACCCGCATCGCCGAAGGCCTGCAGGCTCGGGTCGACGAGATCGCCACCGTCGTGACCCGCGAAGCCGGCATGCCGAAGTGGCTCAGCCAGCTCGTGCAGGCCGGTCTCCCGATCAACTCGTTCAACACCGCCGCCCAGGTCGCCGAGAACTTCCAGTACGAGGAGCAGGTCGGCACCAGCCTCGTCGTGCGCGAGCCGGTCGGCGTCGTCGGGGCGATCACGCCGTGGAACTACCCCCTCCACCAGATCGCGGCCAAGGTCGCCTACGCCATGGCCGCCGGCTGCACGGTCGTGCTCAAGCCGAGCGAGGTGGCGCCGCTCGACGCCTACATCCTGGCCGAGGTGATCGACGACGTCGGTCTGCCGGCCGGCGTGTTCAACATGGTCAGCGGGACCGGCGCCGAGGTCGGCAACGCCATCTCATCGCACCCGTTGATCGACATGGTGTCGTTCACGGGCTCCACCCGGGCCGGGTCCCAGGTCGCCGCCAACGCCGCCGCTTCGATCAAGCGCGTCGCCCTCGAGCTCGGCGGCAAGTCGGCCAACGTGCTGCTCGACGACCTCGACGAGGCGGCCTTCGAGAAGGCCGTGCGCGACGGCATCGGCAAGGCCTACCTGAACTCCGGCCAGACGTGCACGGCGCTGACGCGCATGCTCGTCCCGCGCGACCGCCTGGCCGAGGCCGAGCGCATCGCCGCCGACGAGGTCGAGACGAAGTTCCAGCCGACCGACCCGTTCGCCGAGGGGGCCATGCTCGGGCCGCTGTCGAGCGAGGCCCAGGTCGAGCGCGTCACCGGCTACATCCAGCAGGGCATCGACGAGGGGGCCAAGCTCGTCACCGGCGGGCCCGAGCGCCCAGATGGTGAGGGTCTGGCCGGCGGCTACTACGTCAAGCCGACGGTGTTTTCCGAGGTCACCAACGACATGAAGATCGCTCGCGAGGAGATCTTCGGACCCGTGCTGTCGATCCTCCCGTACGACTCCGAGGACGACGCCGTCCAGATCGCCAACGACACCGACTACGGGTTGTCCGGCGGCGTGTGGGCCGGCGACGCCGAACGGGCCAAGAACGTGGCCAAGCGCATCCGCACGGGCCAGATCGAGGTCAACGGCGGGCGCTTCAACCCGAATGCCCCGTTCGGCGGCTACAAGAAGTCCGGCTATGGCCGCGAGTACGGCCGTCACGGCTTCGAGGAGTTCCTCCAGACCAAGTCGATGCAGCTCTGATCTAGCTCGCCGGGGCGCCGGTAGGTTGCGCCGCCGTGGGTGCCGGCGAACTGGAGGAGATCGCCCGGCTAGCGGGGGAGGTCCGGGCGCGGGGGGTGCGTCGGATCCACGTGTTCGCCTGGCGCGACCTCGACGACGACGATGCCGGCGGCTCGGAGGTGCATGCCGACGAGTTCGAGCGTCGCTGGGCCGACGCCGGGCTGGCGATCCTCCACCGCACGTCGGCGGCGATCGGGCGCCCGCCGACCGACCGCCGCAACGGCTACGACGTCGTGCGGCGGGGGAGCCGCTACAGCGTGTTCCCGCGGGCGGTCGCCGCCGAGGTGACCAGGCGGATGGGACCGGCCGACGCCGTCGTCGAGATCTGGAACGGCGTCCCCTGGTTCTCGCCGGTGTGGTGCCGGCGCCCCAGCATCACGTTCCTCCACCACATCCACGGCCCGATGTGGGACCAGATCATGCCGCCACCCCTGGCCGGCGCCGGGCGCTTCCTGGAGGCCCGGCTGGCGCCGCCGTTCTACCGGCGCTCCGAGATCGTGACCCCGTCCGAGGCGACGCGCCAGGAGCTGCTCGGGCTGGGCCTGCGGCCCGATCGGGTGACGGCCGTCGACAACGGCGTCGACGAGTTCTTCGCCCCGGGGGGCGAGCGCAGCCCGACCCCGCTCGTCGTCGCCGCCGGCCGCCTGGCCCCGGTCAAGCGTTTCCATCTCCTCGTCGAGGCGGCCACCGAAGCCCGCCGGCAAGTCCCCGACCTGCGCCTGCGGATCATCGGTGAGGGTCCGTTGCGGGCCGAGTTGCAGGCGTGGGCCCGTGCTCACGACGCTTCGTGGCTGGAGCTGCCCGGTCACGTCAGCCGGATCGAGCTGCGCGACGAGTACCGCCGGGCGTGGGTCGTCGCCTCAGCGTCGCTGGCCGAGGGTTGGGGCCTGACGCTGACCGAAGCGGCCGCCTGCGGGGCTCCGGCCGTGGCCACCGACATCCCTGGTCACCGCTGCTCGGTCGTCGATGGGGTCACCGGCGTGCTCGTGGCCCCGGAAGGCCTCGGCGCCGCGTTGGTCGACGTGCTCACCGACCCGCAACGGCGCAGCTGGCTCGCCGCCGCCGCCCAGGCGCGCGCGGCCACCTTGACCTGGGACGCCTCGGCCCTCGGCACCCTGCGCGTCCTCCACCGCGTCGTCACCCACCAGTCCTGAGCCCCGAGTATCTCGCGCCCGCCGAGTACGGGAACACGCGAATTGCGTCGTGCGGTACTCGGGGTGCAGCAGATACTCGGGTGAGATGTGGTGTCGTCGGTAGCCTGCCCGGCCGTGACGCCCGACCCCGACCTCCACACCGGGCCCGGCGCGGCGCTCGGGGCGGGGGTCGTCGTCGTCGTGCCGACCTACAACGAGCGGGAGAACATCGAGGCGCTGCTGCGATCCGTCCGGGCGACACTGCCGGGCGCCGACGTGCTCGTCGTCGACGACAACAGCCCCGACGGAACGGCCGCCGTCGCCGCCGACGTGGCCCGCGAGCTCGGACGCATCGACGTGCTCAGCCGGCCCGCCAAGCAGGGTCTCGGCAGCGCCTATCGGGCCGGGTTCGCCCGCGTCCTCGCCGGCGACTACCGCGCCGTCGTGTCGATGGACGTCGACCTCTCGCATGATCCGGCCGCCCTGCCCGAGCTCTTGTGTGTCCTCGACGCCGGCGCCGACGCCGTCGTCGGGTCGCGGTACGTCCCCGGCGGCGACACCGTCGACTGGCCGCTGCACCGCCGGCTGCTGTCACGGTGGGGCAACCGGTACACGTCGCTCGTCCTTGGCCTGCAGTTGCGCGACTGCACGTCCGGCTACCGCGCCTACCGGGCCGAGGCCCTGGCTGCCATCGAGCCGGAGACCACGGCGGCCGAGGGCTACGCCTTCCTCACCGAGCTCGTGCGCCGCCTCGTCGGCCGCGGGTTTCGCGTCATCGAGAGCCCGATCGTGTTCGCCGACCGCCGTTACGGCCAGTCGAAGATGTCGGGGCGGATCATCGCCGAATCGATGCTGCGGGTGACCGGCTGGGGCGTGCGTGATCTCCTGGCTGGGCGCGCCTGGCGCCGCCATCATCCGACCTGACGACCCTTCGGAGCGATCGGGGCCGGTGTTGACGTCGGCAGCTTCCGCCAGCGGTCGCCGAGGGCCGAGTACCGCACGATGCACACGAGGGCCCGGAACCCATCGCGCCAGCCGATCTTCTTGCCCTCGTCGTAGGTCCGGCCGTCGTAGGACACGCCGACCTCGTAGATGCGCCAGCGGGCCTTGGCCACCTTGGCTGTGATCTCCGGCTCGAACCCGAAACGGTCCTCCTCGATCTGGATGCCCTGGATGATCTCGCGGCGGAACGCCTTGTAGCACGTCTCCATGTCGGTCAGGTTGAGGTCGGTGAACATGTTCGACAGCAGCGTCAGGACGCGGTTGCCGAGCGAGTGCCAGAAGTAGAGGACGCGGTGTGGGCGACCGGACAGGAAGCGTGACCCGAACACGACGTCGGCGCGGCCGGCCTCGAGCGGCTCCAGGACGACGCCGAACTCGGCCGGGTCGTACTCCAGATCGGCGTCCTGCACGATCACGTAGTCGGCGCGGGCGGCGGCGAAGCCAGTGCGCAGCGCCGCCCCCTTGCCCTGGTTGCGGTCGTGGTGGATGACGCGGACGCGCTCGTCGTCCAGCGCGTCGAGCACGCCGGCGGTGCCGTCCGTGGAGCCGTCGTCGACGACGATCACCTCCGCCGTCCACGGTGACGCCAGCACGCGCGCGAGCAGCGCCTCGACCGTCGCCGCCTCGTTGTAGGCCGGAACAACGACCGACAGGCACGGGCGGGGCAGCGGCAACGTCACGGCACCGCGCCGAACTGGGCGTACAACGCCGTCAGACCGGTCAGCCCGGCGCCGCAGGCCACGAGCAGGAGATCCCACCCGGCCCGGTCGCGCCGGGGCCACCACGCGGCCGAGCTGATGATCAGCGGGAAGGCGGTGAACAGGAAGCGGGGTCGGGCCGTCACGGTCGCCGGGAGCAGCATCAACCCGATGACGACGGCGATGTAGACCATCATCGGCCACGGCAGGCGGAAGCGGCGCAGCGCCCACAGCCCGCCGACCAGGGCCACGAGGCTGGCGAATGTCAGCGCATTCGTCGGCGAGGACAACGGTTGCGTGACGAACTCGAGCGTGTTCTTGACCGCCGTCGCCCCGAAGCTCGTGCCTTCGCGCCACGCCTCGCGCTGCACCCGGAACCATGGCATCCGCTCGCCGGTGTGCACGGCCAGCCAGACGTGGAAGACGACGAAACCGACGGGAGCCAACGCCGGCGCGATGAGCGAGCGCCAGTCGCGCCGGGCGCGGATGGCGAGGAAGGCGGCGACGGCGCAGGCGGCGATCAGCGCCACGCCGTTGGGTCGGGTGGCCGTCGCCAGGGCGGCGGTGACGCCGGCGAGCAGCCAGCGTTCCTCGAGCAGCATCCACAGGCACAGCGCCGCCAACACGATGAGCAGGGCCTCGGAGTAGGCGAACGACAACACGTAGGAGCCGGGGAACACGGCGAACAGCACCATCGCCCGCTCGGCCACGCTGTCGTCGAAGAGCTGGCGGGCGAGCAGCCCGACGAGCAGCGTGGCGATCAGGCCCAGCACCACGTTGATGGCGACGGCGGCGAGCACGTCGCCACCCGGCAGGATCCGATCCATGGCCCGGATGAGCAGCGGGTAGAGGGGGAAGAACGCGGCGCGCGCTTCAAGCTGGTTGAACGTGATGCCGGCCGGGATCGAGCGGGGGTACCCGCCGCGGACGATCTCCAGGTACCACCGCGCGTCCCACAGCGTGAACGTGTCGAAGGCCAGGCGGGCCGGGGTGCCGGGTTGGGGTCGACCTTCGACGTTGGCCTCGACGGCGAGGCTGCTGGCGCGCACCCCGGCGCCGGCCAGGACGCACATGCGCGACACGGTGTAGGCGGCCACGCCGACGGTGACCGCACGACGCCAGCTGCCGAGCGCCGCCGCCGATGCCGGCGCGTTCTCGTCGTCGGCGAGCTCGCGCTCGGTCCACGGCCGGGATGAACTCGGGGCCACGGAGGTCGCCGGCTCGTCCTCGTCGGCAGCGGGATCGGCGGTGGAGGGAGGGGGGGCGGGGCGGGAAGTCACCATCGGTGCATGGGCAGGATGCGCTGGCGGGGGCCGAACGCCGGGGCTCGGCGTCCGACCAGGGTCAAGAGCCGGATGACGCGGCCGCGCTGGCCTCGGTACGGTTCGAGCAGGGCGAGCATACGGACGTCGTCGGCACGCGCCTCTCCGGCCAGGTTCCAGGCCACGAGGTTAGGTAGGTGGTAGTCGCCGACGGCGACGGCGTCGTCGTCACCGCAGGCGGGGCCGAGTACGGTGCCGATCGTCCACGGCCCGACGCCGGCGATGGCCGCCAGCTGGTCGGCGACCGCGGCAGGACGACGCTTCGCCCAGTCCCAGAGATGGTCGGCGCGGCGGGCGACGGCAATGAGCGTGCGGGCCCGCTTGGCCTCCACCCCCAGCGGATGGAACCACCATGCCGGCTGGGAGGCCAGCACGCTGGGGCGCGGCGGCAGGAGCAGCCCGATGTCGGGGCCGGGGGCCGGCTCGCCGAGCGCCCGGCACAGCCGTCGCCATTGCGCCACCGCCTCGCCCCCGGTGATCCGTTGGGCCAGGATGGCCGGCACCAGCTCGTGGTACAGGTCACCGCTGGCGCCGGCCCAGAGTCCGCGATGGCGATGCATGCCCCGGGCCACAAGCGGGTCGATCGGCCCCGCCGGCGCCGGCGCGACGCCGTCGGGGCCGGCGGCCATCCGGTCGAGCGCGGCGACGGCCCACGACGCGCCGGGACCCCACGCGGCCGTGCGCCACACCCCGCTGGACCAGTCGGCCACGGCCGTCGCCGGGCCGTCCGGGGTCCACGTCGCCCGGGCAAACCGGTTCGTCTCCAGGCGGGTCGTCGGGTCGCCGCGCCCATGGCGGTACCAGGCCAGACGCCGGCCGAGATCGATGTCGACACCGACATTCTCAGGAGTGACCAGCGCGCCGGGCATCGGCGTCGCAAGGTACCAGTCGGGTGTCACTACGGCCCGAATCTCCAGGGTCGCGTGACGGCCTCTATCCGTCGAAGACGGCCACATCCGGGTCCGCGTCGGGGCCGGTGATCGGCGTGGACCGGGGGCCGACGGTGGTGGCGATGTTGACGATGGCGTCGTGAACGGTGGCGCCGGCGCGGATGACGGCGTCGTCGAGCACGACGCAGCGCTCGAGCGTGGCCCCGGCCTCCACCGTCACGTGGCGGCCCAAGACGCTGTCGCGGACGGTACCGGCGACGCGCACGCCCGGACTGAGAACGACCCGCTCGATCGTCGCCCCGGTCGAGACCCGGGCTGGGCCGCCCGTGATCGATCCGGTGAGCAGCGGCCACGAGCGGTCGTCGAGATCGAACGGCGGGTCGTCGTCGATCAGTTCGAGGTGGGCGCGGTGGTAGGCCCGCAGCGTCCCGATGTCGCGCCAGTAGCCGTCGAGGCGGTGCTCGACCACGTCCTCGCCGGCGACGAACGCCGGCAGCAGCGATTCGCCGTAGTCGCCGGCATGGTCGACGCCGTCCTCGCCACCCGGCAGCGCGTCGAGGTGGCGCAGCAATGTCGTCGCGTCGAAGGCGAATACCTCGGTGCACACCCGGTCGCCCGTGGGTGTGTCGGGCTTGTAGTCGAAACCGGTGACCGCGCCATCGTCGTCGGCCGTGACCCAGGCGAAGCGGGTCGGGTCGTCGTCGGGATGCGGGTCGGTGGTGACGATCGTCAACGCCGCGCCCCGTGCGGCGTGGGTGTGGAGAACGTCGCGTAGGTCGAGGCGGTACACGTGATCGGCGCTCATCGTCACGACGACGTCGGTGCCGTGCTCGGCGATCAGACGGCGATGCTGGACGAGCGCGTCGGCGTTGCCGGCCGCCACCGTGGCTACGTCGTCGGCCTGGTCCTTGACCTGGAACGGCGGCAGCACCCGAAGGCCGCCGTGGGTGCGGTCGAGGTCCCACGGACGCCCGTTGCTGAGGTGCTCGTTGAGAGCGTGCGGCTCGTACTGCACGAGCACCCACACGTCGTCGAGCCCGCTGTGGGCGATGTTCGACAGGGCCACATCGACGAGCCGGAACATGCCGCCGAACGGAAGGCTCGGCTTGGCGCGGGTGGCCGTCAGCGGCCCGAGACGGCTGCCGGCGCCGCCGGCGAGCAGGATGACGAGGACGCGGGAGCGATCGGTGGACACGGGGGCTGCCGCTACCCGCCGGTCCGGCCCGACAACCGCCCGATCGTCAGGCGACGGGTTCGGCGAAGCCGCCGGTCGAACCGACGGCGACGGGCACGGCCCCGCCTGCCATCGGGTGATGGCAGGCGACGAAGTGCTGGGGGCCCATCTCCCGCAGCTCGGGCTCGGTCGTGCGGCAGTCGTCTTCGGCATTGGGGCAGCGCGGGTGGAAGCGGCAGCCCGGTGGCGGCAGCACCGGCGACGGCGGCTCGCCGACCACTTCCATCGGGGCCACCGGCGCTTGCGGATCCGGCACCGGGATCGACGACAGCAGCACGTTCGTGTACGGGTGCCGCGGCGCCCGATAGAGCTCGTCGCTCGGCGCGACCTCGCACAGCTTGCCGAGGTACATGACGGCGACGCGGTCGCTGATGTTCTTGACGACGGCGAGGTCGTGGGCGATGAAGATCAGTGTCAGCCCGTGCTTGGCCTTGAGGTCCTCGAGCAGGTTGAGCACCTGGGCCTGGACGCTGACGTCGAGCGCCGACACCGGCTCGTCGCAGATGATCAGCGTCGGGTCGAGGACCAGCGAGCGGGCGATCGAGATGCGCTGGCACTGGCCGCCCGAGAACTGGTGGGGCTGGCTCTCGGCCGCCCGCTGGGGGTCGATGCCGACCTCCTCCAAGAGCTGGTCGACGACCTCCCCACGGTCGGTGTTCGAGCGCTGCCAGATGCGCAGCGGCTCCATCACGATGTCCCGGACCTTGCGCCGGGGGTTCAGCGACGAGATCGGATCCTGGAAGATCATCTGCATCTTCGTGCGGGCTTCGCGCATGTCGCTGCCCGCCATCGTCGTCAGCTCCTGGCCCTCGAAGCGCACGGAGCCGTTCGTCGGCCGGGGCAGCTGCATGATCGCCCGCCCAGTGGTGCTCTTGCCGCAACCGGACTCGCCGACAAGCCCGAGCGTCTCGCCGCGGCGCACGTCGAGACTGATCCCCGACACGGCGTTGACGACGAGCCCGGTGCGCCCGACGGGGAACTCGACGACGAGGTCCTCGACGCGCAGGACGACGTCGTCGCCGTCGGTGAGGTGGGCCTTGCCGGTGCCGGCCATCAGCTGGCCACCTCGCCGTCGGCGCCGGGGGCGGCCGCGGGTGCGGCGTCACCCAACTCGGCCCGTCGTTCGTGGTACTCGGGCGAGCCGACCGGATACCAGCAGGCGAACACGTGGCCGGCGTCCTCGGCCGGGGTCAGCGGGGGCGCCTCGGCCCGGCAGCGGTCACGCACGTAGGCGCAGCGGGGCGAGAACGGGCAGCCGGCCGGCGGGTTGACGAGGTCCGGAGGCCGTCCCGGGATCGTCGTCAAGCGGGTGTGCGAGCGGTCTTCGAGCTTGGGGATGCTGGCCAGCAGGGCCTCGGTGTACGGCATCTTCATGTTGGCGAACAGCTGTCGTGTCGGCGCCTTCTCGACGAGCCGCCCGCCGTACATCACGGCGATCTCGTCGGTGTGGCCGGCGACGACGCCGAGGTCATGGGTGACGAGGATCACCGACATGTTGCGCTCGCGCCGCTGCACGCCGATCAGCTCGAGGATCTGGGATTGGACGGTGACGTCGAGCGCTGTCGTCGGCTCGTCGGCGAACACCAACGCCGGACCGCAGGCCAGCGCGATCGCGATCATCACCCGCTGACGCATCCCGCCCGACAGCTCGTGGGGATACTGCTTGAGGCGTCGCCCCGCCTCGGGGATGCGCACGTCGCGCAGCAGTTGCTCGGCCGTCGCGAGGGCGTCGGACTTGGACAGGCCGAGGTGGGCATGGAGCGGTTCGGTGATCTGCTTGCCGATCTTCATCAGCGGGTTGAGCGACGTCATCGGATCCTGGAAGATCATCGACATCTCGGCGCCCCACAGATCACGCATCTGGCGGGCCGTCCGATCGATCGTCTCCTCGCCCTCGAAGCGGATCGACCCCGTGCGCTCCAGGTTGGAGCCGACGAGCAGGCCCATGACCGAGCGCGACAGCACGGTCTTGCCCGAGCCCGACTCGCCGACGATGCCGAGGGCGCGGCCCCGGTCGAGCGTGAACGACACTCCGTCGACGGCCTTGACCGTGCCGCGAGGCGTGCGGAACGACGTGCGCAGGTCGGTGACCTCGAGCAGCATCCCCGACTCCGGGCGCCGCTCGCTCTGGCCCCGCCGCCGCCGTGTCCGTTCCTGCATGGTCGAGTTGCTCACAGTGCTGCTTCCCTGATGTCGAACTTGCGGGCGACGCGGTCGCCGATGAGGTTGAAGGACAGCACGGTCAGGAACAGCATCAGGCAGGGGAACAGCGTCGCCCACCAAGCCTCGTCGATGAACTCGCGGTTCTCGGTGACCATCAGCCCCCACGAGGCCTGCGGCGGCTCCACGCTGTAGCCGAGGAAGGCCAGCCCGGCTTCGGCGGCGAGCAGGATGGCGACGCCGGTGAACAGCACCGACACGAGCACGGGAACGACGTTCGGCAGGATCTCCCGCACGAGGATGCGGGGCGTGCGGGCCCCCAGGCTGCGCGCCGCCAGCACGTATTCACGCTGGGACAGGCTCAAGGTCTGGGCGCGCACGATGCGCGTGATGGGAGCCACCGACAGCACGGCGAACACGGCCGTGATCGCCCACGCGTTCGACAGCCAGGTGAACCCGAGCCCGAGCACTTGGATGTCGCTCTCGCGCAGGGCGCCGGCCCGCCCGACGACGAGGGCGGCCAGGATGATCGCCGGGAACGCCAGCAGGCTGTCGACGAAGATCGACACGACCCGGTCGATCCAGCCGCGGAAGTAGCCGGTCAGCATGCCCAGCGCGGTGCCCACGACCAGGCCGATGGCGATGCTCGTGACGGCGATGATCAGTGAGATGCGGGCGCCGTAGACGCACCGGGCGAACACGTCGCGCCCCAGCCGGTCGCTGCCGAACCAGAAGTCCACCCCCGGACCGAACGCGTAGTTGGAGGCGCCGCGCGGCGCCTGCGTGGCCCCGCGCACGAAGGGGAGGAAGTCGGCCAGCACCGTCAGCAGGATGATCGTGACGAGCCAGAGGATCCCGAAGGCCATGCCGAGCGGTGGCCGGCGGCGTCGCGGGACCTCGTTGACGATGACCGGGGCGATCGTCGCCGCCGTTGCGGCGGCGTCAGTCATCTCGACTCACCCGAGGCTCCGAGCCATCCGGATACGCGGGTCGACGACCGCGTACAGCAGGTCGACGGCCACGTTGGCGAGCACCACCGCGATCGTGAGGATCGCCGTGATCGCCTGGATCACGAGCAGGTCGTTCTGCTGGATGGCGAAGATCAGACGGTCGCCGATGCCACGCGGGCCGAAGAACGTCTCGGCGACGACGGCACCGCCGAACAGCGCCGACATCTGCAACGCCACACTCGTCATCAGCGACAGGATCGACGTGCGCAGGGCGTGCACCCACAGCACGCGCCGCGGCGAGATGCCCTTGGCCCGGGCCATGATCACCGAGTCGCTCTGCAGGGCGAGAATCATGTCGGCCCGCAGCAACCGGCTCCACACCGCGCCGAGACCGATGCCGAGCGAGAGGGCGGGGACGAAGAAGTTCTTGAAGTGCTCGACGGGACTGTCCCACGGCGCGACGTACAACGAGCGCCCGACCGACGGGAAGAACTCGTAGCGCGACACGATGAAGAACAGCAACAAAACGGCGATCACGAGCGGCGGGGTCGAGATGGCCCCGAACGATCCGATGCTCGTGACCCGGTCGAAGGCGCGGTCGCGCCGGTAGGCGGAGTAGACGCCGACCGGCACGGCGATCAGGAGGCCGAGCACGATCGCCCAGAACGCAAGGAAGGCGGTGGATGGCATGCGCTGTTGGAACATGTCGACGACCGACTGGCTCTGGACATACGAGCGCCCCCACTCGCCGGTCACGAAGTCCTTGAGCCAGTAGCCGTACTGCACGACGAGGGGGTCGTCGAGGTACGGATAGGCGGCCTTGACCTGCTCGATCTGGGCCTCGGTCACGGCCCCGCCCGCGAGATCGCGGGCGGGGTCGATGCTTCCGATGCGCGTCGCCGCCAGCACCATGAAGGTGACGACGACGAAGACGAGGACGAACTGGAGAAGTCGCTGGGCGACGTAGCGCATGTTGCTCGGCCCGTTACCAGGTCAGCCCTCGATCCACACGCTGTCCAGCCAGACCTGACCGGGGAAGCCCTGTCCGTCGATGGCGATGCCGCCGTCGGGCGTCGATTCCTGGGTCACGTTCTGCACGGCCGGGTCCATGATGATGCCCCAGATCGTGTGGTAGGCGGGGAGGATCCAGCACTCCTGGCCGAACTGGCGGTTGATGTCCTGGGCCAGCAACGCCCGCTCGTCGAGGTCAGCGGTCTCCCGGGCCTGGTCGAGCAAGTCGTTGATGACCGGGTCGTTGAGGCGCCCGAAGTTGAGGTTCGGCTGGCCGTCGGCCACTTGGTCCCCGGCGGCGTTGGCGCCGAAGCCATGCCACCACGAGTTCTGTGTGTCGACCGTGATGCCGCCGTGGTTGCGCCACCCGAAGGCGAAGAAGGTGGGGTCGCCGAGGAGGGCCTGGACGATGAACTGGCTCTGCTCGGCCGTCGCGATGGTGACGTCGACACCGACCTCGCTCAAGGCCTGTTGCAGGAAATCGGCGACGGCGCGAGTGGAACCGGTCGGCGTCGTCGAGTACGTGATCTCGAGCGGGCCGTTCTCGGCCTCCCACGCCTCGATCGCCGCGCGCGCCGCATCCGGGTCGTACTGCGGCAGGCCGGTGTCCTCGAGGTAGCCGTCCTGTCCGGGGGAGAACGGGCCGTTGGCGATCGGGGGGAAGCCGGCGTAGATGGCGTCGACGAGTGCCTGCTTGTCGACGGCCTGGACGAGCGCGCAGCGCACCTCGCGGTCCTGGAACTGCGGCTGGGTGAGGTGCAGCATGGTGTAGGCCGTTTCGGTGCGCACGTTCTGCTGGACCATCACGAAGTCCTCGTTGTCGACGAACGAGGACACGACACCGGCGTCGGCGGTCGAGACCAGGTCGACGTCGCCGGACTCGAGGGCCTCGCCGCGCACCTGCGAGTCGGCGATCACGCGGAACTCGATCTCGTCGAGGTACGGCAACTGGTTGCCGGCCGGGTCGGTGCGCCAGTACTCGGGGTTGCGAGTGACCGTCATGCGGTCGCCGGGCAGGTAGCTCTGCACGATGAACGGGCCCGTGCCCACCGGCTGGGTGGACAGGTTGGCATCGGCATCGACGGCCGCAAGCCACGTCGGGGAAGCGACGAAGCCGGGCTGGCTCGTCAGGTAGTAGGGAAAGGCGTACCACTCGACGGGCTCGTTGACGTCACCGTTCTTGCCGGTGAACAGCGTGAACGCGAGGTCGTTTGTGATCTCGGCCATGACCGAGCCGTCGGGGTTCTTGGCCAGGTCGCGCAGCGCGCCCGCCAGCAGCAGGCTCGACCCGTTCCGGCTGAGGTTGTCGATCACGGCCTCGGCGGTGAGCGGGGTGCCGTCGCTGAACGTGATGCCCTCGCGCAGTGTGATCGTGAATTCGGTCGAGTTCTCGTTGGGCTCGATGCTCTCGGCCAGCCAGCCGGTGACCTCGAGGTCCGTGTCGACGACAGCCAAGGGTTCGATGAACGTGCGGATGCGCACCTGGCAGTACGAGTCGCACTGCACGTTGGCCGGCGTCCACGGCGCACCGACCTCGGCCTCACCGGCGACGACCAGGCGCCCGCCCATCACGGGTTCACCCTCGGGCGGCGGCAGGGTCGACTGGACGGCGATCGGCTCCTCGTCCTCTCCGGCGGTGGTGTCGGTGCTCTCCTCGGTGTCGCCCGTCGTCGTCTCCGCCGCGGTGTCATCGCTCGTTGTCGCCGTGTCGGCGTCGGTGGTGTCGGCGCCTGACGTAGTGGCCGTCCCCGCCGCGGCCGCTGCCGCGGCCACGGCGGCGGTGGTGTCGGCGCCGGCCGTCGTGTCGGCGGCGGCGGTGGTGTCGGCGGCGGCGGTGGTGTCGGCGGCGGCGGCCGTCGTGTCGACGGTGACCTCGGCCACGGCGTCGGTGACGGCCGCACCCGCGTCGGTCGCCTCGACCGCGGCTTCTTCTCCGACCGCCTCGTCGTCCTTCTTGTCGGAGCACGACGCGGCGATGAGGGCCATGCCGATCAGCGCGGCGGCGGCTCTCCGCGTCCGGCGTTGTCCATCCCTCGAGCGAACCATGTTGTCCCCCTTGATCAGTCAACTGTTCTCCGGGTGAACGGTGAATTCCCGCCCGACCCCACGGCGGTGACGCCCGTCACCTCGCGGCGGTGACACTAGCCACGGGCGTGCTCCCGGCATCAACGCGGGCTCGAATCGCCGTCGACGTCGACGAGTACGTTGGCCGCCGATGCCTCGCCGACCGCGCCAGCCCCGTTCCCGTGCCGAGGTGCTCGCTCGGCTGCGCGCCGACACCGATCTCGACCTCGCCCGGCACGACCCGGCCGAGACGTTCGGCTGGGACAAGGACACGGCCAAGGCCGAGCTGGCGACGGTGCGCGAGGAGATCGCCGAGCTGCAGACGCGGTTGTTCGCCGAAGGTGAGCGGGCGCTGTTGGTCGTCTTGCAGGCGATGGACGCTGGTGGTAAGGACGGCGTGCTGCGCGAGGTGCTCACCGGGCTGAACCCGGCCGGCATCGCCGTGCACAGCTTCGGCGCACCGAGCGAGGAGGAGCTGGCGCACGACTACCTCTGGCGCGTCCACCGGCACACGCCCGCCCGGGGCCACATCGGCGTGTTCAATCGGAGCCACTACGAAGACGTGCTCGTGGTGCGGGTCAAGGGGTTGGTGCCGGCGGCCCGCTGGCGCAAGCGCTATGACCACATCAAGGGGTTCGAACGCCAGCTCGCCGACGAGGGGACGGCCGTCGTCAAGGTGTTCTTGCACATCTCGAAGCACGAGCAGCAGGCCCGCTTCCAGGACCGCATCGACAGCCCCGACGAACGCTGGAAGTTCCGCCGCGGCGACCTCGACGACCGCGCCCGCTGGGACGACTTTATGGCCGCCTACCGCGATGCGCTGGCCAAGACGTCCGTGCCGAGAGCACCATGGTACGTCGTGCCCGGCGACCGGAAGTGGGTGCGCAACCTGTGTGTCGCCCACATCCTCCACGACGTGCTGAACGGGCTTGACCCGCAGTACCCACCGGCCGAGGAGGGCATCGAGGGCCTCGTCGTCGAATAGCTCGGGCTGCGCCGAGCGGCCAAGCCGGATCGGCTGCGCCTCCGTGCTCGCCACCGACCCTGCGGATCGGCGCTCGCCCAACCTTCACCTTCGGGCTGCGCCTGCGCTTGACGGTTTGTACAGTCAGCGGGCCATGGGCGTGATCGCACCTCTGTCGCTCGACGACGCCGTCGCCGCGCTCAGCGCCCATCCCGACGCGCTGGTGCTGGCCGGTGGCACCGATGTGATGGTCGAGGTCAACGGCGCCTACCGCCGTCTCACCGGTGACGAGACCGTCGTTGCCGTCAGCCGAGTGGCCGAGCTGCGGTCATGGACCTACGACCCGGTCGCCGCCACCGTCCGTCTCGGTGCGGCCGTGACGTACGGCGAGCTCGAGCGGGCGCCGCTGGCGGAGCTGCTGCCGGCGCTGGCGCAGGCGGCGCGCACGGTGGGCTCGCCCCAGATCCGCGCCGCCGCGACGATCGGCGGCAACCTCGCCACCTGCTCGCCCGCCGGCGACGGCTTGCCGGTGCTGGCCGCGCTCGACGCAACCGTCGAGCTGCTCGGGCCGCACGGGGTGCGCCAGCTGCCCGTCGGCGAGTTCATGACCGGCGTCAAGGCAACAGCCCTGCGCCCGGGCGAGCTGATCGTCGCCGTCACCCTGCCCGTGCTCGACGGCTGGCAGGGCTACGCCAAGGTTGGTGTACGCAACGCCATGGTCATCGCCATCGCCAGTGCCGCGCTCGCTGTCGACCGGGCCGGACCGGCGATCCGACTCGCTCTCGGGTCGGTGGCCCCGACGGTCGTGCGAGCCACGGCGGCCGAGGCGTTCGCCGCTGACCACGTCGACGTCGCCGCGTCGAGCGTCGACGACGCCACCGTCGCTCGCTTCGGCCAAGTGGCGGCCGAGGCGGCGTCACCGATCGACGACCACCGCTCGTCGGCGGCCTACCGGCGCCGGGCCGTCGAGGTCCTCGCCGGCCGCCTGCTCCGGCGGGCTTTCCCCGGGAATGCCGCCTGATGGAGCAGTACCGCCTGCACGTCAACGGGGCCGAGCACGACGTCGTCGACGCCTGGCTCGGCGAGAGCCTCCTCTACGTGCTGCGCGAGCGCCTCGGCCTCGTCGCCGCCAAAGGCGCCTGCGAGGAGGGCGAGTGCGGGTCGTGCTCCGTGCTCGTCGACGGGCATCTCGTGTGCTCGTGCCTCGTGCTGGCGGCCAGCGCCCTCGACCAGCCGATCACCACGGTCGAGGGGCTCGCCGAGCGCGGCGCCCCGACCGACGTCCAGCAGGCGTTCGTCGACGCCGGCGCCGTGCAATGCGGCTTCTGCACGCCCGGGTTGGTGATGGCCGCCCACACCCTGCTCGACCACAACGCCGAGCCGAGCGAGACGGAGATCCGCGAGCAGCTGTCGGGGAACATCTGCCGCTGCACCGGCTACGGCCGGATCATCGAGGCCGTGCAGCGGGTCAGTGTCGCCCGCCGGGAGGCGACCCCGTGACGCTGACCGGGACGGCCACGGGCCGCACGGTCCGCGGCGCGATCGGGCAGTCGCCGACCCGGCCTGACGGGGTGGCCAAGGTGCAGGGCACGTTCGCGTTCTCCTCCGACGTGCCGATCGACGGTGCCCGCTGGGGGATGACGTTGCGCTCGCCCCATCCCTACGCCCGCATCCTGGCCCTCGATGTGTCGGGGGCGTGGTCGATCGACGGCGTCGCCGCCGTCATCACGGGCGACGACGTACCCGGCAAGACGACCTACGGGCTGATCACCGCCGATCAGCCGGTGTTCGCCAGCGACGTCGTCCGCTACGTCGGCGAGCCGGTGGCGGCCGTCGCCGCCGACCATCCCGAGACGTGTCGGCGGGCCCTCGACGCCATCGTCGTCACCTACGAGGTGCTGGAGCCGTTGCTCGACGCCGACGCCGCCCTCGACCCGGCGACGCCGCCGATCCACCCCGACGGCAACGTGCTGCGTTCGCAGGCCGTCCGACGCGGTGACCTCAGCGTCACCGGCGCCGTCGTGGTCGAGGGCACCTACGAGATCGGCATGCAGGACCAGGCCTTCCTCGGGCTGGAGGCGGCTGTCGCCGTGCCCGATCCCGGTGGTCGCAGTATCGAGCTGTACGTCGCCACCCAGTGGCTGCACGAGGACCGCAAGCAGATCGCTGCCTGCCTCGACCTGCCGGAGGAGTCGGTGCGCCTTGTGCTCGGTGGTGTCGGCGGCGCCTTCGGCGCCCGCGAGGACATCAGCTTGCAGGTCCACACGTGCCTGCTGGCATTGCGCATCGGCGCCCCCGTGCGCATGGCCTACTCGCGGGCCGAGAGCTTCCTCGGCCACGTCCACCGCCACCCGGCCCGCATCTGGATGCGCCACCACGCCACCGCCGGCGGCGAGCTCGTGAAGGTCGAAGCTCGCTTCGTCCTCGACGGTGGTGCCTACGCCTCCACATCGTCGGCCGTGCTGCTGAACGCGATCACCCACACGCAGGGTCCGTACCGCTGCCCGAACGCGGCGGTCGAGGGCTTCGCCGTGCGCTCCAACCACCTGCCGTGCGGGGCGATGCGCGGCTTCGGCGTCGTCCAGGCCTGCTTCGCCCACGAGGGTCAGATGGACAAGCTGGCGGCGGCATGTGGGCTCGACCCGATCGAGATGCGATTGCGCAACGCGCTGGTCACCGGCGACACCCTGATCACGGGCCAGGTGATGGAGAGCGTCGCGCCCGTGGCCCGCTGCATCACCGAGACGGCGGCCCTGCCGATGCCTCTGGCTGCAGCCGCGACGGACGCCGTGATGGGCCGGCCGGGCGGCGCCGGACTGACCGCCGACGCGACCCACGTGCGTCGGGGCGTCGGCTACGGCGTGGCGATGAAGAACCTGATGTACTCCGAGGGCTTCGACGACTACTCGACGGCCCGCTGCGTCCTGGCCGACGGCGTGGTGACGCTGAAGTTCGCCACGTCCGAGGTCGGCCAAGGCTTCGTCACCATCGCCCAGCAGATCGCCCGCACCGTGCTCGGCGTGGAAACAGTCGTGCTCGAGCCGATCGACACCCAGATCGGGTCGTCCGGGTCGACGTCGGCGTCCCGCCAGACGTGGATGAGTGGCGGAGCCGTCGACGCCGCCTGCCGGGCCGTGCGCGAGCGGCTGTTCGAACACGTCGGCGAGACGGCCGGCCTCGATCCGCTGCGCCTCGTCGTCGACGGCGACGAGGTCGCCGACTCGATGGGCGAGTTCCGCATCGCCGTCGCCGACGCGTCGTCCGGCCGACGCTTCGACGAGACCGTCGAATACCACCACCGTCCAACCGAGGAGCTCGACGAGGACGGCCAGGGCAACTGCCACACGGCCTTCGCCTTCGTCGCCCACCGCGCCGTCGTCGACGTCGACGCCGAGCTCGGACTCGTCAAGGTGGTGCAGGTGGCGACGGCCCAGGACGTCGGGCGGGCGCTCAACCCCTTGGCCGTGCTCGGCCAGATCGAAGGTGGCATCTCGCAGGGCGTCGGACTGGCCGTGATGGAGGAGATCGTCCAGGTCGACGGCGTGATCCGCAACGCCAACTTCACCGACTACCTGCTGCCGACGTTCCTCGACATGCCGACCGTCGTGGCGACGTTGATCGAGGAACCCGATCCGCAGGCGCCGCTCGGGGCCAAAGGCGTCGGCGAGCCGCCGTGCATCTCGGTGACGCCGGCGGTGGTCGCTGCCATCCGCGACGCGCTCGCCCAGTTCGACGGACCGGATGCACGCCCGCGGGCGATCGACCGGATCCCGGTTCGTCCGGCCGACATCGCCCTGGCCTGAGTTCTCCACCGCGACGGGCCCGTCATCCCCAACAAAGTCACAGGTAATCGGGACTGATGATCCACAGGCTCGGTGATGCACCATCGGGGGATGGCCGTGCGCGACGTGCACCCCGAGAACCGGCGGCTGCGCCGCCACGGCGTGCACCTCGAGCCGCCCGACCGCAGAGCGCTGGAGCGGGCCGGGTGGCGCACGACGCTGGAGTATCGCGAGAACCACGTGCGCGGTCGCGACGGCCGGCTGATCGAGATCGTCCCGGCCTGGACGGCTGAGGCCGAGCGCTTCGACGGCGGGTTGTCGTTCGCCTCGGCAATGGCGCCGACAATCGACGCCGCCTGGGCGATGGTCCGGGCCGATATCGAGGCCGACCGGGCCCGTACGACGACGCGCATCCGGCTGCTGCGGGCCTGATGGCGGTCTCCGTCGACTCGCTAGTGTCCGCCGACATGCCGGATGGTGGGACGCAGGAGCGGGAGATCATGACGTGGGCGACGTTCGGGGTGGCGACCCGCGAGATCGCCCAGATGGTCGCCGACGACGGCTACGAGCCGGACATGATCCTGGCGATCGCCCGCGGTGGACTGCTGATTGGCGGCGCCCTCGGCTACGCGTTGTCAGTCAAGAACGTCTACACGATGAACGTCGAGTTCTACACGGGCGTCGATGAGCGCCTGGAGGTGCCGCGGATCCTCCCGCCGGCGCCCGACTTCGTCGATCTCCACGACGCCAAGATCCTCATCGCCGATGACGTCGCCGACACCGGCCACACGCTGCGCAGCGTGCAGGCGTTCAGCGAAGGCAAGGTCGGTGAGGTGCGAACGGCCGTGCTGTACGAGAAGTCTCACTCCGTCGTGCAGTGCGACTACGTCTGGAAGCGCACGGACCTGTGGATCAACTTCCCCTGGAGCGACCAGCCGCCCGTCGCCCAGCGGGAGTGGTCCGTGAGAGACGCGTAGTTCGCTCCCGCCGCCCACGCCCCACCCGAGTTTCGTGCGACCGAGGGTTGCACGTGGGGCGTATCCGCGGGACACACTCGGAGCGATCGTCTAGCGTGCCGGGCGACGGGCTGGGAACCCGGTCCGTGGCCTGAGGGAGGCGCGCATGGGCTCGGAAGCCGTCATCTTGGTCGTGGTCTTGTCGGCCTGCCTGGTCTCGTCCATCGCCGGCTACGGAGGCAGCCTCGTGCTCGTTCCGGCGCTGGCCGCGGTGATGGAGCCGAAGGTCGGTATCGCCTTCGCCGCGCTGATCCTCGGCTGGAACAACGTGTTCAAGGTCGTCGCCTACCGCCGCACGTTGGCGCTGCGCGAAGGCTGGCCGCTGCTGATCGTCACCCTGGCTGGGGTCTTCGTCGGCACGCGACTGCTGATCGTCGCGCCGGACAACCTCGTGATCGGCTTGATCATCGGCGTCACCGCGAGCGCCTTGCTGATCGACGTGGTGGCCGGCGAGCGGGTGCGACGAGCGCAGCGCCATGCCGCCGCGCCGACAATGGCTGCCGCCTCGTTGCTCTCCGGCGTATCCGGCAGTTCCGGACCGCTCAAAGGCGTCGCCGTCCGCTCACTGCAACTGCCCCGGCTCGAACACGTTGGGCTGGCCTCGGCCATCTCCCTCGTCGGCGATGCGCTGAAGGTCGAGCTGTTCCATGAGGCCGGACTGCTGGCCGACGTGAACATGACGGTGCTGGCCGTCGCGCTACCGATGATGCCGCTCGGGGCCTGGTTGGGTCGCACGATCAACGAGCGCATCGACGAGCAGGCGTTCCGGTGGGTGTTCTGGACCGTCGTCGGCGGCTACACGCTGCGCATGGTCGGCGTCTGGTTCTGACGCCGTCTCAGTCGGTGTGGGAGAGGACGACGGTGGCGCAGTTGCGGCCGCTGGCGCCCCAGATGCCGGCGCCCGGAAACGTCGCCGCGCCCGTCAGGTAGACGCCCGGCACGGCCGTCTCGTACCGGGTCAGCTCGGATTCCTTCGTGCGGAACGCGGCCAGCGGCCCGCCACGGAAGCTGGTGGCGTGACCGCGGGGGAGGTGGAAGTCGCGCTCGTAGACGTCCGGGGTCATCACGCGGTGCTCGACGATCGACTGCTGAAAGCCCGGCTCGCACAGTTCGGCGACGAGGTCGAGCCATCGCTCGGGTTCCCGCGAGCTCGACCAGTCGTGGCGGTATGGGGTCAGCAGCACCTCGAGGCTGAACACGTGGCGGCCGGCGGGGGCGACGGTCGGGTCGAGCACCGAGGGCACGTTGATCAGCATCGCCGGTCGTTCGAGCACGCCGCCGCTGGACAGCAGGCCGGCGGCACCGTCCATGTCGGCGAGGCTCGGTGCGATCGTGAGCGTGGCCCCGAGGTCGTGGTCGTGGTCTCGCAGCCGGGGGGCCTCGCTGAGGATGGCGTCGATCTTGGACTCGTAGCCGTCCTCAGGTTGCGTGTCGCGCCACCGCCGCACCATGCGTGCGGCCGCACTCGGGGCGTGGTCGAGCCACTCGACGAACGTGCGGCGGGGGTCGCAGGCCGACACGACGACGGGCGCATCGATCTCCGTGCCGTCGACAAGCGTCACGCCGCGCACGCGTCCCTCGGCGCTCCGGATGGCCGTGACCGTCGCGCCCAGGACCAAGTCACCGCCGGCCGCCTCGAACGCGTCGCGCAACGCCTCGGTGAGCGCGCCACTGCCGCCGATCGGGCGCCCGAGGCGACCGACGTGACGCATCGCGTAGCCGAGCGCGCCCAGGCCGCTGCCCTCCGCCTCGGGGCTGACCCCCCACACGAACGGTCCAGTGACCATGGCCGGACCCAGTAGGGCGTCGTGACGGAAGTACGACCGCATCACGTCGGCCGCGCTCCGGCGGGACCACCGCAGCACCGTCGGCACGCCGGCCAGGCGCCGCCGGAGGCCGAGCCGGGTGAGGCCGATCATGCTCGGCGGCTCGTTGGCCGCCTCGAGGATCAACTGTGCCGCGGGGCGGGCGGCGGCGAGGAAGCGGCGATACCCGTCGACCTCGGCGGGGTAGCGGACGGTGAGCTCGTCGACGGTGCGCTCGACGTCGTGGTAGCTGCGCCACGCCGGCCCACCCGTCCAGGCGCGGTTGACCTGGGCCGGTTCGAGGTCGATGTAGCGCAGGCCGTGCGCGGCCAGGTCGAGCTCGTCGGCCACCGGTGTCGTGCGGAACGTGAGGTGGTCGCAATTGCACACGTTGACGACCCCACCGCCGAACGACTCGCTGGCCGCCGTTCCCCCGACGATGGCGCGGGCCTCGATCAGCAGCGTTCGCCGACCCGCCCGCGCCAGGTAGGCGGCCGTGACCAACCCGTTGTGCCCGGCCCCGACGACGACGACGTCGTAGTCGTGTGTCACCGACCGCCGCTTGCCCGCTTCCGCGGGGTGACGCGCTTGCGCTCCCACGCCTCCGCCAGCAGCTCGGCCACGCGCTCCGGGTCGGCGCGCCCGAGGTCGACCTTGACGCCGGCCAAGTTCTTGCCCCACCACAGCTCGGCGAACACGTCGGGGTCCTCGGCGACGCAGGCCCGCGTCTCGTCCTCGTCGACGAAGATGCGCAGGTGATCGCCGTTGGGTGGCGCGGTGGCGAAGATCTTCGTCCCGACGCGGAACGACGTCAGGTCGTGGTGCGGTTGTTCGTGGGTGTCGGGCAGCGCCAACGCCAGCCGCCGGGCGCGGTCGAGGTCCATGCGGACGACGGTACCCACGCCGGCTTGCCAGGATGGAGCCATGACCACCGACACGGCCGGGGCCGAGCCGCGCACACGACCGACCGAGCACGGCAACGAGGTCGACACCCTGACGCAGATGCTCGACTACCTGCGGGCGACGGCGGTGATCAAGGCGGCGGGGTTGAGCGACGAGGCGGCCCGATCCCGCGCGGTGCCGGCGTCGGCGCTGACGGTGGCCGGTCTGATCAAGCACCTCAGCGGTGTCGAGCGCTTCTGGTTCAGCGTCGACTTCGCCGGGCTCGACGTCGCCTGGCCCTGGACCGACGAGGACCCCCACGGCGGCTTTCGGCTCGACCCCGCCGACACCATCGCCGGCCTGATCGATGAGTACCGGGCCGAGTGCTCCCGCTCTCGGGACGCCATCGCCGGCCAGCGTCTCGACGCCGCCGCTCGTGGCGAGGGGATGGACTTCAACCTGCGCTACGCCCTCACCCACCTGATCGAGGAGACGGCCCGCCACTGTGGCCACCTTGATCTGCTGCGCGAGAGCATCGACGGTCAGTGCGGTGAGTGACCAGCCGCCGTCGCCGTAGACGCCTTCGCTAGCGTCGCCGCCGTGACGTCATCGCGGTCCCTCGCCGAGCTTCGGGCGCCGGCCATCGCCGAGGTGCTGAGCGAGCGCAGCATCCTCGTCCAGCCGCTCGGCGCCATCGAGCAGCACGGGCCCCACCTGCCGTTGAACACCGATCTGCTGATCGCCGACGCGGTGGCGACAGCGGCGGTCGAGCGGGTGGGGGCGGCGGACGTCGACGCCTGGCTGTTGCCGGCGCTCGCCTACACGAAGTCGAACGAGCACGCCTGGTCGCCGGGCACGATCTGGCTGTCGGCCACGACGATGCTGGCCGTGCTCGACGACATCGGGCGATGCGTGGCGATGACGCCGGCCCGGCGGCTCGTGTTCCTCAACGGCCACGGCGGCAACAGCGCCCTCGTCGGGGTGGCCAACCGGGAGCTGCGCCTCGCCCACGGGCTGATGACGTTCCTCACGCATCCGGGCCTGCCGCCCGACCAGGGCGGGGCGTCGCCGGCCGACGAGCTCGGCATGGGCGTTCACGGCGGAACCGACGAGACGTCGATCATGTTGCACCTTGCGCCCGAGCTGGTCGACACGGACGCCGCCGCCCGCGCCGTCCCCGAGCACCTCGCCGGCAACCGCCATGTGCGCTTCGGCGGATCGGTGGCCTTCGGGTGGTTGTCCAACGATTTCGACGACAGCGGTGTCATCGGCGACCCGACAGCGGCCACGGGCGAGCGAGGCGCGACGTTGTTCGACGGCGCCGTCAACACGTTCGCCGACGCCCTGGGCGAGATCGCCAACTTCGACTTCCGCCCCTGACCTCCCACCCGAGTGTCGGCGTCGATGGGAGTGTCCTCGGAGACCACGGGGTCTCGGAGGACACTCGGGTACTGGCATGCTCGGCGGTGATGGACGACACCGCCCGCCCGCCCCATCTCCACGTCGACGGAGATCGACTGTGGGCTCGCCTCGTCGAACTCGGTGAGATCGGGGCGATCAAGGGCCGCAACGGCGAGGAGGGCTGCTGCCGGCTGGCGCTGACCGACGCCGACCGCGGCGGTCGGGACCTGGTCGTCGGCTGGATGCATGACCTCGGCCTCGACGTCGCGGTCGATGCCATCGGCAACGTGGTGGCGACGAGACCCGGCACCGATCCCGACGCGGCACCCGTGATGACCGGTTCGCACATCGACACCGTCGCCACTGGCGGCCGCTTCGATGGCAACCTCGGCGTGCTCGCCGGGCTCGAAGTGCTGGAGACGCTGGCCCAGGCCGACGTGCGCACCGTGCACCCGATCGCCGTCGCCTTCTTCACCGACGAGGAGGGCGCCCGCTTTGCGCCCGACATGCTCGGCAGCCTCGTCTTCGCCGGGGGCATGGCCCTGGAAGACGCCCTCGATGTGGTCGCCGTCGACGACGGCGCCCGTCTCGGCGACGAACTGACCCGCATCGGCTACGCCGGCCCGACGCCGTGCCCGACGGCCGTGGCGCCCCACGCCTACGTCGAGCTGCACATCGAGCAGGGTCCCGTCCTCGAGGACGAGGGTGTCACAATCGGTGTCGTCGAGTCGGTCCAGGGGATCTCGTGGACGGAGGTGACGGTCGAGGGCCGCTCGGGCCATGCCGGCACCACGCCGATGGCGTTGCGCCGAGACGCCGGCTACGTGGCCGCCGAGATCGCGACGTTCGCCCGCCGGCTGGCCACCGAGCTCGGCGGCGCTCAGGTGGCGACCGTCGGGCGGCTCGATGTCGTCCCCGACCTCGTCAACGTGATCCCCTCACAGGCGGTCCTGACTGTGGACCTGCGCAACACCGACGAGGAAGTGCTGCGCCGGGCCGAGGCCCGGCTGGGAGAGTTCCTGGCCGAGATCGCGCTGGAGGAGGGTGTCACCATCGAGACCCGATCGTTGGCCCGGTTCGAGCCGGTGACGTTCGACCCCCCGACCGTCGATCTCGTCGAGGCCACCGCCCACCACCTCGGGTACTCGACCCGCCGACTGCCGAGCGGCGCCGGCCACGACGCCCAGATGCTGGCCCGGATCTGCCCGGCGGCGATGATCTTCACGCCCAGTGTCGACGGCCTGTCGCACAACATCGCCGAGCACACGAAGCCAGCCGACGTCACCGCCGGTGCCGACGTCCTCTTGCGAACGCTGCTCGTCCTCGCCCAACCTTCTGTCTGAGGCCGGTCAGGGGCGGCGGACCCACTTCGAGGTCGCCGACTGGTCCTCGACGGCTTGGCCGTCACGAGCCCAGCCGTCGAAGCCGACGTCGAGGTGGGCGACGCGGGGGTAGCCCATCTCCTGGAGGGCGAAGGCGGCGAGCACGGAGCGCTGGCCGCCGGCGCAGTGCACCACGATCTCCTTGTCCGGATCGAAGAACTCCCGGTAGTAACCCATCGCCGGATCGGCCCAGAACTCCAACATGCCCCGCGGAGCGTGCTGCGAGCCCGGGATGGCACCCTTGTCGACGCGCTCTTGGATCTCCCGAATGTCGACAACGACGACGTCGTCCGGCCGGGTGGCCAGGGCCTCGGCCAGCTCGGCCGGCGTGTACTCCGTGACCTGGTGGCGCAGGCCCTCGACCCAGTCCTGCGTGCTGCGGATCCCCATCGGCGGGACTGTAGGACTCGCAGCGACCACCGACGTCAGCGGCCTTGCCACGTGCAGATGCACGCCTCGTTGCCGTCGGCGTCGGCCAACACCCACCACGCCGGGGCGAACCGATCGGTCACCAACCGGCCCCCGGCGGCGAGGGCGGCGTCGATGCGGGCGGCCGCGACGTCATGGGGCACGTTGACGTCGAGGTGGAACCGGTCGCGGTCGGTGCGGGGCTCGTCCATCTGCTGGAACCACAACGGTGGACCGACGCGACGGGGGTCGGCGAGCGCGCCGTCGTCGTCGTCGCCATAGTCGAGCACGGCGCGCCAGAACGGGCGGAGGCGATCGGCGTCCATCGTGTCGATAGCGAGCTCGAGCACCTGGGCGCCGGCGGGATCGGCCGTGGCGCCGGCCTCGGTGGCGAGGGTCGAGATGCGCCGAGCCAGCTCGACGTCGCGGGTCGTCAGCCCCCCGGTCGCATGGGTCGTCAGCGCCACCCGGACTCGGCCGGGGTAGCGGATGGCGAGGTCGGGGTGGTGTTGCTGGGCCTCGGCCGCCTCGGCGATGGCGCCGGCCAGCGCCGCCGCGGCTGGGAACGTGTCGGCGGCGAAGTCGGCGTGGATGCCTCTGAGGACGACTCGCCAATCGCCGAGCCCGTCGAGGGCGGCGAACTCGTCGGCGGAGATCGGTGTGTACTCGGCCACCGTGTCGACAGTAGGCCCGCCCGCAGCGTTACGACGTGGTCCAGCGGGCCGCCAATCGGGTCGCGCCGTCGGTGGTCACCAGCCACGTGCTGAGGGTGTTCTCGGCAGGGCGTTCGACGAGCCGGGTAACCGGCTGGCGGTCCAAGGGAGCCAGGTACTCGACCTCCCCGACCCCGACGCCGACGCTGGCCAGCTCTTCTTCCAGGACCGCCCAGGCGACGGCGTTGTTGACGTGGCCGAACACGTCGAGATCCGACGCCCGCACCAACCACGGCTGCGGCTCGGCTGCCGGGCCGGGCGCCGGCAGCGACAGGCGCGATGACACCGTTCGTCCGCCGGCGGCTTCCCCGTAGCGGGCGTGAAAGTGCTCGTCCAGGGCCTGCGGTCGACCCGTGGCCATGTCGACTTGCACCCACAAACTCGTCGCCTCGATGTGGGCGCCACCGTCGCCCGTGATGGCGGTGCGACGCTCGGCCCAGCTCCGCCCGGTGCCGGCGCAGAACGTGGTCAGCGCGAGCATCTCGCCGAGGCGGGCCGGTCGGCGCACGGCGACGAGCGTGCGCCGCACGACCCAGCCGTTGGCGTTCAGCAGGGCGGCGTCGCGGGCGTCGTCGTTGGCGACGTCTTGAAGATGGCGCGCCGTGGCGTCGAGGCGTAACCGCCCGGCGGCGTCGGTGTCGCCGAGGCGCACCTCGGCCGTGCCGGTATAGCGCCGGCCGCGCGCCGGCAGTGCGATGAGCTCGACCGCAGGCGGAACCGCAGGCACGGCCGGCGATGCTGGCACAGCCTGACGTCGGCGAGCGCGGTGGCCGCGGGCGACGTACGTTGGAGCGATGGCAGCGTTCGAGCTCGCCCAGATCAATGTCGGACGGCTGCGGGCGCCGGTGGACGACCCCCGCGTCGCCGAGTTCATGGACGTGCTCGACGAGATCAACGCGGTCGCCGATGCCAGCCCCGGTTTCCGCTGGCGCTACCAGACCGAGGACGGCAACGCCACGTCCGTACGGCCGTACGAGGACGAGTCGATCCTCATCAACGTCTCGGTGTGGGACTCGATCGAGGCGCTCGGCGACTACGTCTACCGCTCCGACCACACGGCGTTCTTGCGTCGGCGGCGCGAGTGGTTCGAGCGGCTCGAGGAGGTGATCGTCGCGTTGTGGTGGGTGCCGGCCGGTCACCGCCCGTCGGTCGACGACGCCGTCGACCGACTCGAGCACCTGCGCCGCCACGGTCCGACGCCGCACGCGTTCACGTTCGGCCGGCGCTTCGCCTCGGATACCGCCGTCGAGCTGCCCGCCGACGACCGCGACGTCTGCCCGGCCTGACCGATCTCCACCCGCCGTCGATTCGGCGGTCCCGGGTGAAGGTCATCGGATGAACTCGAACAGCCGCTCGGGGGGCGGGGAAGTAGCGGGCGGTCCGACGAGGCGGTTGACGCCGACGCCGAACGACTCGGGCTCGCCGTCGAAGGCGATCCCCTCGGCGCCGGCGTCGACGAACCAGCGCCGGATGACGGGACGCAAATCGAGCCCGCCGGCGAAGCGACCGCGTGTCCAGATCACGAAGCCGCCGGGCGCCAGCACGGACGGGACGGCGGCCACCGTCGCGGCGATGTCTTCCTGGCTGACGTTGCCGAAGATGCCGCACAACAGCAGCAGGTCGACGGGGACCGCATCGGCCCAGCTGGCGGCGCGCCCGGCATCGGCCGTGCGTACGTCCACGCCCGACAGGGTCAGATCCTCGACGTGGCGGCGGGCGGCGGCGGCCAGCACCGGGTCAAGCTCGACGAGCACGACGTCGGCTGCGACGGCAGGGCGGGTCGCCAGCTCCGGCAGCAGGTCGCGGCCGTCCCCGGCGCAGAGGCTGACGATGCGCGCCGCGTTACGCCCCGCCAGGTCGTCGAGGGTCTCGCCGATCCGCTGTCGCACGACGGTGAGCCGTCGCGACAGGGATGATGCCGGGTCGTCGTAGGCGCGGTACCAGTCCGCCCAGTCGTTGATCGGCTCGCGCTTCATCGCGGTGGCGGCATCCGAGGGCCAGATGAGGGGGCTTCCCTCATCCAGCCCTCGGATGCACGCCAGCCCTCGGATGCACGTCAACCCTCGGATGAGGGGACGGGGTGGCCGCGGTGCCAGACCTTGCGGTCGGGGGGGCCGAAGGCGATCGCCTGGCGGATCGAGCCGGCGCGGACGGCGAGGAGGTCGGCGAGGGCGCCCGGTTCGACGGCCAGCGGGTGGCGTCCGAGCGCGATGCGGGCGCGGTCGGTCACCATCGCCCAGGCGTCGAGCGGTTTCACGTGGGCGGTCATCACCATCAGCCCCGCCGTCTCGAACGGGCACGCCCGCCCGAGCGGATTGAACGGGTCCTGCAAGTTGTCGGCGCCGGCGGCGACGTTGACGCCGGCGGACGTCAGCGCCTGCACGGCCGTGACGCCCCTCGGCATGCCCTGCTGCTGGTCGCGGCCCTGCAGGTACAGGTTCGTCGCCGGGAGGGCGACGACCGAGATACCCGCCGCCGCCACCATTTCGGCCACCTCGCGCTGGCGCTCCAAGGACTGCAGCCCGAGCGAGACGCAGTGGCTGGCCGTGACCGGGTGCGGGAAGCCGGTCGACATCACCAGCCCAGCCAGATCGGCGAGCCCCTGCACGTCGAGCTGCAACGTCTCGTCGGTGTGCAGGTCGACACCGACGCCGTGCTCGGCGGCGATCGACAGCAAGGTGCCCGTGGCCGCCCACGTGTCGCCGGAGTCCTCCAGGTGGGGACAGCCCCCGACGACGTCGGCTCCAGCGGCGATCGCCGCGTGCAGCAGCGCCCGCTGGTCGGCTCCCTCCGGACCGGTCACCGGCCAGCTGCACAAGGCGACGACCTCGACCTCGATGACGTCGGCGACGCGGTCGCGCAGCGCGACGAGCGCTTCGACGCTGGTCAGGCCGTTCTCGAGGGTCGTGTCGGCGTGGCTGCGGACGGTGCCGACGCCGTTGGCGGCGAGCAGGCGGGCGGCCCGTTCGGCCCGCTCCATCGTCTCGGCGACGTTGAGCCGGGACCGTGCCGCCCGCATCGCCTCGATGGCGCCGTGGAGGTCCCCCGTCTCGTTCGTGACGACGTCGGCGAGGAACGCCTTGTCCAGGTGGGCGTGGGGTTCGACGGCGGCTGGGAGCAGCAGGTGACCGGTGAGATCGACAGCACCCGCTGAGAAGGTTTCGACGGCCGCCGCCACGGCGGCGATGGATTCTCCGTGCAGCGTGACGTCGACCCGACGCCCGTCCAGCAACGTCGCGCCGGCCAGGACGGTGCCGACGGTCGTGGTGCGCTCCGGCATCGGAGCGCACCCTAGGCCGGAGCGGCAATCGCAACCGGGGGTACTGTCGGTCTCGTGACAGAGCTGCAACTGGGCGCCTTCTTCTTCGGCGGGGTCGAGATGGACGACGCCGGGGCCGGGCCGCCGGCGCCGATGGATCGCCGCTACGACAACGAGACGTGCTGGCGAGCGACCCTCGACTACGTCGAGTCGGCGAAGCAGGCCGAGCGCCTCGGCTACGACTCGTTCTGGACGACCGAGCACCATTTCCAGTACGAGGGCTACGAGGTCGTGCCCAACGGCATCCAGCTGTCGACGTGGATCGCCGCCCACACCGAGCGCATCCGCCTCGGCAGCATGTTCAACGTCGTCCCGCAGTGGAACCCGCTGCGCCTGGCCGAGGACTTCGCCACCCTGCACAACCTGTCTGGCGGGCGCGGCATCCTCGGGGTCGGACGGGGCACGGTCCCGCGCGAGGTGCTCCACCTCAACGACAAGGGCGTGTCGATCGGCTCCCACGACAACCCCGACCAAGCCGCCGACGACGAGCGCAACCGTCGTGTCTTCGAGGAATCGATGGAGATCGTCCGCCGCGCCCTGACGGAGGAGCGCTTCAGCTTCGAGGGGGAGTTCTTCCAGCTCCCGGTGCCCGGCCTCCCCGACCGTGGCAGCACCGTGCAGTCGTTGACCCTCGTCCCCCGTCCGCTCTACCCGTTCGAGATCTGGCAGGCCGTCACCAGCCCGCCAACGCTCGAGTACGTGCCCGTCGTCGGCCACGGCGCCGTGTTCTGGAACCAGCACCACTCGTTCATCAAGCGCTTCTGGGACGTCTACGGCGAGCGCTACGCGGCGGCCCACGACGGCGCCGAGTTGGCGCCGCCCGACAAGCGCATGCTCGTCGTCGCGGTGCGCATCGAGGACACCCACGAGAAGGCGATCGAGACGGCCACGCCCGGCCACGACGAGTTCTGGAAGTTCCTCGGTCCCTACGGGTGGAGCCGGGGCTACATGGGCGAGGACGGCAAGCCGGCCAAGCCCGGGCTGATCCCGACGCTGGCCGAGTCGATCGAGAACAAGACGATCCTCCTCGGCACACCCGAGGAGGTCGCCGAGGGCGTGCAGTTCTACTGCGACCTGCTCGGCCTGGAGCACCTCACGGTCTTCCCGCACCTGCTCGGCGACCCGTACAAGAAGGCCGACGAGCAGATGGCCCGCTTCATCGAGGAAGTCCTGCCGCTGCTCTGACCGTTACAGCCCAGCAGCGCTGCCGATGCGGGCGCGGGGGTCGGCGGCCGCGGCCAGCGTGCCCGACGGCTCCACCACGATGACCTGGGCGTGGCCGAAGCCGGAGTCGAACTCGGGCGCCACGGCGACGTCGTGGCCGCGCTCGATCAGTCCGCGGCGCCACTCGCCGGGGGCGTGGCCCTCGATCGTCAGCGTCGGGGGAACGTCGCCACTCCACGTGTCGAAGCCCGTGGCCGGGCCGCGCCACGCCCAGCGGGGCGCGTCGACGGCCTCGGCGGGGCTGGCGCCGGCGCCGAACAACCGCGCCGCCAGCTGCAGCAGGATCTGGGGCTGGGCGTCCCCGCCCATCGCACCGAACACAGCCGCCAACTCGCCGTCGCGGGTGGCCATCGCCGGGCACAGCGTGTGCGGCGGCCGGCGGCCGGGGGCCAGCTCGGCCGGGTGACCGGCCTCGAGACTGAACCCGAGCCCCCGGTTGTGCAGGTTGATGGCGGTCGTCGGTTCGACCAGCCACGATCCGAACCCGGAGGCGTTCGACTGGATCAGGCTGACGGCCCACCCGTCGGCGTCGGCCGTGGCGAGGTAGGTCGTGTCGCCATCGGCGATGGGCGCACGGACGGCGCGGGCGTGGTCGAGATCGAGGCGGTCGCCGCGTCGGGCGATCGCCTCGACGAGCGCCGCCCCGTCCGCCTCCTCGTGGAGCACGGCCGGGCGGTCGTGGGCGGCGAGGGCGGAGGCCTCGGCCGTCAGGTGGGCCCACTCGGCCGAGTCGGGATCCTCCGGCCAGCCGGCCGCGTCGAGCAGGCGGGCGGCGCCGAGGGCGAGATAGCCCTGGGAATTGGGCCCGATCGTCACCAGCTCGACGCCGAGGACCGCCGCCCGCAGCGGCGTGACCCAGTCGGCCTGGTTGCGGGCGAGGTCGGCGGCGGTGAACACGCCCTCGCTCATCGCCACCAGGCCCTCGCCGAAGGCGCCCCCGTAAAAGGCGTCGCGCCCGCCGGCCACGATCGATTGCAGGGCGAGGGCGACGCCTGGCCGGCGGACGCGGACCCCTCGCTCGGTGGCCTGCTCGACGAGCTCGATCAGCGCCAGCGCCCCCTGCTCGTCGAGCGTCCGCAACGAGGCCACCAGCAAGGGACTGGCCGGGAACCCCTCGGCGGCAAGGGCGATGGCCGGACTGAGCACGGTGGCCCGGTCGAGCGAACCGAACCGGTCGAGCAAGGCCATCCAGCCGTCGACGCAACCGGGCACCGTCACCGTGCGGATGTCGTGGCGCAGCGGCATCACGGTGTGGCGTTCCTCGCGCAGGACCGCGGCGTCGACGCCGGTGCCCGCGCGGCCGGTGGCGTTGAGGCCGGCGATCTCGCCGTCAGGGGTTCGCACCAAGGCGAACAGGTCGCCGCCCATGCCACAGAGGTGCGGCGCGGTGACGGCGATGGCGGCATTGGCGGCGACGGCGGCGTCGACGGCGTTGCCGCCGCGGGCGAACGTGGTCATCGCCGCTTGCGTCGCCAACTGATCGGCCGTGGCGGCGACGGCCCGCAGCGCGCGCACCGAAGCGTTCGGTACGTGGACAGTCATCGCCGCGACTCTAGGGCGACCCTCGTGACGGGGCCACGGACCGGACCGCGGCGTCACCGTCAGGTGGCGTCGTGGAGCCGTCCGCCCGACATCGCCCACCGGCGGTCGGCATCGGACCAGAGGCGCGCGTCGTGGCTGGCGATCACGACGGCCGAGCCGGCACCTGCGGCGAGCCGGAATTGGGCCAACAGCAGCCCGGCGCTGGCGTCGTCTTGGTGGCTCGTGGGCTCGTCGGCCAGCAGCACTCGCGGGCCGCTGACGAGCGCCCGCGCACACGCCGTGCGTTGCTGCTCGCCGAGCGAGATCTCGGCCGGGAAGCGATCGGCCACGTGGTCCAGCCCGAGCTCGCCGAGGAGGTCCTTGGGCGCAGTCACGAGTCGGGTGACGCGCCCCGGCAACGAGACGTTGTCCAACACGGTGAGGTGCTCGAGCAGTCCGAGGCGCTGCGGGATGACGGCCATGGCGGCCCAATCCGGCGCCGCGAGGAGCCCCTCGACCGTGCCCTCGTCGGCTGTCTCCCAGCCGAGCAGCAGGTTCAGCAGGGTCGTCTTCCCCGACCCCGAGGGTCCGTGCACGACGGCCCGCTCACCGGCCGCGACCGTCATTGAGACGCCGTCCAGTGCCGTCACGACGGTGGTGCCCTGGCGGTAGCGCTTCGTGACCGCGGCCAGCGTGAGCAGCGGGGTCACCACGGCCTCGCCGTCATCTGGCCCTCGTCGTCGTCCCAGGTCACGACGGCTCGCTGGCCGGGAAAGCGACCGCGCACGTCGCCGGGCACGGCCAGCCGTCCGGCCTCGTCGATGACGGCCAGCT